>Ga0209929_1000028_pt1 | contig 50540 bp, 53 predicted proteins | sample SalPon2_C_H2O_MG_2_FD_185731 | JGI IMG/M metagenome (GOLD analysis project Ga0209929, IMG submission 185731) | Salt pond water microbial communities from South San Francisco under conditions of wetland restoration - Salt Pond MetaG SF2_C_H2O_MG... ... | reverse complement strand
AATTAATATATGTGTTTTTTGTATATATGTACCTAGACATACATATGTAGAAAATTAATATATGTGTTTTTTGTATATATGTACCCAGACATACATATGTAGAAAATTAATATATGTGTTTTTTGTATATGTGTACCCAGACATACATATGTAAAAAAGTTATATATATATTTTTTGTATGTGTTTTCAACATATCTGAAAAATTAATATATGTGTTTTCAACATATGTGAAAAAGTTATATATGTATTTTTTGTATGTGTTTTCGATATATCTGAAAAATTAATATATGTGTTTTCAACATATGTAAAAAAGTTATATATGTGTTTTTTATATGTGTGTACATATATGGAAAAGTTGTATATGTGTTTTTTATATGTGTGTACATATTTGGGAAAATTATATATGTTAATTAACATATGTGTATTTATTATAATATGATCGTGTGTATATATATATGTGTGTTTTTTATATATGTGTTTGTATGTGTGTATATTCGTATATGTATTATTTTAATATGGACATTGCACGCATTACGATTATTTACATATGTAGAAATATCTAATATGCCAAAACACCAGTAAATGTGTTGAGGCATTCCAGAGGCATTGACACATTAGCAAAAAAAATATATCGGCGGAAACCCCAGTAAACAAAGGCGAAAACATATGGCGAAAAAAAAAATGTGAAAAAAAATTTGGAATTCTGGATGCAATGTCCACATCTTTGAATTGTCGGCAGCGATATTGCTGCAATTCACATTAACAAAGTAACATATGACATACGAAAGTGTGCTTATGAGTGCAATATGCGAAAATGCGCTCACCAGTAAAACTGGAGACATCCTATTTGGGGATTTAGAAATGCACTGGGATAGTGCGATTGTTAAAAACTCCGAAGGAGGTTCTATTACATTATCAGATGTGCGATTTAAGATGAGTGTAAGTACATCTGTAAGTCCTTACTCAGGTAAGATATCTAATAATTTTAATGTAGAGGTTAAGCACTCAAATGGGCGCTTAATGTACTCACACTTGCGTAGCGATGAGGAGCGTGTTGAGTTATTTAGAATTCTTGAGGAGTGTATGGAAAGGTTTACGGAGTCAAATAAATCAGTTAACGAAAAGGTATGGGCTATACTCGATAAGATATAGCAAAAAAAAATATATGTCGGATGACTTGACATTCCGAGTTATCCGGCATATCTTTGTAATCGACATCAATTTTTTCACATAAATCACATAACAATGCAGTTTTTAGTAAACATCGGATTACTTAACAATCCATATGCAAATAAAATAGAGCGCACAATCAAGAAAATGGACGGCGTGCGAATTGTAAAATCATTCTACTCTGTAGGTCACTTCGAGGGCAGCGAACCAACATTTATAGGTTTGCTTGAGTTCGACTACAAAGGTAGGTATGATAAGTATGGTAGCCACGAAGCGACTTCAGACTTTCGGGAATTTATGAATCTGTTGTGTTTGATTTTCAATCAAAGATGCATACCTGCGAGGTGTGCCGATGGACATCAGCAAATGTACGGCGATGATGCTGCATCATATCCATTCGATAACAAGTACTTCTTGACATTTGCTCACAGACATCCATTCAATAACTACTCCCTATGGGAGGGAATCGAAATCAAATGTCCATTTGCATTCTGGAATGCTGCTGACTGGACGGCGATATTTGGCGAAGCCACTAAAAAATAATCAAATCACATACTGGGCAGCAAGTAATTGCTGTCCGGTACAAATCAAGTCTTATGCTTTTAGCAATCACTTTTTTCGCTACATTTGTGGCGTACACTATAACACATTCACTAAAACAAATAAAGAATATTATATGAGACATTCTCTCTACAACTGCAATGCAGTTGAAAACTTAATCAATCGTTACTCACAAGTGCAGGGTAACACATTCACACAATTGTACGAAGGTGTGCTCGGATATGGCAAATTGGTGTTGAAAGCGCCACAAAAGAAAACTGCCGTTATCACAGAAGTGCCACTCAATGAGTGGTCAAGCGCACACAAGATCCGTATGTATAATAATTGTCCTAAAAAATATCAAAATCTGTAATTATGGAAATTCCAGAAAAAATGTCTCTTAAAGAGGCGAAAGTAATTATCCAGAAAATGCTTAATAAGGAGCAGGATATACTTTCATTAGCTCAATTGATGAAATATTCAGAGCAATCCGAAATGATAGAATTGGCTATGCGATGCGTATGTATCGATAAGGATATTGAAAGGCTAAAAGAAACGCAACATTGCGCAACAGAAGAAATCGCATACAATATCAATAATATTCATTGTGCATTGGAAACGGATGATGAAATCAGAACATTCTGGTCAGCATTGCATCCAAATAATTTGCTTGTACTTGCTTATATTAATCAAAACGATGTAGGGTGCGAGCAAGAAACCCATTAGCATAAAAAATATGTGTCGGATGACTTGACATTCCGAGTTATCCGGCATATCTTTGTAATCGACATCAATTTTTTCACATAAACAATCCGATATATGGCACGAAGTGTAATGACATATGGTGAGTCATCTTTGTTCTTATCAAGTGACTTCCAAGAATCAACAGATTATAACGACTTCAAGTACGACTTGGCAGCGCTGATATGCAGCAAGTATAAAAGCTTTGACAATATAGCGCAAGAAGGCAGGTATTACGATAGGGAGGGAGGCATAATTGCTGAAAACCAATACTGCTACATTGTGACATCAGTTTACTTCGATATTGTTTCTGTAAACTTTTGCGTAAAATACGAAGCATTTGCCAGAGGCAAAGACGGAATCGCTGAGGCATTTATCCATAAGATACAGAGCAATGTAATCAAGCTTATTAAGAAAGCAGGATACAATGTGCTTATGCGAACTGCTACATTCAGCAATGGCGAATCAATTTATTCACAAGCTTAATCAAAGATTATGTTTATAGAAATCGAGGATTACTTCGGCAATACTTTGCTTTTAGCAAAGACCGAACAAAAGAATTACACCAAATTTCAAGACTTGTTAGGCTTTGTTCTTGCAGGTGTAGAGGCAGGCGAAAGTGGTAATGTAGTGCGTTACCAATCTACTGAAAAGGATTTGACTGCGCTCCAGTTGTGCACATTTGTAAATGTATTCAACGAGCAGCATTGCGAAAAGTTTGAGCTCATAAATGAGTTTCCGTACTAATTTACAATTAGTAAAAAAAATATGTGTCGGATGACTTGACATTCCGAGTTATCCGACATACCTTTGTATCGACATCAATTTTCTCACATAACATCGAGACTAATGGAATTACTATCAGTAACCAAAATGACCAATCGCATCATTAAAATGTACAATCTGGGCGATAAGGCTGACGCAAGTTGGTACACAGAGGCGTACAAGCTATCCTGCGAATTGGCGCAGAAGTACAACACACAGACAGAGCGTGTAGCCGGTGTGATTGCTGCATTATCGCCAATGAAAAATTGGAATATGAACATCCGATTAGCTGATGACTTCTTTGCAGGTCGCAAAGTTGGTCACACCAAAGCTATGGTCAGCAAAGCAGAAGCAATTGGAACTGCTGACATCAAAGACATACCTGACATACTGAATGGCAACAAAATCACTAACTTCTATAGCAACATCATCAATCCGGCGTGTAACACTCGTGTTACGATCGATAGGCACGCAATTATGATTGCTATGGGAGGTGTTAACCTATCGCAGCAGGAACTTTCCTCACTGGCTAACACAGACAAGAAATATAAAGCGATTGCAGATGCATACAGGAGAGCAGCAGAGAAACTTGGTGTTCGTCCTTTAGAAGTGCAAGCAGTCACTTGGGTTGTATGGCGTAAGATTAAGTCATACAAGTAAGGTATGTTTGTTATGTGAATGTTTGGACATTGCAGCCTGTACCTGCCTTACCTTAATCGGTATGGGTTGCATTTCTTTAAAAATCAAAACTAAGCGCAAAATGGTAGAAATCTTAAAAATAGTAAAGGCGATTTATTTTATCAGCCTATTGTTGACCGGTATTTGTATTGTATTAGCAGTACAATACCATCGAAAGAATAAAGACAATGAATAAGTTAACCAAAACAAAAGCGCCTACTCCAGAGGAACAGGTATTGTACGATAGGTTCTGTGAAATATGTACAGAGCTATCACATTACACTGAGATGGTGCCTATAGGCAGTAAATTTGGGTATGGTGGCAAAGTTGTATGGATTACATACAAGTCATCGCAAGTGAACACTAAATGGATTTATGTGTATCCACAAGAAAGGCTATTAAATAGCTGGCATTCTATGTACTTTTGGTCTGTTACTATTGAGTCACAGAACAAGATTTTAGATATCCTTACGGATAAGTTACAAGAGTATGAGCTGTCACCTCACTGGCAGCAGATTAAACAAAATAACATTGCCAGAAAAAAGGCATCAGAAGAAAGATTTAAAAAATTAAGAAAATGACAAAATCAGATTTAAAAACATTAGAATTAGCTACATCAAAGGTTACCTACGAGTTATTACAAAACTTGGATATAGGGGATTCGGTAGAATTGGGTAACGGATATTACTTAATTCATCAAGAGTACGATTATGTGGATTTAGATGAAGACGACTGCGAAGATGAAAGCTATTTCGTTATATACAGCGATGAAATAGGAGATGACATCCTATCCGTACAATACGAATCAAGAGATAGTAATTCCGTAGAGTTTACAGACATATACGGAATATTTTAGTTTTAATCACTACAGGGATGTTTATATGCATCCCTGTTTAAACTTATTTAAAATGACAAAATCAGAATTAATTGAAGCATTAGCTGACTACAAAGATGATACCATTTTGAACTTCTTTGTAATACCTACAGATGGCTCAGAATGTGATACAGACGAAAATGATGAATCCATAAAATTCATAGGGGAATTACATACAGGTCAAGTTGATGATGAAATCCCACAGGTGGATTTAGGATTTATTAAGAATTAATTAATTAACTAGGGGCTAGATAAGTAATTATGAAACATTATTTCAGTATAGCAATTCTAATGACTCTTGTTGCTTGTGCACGAGAGCCATTAGAATTTTGCTACGAACCATACAGAGAGGTTTGCACAAATAACATTGACTTAGGTCAATCATTGCGAACAAGTACAAAGGATTGGGTACAGAATAACCTACCTAATCTGGAGTCATACCAGTATGAATTCTTAAACAAAGTTTTAGTGCCATCACTTGTAGAAGAAATGAAGTGGGGTTTACCTTTAGAAGTAATGACTGCGCAAGCTATTCTTGAGAGTGGTTGGGGTAGGAGTGAATTGGCTGCAAAGTACAATAATTATTTCGGCATAAAAGAATACCGGAAGAATAGAGGTGGCGTTAAATTATATAGCGACGAGTATGTGAAAGGAAATAAAGTATCAATAAGATCCAAGTTTAGGGTGTACGACACACCTGCCCATTGCTTCGCAGATAGAAGTGAGTGGTTCTTAGGGAATAGTCGTTACCAAGATTTAGACTTTGAAAAAATAGATTGCTTCCAGTTTACAACAGAGTTACAGGAGCGTGGATATGCCACAGACATAAACTACACTATTAGATTAAATAGGATAATAAAAAAGTACAAGCTGTGTGAGTACGCTGCTTGGGTTAAGCGTAGCATATGAAACGCCGATACCGATTAGAAAAAAAAATATACGAGGCAAAACCCCAGCAAAATAAGGGGAGAACACATTACGATTAAAAAAATATGTCGGAAAGCTTGACATTAATTTTGTTCCGGCATACCTTTGTAATCGACATCATCAATTTTCACAATCAATTGTTCACATTATGAATGCAAAAGAAATTCAGCTCCTGTTTCAGCAGGACACAGACTTAAGGGTAACAGCTACAGGCATTATTACGAATACATCCGTAGGTCACCCAGTATTTACACCAGAAGAGTTGGCTTACAAGACAGACACACGAAAGCGTATTTATAATCGCACAGAGAATGGCGAGGACAAGTACATTAATGTGTACTACGAGGGTCACGAAAGTAGAGACAGCGAAAATAGGTACTTTAAAGTGAATGGGAACAATTTCCAATGGAGCGTTTGGTACTATATCCACAAAGGCGAATTGACTTGTGTATCAATTAGCGCTGACAAACACGATGATTGGGCGATACATTATCACACAACTATTGTAGAAGAGTGCATATTGGGTTGCCCAAATTACAGCGAGAACTACGAGGATGTAGATGATGCACGAGAAAGCTTCTTGAAAAAGTGTTGGAAGTTAGGTCGATTTGGTACGGCAGCGTGGAAAGCGTTGTACCATATGGATAACAAGCGACTATCCAAAATCTGGATAGACATCATACAATTGGCTCACAATTCGCTGGCATATGACAAACCATTTGAAATGCAGATGATTACTGAGGACGAATTTATCGGTTCGTTCAAGAAAAGACGATTTGTATTACAGGTAGCAGGTCACGATATTTACTTCTCGACTTCGGAGCATTGTGTAGACTTGTATGAGATAATCGCAGGATCCGTAGGTGCAGTTTTAGGCATGAAGCAAGAAGTTGATGCAATCATCAAGCCGTTCCGTAGTGGAAGTCTTAACGAACTATGGATTGCCGGCTTGATTAGTCCTTTGGGTAAGACTAAAGCAGTATACTTTAATGGAGACTATGTTGACTACTTCGGCGAACCAGTAGAGTATGTAGATGCAAGCGATGCCGAGCACGATGCACAATTGATTAACCAAATTTTTCACTTAAACTAATACTATGGATTTCAACGAAATCAAATTTGTTTACAGGCAGTCATCTGCCTTAGGAGATTCACTACTTGTGCCTGCTATTGAATCAGCAGGCACCGGTGGTTTTGCAATGATTCTGGAGCTCATATCTTTATTCACAGATACACCACCAGAACAGGTTATGAACGAAATACAACTGCACTACTGGAAAGAATTCCGAGCAGGCACATCAGACTACGCAATCGTGTATCACTCGTCAGCCAATGACGAACACACAGCAGCTGTGCTTGTAAGCGATTCATTCGACAAAGCTTTCAACTTCCTGCCACAGGGTGAGGGCGAGCAGGCTATAATGTATATGTCACTTCGTGGTAAATGGAATGCAGATTCCATATCTGATGCTGCAAAGATAGACTCAGAACTTAATCGCAAGATGAATGCGTTGGACGATACCGATGATTCATTTTGGGATGACTTCGAAGCTTTACTCAACGAAGTTGATGGAGAGCCAGAAGATATTTAACAAAACATTAACACAAAAAATTTGGAGGCAGTCACAATGCCCCATACCTTTGTATTTGTCAATCAATTTTCACAATCAAAATCAATTCGAATATGTCAAAGAAAGTAGATTTAATTAATTGCCCAGATTTCGGCAAAGACCTTAGAGAGGAATTTAGAAACATAAGTAGGTTCGATCCTGTGTACAAGTACCTACAGGATGTGTGCCTTCACTCGCACCCTAATATTAACGATGTGCCAAGACCATCATCACCAAGCTTTAGTCATCTTAAGTACCCAAGCGTTCACGAAAAGAGAGATGTAGAAATATTAGACACACCAATCGGTCGTGCCTCAATGTTCCAATACACCTATAATGAAGATGGCAGGGATGTGCGATGTGTTGTGCATTCTGTAATTAGTTTCCGGATGGACAGGTATGATAGTTCTTCTGTAATCTACCTGTGCGTTAGCTTTTGGGATATGAGAGCTAAGATTGGTCAGACATTTGTCTTTAGAAATCCGGCATACAATCAGTTGATTAACGGACATAATTTCCAAAGTAAGTATGTGTTTAATGATTTAAGCGATATGGAGCTTTTGCAGGGGTATATGGACGAGGCTGTCTGCCTATTGATTGGTGATGCACAGGACTATGCTCAATCTAGAATCAAGCAAGCACATCAAAATTACTGCGACTTCCGTAGGATGATTACATCACACACTAAACAAGAACTATCTGGTATCAACCAAAAGTTCTCAAGAATTAGTACTTAGTATGTTGCTTGACACAATAAATATGACCATAGGTGGCGATGAATATATCTCGCTACCTGTGGCTCTACAGATGCCATACACAAAGATGCGTACAGACCTGTGCTCTAAATTATTGGAGAGGCAGGCACTCACTCGTATCGATTGGTATCTAACTAAACACAGCCGTCTTACAAGTGAGCAAATGTATGTAAGCGTACAACCGGATTTAAATAGTACTCGAATGGTGCACGAGTTATGTTGTGCCAAAACAAATTCAATTCAATTTCGTTTTACATTATAAATAATAAGCGTATGCATAAATCACTTGCAAAGAAAATGAAAACAAAAGTTAAATACGATTCAGAGCGTAACGTTCAGCTTGAAAGGGTTGCAATGTACTTTAATGAGGCTATAGATAAAGACCCAATTTATGTGGACAAAAGGTTCTATGGCTGCTTACCTACCGGTGATGAATTCTTAAACAACTGGGCAGAGGATAAGGAGTACAGGCATAAATTACTCAAGGCAGACATAGATGTATTCTATGATTATTGGGAGGGAAAGAAGGGTATTGTATCTGGATTTATTGATGAAGATGGTTATGTCCCAGAGGTATTACAGCAAGCTATAATATCTAACTTTGAAGAGGGTATCCTGCGTGCTAAATGTGGGACTCTTAAAGTTATAGCATCTAAGTATGTGAATCACGATGACTATCACTTAAGTATGAGCCCAAAACAGACAACAATCTGGATAGCGTATGGCTATTTTTGTTGGCAGAAATACTGGCTACGTTCTCTTGACCCATCTTCAAAAGGATTATCAATATGACAGGCAAAGATATATTGATAAGAACAGCGCTGATAGGTATAGGCATACCTCCGTATGTAATTATATTCTTTGAGCCTGTTCTTGTAAGATACGGAGGGTCTCGTGTTGAAGATGCACTTTGGTATTTCGGATCTATAATACTGCAAATTATTGTTTATAAACTTTATTACAAATTTTTAAATCATATTATAAATGGCTAAGATATCTGATAAAATAAAGCAATTAGGACTTGATGACTACTACGTAGTTACGCAAGCTACAGACCTTGAAAGCACTCCAATTGTAGAGGGCAAGAAGTATTCGTTAGGTAGATTCAATGGCGCAGGATTAAAAAAGCATTACGTAGAGCTATACAAGAAAGCCACTATCGATGGCATAAAACCTACGGTTGCAATCCACGTGTACCAAGATGCACGTCGTTCCGAAACCGGTATTCGGATTCAATCTACTGAAGTAACTTACTGGCTATTGTCACCTACAGAAGACTTTGACATCATCTACGCTGACATTGAAGTAGGTGCAACCACAGATTCAGAAAAACAATACTCAGAAACTTTTATTCCGTCAAAGGGTTATCTGATTTCGTGGAATAAAGAAAACCAAAAGTGGGACTTTTATGGGTATGAAGAGGATGACAGCACGTCTTTGGTTGCAGAGTTAACTCACATAAAAGCTCTGGATGTGACTAAGATAAAAGGTAAGTCAAAAGAAGTTTACTGGCACGCAAATATTGCAACGTCACCAGACGTAGAAGATTCTACAGAGGGAGGCGTAGAGATAACCGATGGACTATATGAAGGTAGACGTGTAATAAATATAGAGCGTGCCTTATTTACATCCATTGGCGATGTCTTTGCTTTTGATTCCGTATCAACATCACACCACTAATGGAGCAGGATAATATGGGATTTGTCAGAGAGTTTATGTCGCTCTCTGGCAATGCCCAGTCTTTAGAAAACGAATGGCATAATCTTAACCAACTCGCAGATGATGAAATTAAAATTCTTCAACAGGAAAGGGACGCTTTATTTAAGAACTACTGCCCCTATCAAAACTCTTTCGACAGGTGTGAAAATAGGGGATGCCTCTGTAAAAAGGAACAAAGTAATAGGGAGTGACTACTCCGTACACGAAGCTAATTCACTAATAAAAAAACTGATTGACTGCGTAACCATTAATGAGGTCAAAGATGTTATACGTGGCGGAGGCGCTGCGTATTTATCGGATCTCTGGGGTGAGGTTGCAACGTCATCAGTTGATTTTCAAGCAAGACAGATATGGGTCAACACTCTTGGGGGAGAAGCTGTTGACTTGAGCGTTTTGAAATCCGGAACGTCAGCTGAATTTAACACTCAAGTAAGACAAAGGATTACATTCTATAAAGAATGCCTTATTGAGGACTATAAAACCTCGTCTGTCTCTGCTTATTTAAACTCTCTTAAGCGTGTGCTTAAGGTTGTAGAAGAAACATACGGATGCAGGATGCCAATGTCAGCCTGTAAGAGCAAGTCGGCAGACTTAGAACCTATAGTTCTTCCGTATTCGCAGATTGAAAACATCCTAAATGCTGCAAAGTTTGGAGCAGCTTACCCTGTGCTTATGGCTTTGCAGATAGAGGGATGTATGCGATGGGATGACCTGTACAAAATAAACAAAGATAGCTTTGAGGAATCAGGTGATAAAAAATATATCGTTACCATAGGTAAGAACTCACAGCTTTGCAGGAGAATGATTAGAGAAGACCTTTGGGTGCAGGTAAAAAATCTGTTTGACTCTAACAATCTGCCGAATAAAAACTACGACAGGTATTGTTCAGAAATAAAAAAGTTCGTAGGAACCGAAAAGATTAATGTGAAAATTGAGATTGGGTATGGTAGGTACGTGCATAGGAAGGAGCCACTAAACAAAGTGGTATCCTCCCACGTACTCCGTAAGACAGGCATCAACCTTTGGCGCTCCAGAGGTCTTGACGATGCAACGATCCGCAATAGACTAAGTTACCACAAATCCTCGCAAGTTTTTGAGAAACATTACTTGCAAACAACAGACGAAATATTAATTAGTAAATTATCAAAATTAGCGTAATGGCAAGAAGAGGTCAAAAGGGGAACGGATATGTAGTATTTACGGCATCCGCTTCTTTCATAACAGAGAAAAGGTCAATAACAGAAGTGGCTAAATTTTTAGGATGTCCAGAGAAAGGTAAGTCCTTATGTAGTGCAGTGTATAATGGTTACGCTGTGGATGGAATTGTAATACTCAAAAAAGAAGAAGTTAAATCTTTGAGTATGCGTGACCTACTAAGAACTTGCAGGGAATATGACAGGCGATGGGTTTCCGCAAACGACGATTATACTGAGGCTAAGTATTTCAGATACAGGTACGAAGCTTTAGAGTACGCAGAGAGTGTGGGGTGGCAAAAGAATAAAGTTTTCAGAGCTTCTAAAGTAGAAGAATTTCTTTCAGAAGACCTTTATCTTTCTATCGATCCTCAATTGCCTTTGCAATTGGTTACAGAATAACGTAAATTTACGTATGCGAATTGATTGGGAAAATAGAACAATAAAAGTCTTCGATAAAGTGATTAGCTTTGAGACCGCTAGGTCAGTAGCTATTCTCTACCTCGAAGACTTTGTTCAATCCCACAGAGTAAAATCTGATGGGTTAAAAACTATCATAGACTGGAGGTCTGTATTCTACTCTGCTCGTTTCCAAAGATTATTAATTTTCTTATACATATAATTATGCAAAAGCAAGCATCTGAAATGTCTAGTGATTACAAACAGATTAGTGAGCGTATGGAAGAGCTGCGCAAAGAATATCCTAACGCAGGTATCGACACTAATGTAAGTGTAATAAATCATCCTACAGGTCGTATGGCTGTAACGGCAACGGCTAAGATTATTAATGGCAACCAAATTATTGGCTCTGGTTCTAAGTTCCAAATAGCTGACTCGGATCTTGACCAAGACTTTGTGGGTTGGGCAGAAACAATTGCAGTGGGTCGTGCCATAGCTTTTGCTTTGAAGGATGACAGGAAGACCGGTAAAACAATACACACACTTGAAGAGGCATTGGCTTACCAACAAAAGTTGCTCCATAAATTATGGAACCACTTTAACAATGCAGAGAACAGGAACGAGGGTATAAAGGCAGCTATGGAGAACATAGCAAACAAGCAGCAAGACCCTAAGTACATTAAATTCTGTAAGGCTCAGATTGAATTAATGAAAAATCCGTCTGCGCAGCCAAGTAAAGATAGAATCAAAAAACAATACGGATGGTAGTAGCCGGTCATAAAACATCAAGAGTAAGTTTATTCCCAAAGAAAGGTCTTCGTGGTGTAAACGTAACTAAGATGTCGATGGCAGAGTGGGTTGCTTTTCGTACAGCTTCTTTTAAAATTGGAGGCTCAGATGTAGGTACGGTTATGGGTCTTAACTCATACACCGACCCAATGACTCTTTGGTTTGAGAAGATAGGTCTTAAGCAAAAACACTTTGCCGGAAACATATTTACTGCTACCGGTCACCTTTATGAAGATATCATTATGAGACAGGCAGAGTACTACGATCCTACAGGGGAGTGGGCAGCTAACTTCTATAGTGGTAAAACATTTAGGAAGATTAGAGTGGTTCCTTACACGCTGTTCCATAAAGACTTTCCGTACTTCGGATTGAATTTAGATGGGAGAGTAGTACACGATGATAAATTATCTCCTATGTTTGGCAGAGGGGTATGGGAATGTAAGACAATTGGTGGGTACTATTGTGACAAATTTGAGTGTGGGTATCCAGAGAAATACAATTGCCAAGTTCAAGCATATATGATGATGACCGGTACAAAGTATGCTATACTTACATTGGTTAGGGACGGAAGACACGTAATCCAACGTGAGATTATGGAAGACCCAGAGTACCAAAGTCGTATACACAACACCTGTTCTCAGTTCCACGAAGCAATGATTAAAGGGAAGGAGATTGTTGATTCAGATTTGTCACTGAATGATAAGTACGACAACATATACAGCATACAGCAGGAGTATTCTCATATACTAGACGTGATAGCAGACGACGAGCTTCAGCAATTTTATTCTGAGTTACACAAGCAGGAGAGGGATATGAGGGGTATAGCAGGAGAGCACATACGTAATGAGTTCATACCATATGGTGATAGCCACGTAATGATTAACGATCTCGTACAAAAGCGTATGGATGCAGAGCATAAAGCCAAAGAAGCTCAATCGGAAAAGCTATCTATAGACAAAGCCATTAAAGGCTATATGACTTTGAACAATTACACCAAGATACCTGTTGATGGGTACAACGTCAACTACAAAAAACGTTTTATGATTACTAAAACAGATAAAAATTTTGGTGCATTATGAGAACAAAGCAAGTATCATTTGAGAAGTTAGCTTCATCTATATGGAGCTGCTTCCCAATAATCCCGAAAACAAATATCAATTACGTCAAGCCATTCCGCCAATACAAAGACTTGTCTGATAAGGTGGAGGTAAATATAATTGATGGCAATGGTGTGACAAAATATGTGTATTGGACAACGATACCTGCAATGTTTCTGTGTGCTTTGTCTGATATATTTGGTCACAAAGATAAGTGCTTAGACTTCTTAGGTATGGGCGTGACAAAACACGAAGGACACGCTGAGTATGCTAGGTATGTGAATCATTATAACATATTAGTTGATTACATAACACTTAAGCCAGAATTTGATTTAAGTGAGGGCGAAAGAGCTTTTATTAGGAAGATTAAAATTGTGAGAAACAAGATAAAAAATATTAAAGATGCCGAAAGTATGTTTAAATACGATTAAAGAAATCGTAAACAACTGGGAATCTTACGAAGGCACTATTGAGGAATTTGCAGAATATTACTTAACCAAGAAACAAAATGTTAGTAGCAATAGCATTAGTCTTTGGAGTGTATTCTGGGAAGCTTACCCTAGAAAGGTAGGAAAGAAAGCAGCAGAGAAAGCATTCTTTAGGCTGTCATTAACTAAGCAGGATAAAGCAGTATCGATGATACAGAAGTATAAGATCCTAGCCGATATGTATGGCACCGACTACCTACATCCTAGCACGTACCTTAATCAAGAGCGCTTTAATGATGATGATTTACTTGACATACCTACAGGAGCTGACATCAGAGCATTTGTAGGAGCAACAAAATCAGCATTCGGAATCGCTACGATGAATGAGTTACAACTCATAAAGGCTGCTAAGATTATTATGAAACACAAAGCTACGGCGCAGCAGGCAAAAGAGGTTGCAACGTGGATGAGCGATGTGTGGGGTTCGAGTGCTGAGTGGAGACCATACGTTAACTTAAACTCAATGCTCAACGAATCCAAATGGAGAGAGCGAGTATTGAAAGCTAAAGACTATCTGAATGGTAAGTAACAATCAAGTAGATGAGGCGATTGCAAAAAAGTATGGGACACTTAGCAGCTACACTCAGATGACTACTCCCAATGGGGATGGTCAGAGCCGAAGCACCTGTCCTAAGTGCAGTGCCTATCGTAAGAAAAGAACTCAGAAATGTCTGAGTATTAATCACAACACAACAGAGTATTTCTGTCACAATCCAGATTGCGGAATCAAAGGTATGATTGTAAACAAAGATTTAAATATCGTAGTACCCCAATCAAAGCCTAAGACCTACAAGAAGCCTAAGCAACTAAAGGAAGTTGTTAAGACTGATAAGGTAAAGGTGAATGAGTGGCTGCTTAGCAGAGGAATAAATGCTAAGGATTTGCCAAAGGGTCTTGTCGGAGCAGGCAATATGTATCTTCGTGATATAGAGCGTGAGGATCTTTGTGTTATCTTCAACTACAATGAGGGCGGTCTACTTAAGAATCGAAAGGGTAGAAGATTAGCAGAAAAGATGTGGGCATTTACTGCCGGAGCAGAGCTTATACCTTACAATGCTGATGCTATACGTACAGCAGCAGAGGAAAAGAGCTACCTGCTTATCACTGAGGGAGAAATTGATGCCCTGTCTTGGATGTCAGCACGAGTGGAGAACACTATCAGCTGTCCCAATGGTACTAAGAATATGCATTGGATGGATAAGTATATGGAATTGTTTGATGACATTCCGGAAATCTACATCGCATATGACAACGACAAAGCAGGACGTGAAGCTGTTAAAGTTTTGACCGGTCGATTAGGAGCTGACAAAGTAAAGGTAGTTAAATATCCAGAAGGACAGGATGCAAACCAAATGCTTATGGAGCAGGGCTGGGAAAGCTTGCGCTACATATACGCAGCTGCGGAGCACCCACCTGTAGAGGGATTGACTACAGTCAATGACCATTCAGACGAAGCGTTGGAGTACTTAGTTAACGGATACCCTACTACTTACAAGACAGGTATTTCACAGGACTTCGATGATGCGTGGTCGTTCTATCAGCCAGAGGTTACACTTGTTACTGCCCCTCCTTCATCCGGTAAGTCTGCTTTAGTGGAGGCTATCTGTATGGAGTTAGCTAAGAACTTTGGGTTCCGCTTTGGGTTCTTATCTGGAGAGAAACCAGTACCTATGCATATAAAGGGTATGGCACATAAGTACTCTCGCTATGATGTAAGGGATAAGATGGACGTTGCAACTGCTACAAAGTCTCTAGAATTTTTGAACCAACACTTCCTGTATTACACAGGGCAGGTGAATAAAGTTGATGACATCCTAAGTGTTGCATCGTCAATGGTTAAGCGATATGGAATCTCTGGATTTGTAATCGATAATTGGTCTGTATTGGAGGACTCGCCAAAAGCAGGCTCCAATAGTCACGAGCTAGTTGGGCAACTACTGAACAAATGCCAAGCGTGGTCAAAGAAAAATCACTGCCACATATTTATAGTTGCACACCCTAAAAAAGTTGATATGGTTGGAGAAAACCATAAGCTAGTCAACGGATATGATGTATCTGGATCGTCTCACTTTTTTAACTTAGTGGACAATGGGATATCTCTCCGTAGGGTGCGGTCTGAAATGGAAGAGTATGTTGACTTGCGCACGTGGAAGATTAGACAACAAGAGTTTGTAGGTAATACACGTGATTGGGTTTTAGATTACTCGATGAAAGATGGTGGAGTATATTTGGAGCGTGGCATATACGAAGAGCCGGTAGCTCATCCATTTGCACCTGCTCCTGTAGATGATACTACAATTAAGAGGGCTGAGATTCAGCCAGATTTACTAGACACATTAGGATTTGATTGATGAGTAGAAAGAAAAATTCAAGAACGAGAAAGAGGAAGTTGGCTGAGAAGGCTGGCTTCCGCTCCGGATTAGAACACGACGTAGTGAAAGCGCTGCAACGTGATGGAGTAAGCTTTGAGTACGAGACTATCAAGCTGAGTTACATTAAACCGGAGACTCATCACACATATACACCAGATATTATTCTTCCATCTGGAATTATTGTGGAAGTAAAAGGAAGGTGGGATCTTGCAGAGCGAAAGAAAATGTTGTTGGTGATAGACCAAAACCCAGATCTTGATATTCGTATGTGTTTCCAACGTGCCAACACTAAACTTAGAAAGGGAGGTAAGATGACTTATGGCGAGTGGTGTGACAGGAATAAAATTAAATGGTGTGAAAGAAGAATTCCTCCAGAGTGGTATTAAACTTTGCAAATTTAAAATACAGGCATTATATTGTCTATATTATACAAGACTAATTATAGTCAATTACTAATTTTTTAACGCATAAACTAATTATTATGGCTTTTGGAGCTAAGAAAAGGAAGTCACCTTCAAATGACAATTCAACAAATTCTTACGAATGTACTTACTATAAAGTTCGTACAGAGAATCCATCAACTGAAGAGACTATGCCTTCATTTGTACCTGTTATCAAAGAAGAAAACGGAAAGTACAGAGAAGACTGGACTGAAGCAGCTGAGGAAATGGTAGGAATTATTATGGGTGTTGAGCCTCGTACTTATGAGTACACTCGTAAAGGTAAAACACGTACTGGATTTGAAATGCGTGTGTATATGGACTTCGGTGTGAATACATATGCTCGCCTAGACTTTGGTAAGTCTGGTATGCTTAATGCATTGATGAACGCTATTGCCGGTGGTCTCATTGGTAAGCCTGTTCGTTTATTCTTGTGGACTTCTGATGAAGGTTACGCTAACATTTCTATCAAGCATTACGAAGAAGGTGTTCACGTAGGAGACCTTAAGCGTGCTGAAATGTCAATGACCTTCAGAGATTTCTATGACCAGTATGGGAAAGACGCAGAGAGTCTTATGAAGTTTGCTGAGTCAGCAATCATTCCTTTACAGGAAGCTACGTTCAACGCATCGGATCCGTTTGGCGTGAATCCTATTGCAGCCAGTATTCCTGTTCCTGCAATAGAAGAGGAAGCTGAAGGTGATGACCTGCCGTTCTAATTATATTATGGTAAACTTAAGGCTCTTGAATCAACGAGAGCCTTTTTAAAATCTCTTAAATGCCTAAGAAAAAACAAAAACAAGAAGTCAATTCTGTAGAGTGGGATGTAGCAAGCTTTGAAACTAAGTTGGATACGATATATATTAATTACTTCAAACCTGTTTTGGTTGAAAAGAATAAGCAGTATGGTAACGCTGCTCTTGAGCCTATTGATTTTTTAAATATAAATCCGCAGTCATATGGGATCATAAGGTCTCGCCTTAATGAAAAATTAAATAGACTACATTCTCTAGCTTTATTAGATGAAAGCAATATGAGCGAAGAAGAGTTGCAGTTGAACTCTGCTGCTATAGAAGATTCTATATTGGACATTGCAGGGTACTGGTTCCTACAAAGTATAGAGGTGGTTGGCTTAAAACTAAAAGCTGCTCAACTTATAGCTAACGCACAAAAAAACACGAATGCTAAATCTAAATAATGGTTTTAATTTAAACGTTATAGATAAAGTCGATCGAAGAAAAGCCAAAGTAATTAGATCGGTAGGTTCATTAAGTAGAGGTATATCTGTGTTGACGTACAAGAAAAAGCAAGATGTCCCTTCTATTTTAGTCGAAGTAAATTCTGGTAATAAAAAATTGTACTGCTTAAGGTTCGAGCATCTAGACCCAAACGAAGTTTTTACTTTGTTTAATATGATACAGAATTTGTTGAATGATTTTTTGAGCAACAAAAATCTTCAGGATGATGTCTTTAATTTCTTTGATGAATTACTTGACCTTCATAATGACAACAAACCTGTTTTAGATGCGCCAAAAGATAAGGACTTAAAAGATATAGAAGAATTATCGCAAAAAGAATTAGAAAATTTCTTATCTTGGATATCAAGCCAAACTCAAGAAGATGTTTTTGTCGTTACCGATGGCGAGAAAGATGACATTGAAAAGCCAGAAGAGAAAGAAGAATACGATGATGACGCAAGGTTTACCGCTGATTTCTTTGACTTCTGTCATAAAGACAAAGACCATTTTTTCAGGTTAGTACAAACTGTTGATTATCTTTGCATACTAAAATATGCTTCGGCAAAAGAGATAAGGCAAATGAATTACTTAGCATTTGTTAGCCTGTGTTTTAAATACGATAGCATAAAGGGAACCAAAGCAAACCCAACTCCTGTTGTAGAAGTAATACACAAAATACACAGGATAAGCGAAGATGTCCTTAAAGGTGTTACCGGAGAAGTAAGTATCTGTCAAACTATACAAGTTTTAATGGAGAGTATGGCAGGATACAAAGCTAGAAACTGGACTGAGGAAGATGTAGCTGCTGTCGATGAAATGCTAGATGATATTGAAAAAGTACAGAGCTTAAGCACAGGCATTAAGATAGTGTTAGACGATTCCGGAATACAAAACCGAGATAGATTTATGGTATGGGTGCAGGAAACTGGATTAGTGGAGACTATAGCTGACATACACACTCATTATAGCGGAGTAATAGTAGCTAAAGACTTGCAAGATTATGCAGAAAAAAGAAACCCTGCTTGGTTTTCCGCAGATGATTTCGTACAATTTTGCATAGACAATTTTAAAGAAACTAATTTATCAAAACACATAGAATAATGAAGAAGATAACAGAAATTTTCGTAGCATTTATGCTGACAATGATTTTGACTATAGCATTTAGTTTTGCTGCTAATTGTCAAGACAAACCATTCTTTTACCTTTTGCCTAAAGACGGCAACCATTACGCAACTACATCGGCTAATGCTGATTTTACTTTAGCTTTTGAGAAAGACGGAAGTAGTTACATAGCATTTAAAGGTGTGTCTGAAGAGTACATAAAAGGTCACGCTGTTTGGTTAAATAATTGCACCGGCGAGAAAACTTTTATGTTAACGGAAAACTACGCAACGTATGACCACGAACTAGGCGTGCTATTTATTCGTATGACTACAGGTATTGAAGCAACCTTAGAGGTTATAGAAGGCAACATAAGTATGCTATCTATAGCAAAACCTAACGGCAAAGACCCTGTCGATCTTGACTTGCAGAATATATCCCTGTGCCTTCAAATGATAGTCAACGCCGTATGTCCTGCTTGCAATGTACCAGAGCCATCCTGTAGTAGCACCAAGATATGAAGACAATAATATTTAAAACAGATGAAGACAAATGGGTGGAAGCTAATGCTTCCGCCTGTGATTTGTGTGTAGTAGAGGAAGAGCTTTACCACCAGACAGGCAAGAGTCTTTGGAAAGGAGACTTTAATGTATCTATAGTTGGTATAAGAACTCCTAGATCAAACAACAAAGTGTCAGATAAATTCCAAGACATTATATACTTTACTTGGACTGAAGATACAGGCGAGGGCGAAGCTAGGTTATGGTATGAATTACCGGCAACAACTTTAGCTGGTAGGCGTATGCATAACAATCCTATAAATTCTAAAGGTACGGCACAATTAAAATGTGGCTTTCATCCTTCTCTATGGAAGAGAGGCAAGCATAAAGGCAAGAATGCATTAATACAAATAGGGAATGAAGTAACTGTATTAAGAGACAATAACGGAGATCTTGAGCACAACTTTGATGGCGAAGAACACACAGGTTACTTCGGAATAAATCTACATACGGCAAACGTAGCTGGCACATCAACGATAGTTGGAGGATGGTCAGCAGGCTGCCAAGTTACTAATGTACCACAAGCAGTCTTTAATAAGCTGCTTAATCAACTAAAAAAATGTGAAGAAAAAACTGGTTACCTTAGTTATTCTTACTTTTTACTAAACTTGGGACAGTAGATTGATATCTCTTTAGACATTCCTTAGCTTCTGCAATGTCACATCGTAGTTGCTTTATCTCTCTAGAAAGCGTGTTCGTATCAAACTCAGGGTTTTTATTGATCGCACGCTTTCTTTTTTGTTCCAGCCTTCTTAGTTGCTTTCTCATATATTTAATCATAGCCTAGCTATATATCTCCATAGTTATCCTTATATTTGGTTAATACGGATGTTAACGATATAATTGCTTCTTTTAGTTTTGCTACTTCTTCTCTCATTTCGGCTATCTCGCTTTCTGCGATCTGCCATTTTAGAGTCATCTCACTTAATTGTTCTAGTGCAGTGGCGTAACCTTCTTGTAGATTACTCTGTACGTCACTGTTAGTTCTTTTTAGATTGATAAAAAACCCACTTATAGCACCAATTATGGCTGCTGCCGAACCTATTATTATTTCATTCATTTTGTAAATTGTTTAGGCTTGGCTGTTAAGAAAAAAAATATTAGTCTTCCATCTTGTCTAAGGCTCCAGATGCCATTCCTCCGGCTCTAAGCGCTCCTTTCTTACCTGCGTATGACTTACTCATTTGGTCGTACATATTCAGGTCATTGAGCTCAGGTAGGCTGTCTTCAAATCTAACTAACACGTCCTCGAAGTTTTGTCTAGTCATTTTAGATACGTCACCTTTTATTAAGCCACGTTCTTTCATAAAAGTAATAGCTGCTGCACGATCTTCTCCTGTTCCTTCAAACAACTGCTTGCGAAGTCTAGTCGGTAGCTCTGGGCTGAAAGATTGGAAGTTGGCTCTGTCAACTACGATAGTACCTCTACCAGCTTTAGGGTCGCCAAGTAGCATCACCTTTTCACCTTCGTCCACTAACTGAGTGTCGAACTTATAAGCTGCTACGTCGATTGGCTTTCTACTGAAATCACGTGATAGTGTATCGCCAATATAATCACCAGACCTAGCTGATGTGTCATCGTATAATTTACTTCTTTTGCCTTTGGTTGGCAGTGTAGGATCTCCTGAATAGTTCATCTTATAAAATTTTATCCTTTAATATAAGTGTTTATTATAACATATACATAAATAGAAAGGGGAACTTTTCAGCTCCCCAAACCTAAACCATATACCGAGATAATCTAATCTTTCCCAAAGAAGGATTCCCACCAAGCATTGTTGCCTATGTTTTCCATTTCTCTGTATCTTAATTCATCAGATCTCTCTAAATCTTTAACCATTCTAGTTAGTTCTTTCTCCTTTCTCTTAGCTTCTCTTATCATTTCCCTTTGCGTCTCTCTATCAAGTTTATCAAACAATCCACTAGCTATTAATTTTTCAATAGCCTTACCACTTCTAAAGAAATCTTCGTCTAAAATTCTTTGTACTTGTTTTTCTGTTAAGTCTTTACTCATAAACCTGTACGCCTTAGGTGCAACCTCTTTAAATAATCCCTCCGTGATCCCTTCCAGACCGCTGTTCTCTATATACCAAGAAGTAAGTCTTTGCTTGTATATCCTTTCTGCTGTTTTGTTATCTATTTTACCAATCTCTTTTGCAGCTAAAAAAGAATCTTCAATACTCTGCAACGCAGCAACCTTAGATTCAAAGTTTCCTTTCTTTACTGGATGCTTGGTAGCGTTAAAGAAGTTTTTAGCCATACCTACTTTGCCGTCATCGAACTTTATGTACTTAAGAGCGTTACCGATCTGTATCAGCCGAATCTGACCCTCTGTAAGTTCATTATCTTGTCTAAACTTTTCGGCTTCTACTTCACTGAAAGATTTCCTAACTTGCTCTACTGGCTTAAGCACACCTTTATTAAAGAAGTATTCACCCATCACGTGCTGTATACCCTGTGGTGATAATAGCTTATCTCCAAATGATGCTGTCTCTGGAGTGTACACCTTACGAGAAAGTCTAGCAAGTTCTCTCCATATGTTCTTGTCGAACTCCATACCTAAGAACTTTGTCTTAAGATACATTTCATTGCTAACAGAATTTATTCCATCCTCTGGATCTCTCAGCGGTCTTCTTCCGGTGTAAGTTCTATTCCTAGATAACTCCATAAATGGCTGTAAAATAGTAGGGTCAAACATACCTTCCCCTGCTCTTGTTACATCTAAAGGAAGTAGTAACGTAGCACTTTGACTAACTCCATCCCAAAGGATGTCACCCATTGAGTGACCTGTGTATTTGGCTCCAAAAGATCTTGTTATCATAGTAGACAACACCTTATCCGGAGAGTATGGTTTAGGTATCTGAAGCCCTGCACCTTTAGTCAAAGGAACGTAGAAGTAATTTTCTACTGCCCACTTATTCCTATAAATGTTTTTCAACTCTGTCTCATCCTCATCGTAATTCATAAAGACAGTAAATACATTGGACATTACACTTAATAGTCCGCTAAACGCTAAGCTTGTTCTTCCCTTTTCCGTATTCCATCTCTGTATAAACTTACGTCCACCCTGTACGGCAGGGCGAATAAATAAGTAAGCCCCCTGTACTAACTGAAGAGTTGCCTTAGCAGTAGTTTCAACACCTGATTGGTTTGGAAGTTTAGCACTCTTGAGTAACGTACCTGTCTTTTCAAAGTTTACAGTAACGTTTCTTGCTGCTGCTGCTGCTTGGTCTACTGTTAAACCACGCTTTAGCGCTAACATAAATGCAGCCATCCTATTGTGATTCTCTAGTGCATCAGCCATTTGAGAAAGATAATAAGGCACAGAGTATTTTCTAGGATTGTTAAGTTTGATCAAGTCTATCGGTAACCCACCAATAAGTTTAGCACGCTGCAACATACGTCCACTAAATGTAGAAGCTTCCTTCTGTCGGCTAACCTCTTCTCGGATAGCCTCTTGTATAGCTTGAACTCCATCACCTAATAAGTCTGTGTTAACTAAAGACCAACTCATTTGTGCTCCAGCATTCTTAGCCATATCAATCAACTCGTGCAGCGACACTTCCATAGTCCCACCATTTGGATTAGGTATAGTAATATTGACTGCTTCCGCTGCGTTTAAGCCAAATTTATTTATCTTAACATATGAAGCAAACATAAGTGTTTGAAGCTTCATCATCTCAGCCATATCAGCAGCCACCTCTTTTGCAATAGCACCCTTAGATTTACCTGACTCTTGGTATGTATCGTAGATGTACGAGATATTCATTAGAGATTCCGTTGTATCCCTCATTAAGTTACTCGCATTAAAGAATATGTTAGCTGTAGTAATTGCAGCCCTCAAGTAGTTCATTACGCTTCTGTATAACCTGTGCAGCATTCCGCCATTAAGAGATTGGAAGTCACTAGCCTCATCCTGTAACATAGCTCTAGCCATTGCTCTTACTCCAGTCTGGTCTCCAGCTTCTGATTGTTCAAATACTATAGTATGCAACTGTCCGTCTAGATATACATTCATTGTGAATTGTTCGGACGTTGCAACGTCTTTTGGTAGTTGTTTGTCTTCGATAGCTGCCTCTACCATATTTTTAGCGGTAGCCTGTCTTAGTCTCCACGTAGGTACAATTTTACCAATCTTAACTACGCCATTGTTGTGTGCAACCATAGCTTCCTCCATTAGCATAGCATTGGTTTCTTCTATTAGATTCACAAGTTTCTGCTTAGCCTCGTTTCTAGCAGCGATCTTTGCTGCTAAATCAAACTGGGCTCCCAGTACTTCTAATGGATTCACCATCTCATAAAGACCAAACCTAGCGTTACCCCTGATTGCATTGATTGTAGTTCCGGTTCCAGTCTTAGTAGACTTTCTCTTTTCCCTTTTCATCGCCCCCATTATCTGTCTCCTAACATCTCCTATTCTTTTCTGTCTTGCTCTGTAACCCTCTTCCGTTTTGCTAAGCTCAAGACTCTTAGATACAACATCACTAAGGTGTTCAAAGGCTGCACTACTATCATCGCCCTGAGTAAGCTCGTTAGTAAACGTGTCAAACATAGAGCCTATAGTAGCGTTAACTTCTTTGTAAGACTTACCGTTAATACCTTTTTCTTTTAGATATTTATTATAAGCTTCTTCTAATACATTGTTTACATATGCATCTTCATCTATCTGCATAGGAACATAGTTCTCAAAAGAATCGTACTTAAATACAGTATTCTCCTTAGCATCTAAAAAGAATTCTAACTGAGTCTCGTACTGCTGTTTGGTAAGTAAAGAAGCTGTCTGTCTTTCGTGAGTAGCAGCATCTATAGTTCCGTTGGCTAATGCTCTATCCAGTTCTCTTCTAGTTACCTCGTCTTGTCTGTATCTTTGCTCTAGTTCATCAATCTTTTGTGTTAATTCTCTTTGAGCTTCGAACTCAATAGAAGATTCGTCTAGCTTACTTTGCTTTTCTAAGTACTCATCGTAGGTAATATTACCCCTGTCAAGCTGCTCTCTAAGTTCTCTGTCTTTACCCTCTCTGTTGATTTGGTCTATACTCTTACGAGACCCATTCATTAAAGCTTCTTTCTGCTCAGATGTAATCATACCATTATCGTAAAGCATTTCTATACGCTTAGTGATAAGGTTCTCTTTCATCTCTGCTGCAAGCTCTCTAAACGCTGTCTTAGCTTCGTCGCTTTTAGCTTCAAACTTTTTTAAGATAGCTTCCGACTGAGGGATCAGTACATCTTCAGCGTGCACTATATTCTCGTTCAGCTTTTTCTTAAGTTCTTTTAACTTTTCTTCGTTTTCTTTTAGCTGGCGCTCTGTAGTTACAAGAGTCTTGTTTAAGGCAACAGTATCTACGCCTGCTTCTTCTGCTTTACTAATATTTGCTTCTATGTTTTCTTTCTCGTTTGTAAGTTCAAGTCTTTCTATTTGTGCTAAACCAATAGATTCTCTAAGTATCTGCTCGTTTCTTACAGTCCTTTCTTTTGTGTGCATAGCCAACAAAATCTCATTGAACTCGTCATACGTGAAGTGTTGGTTAACTCTAGCTAAGAATGACTTCTTACCGCCTTCGTACAACCACTGCCTCATTTGAGACCTAGTATAAGCAGCAACAGATTTAGCTTTATCTAGTGCGTGGTATCCATCAACGTCATCAATGATTTGCTGTAAGTTTTCAAGCTGCACCTGTGCTGTGGATATCCTGCTACCTAAGCTTTCCATAGCTGCCAAGTCTGTGCCTCCTTCTCTTTCTAAGATAGCCATCCTTCTTTCTAACTCCTTTATTCTGGTTTGTAAGCTCTGTCTTTTTGCAGCTGCAAAGTTCTTTATTTGCCTGTGCATCAAAGCACCAGAGTCACCAACCATAGTGTCTATACCCTCTATGCCTGTATTATATCCTAACGCTCTAAGTGCTGAATTAATAAAGCCAACCCCTAGTTTATTTGTAGCCATATAGAATTTTATAGAGTTTACAACTACTTGAGTGTAATCTTCTCTTCTTCTAGCTTCTGTAGAAGATTCCGGAGATACAAACTGCCTTCCGGTAACAGCTTCTACTAGCGCCTTAGCGCTGTTAATAGATATGTCTAATTTCTGTGCAAGAGTTTCAGCTATAATAGTATCCGCCTTGAACATCATACCCTGTTGGTCTCTTGCTTGCCTGTCACTTGTAATAATGAACGCTGTAATAGCGTACCCATCATCTCCTTCTAATATACTTACAAGAGCATCTATTTCTTCATTAGTTAATGTTACAGCTATTTCTCTGCTTTTAGTAGATAAGTCAGCAATTGCTTGTTCCTTTGCACTCGCAACTAACTCCTGTAGCTTCTTAACCTTTCTCTTCCTTTTAGCATCTCGTGCAAGCCTGTCACCTGCTGCCTTAGCTCCTTCTTTAGGAGTTGCCCTAACAGGAGTGGTCTCAGGAGATACACCCTCAACCGTTGGTTCAGCTTCTTTATCCTCTTCCTTCATAAACCTAACACCTGCTGTAGGATCTGCCTCTACGTTTGTAGCGATAGTCCTTTCAGCTGACTCACTATCAGCAGGCGCTGGTATTTCTTTGCCGGCAGTAAAGAATGCTGACTGACCTCCTTCACGACCCATACGAGTAATATTCTCGTAGTCTTTTGCAGTAGCTTCCCCAGCCTCTACTTTTGCTACGGACTCTGAATAAGCCTCAATAATCTTAGTCATATCTGAGTCTTCCTTAGGCTTAGTAGCTTCCAATAAATCTGAAGGGAATGATACAGCCTGAGGATAAAATACAGTTTGACTTAGAATACCCAACTGCTTTCCATAAACGTCGGTGCTATAAGACCTGTGATTCATAGCCGATTCCTGCTCTATCATTTTAGCTGTCTTCGCAATATCCATTTCGAACATCATAAAGATGTGCTTGTCTGGAACAATGTTCCAAGCAGGCTCAACACTAAGACCCATTAATGCACTACCTACTTTAGCTAAGAACCTTTTGTATTTAGATCCTTTACCTGTAGCAAATTCATTGTCTAAGTTTTTCTGCAAGAAGTATCTACTGGCTATGTCTTTCCTGTCATTAAAAGATCGTTGCTCTACCTTAGTAAAGAAGTCTCTCATTGTCTTAGACTCTGCCATTATCTCCGTGATTAACCTACCGGCTTTAGATAATTTAGTAACACCATCTTTTGTGTACTTAATTAATTCAGGATTAAGTATAGCGTCCTTAAATGCCTGAGGTATAGGCGAATCCATAGTGCTGCCGAACTGCTGCTCTGCCATTGAAGTAACGAAGCCTGCTGTGTCTCTGTTTGACTGCCAGTTATCTTTACCCATAACAGCTGCAACGACCACATTATTAGGCGGTTCCGGCAACCCATCTCTCTCTTGTATGAACTTAGCTAGCCGTATAGCCTGAGCTACCATACCCTGCACCTTACTATTTTCTGACATATATACCACTCCTGCCTTTACCCTGTCTGGGTGAAACATACCTAATCCACCGCCAGAGAAGTCAAAGTCGCCAATTGGCGTAGTCACTTTACCAGTAAACTGCCTGTCGTGAGGAACTGTAAGCATTGGGGTATCGTCATCAAGCGTAGTGTGATCGAACATAGGAATCTGTATACTACCCTTAGGTAAACCGTAAGACATTTCCATTTGCTCTGCACGCTGAGCTAACATATTAGGGTTGATTGTTCTAGGTTTGTTATAGTCTAAGTCTCTAACCTTAGTATACTTATCTGTATTAAGCATACCGACAGGTAAACCCAGTTCAACCATATCATCGAACTCTTGGTTCCCATAAGACATAAGCTCTAAAGCTGCCTCTCTAAATATATCCTCTCTAATAGAGTTTATTATAACAGCAGACTCATCAATCTGTAACGGAACGTCTAAAGATTTAAGCAATCTATTCTTGGTACTAATGATCTTTTTTGCTAATTGTTGTTGTTGTTTGTCTGTAAGTTCAGTTGTACCAGATAGTATGTCTATTAATACTTTAATTGCGTTGCCATCCTTATCGCCAGTAATAGCAAGTTTAATTGCTCCGTATACTTCATCCTTAAACTTTTGGGTTTTGTTACTAAATATTAAAGAAGCCATATCAGTGGCTACCTTAACAGGGTTCCCTTCTTTAAGGTTTATATCTAACGTAGTGCCTGCAAGATCTTTTCTTAGCTTTCTTGCTTTGTCAAATACTATTCTTGTTTGTATGTTATTCCTCTTTAAATGTCTTGTTGCTTCAGCTACTACTAGTATGGACTTTGCAGCATCTACGTACCCTAGTGACATAAGCTTAGCAGCAATCTTGTTAAGACGCTTCTTCTCTGTATCGCTCTTCAATTCCGGAATAGCTTGAACAGCCTCTCTAGCAATACGAGGACTATAAGGCTTAGCGTCCACCTTAACTCCAGACTTCACAGGATCCTTAGAATACTCTAGTCTAACTGTGTTCTTACCAAAGTTAATAGAAATAATATCACCTCCCTTACCTTTAGGATATATCTTGCCATCTAATGTAAGAATACCTTTGTCTGTGTGTATACCTGCGATACCTAAGTCAGCCATAGCTGTCATCGCTTGCTCTTGAGTCATCTCTACTGCAATGTGCCTCTTGCCTTCGTAGGTAGGTAGACCTTTAATTAGCGCATACTTTCTAAGTGCTGCACCCTCTGCTCCTTCAGCAGCTACAAATCCAGTCTTCTTAACTTGCTTTTGGAATAATACTCCATCAATAGGACTGCCCTCTATCTTAGCCGAAGACAATCTATCTGCAAGCAATCCTGACGGAGACCCAGTAACCCCCATCTCTGTCAAAGCAGCAAAAGCCTCAGCTACGGCTGCTGGATTATTAAAGTCTAATTTAATTGGAGTGCCAGATATATCAGAAGCAAAACGAACAAATCCCTTCAGCATATTCTTTAGAGGACTTGTCATTCTGTACGTGTCTATTGATAAATCACCTGACTGTATCATAGAGTACACCTCAGTAACCATCTCTTCCGACCTACTCAAAACAGGATAAGCTCCCATCCATCTAGTAAAACTCTCAGCTACATTCTTGTTCTTAAATTTAATAGCACCTGTACGCAATGCATCCATAATATGGTTAGATAAATGCTGATTAACGCTACTAGGTTCATTAAAATCTAAAGGCGATACTGCATTAGATGTTTCGTTGTCATCAATACGAAGTAACACTTGACCTAATGGATCAACAATAGTCCCTCTAGATGCAGGGTCTCTATCTATAATACCTGAGCTGAGTAATGGGCTATCCTCTGATAACACAGAACGAGCAATCATATTTTGATAATCAGCCTCGCTCGTAAATCCTTTCTTCTCCATCTTAGCCATTGCTACAGCCTCAACATTAGTCAATAATCTAACTAGTGCCCCATTTAAAGCTGTGGCGCTAAGACCTTTTTCATCTGGAGTGTACACACTTGAAAGAATAGTTAAGAAAGCCTCTGCCTCTACAGTCCTTTGATCAAGCTCATCGATACCTAAATCTTTTATATTAAAGTCTGTATTGAACAAGTCATTAACTACATCTAATATAGTCTGCAAAAGCTTCTTTAATCCTCCGTACTCTACCGTTGGGTCAAAAAATATCTTACCCTGCATAATTTGAGGAACAATCTCTACGAGTATCTCTTCGTACATAACATTCGCCCCCTCTTCTCTATATGCACTTATAAATTTCGCAAATCTAATTTGGTCAATCTCGCTTCTAAATTTAAGCTTACCCTTATCAAACATCTCTACAATCTGAGTAACAAGCTCAGACCTTATCTTTATCTTATCCATCCCAGTCTTTGCCATAATAGCCTTATAAGCTTTATCTAGCATTGAGTGGAATAGCTCGTGAGCTAAAACTTCTTTGAGCTTAATAGGGAACTCTAAAGGACTTAATTCGTAAGCCTCTGTTGCATTTTGAATTTGCTCTAGTAACTTATCCCCATAAATAACTATAGCATTCCTTTGCGGTGCAAAGTGCCCATAAGAATTATGTCCACTTGGATCTCCTCCAAACCAAAAGTTAACATAGTCATCCTGAGCTTCTTTTGTTAACAAGAAAACAAACTTACCGCCAGACTCCCTTTGAGTCTCAACAGCTGCTTTTATTGTTTTTAAGTATCTTTCTTTGAGTGTCTCTTTATTATCTTCTAACTTTTTTCTGTCTATTGCAACTAACTCAGCAAAAACACCCTTCCCCATTGCTCTAGATAGATTCTCTTTTTTAGTATATGCATCTAATAGATTATTAAATAGTGTTTCTAGCGAATCTAGTATCTGCTCATCAGACATCGTTTCGTCTATAATACCATCTTTAGCAGCCACTCTATTCCGCCATTGATCTAATGCATCATCTGGATTCATATTAGACATCCATCGGTCTGCTCCTTCAAGCATCCAAAATCCCCAAGCCTTTTCCTCTGCTTCTTCCTCTGTTAAGTACTGCATCTCTGCTTCCTTCGTTCGTCTTTTACCGTACTCTTCTAAGGTTTCTCCTTCTTGAATATTATCCTGTCCTGTTTCTTCTTTAAACTGTTCTTTAAATTCTATTACAGTAGATAATTTATCCTGCACGTTTTGAGCATTAAAGCCACCATCAATAGATATCGTAAACTCTTGTCCACCTTGCGTCTCTCGTGTGGTTGAGTTTTCTTTTACATTGCTTATAGTAAATCCACCTTCTCCAAATACTTCAGAAAGTGCATCGCTAATATTATTAAGTTCGTTGTCAATTGTTGCTTGGTCTACTCCCTCTATAACTACCTTGACGCTACCTGTATCAGTAACGCCATTCTTATTCATATTCTCAGCTATCTTAGAAAGTGCTACGTACACAAAAGGTTTAGCGTTCACGTTAAGCTCGTCGTCAGCCACCATAGTGTAAGTGCCGTCTTCTTTTCGTGTAACTTCTAAGTTAACAATTTCAGAAGATACCGCTGAAACTGACATCTGCTTTTCTCCATCTCTAAATTGAATATCAGAAGTCTCCTCTTTTGCGTCAGTGCTAATAGTAGTTACATCATCTTCTTCTTTACCATTTATACTTACTGACTGCAACGTAGTTGTTACAGTGCCTGTTTGATTACTGTCTCCGGTAATACTGGACATTGCAGCAGTATCGGCAGTCTCTGCTCTACGCTCCATAACCTTTGGAGCCTCCATAGTTTCGTCAGCTCTACCCTCCTGCGCAACTTCTTCAGCTGCTAACACCTCTATAGCCTCGTGTACATTACCATCTCTCATTTCGTTAAAAGCAAAAGACATTCTAGTTCTAGCATCAGCCTCTTGTAATCTCTCAGAAATACTCTGCTTAGTATCTTCCGCTGCTTTACTAAGGTCTGTCTCTAACTGAGTATCAGTCTTCACGTTAGGCATAGTAGCTCTCAAAGCATCTGTAGCCTGAGATACACTAGCGCCGGTCATCAAAACTATAGCTTCGATCTTACCCTGCAATCCCTGTACGTCATTGCCTAAGCTAGTTTCCTTAGTATCTCTACCTCTAATCTTATTAATTATAGGACTAGACTTAGCTCTCTGCTGTACTACACGAGCAGCGTTGTATACTTCTCTAAACTCAGCAGACATCTCATAAGGATTCTTGATAGACTCTTTTATATTACCGTAAGCAGTAATAGAACCTGCGCCAGCACCCATTGCAAATCCTGTAGCAAATGTTTCACCCATATCAGCGAACAAGTCTTTGTCCATCCCTAGCACGTCTCTATCTACTACATTGCTAGTTAACGTAACAAGCATCTCACTGAAGCCTTCAGCAGATGAATCAAATAGAAGCTCTCCTAAATCCTTACCTGTTTCTTTTAGAACTGCTTTTCTGTATGCTGAGTTTGACAGCTCGAAGAAGTCTTTTGAATTTTTAATTAACTCAGAAACAGTTTTTTTCTTAGCAGCCGTAGTCATTGTTCTCCACGCCTTACCTCCAATGTATCTTTCGATGTGCCCAGAAAATCCTTCTGCTACTGCCACTGCGGCTGAACCTACTAATAAGTTCTTATAGTCTGCATCTAGATTACCTAAACCCTCGAAGTACTTATCAGCACCTGCACTTGTAGCCATAGAGGCAATACCTACATAAGGTATCATTGCTTGAACCATAGAAGGCGAAGATTGGAAAGCGTTGGATATAGCTACTCCTGCTTTACCTACTATCATTTCTGTTTTAGAAATCTCGCCTGCATCATAAGCATCGCCTATGCCCTTCCACGTGTTATCTGTTAATGACCTGTTCTGTGCTTTAATCTTTGCAGCTGTAGATCTGTCTAACTTGTACTTAGTAATATCACCTACACCTCCTTTGGCTGCATCAATATCAAAGAGGTATCCTGAAGTTTTAAGGAACTCATTAGCTACATTAGATTCTACGTCGTAGAAGTTCTGCATAGCATTTGCTATATCGGTTGGATTGTCAGACTCATACGCATCTGCTACCGCTTGCTTAGCATCTTGTATACGGTTATCATCTTGAGTCATAACAGTACCTGCTACTGTAAGTAGCTCAGGAGCTATCTCTACCACATCATCTATAATAGAGTAAGGTATAGTAGTTATACCATATCCAATCTTAGCTGCCTTAGTCTTAGGCTCTACGTTCTTTCTAAATGCGTCTACGTACATATCAGCCAACACATTCCCTGCCTCTGTTTTAGCATACCTACCTAGCTTCATTTCAGCTACTACAGATGATAAACGATCAACGTAAGTTTCGTCTTCTCGTACATATGGGTTAGCTTTGAACTGAGCTACGATATTATCTATAGCTTCTTTAGACTGTGCTTCGTCTCCATTGATTACGTTTTCTGCATTGGCTGCAAAGTTAGCACTAAGCTCAGCTATCGCTGGTTCTTTTGGCTGGTTTTTTACGAATGCATCTATTAACACCTTACTGATAGCTGCTCCACCGGCTAGTTGGTGTCCTCTCAAATATTTAGAAGCAGACTCCATTTCTTCTGGCTCTACCGTAGCAAACGCCTCCATAGTTTCACCTATTCCGGTTGTTTCTAGGTATTCCTTGCCAGCTTCTTTTAAATCATCCTCTAACGCTCTTATTTCCTGAAGCTTTAAGTCAGCCTCAGCATTAGTCATTGGCGTGTTCTCGAACTCGTTGATTAGCTCGTTCAATCTTTTTCTAGTTACGTCAAGCTCTAGTCCAACAACCTCTGATGTTTCCTGAAACTTTTGTTCTTGCAAGTCTCGTAAGCCTATATCCTCAGGTGCGTTAGCCTCTAAGAATCTAGCCATCTCTGCCTGTATTTGATTCTCTTGATACCTATTAGGATCGTTTCGGAATTCTATAGGGTCAAATATTACACCTGTATCTCTAGCAGATACCGGCTTCTTCTGTACGTAATCCTTTACCTGCTTGTATAAAGCTTGGTACGCATCGCTACCTCTATCTACTTCATACTTTTCTGTGCCTTCATACTCGGATACATTCCTGAATAGCTCATCCTTATTATCTAGAATAAACCTATCTATATTTGTGCCACCTTGAATCTCAGAAAGATCCACGTCTGCTGTTGCGTCTGTGGTTCCTGTCAATAAGGAAGGGTCTAGTTCTGGTACGGTTGATTCCGTTTGTACGTCCGGAAGGTCTGTAGAGTAGCCTCTAGTCTCTCTATCTGAAACTTCAAGTTCTGCTTCAGCCTTTGGAGCCACGAACTCCGGACTTGGGGACGAAAAAAAGGTAGAGTTAAATTCTTTTATACCTAAGTCCTCCGAGCCAAATGCTTTCGCCGTGTTCAGTCTTTTTAGTAATTCCTCTTTTTTGACTTCGTCAGAAAATATATTAAGGAATTGCTCTTCAGTTAGCTCTGTATCCCCAAACGCTTGTGCAGCATTAAGTCTACTGACTAATTCTTTTAATTTTGGATTCATTATGTATATGGTTTAAATATTTATTGCTGGGTTTTCTCGACATAGTTGTTAGGTAATTTTCCTGTTACCAAGTCTTTAAGAAAAAATGGATTTGTAGATTTATCCTTAGAAACATTAGCCCCACCAGATCTTCTTACTGCTCTATCGCCATATGCCTGACTAACTAAAACATCTTTAAATGTCCTTATGGATTCAGGAGTAGGTTTCCCCTTCTCATCAAGAGTAATAGCAACTTCTTTAGGTTCATCCTTTGATATCCTTATTTCTACTAAAACTTGTTTTACAGGTTTTTCATTTATCTCAGTTTCAATTTCTTTAACATCTAATATATCGACATCTCCAAAGTCACGAATCATTAATTTTTTCAAATCATCAACTGTCTCCATAGGAGTCTGATCGTATATTAAAGAAGCATTTTGTTTATTTTGTTGCTCTAATAATTGATCTGCGAAAGGTTTGCCACCAGTCAGTTCTGCGAATGCCCGATTTAAGTAATTAGCATTGTATCTAGGCTTATCACCTATTTTTTCTGCTTTCAATGCTTCAGTAGCAGCAGAGACACTTAAATCTGGATTCAATTCCCGCTTTCTTTTAATTAACGCCTTTGCTTTACTTAGTTCGTTCAATTCCTCCTGCTCTAGTAGGTTCCGGTATTTAATATTAGCCCTTTCTGCCCTAGCCCCCATCTCTATTATTTGCTTCCTACTAACACCTGCACCAGCAATACTTGTACTCGTAGGGAATTTAGCATCAAGAACTTCGTTCATAATTCTAACCTGCTCTGCCTTAGGCACTTGCAAGTTTAAGTTAGTGATGTCCACATTTGGGTTAGCCTCTCTAGCCTTCTTGATTAGAAATGCTTCAACTTGTGGGTTGGCTGTAAAATTGGCTATGTTGTCTACATTTGCTCTAACAACACCTGTGGTAGTGGTAGTTCCAAAAACATCCATACCTTCTTCCTGCCCTACAACTCCGTACTCAGATTCAGAAAACTGAGTAACCATTGTTGGGATAACCTTATCAAGTATATACTCTTCATTAAGGAACTCGGTATGCTCTGCAATGTTAAATCCTTTATTTACTACGTTGGCAGCGTGAGCATCAATGTTCTCTAGAGTTACATCATCAGAATAGTACTTTTCATTAAGGTACGCTAAGAAGTTTGCGTCCACATTAATTGAATCGTCAGCTTGAGCAGCCTTTAATTCTGCATTGTAGGAATTATTTAGATCAGTCACAGCGGACTTAGCAGCATAGAACTTAGGCATAGCCTGATTCATAATCTCGTATTGGTTTACACCAATGAGTCCCTGCTCGCTTGCTTGCGTAAGTGCATCGTTGAGAATGCTATTTGCCAATGAACCCAAACGACCCTGAGCAGCTTGTGTTCTCAGGGTTTCGTTCATCCTCTCTATAGATGCTTGCTTTTTAGCCTCTTGTTGTTGGAATGTTTCCTTAACACTAGAGGTAAAGCTTTTTCCGGTATATTGTAAAGGATTATAAATATTCATTAGTCTTATCTCTTAATAGGCATTTGATTAAATACATTGTACCCCATACCAGCAGATTTGGTTTTTGTTGTGTGAGGAACAAAGCCACCGTCATTGTTACTTACATTTTGACCTCCAAAACCTTTAAATGAATCTGGGTACTGAGCTGCCATAGAGAATATGTCCCCAGCCATAGCTCCCATACCACCAATAGCATTCATAATGTTTTGCTGCCCAACCATACGTTGTTGCTGTGCCAACATATAATCTTGTTGTTTCTGCTGAACAACTCTGTTCTTATCAGCTGCCAATGCTTGATTAGCTGCAATGACATCTCCAAAACGAGTGTCTTGCATTTGAGTTGCTTGAGCCATAAGGTTAGCCTGTTGGTTCTGTGCGCCTGAAGTTACGCCTGACAAAGCTTGTAACGCTGCTGCTGAATCGGCTGCTGTTTGCTGTGCTGCTATAGTAGCAGACGCTGTTTGCCTGTTAAGGTTAGCAGACGCTTGAGCCATAAAAGGATTGGCTGCATAATAACGATTTAATGACATAGCTCTATTCTGCTCAAATTCTTGTTGAACCTGAAACTCAGGTTTCTGTACTTGTTGTGCTTCACGCATCATCTTTGAGCCCTGAACCATACCGTAGATCGTTTGTCCTAATTGGGCTGCTCCACCAATGATAGCACTTGCTGCTAATAATGACATATATAGAAAAGTTTTATTCGAATAATAGTGTAATATAATACTTTACGCAATAATATACATAAATATAAGGGGGAACTTATAATTAAGCTTGCGACTTACCTACTGTGTGACCAGAAGATATAGCGTACTTAACATTGATTGCGTTCACCTCAAAGTCATCATCAGGGTAATCCATAATCAAAGCCACCTGAACAAACTGACCCCTTATCCTGTCCCCAAAGATAAGATTGTTAAAGTAATCCTCATCTTCCGTAGGGTTACCTGTAAGCCTGTCTCTTAGTATTGGTGCGTAATAGATACCTTCTTTCTCTACAAACTCAGTAGAGTCTATGTCTGTCTGCTGCTGATAAGGTCTCAGGTTCTGTATGTATACGTGAGTAGGAACTTCATCCGACTCTACAGATATAGCTTCCGGAACCTTTACTGCCTCTGGTGGTGCGTTCAATACTACAGCAATCTTACTAGGGTAGTTGCTACCAAAGAACTTATTCCTAGAAGCTGACTTTTGTAGCCACAGCCTACCTTCATTAAACTGAGCAGGAAGAACACCTATCCCTGATAACGCCTCCGGATCCATTGTCAATGCTGTCATCCATCTATCTGTATCCATATCGAACACAAGAACAAATCCATCTGCATATTCAAATGGGTTGTCTACCGTCCCTTCCGCTGTAGCGTATCCTGCAAGATCTCTTACCGGTCTGTCACTATCCGCTCCTATTGTTATATAGTATTGGTTGTAACGTTTATTGATGGACGCTGCAAGATTAAGTGGTCTAACAAAGTCCGCCATAGTACGGAAGTAATTAGACATACCTAAATCAGATATGACTCTAATACCATTTGATCCATACTGCACAACTGCTCCTTTGTTTACGTCGTACCAACAAACAGTACCCTGATAAGCTGCCACTGACATAGGGTGCGATGTACCAAACATACCTCTAACTTCAGACATACCACCAATAACATCAGGAGATCCAGTCGTCAACATTTCTCCCTCTTTGTCTCTAATCAATGTTTCGCCTAGATATATAGAAGTAGTGTTGGTCTCTGCTATAGCTAACATCACCTGACCATAAACATCTGTAGTCGAGGACATAACTAATTTCTTTATCTCGCCACCGTTGTCAGATGTTTCTTTGTAGTCTAATGCACTTACATTATTTATAAATGTACGCTCAGAATCTGGTGTAGATATCCCAGAGTAATACACCCTGTCACCTATACGTTTCTGCTTTTGATCAGGAGCAGCAATGTAAGTCCTACCTACGCTTAAATCTAAAAAGTTTTTCCTTTCACGATTAGGGTTTTGATACTCGTTTATATTACCGCTTTGATCTGACAGCAATGTAACATCACCCAACAAGTTAAATATTTGTCCAGAGTTGCCAGTCTTTCCGAAAGCTTTTGTTTCGTAGAACAAAGGTTTTTCAAGCAAAGGTACTAGCTCTCTGATTTCTATTATAGGTTGATCAGCTAGTATACTAGGGCAATCGTAGTCTGCCAAAGTACATATTAACCAAAGCTCACCGGCACCTTCTACGTGCATAGCTATTGGAGAAACTTCAATTTCATTTGTAGCGTCTTTCACCAATACCCTATATGTACTTTCTTGATTTATCTCAAAACCACCGCCCTCTTCTATAATACCCTTCAAGCTTACTGCTATAAATTCGGCAGTAGGCACTGTAGATAACGCACCTGTATTTATAAGCTCATAAGAAGTGACGTCGTCAATTCGTTTTGTTCTTGCGTATTTAACAGAAGTAGTTGTAGACCCTTTGTATTGCAAGAATGAAGATATGTTTAAACATTTTGTTCTGGCAAAAGCAAAATGAGAAACCCAATCAGGAGCGTTCACAAACGTAGCTTTCACACTAGTTTTTGTTCTTGCATCACTATAAGTTCTTTCAGGAACATCGACAATCCATTCAGGATCTGTAATAACCCCGCAGGTTCTTCCTTTGCTATCAAAAGGTATTATACCTAATTGATAAGATCCGCCACCCTTATACTGAACCCCACTAGACGTACTACCTAAATTCACCATAGTTGGTGTTTGCTGAGGAGATGTTTGAGTGGATATGACAGTAGTAGTAGCATTTATTTGATTTGTCTCTATGTCTTGATAGTAATCCTCAACCAATGCCCTTATCTGAGGATCGGTCTTAGTAGATCCTGACCAAGATATTAAAGCTTCGGATGGGTGAACAAACAAAGTGTCAGGTAGTGTTTTTGCGTTGAAATCAGCTGCGGTAAATCCCGAAGGAACTGGGTATAATCCATTATTAGCTGGATTACCATTGTCATTTACAACGGCATAAAAATTCTGTACATTATATGAGCCTGCTCCTCCAACGGCTGCGCCAACAATCAATGTATTGTAGTACACGTAAGATCCTCTGATGGTTGCGTTTATAACATCATTCAAAGAAAACTGCAACGTAAAATCATCAGCAGCAACATCAAAGCTACCTGCCGGAATAACGTTACCCATAAATGCTCTGTTCTTAGCCGTCTCTAATGCTTCTGCTCTATATGGCACAGCGTCAAACAATAACGAAGCTGACCCTGCATCTATTATTTCTCCTACCCTTTCTCCTGTATAATCAGTTGTAAACTCAGAAAAGTTTCCTGATGCACTTTCAACCATATCAGACCTGCTAATTATTTCTATAACAGACCAGTTAGAATCTGTACTATCAAAAGTACCTCTCCTTACACAAAGCTCTACTCGGTCAACGTCTTTAGGTATCTCTTCATTATTAGGGAAGTATATAGTTACAACATTGTAGTAATCAGACTCGTCTATGTTCGTAGATTTTGTCTTGCTACTGAATGGAGATAATACAGACCTGTACCCATTTTTATATACATACCTGTAAGCAAACTGAAGAACATTACCACCTATTATTCTAGGCTTAGAGCTGTCATAGCTTGGGACAACTGAAGGTGGTCTAATCCCACCTCTTCTTATGAATGTAAATTCATTAGGATTAAAGTACGCATCGTACCTATCTTGATCACAGTTAGTGTCTACCGAGTCAATATAATAAGTGTCATCAAATGTAGACCTGCTCACTAAATCGTAAGCTGTGTTGTTTGAATTATATTCAGAAACATATGAGCTTTGATAAGTCAATATTCCTCTCTCTGCATCTATTGTCATTGGGTCGAACTTGTCACCCATTGCCCAATACATTTCGTTACCTATCTTACCAATACCAGTAAGATTGAATGTATCGCCCCAAGTATATGTCTCATCACCAAATCCCCACAATCCAACCATATATGTTTGCCCTAATAAATCACCATCCTCAGCCTCTTCGTTCACTAAGAAGTCACCATCATCGGTAATTATAATAGATCCGTTCTGCTGTAGGATGTAGTAGTCATCTATTGTTTCATATTGTTCAAAGCAAACTAAAGCTAAGATACCACTATTCTTGCGTAAAGAACCTTCTAATCCGTCTACTGTATTCTTGAAAGTAAAGCCATCCCATCCTATGTAATAATACAATCTTCTTCTCTCAGGTTCTTCATACACACCCAACACACGACCTTTGTGTGTTTCAAAAAAGAACTTATCCCATCCTTTAGATGCAATAGAAGTCCCATTGTATTCAGTAACACTAGGTGTGTGGTATCCACCGTTTATTATATCTGGCTGCTTATAGTAATCGTAGTATGGGTTTTGCGCCTCTGTCTCTAAGTACGGTATGGACGTTGGAACGTTACCCATAATATTCGTAATGGCTCCTGCTTTACCTTCAGAGTCATTCGATATGTGGCAGTTGAACGATGCCGTATAATCTGTAGGAGGAATCAATCCTAGTGAAGTACTAAGATTAACACCACCCAAAGGTAAAAACTTCTGATTCATTACGCTTTGATTGATTGTTTATAATTCGATCTGAACAACCTCAACATACTGTCTGTATCTATCTTAGTCAATGCTGCTCTTAGTTTTCTTTTTTCGTTAGAAAGAATCTGCTGCTCTCTATTGGTGTCTCCTAGCCTACCTGTTCTGTCGTATCGAGCAAAATTAAATCTAATGCTCTGCTCAATGTAAGGTGTAGCCACAACAGGAATACCTGTATAGAACTGGCTTTTATCGTAAGCTACATATTCAAGATACAGGATATCGTTTTCAGACCTATTACCACCCACTAAAATCTTAGATCGCTCAGGTATAAACTTAAATTCATCAGCACGATGAGCGTTGCCAAGACCAAACATCTTTCCATTTATCTCACCGTAATCGTTTACAGACCTACCAAACGTGTAGTTGTTAAAGCTTGAGTTTATAGATATCGTGTGACCACTAGGTTCATCGTAAGATATCTGAGCATCTGCATCGTCTAAGTTAGGTAATCTGTTGTAAGATTTATTCTCACCCATAGGTACGATCTCTTTACCTTTTTCAACGCCGACCTTAATCCAATCCACTAAATCCGAAGGTATGTCGCATTCTCTAAATTCATCAACAGTAAGTCTCACTGTTTTCACATATGGTAACGTACCTAGATTCAAATCCCTCATAGTGCGTATGCCTATACTTGCTGCCCTAAAATAGGAATGTATTGGAAGATTCATCTCAACCAATACTGTTCTTACTATAGAGTCCATTGTTGTTGTTGCTACTCCGTTATTCATTATCTAGCAGGTTTATTATTAAAGTTAGTAGACGAGTCATCCTCCTGTACTCCAGACAAAAGCTGCACAGTTAATGTAACTATATCGTTTACCATCTCTTGAGGAAAGTTTATCTCTACAGAGTCTGACAAAGATTTAAAGTTATTAACTACCATAAAAACTATAAAAGTTTTAGTAGTATCCGTAACAGCATTAGCATTACTGAATTTAGCAAAAACAGTTCTGCCTCCTTCCCATTCGTAGTGATCTAAGTTCTCTAAGAAGTTTGTAGATATTATTGAGCTTTGCATAAGAAATTGCTGCCCATTAGGTACAGGCACAAACTCTCTTCTAGCTCCACCTGTAGACCTTCCCTTAGGATATAGCTTGAACAAACCTAATCCATTAGGCAAACTTACCGGAGATACAGGTAACTCTATTTCATAATAGTTTACTTCGTAACTCTCAGCATCAGGAGCTCCATCCTGATTCTTCGTTCCTGTGACTTCAAACTTAGCCAACATTGTTGAATCTGGTATAGATAAACCTTGAGCCAAAAAGTCATTGGCAGCTACTTTATATAATTTATTAAAAGCTGTTTCAACATAAAATGCTACTTCAGCTTCAGTGAATTGAGAGTCAGCATAATCGCCTCCCTCTAGTCTTCTTAGAACTAATTCTACAATAGCACCTTTAGTCATTAGTCTTTATTCTTTTGATTATTTAATGCGATTACGCTTTGATTCTCCACGTTAATTCCTAACAATATCAATGCCCTTACTATAATCTTATTCACGTGAAGATCGTCCCATTCAAGATCTGTACTTGTCCCAGCGTTATGTGTGATTACACGTCCTGACTGAGTGTAAGAAAAGTTTGGCTTAGCAGGTCTTTTTAGATAATGCAAAGTTACTGTTATGCCTCCAGTACCTGAAGCTCTATTATATCTGCGATAAGAAGGTGTAGAAAAACTAAACCCATTGAATGTACCACCTTCTCCGGCGTAAGTAATGAACTCCCCTGTATTTATATTAGACCTAACTCTGCTGCTAATCTTGCCCTGAGGTATCACCTCAAACCTAGCTCCATCTGACTTGACCCACTCTAAAGTATAAACCCAATCAGATGGGAGTACCAAGTAAGCAGGGTCGTTTTGGTTTGCAGAAGCCAATGCTGTGCCATTGTTAGACCCATCGTATTCTGTATTAGTGTATTCAACTACAGAAATGAACGGATTCAGCGCATTATTTAAGGATTGCGAAATTCCAAATGATGTGCGCCCTATTGCGTTTCCTGCACTGAATTCACGTTCATCCCCTAGTAAAAACTTAAACTCTTCCATTTGCGCCCTGTCTAGAACATCATCAATTTCAGAGTGTGAAATATATCCGTACTCGCTCTTATTTAACTCAAACAAGATTAAGTCGTGTGTTTCTTTGATCGTCATAATAAAAAAGGATTTGCTGTAATATACAACAAACCCTCTTTATCTACATAATTACAGGTGGGTATCTATAAGTACCCTTATGTAATTAAGATCTTTCTTCGAATCTTTCTTTACCTGAAAGAAAAGCAGCAACTGATGTTCCAAATCCCACCAATACTAAGGCTGCATCCCAAATAGAATCTAATTGAGCCAACGTTCCGTTAACCAATTCAGATGCATCTGCTAAACCTAATGCTGCAAGTAATACACCTAAAGCAGTTAGGATGTGTCTAATTAATGATTTTGTTGATTCGTTCATTTCAAAAATTTTTATTTAACAAATAGTATGAACATAAAGTACAAGTATAACGTTTTATAGCTTCATTTTTGTAATTATAGGTAGTAATTACTTTTTCATAATTTTTTCTGCACCTCTCGAACCGAAGTACGCTAACACCACCGTCATTAAAAGATTGCCAAAAACTGTAACATATGTATCATCAACATCAAAATTAAGTATACTCATACTATCTGCGTAAACAATGAATGTGAAATTAACAATCACCCAAATTAGAAACAATGGTCTTATAGATCGAGTCAGCCAAGACTCAGATTTACTATCAGCTACCCATCGCTCTGTTATAGCATCCGTAGCTTTCATCTGTGTGTCATTTAATATTTTTTGGAGTTCATTCTTTAGCTTCTCCTTTTCTTCTTTTGTCGTAGTTACTTTATCTACGGCATCACCCAGTGCTGCTATTGTATCTGCACCCCCAAATATATTTGACAGTATAGCTCCTAATTTAGTGTTTGGCATATTAATACTTTTTAGATCTCATTGCAGTTCTCTTGCCTGCTGCTTTACCTTTTTTGGTAGCCATAGTCTTACGACCTGTGTTTTTAAACTTTTTGCTACCTGATTTAGCTTTTTTAGCTGCTGCTTTACCCTTCTTAGTGTAAGGGAATTTTTTACCTCCTACTTTTGGCATAGTTATCTTTTTTTAGTGATTTTTGAATTAGCTGTTTTAGCAGCTTTTTTTCCTACTGACTTACGACGCTTGGTAGCCATAGTCTTTCTACCTGTGTTTCTATATTTTTTACAGTTACACTTTCTTTTACCTTTACATTTTTTGCAAGTCATAATTATTTCTTTTTAGAAGTTCTCTTTTTAGTAGTTTTCTTTTTAACGCCTGTACGGTTTTTACCTTTATGTATACCGTGACTAGCGTGTTGCTTACCAGCTTTAGTAGCAGCTCTTTTTTTTCTATTAGCTGCTGCTAACTTTTTTCTGCCTGCTTTTGTGCTTTTAAGTTTAGAAATAGTTTTAGCAGGTGCATATACCTCACCGGTCTCACTAGACTTTTTACCTGAAGCAGTTCTCCACTTCTGTTTAGTCCACCTATCTAAACTTTTTTGTCTTTTGGTTTTTGCCATTACTTATTTCTTTTTACTTTTATAACCACCGCCAGCAGCTTTGTACTGCTTTGCTAACATCTGTGCTTTACGTGCTGACCACTGACCGGATCTACCGCCTTTGCTACCTGCTTTAATTTTTTCAAAAAGCCTCTTACGCATTGTAGGCTTAGTGTAATTACCTGATGCATTTACAGTACTTTTTTTCTTGCTGTTTGATTTTTTCTTTTGTGGCATAATTACTTGCGTTTACCTTTACCTGTTGTTTTTTTAGATCCTCCTTTTTTCCATAGTGTGTTGCAAGCCAAATGCCTAGCAGTTCCTGCTTTTGCAGTTGAACACTTGTGTCTGGCTTTGAAGTTTTTCCTAGCCTTATCTGAGTAGTTATGCCTCATAGAGGAATCACCAGCGTGAACCATTTTGGATTTACCTCCTTTACAGACTTTCTTCATTACTTTCTTTCCTGCTCTTGTACTCTTCCTTACCTCTCCGCACTTCATAGACTTTTTAGCCCTAGCTGTTTTGGATCTAGGTTTGGACGTTGCACGCTTTGCAGCAGGCTTCCTTTTTGTTGTAGCTTTGCGTCTTGTTGTTGTTTTCTTTTTTGTTGGCATAATTAATTAAATTGTATTTTTCTATGTAAACCAATACATTCCTATTGTTGTTAACTATCCAATATTCTATGTATAAATGTTTATCAGAGACAAAATAATTAACAGAATTAGGATATCTTTTATTCTTATATCTGTGTTTAATCCATCGTGTTGTATGGAATTTATAAACAGACAAATCGTAACCTCTATCAATGTGCAAATACTTGCCATATTTATTAATACAAACCTTTGTGGTGTCACTATAAATATGTACACTACGAATACCGTAAGGTATAATAAGAGTCCTATCGCTGCCACAAAATTGGCTATAGCAATCTAAATAACCACAAAGTATAAGTAGTATTAATATTTTGAGCCTCATTCATTTAGGTGCGACTTAAATGTAAGATATTGTTTTAATTACACATCAGTAGCTCCAGACCACTCGTCTAATGTTTTCAAGTGAGAATACGCTTGAGCGTAAAAATTATCTGTTGATGTTTTATCAAAGGTAATTTCTAGCCTGTCAATTTTCATAGTTTCCCCACCTGCGTCTCTAGTTGCCTGATCAGGGAATACCTGAATAATACATTCTCCTGTAATAATTTTTTCTGTAACTTGTTCGATATTTTCTTCTGATCCCACTTCAGTTTGTAGAACATCTTGCCTAGTTCTAATCTGTGAAATTCTTACATATGCATTTGCAAATGTTTTACCATAAAGGTCTTTTGAATATTCTAATGCCATTTTTTAAAAAAGTTTTAATTATTTAATTAATGAAAGTCAACCCAACCTGTTATTGAATTTACATATCCTTCATATTTTCCTGTTGTTGTGTTAAATCTAATCATTCCCGCTACAGGAGACGAAGGTCTTGATGCTGTCGTTCCTGTTTGAATCTTCATATAGTTTCCACCTGTCCAAGTAACATCTCCATCAGCACTTACTCTTAGTCTTTCCTGACTACTTGAACCAATGATGATTGTATCATTTAATGCTTCTGTACTACTTGATTGAATATTAGAACCTATAAAAGTATTCCCACTTTGATTATTAGATGAACTAGCAACATTGTAGCCTATATATACATTATTAGACCTTTGAGTTGCACCCATTGCTCTACCTGCATAATAACCTACAATAGTAGAAGTAGTTAAATTTGATTGCTCTGCTGCTGAACGACCAACAGCTACTGAATTACTAAAACCACCTGAATTATTTACTGCATTCATACCAACAACTACAGCATTACTCAATGACCCTGCATTTCTAGCTGAGTTCATACCTACTGCTACAGAGAATGTACCACCATTTGTAAGTTGTGCTGCTCTTGCTCCTATTGCAGTCATATAAAGACCATTCGTATTTGTACCATCACCTGCTTGGTAGCCTACTATTGTACTATAATTACCTGTACCTACTGTATCTACATTATTAATTACAATGGAAGCAAATCTTGAAGCACTACTCATATAGAAATTACCACTGTTAGTAATTTTAAATAAATCATTGCCACTACTATTTTCAACAAAAAGTGCATCAGTGTTTACTGATGTATCTGCACCAACTAAATGAAGTTTGGCTAGGGGATTTGTAGTATTAACTCCAATATCTCCATCAGATTTGATGGTCATTCTTGTAGACCTACTTATTCCTGTACCTGTTTGGAGCTCTATTCTTTGTGGCACAGCAGTTGGTGAAACAGCACCATCAATAAGCATTTCTACACCTGCTGTTGCAGGTGAAGCAGAAGTTCCATCATATGCTGCTCCTAACAAACTAAATACATAGTCTCCACTTGTAGGAGCACTTGGAGAAGCAAGACTTCCTTTTGCTCTTGTAGCTTTAAATACACCTCTGTTAAATGAAGATGTACCTGCTGAAATGATGTTAACACCGGGTGCTGTATTCTGTGCAGAAACATTAACTATGTCAGTTGAATATAATGCAGATGATATTGTATTATTTCCATCGCCTATGTGTAAAGCAGAAACAGGATTGGACACCTGAATACCTACATCATCTGTGGTAGTGTTTCCTGCTGTGGTAACTTCTTGAAGCGTTGGTGTGCTACCTCCTCCTGATGTTTCTATGATATTACCGCTTGCATCCACTGCCAGTGTGTAGGCTGCTGTACCTGTATTAGAACCACTACCATAAGAATGCAATCTTACGTCTCCAGTAGAATTAACAGTGACTCTATCGCCACCATTAGTCCTAAAAACCATTTCATTATTACCGTGATAATATCTAATGTACCCTGCATTTACTGCACTTGGATCTCCAAAAGCAATGTATTGATAAGTATTAGCAGGGCTAAATAATTGCAAACCTATATTTGTACTGCCTTCAATAGTTAAATCATCGTGGTTAGTATTTGGAATGTATGTCCCTCCGTTTCCTGTATATATATGCAACCGAGATTGAGGCAAAGTCGTCCCAATACCCACATCTCCACCGCCATTACCTATAATAATATCATCAGATATATAATGGTTTAAAGATAAGTATTGACCACTACTATCTAAGATCAAGTAAGCTCCATCTCCTGTTCCTCCGCTAATAGAAGCGTTACCTGAGTTTCTACCGACAATAATTGCATCCACTTCTGCGGATGGATTTGCTATTTCCAAAGGCGCACTCGGACTCGACGTGCCTATACCTATATTGCCATTAGAGTGTTTTATAAATAAATCGTATCTTGTGGCATTTCCCACAGTATTAGCATTAATAGCTAACCCCCCTAAATTAGAATTTGACCAAATACTGTAAACTTCATCATTAGTATCAATAGTAATACCATCACTTGATGCAAGTGCTATGTTAATATCTAATTTAGAAGCAGGACTCGAAGTGCTAATGCCCACGTTTCCTCTAAAATAAATATCTGCATTATCCTTAAAAGCCTCTACTTTACGGACTACAACATTAGAAAGGTAAACTTCTCTATCTCCTGCTCCATAATTTACAAGAACATAATTTTTAATATACCTAACAGCTCCACCATCAGAGCCATTATAAGGAGTGTGAGAAGAAGGAATTGTAGCGTAACCACCTACAGTATACCAATTACCATCTGCTGTTAATGTTATGTTACTAACAGGATATGTTATTAGACCAAAGTTAGAATTTATCAGTTTCTTATCTTTGTCCAATCCGTTAACACCTAAATAAAAATTACTTTGTGTCCCTGTGTCTGTTGCAGGGATCATATAAGTAGCTTCTATATAAACTCTATCTCCAGCGTCTACTGGAATATCAATATCGTAAGCTGCAACAAAACTTTGTTGACCTGTAGGGAATTTAACAACTTTACCATAAGGAGCATCTGGATCATCTATTGTTTCAATAGTGTAGCTACCCCTAGCTCCAGATGTTAAATTTAAAGCACCGTCTAAATCACCTCCTTCAATATGTGGCTGCAAGGAGAATAAATAATTACCTCCTATCATTGAGCTTGGTTCAACAATAGCACCTCTAACCGCTAACCTATCCTTTATGTTTAATGCCTTATTTGCCATTTATTAAAAGTTTTTAATTATATATTTAGCATCATAACCTGCTGATCCTCTATAGAATATTAACTGCAAATTACTTCCAGACAACTGAGCGTAAAAATACATATCAGAAGTATCTCCAACTTCCGCTTTCCTTATGTCTGTATAGTCTACACTAGTTCCATCGGTTGTAGCGGTAACAGTACCTACTCGAATATTAGTACCATCATATATTTTATAATCACACATTATTGTGTCTCTAGTAGATTCACTTGTGTAAACAGAAATAGCTCCTGTGTTTAGAGTGCCATAATCAACATCAGTAAGAAACTCTTTGTACCCTAGCGTAGTGGATGCCACGTCCGCTCCATAATGCAAAGTAGAAGCGTTCACAAAAACCTCAGATCCATCGGTAACCCTTAACCTGTCTGTTCCATTATTACTTTCTACTAGTAAAGCCGTAGTAGATGTAGTGTTACCGGCTCCAACTATGTGAGTCTTAGCACTCGGAGTCGTAGTCCCTATTCCCACGTTTTGACTACTATTAATAAACATAGCTGCTGTTCCCGTAGGTGTATTAGTATTAGCAGAAGTATTAAAACTTATACTTGTTGCAGTATTGTAAACTGAAGAACCGCCTCCTATTGTTAAAGAATTTGCAGCCGCAGTTGAGGACATTAACGCTATTAATGGGTCATTATATCCTGTTGCAGTATGTGATTTGCCAATTAAATAAGCAGCATCAACACTGGCGTTAATTTGTGCCCCTAATTTAATATTACCATTTACATCAAGCTTCTCAGCTGGACTCGACGTCCCAATGCCCACATTACCTCCATTAAAATAAGAATCTCCATCGGGAGCAATTACTGTTTTAGTTGTGCCTGTGTCATCTTTTAAAAATAAACTTAATCCACTTGAAGTAGACTCATAAAAACCGCCACCATCAGTAGTGTCAGCATAATTAAATCTTAGTGCATAATTAGATGCTGCTGCGTTTTGGATGTGAAGCTTAGCACTCGGACTCGAAGTTCCAATTCCTACGTTGCCACCACCTAAGATAACCATTTTAGAATCACTCAAAGTCATATCTGAGTTATCTAAAGTACTATTATTTAAGAAGTGGAGTTTTCCAGTTCCATAAGTAGCTGTTCTTTCTAAAGCTAAACCTGCTTTTGTTGCTCCATTACTTGCAATAAACCCACTTAAACCAATAGCGGTATAATCATTTTGATTATTTGCACTACCAAAAGAAGCAACTATTTCGCTATTAGAAGAACTACCATAAGCAGTAAACTTATAACTTGGACTCGAAGTCCCAATGCCAACCGCTCCTGTGGAAGTGATACGCATTCTCTCTGTACCAGTGACAGTTGTATTGTTTGATGCTGTTCTAAAAGAAACTGTGGTCGCAGCATTGCCCAATGTAGTACCACCACCAATTTCAACTATATTTGCAGTACTTGTACTTGTAGCCAATAAACCTACAAAAGGTTCTTCAGCATTTGTATAGTGCTTAGTGGCAAGCCTTATAGATTTATTTGTGGAATCTGTTGCTACACTTTGACCAGTAAAAAAGCTTCCTTCAAATACAAACTGACCACCTCCATCATCATAAGCTAAACTATCTGTTAGTGTGTCTGAGTCAGACCATTTAGGCAAATAGTTGGCAGTACCTGATCCGTCTACACCACTCAAATCACTTAAAGTAGTTTCTATGATATTACCACCACTTTCTACTGCTAATATTTTAGAAACTGTACCTGTAAATGTACCACTACCATAGCTACCTAATTGTGCTTGACCATCATTTAATACTTTAAAAGTATCCGTTCCACTGCTATTTTCTACTAATAATGCAGTAGTAGCCGATGTATTGCCTGAACCTTTAACGTGAAATCTAGCAAGAGGACTACCAGTACCTACTGCTACATCTCCTCCTCCCCAAGCAAGTATAACATTATCCGTTACGTGGTTATTCAATGCTAAATATCCTCCGTTACTATCTAACATTAACCATTGACCACCTGATGTTCCATTACCTTGAATTGTTGGATAACCTGATTGCCTACCTAACAATACTGTTGCATTTGAATAAGTTGGGTTAGCTATTTCTAAAAACGCACTCGGACTCGAAGTTCCAATACCAAATGAACCTCCGTTATTAATCCAAGAATTGTTATTAGGTCTGCCATCAAATCTTATTACATTAGTTCCAGCTGCATTTTTAAGTGCAAAATCTGTTCCAGTTGCGGTAGGATTTAAATAAGCTACTTCATTGTCACTTAATGACCAACCCTGTATTCCATTTACATCAAGTAACCTACTCGGACTCGTAGTGCCTATGCCTATGTTGCCATTGGTGTGTACTCGCATCCTTTCTGTATAACTTCCACCACCTATAAACCTCAATGCACCACTTGCCGAAGTACCTAAATTGAAATCATTAGAACTATCTAACTCTATTGCAGTTCTTTCAGTGCCTCCACTATCCTTCCATCTTATTTCGTTATTATTACCTATTAAAAAATTTCCTGATAAGTTTAGTTTTTGAGTTGCAGTTTGTCCACCTATTGAAACATTGCCGTTATCCAAAACCTTAACCAAGTCTGAGCTTAGACTATTCTCAACCAACAAAGCAGTAGTTCCCGAAGTATTACCTGAACCAACTATGTGAAGTTTCGCATCGGGAGAAGATTCGTTTATGCCTATGTTGCCACCATTTAACAAAGTCATAAGATTATTACCACCATTTGAAGATAAAATCTTTACATCCCCTGTGTTTGTTTGTATATGTAAATTTGTATCCCCACCTGTATATAGCGTTCTTGATGCACCTGTGTTAGTAGTAAGAAGAATATTTCCAGCAACTTCAAGTTTCTCACTCGGACTCGTAGTCCCGATGCCAATATTGCCATTGGATAAAATAGTTTGTTTTATTGAATTATTAGTGTAAAAATACATCGGCAAGTCGGTAGTTCCTCTTACTTGTATGCTACTATCACTATGGTTTAATAGAAAACCTCCTACGCTATTTCTTTGTAATGATATATAAGCTTCTCCTCCACTAGCATTTCCACCATCTAATATTAATACTGCATCTGTTGCAGTTGTACCACCTCCACCAATTGTTATATCATTAGTCGTCGTGTTACCCCCATCAGTAACCTCTTGCAAATTAAAATCTGTGCTTACTGGGTATGTTGTTGATCCCACCCATACTTGACCATCAGCTAAGTTAGGTATATCATTTGTCCTTAATATTGATGAAACAATCAATGAACCACTACTGCCCGAACCTACCCTTGCAACCTTTGCTATATTCTGAATATAATTTGTTGATCCTGTTGGTTTGGTCATTGTAATACCTCCACCAACTTTTACATAAACTGTATCATTAGATGATGTTGATGTGCCATCTATTATATCGGTTGT
>Ga0209929_1000027_pt1 | contig 51221 bp, 60 predicted proteins | sample SalPon2_C_H2O_MG_2_FD_185731 | JGI IMG/M metagenome (GOLD analysis project Ga0209929, IMG submission 185731) | Salt pond water microbial communities from South San Francisco under conditions of wetland restoration - Salt Pond MetaG SF2_C_H2O_MG... ... | reverse complement strand
GCAATAGATTGCGCCAAAAACATTGATATGAGTTGTAGTATTGTGCTAAGTATTCCGCTTAGGAATCCTTGGAATCCAGATTCAGCTAATCCTAAAGCTCCGATAGCAGCTTCTCCAAAATTATAAAAAGCGTTGGCAACCTCTCCACCTACCATATCTCCAAGCTCTCTCATTCGCTCATTTTTGGCAGCTAGGTTTTCTAATGCCACTGCGGTTTGATCCGCCTGGTTTTGCATAGCTAATAAACCGCTTAAAGCATCATTTATCTCTCCTGGATCTGGCGCATTAATACCACCTATTCCCTCTGTTTGAACTTGCTGAGCGCCTACTGCTATATCACCTTGAGCAAATTCCCCTGTAGCATAATCAAAATCACCAGTTTTAACTGATAATGTTATAGCTGAAACACTTTGCACTTTTTGAAGTGATTTAGTTAATTCCTCTGTTTTATTAGTAGCTACATCTAATGGCTTATTTAGATTTTCTAAAGATGCTTTCAATTCAGCATTTGCTTTAGCAGCAGCCTCAGCATCTTTTTTCTTTTGTGCTAATGCTTTAGCAGCATCCTCAGCCTGTAGCGCTGCAAATTTTAATGGATTACCTAATGATTTAAGTATATTAAAAAATGTTTTTGTTCTAGTTACAGCTGGCTCTAATCTATGTAAATACTCGACAAATCCAGCTATTAATGTAACTACAGCAGCAGCTATAGCACCAACAGGGTTAGCTAACATAGATACAGTAAGCGTTTTAAATGCGCTAGTTGCCTTAATTAATATTGGTATGGCGGTTGCAAATCCAGAGGCTACTAAACCTATTCCAGAGGACATTGTGCCTAGCACTACTAATAATGGACCAGCAGCAGCTACTAAACCAGTTACAATAATAATAACTTTCTTAGTTTGCGGCTCTAATTGCTTAAATCTAGCTGTTAAGTTTTGAATAAATTTTATAAAATCCTGTGCTAGTGTTTTTATATCTAGCGCTTTAAATATTTCATTACCTAACTCAGCGAAAGCTATATTTAAATTATCTTTTACAGTTGATGCTATACCAGAAATTGTTTGGGATAGTTGAGCCATACCCCCCTCAAATTTACCTCCCTCTGATGTAGCTTGCTGAAATGCTTTTATTAATACAGGAAAGGTTACAGCACCCTCAGAAACTAATTCTTTAATTTCAGATTTTGCAACTCCCATAGAGTTTGAAAGCATATCAATAATTGGTACGCCATTATTAATAAGCTGCAATAAATCCTGTCCCATTAACCTACCAGCAGCAGCTACTTGACCAAAGGCTACTGAAATACCCTGTAAATCGCCTCCAGATACAGCTGCTATATCGCCAATCATTTGTAGGTGATTATACGCATCCTCAGCGCTAACACCAAATCCCATTAAAGTATTATTAGCTTTCACAAGCTCATCTAACTGAAATGGAGTACCAGCTGAAAATTTTACTAATCTCTCAAATGCTTTAGCACCTTCTTCAGCGCTACCAGTTAAAACATTTAATTGTGTTTTTAATTTTTCAAAATTAGCCGCTGATTTCAAAGCTATGCCTCCAGCGATTCCTAGAGGTAGCGTTAATCTAGTGGAAAGTTTTTTACCTACATTAGAAACTGTAGATCCAAATGATTGCAATCTACCAGATGCTGTATTTAATGCTCTTGTTAGCTTACTAGCATCTCCAATTATATTTACTTTTAATTTTTGCTCTGCCATAGTACAAAAATACTAAAAAAAAAGGCGTTACAATTTAACGCCAGCCGCTTTAGCTTTCTCTTTAAATGATTCGTAATCCTCTCTAGTGCCTTTGGGTTTTTGCGCCTTATTAAATTTATCCTGTGGTAGTGGAAATAGTTTCTCTGGTTTTATCATGTGCTGGCGCTTTTGGCAGTTTACATTGTGCAGCATAGTAGCTACATATCTAATCCGCTCCCATTCTAGGTTTTGCTTTATCATGTAGGATTCGCCCAGGAGTTGATTCTCTCTCCAGGTGTAATTCCAAAACTTATCTGGATCTATGCCAGCTTGCCCTATATAATAATCCTCAATATCATCCCAAGTGAGGGAGCTGGCTACTTCTTTCCCTGGGTATTGGCTACAGTTTTAGCCTGGCGATCTATTCCCATATTTAGATCATTGCCTAAAATACGAGATTCCATCATAGCTGAGATCATTTTTTCTAGCTCCTCCTGTCCTAGATCCTCAAGCCAAGCGCCTACCTTAAATTGGTTATAATCTATTTCATTACCCTCCTCCTGGTCGTATGCTAGCATAGCACTATAAACCAAAGCTCTGATAGCTGAAATAGAAACGCCACCAGAAAATAGATCACCTATTTTATCTAGTGGCACATTCATAATCTCTGTAAAATTTGCCCAGAAATTCATACTAAAGTGTAGCGTAACATTACGCCCACCTAGTTTAGTGGTATAATACCCTCTCCTCTTGTTTGCCATTATGTAGTAACTTTATGTTATGCGTTTGTGCTTTTTGTGATAGCGCCTGTTAATGTAATTGAACCGCTGTAGCTTACTGGTGATTCCATCTCAGCGCTCATTTCTACACTAGAAAGGAATCCCTCAGCAGTATAAATAGCATCGCCTGTAACCTCTGTACCAAAAACGCAAGTTAATTGAGTTCTAGCTAGTAAGTAATCAGCTAATTCAATAGCATTAGCAGTATCATCATAAGCTACTAACCCATCAAAAGAAAGCTCTCCACTCATTACTCCAGCGATTACCTCTTGGAATCCGCTACTATCTTTAGTAGTGGCTTCTGGCAAATCATTATTTAGAGTTAATGAACAGCTAGTAGTGTGACCTAAAGCTGTGTCCTCGATCTTTAATATTAGGTTAGTTCCGTTGAATACTCCTGTTGTAGCCATTAGTTTTAAATTTTATACAAATATAGTTATTTTATTATTTATGTTATGTAGTGTAAGTACCACCGATTTTATAAACCAAAACTGTATCACTGCCCTCTGTATAAACATCTGGGGAGTTAGTTGTAGTGCCAGAATAGGATGCTGTTGGCATTCTTAGAATACAAACTCCAGAACCGCCATTACCAGCTGCTAAATGTTGGCTCGTATATCCATATCCTCCACCACCGCCACCAGTATTTGGAGTACCATTTTCTGGGTTAGATTCAGAGTTACCATCACCTCCTCCACCATATCCTCCTGTTCCGTAGGCATTACCAGAAATTCCCTCCTCACCAGCTCCTCCACCACCAGCAAAATAAAGAGATGAACTCACTAACTCTCCTACAGAGGATGTAGTCGCATTTGATGTAGATATAATTGTAGTAATTGCTCCAATTCCACCAGAGCCTCCTCCAGAACTTGAACCATCTGTACCAGCAGCACCAGCTCCACCTCCACCACCCCCAGCATAAGGACCTCCAGACTCAAAATACCCAGCGCCTCCAGCATAACCTTGCCCAGAAACTCCAGTACCTCCACTCGAATTATATTTACCACCCCCACCAGATCCACCATTTCCATCTCCACTAGTGGTGCCATCAGCTATACCAGCACCACCTGCTAAAGCTCTAATAGTAGTTATTGCGCTAGAGGATATAGTTGAATCGGTACCTTTTGTAGATGAATATGAACTTACTGATGTGGCGGCTCCACCTCCACCTATTGATATTGTTAATGTTTCCCCTATTGCTATAGATGAAATCGTAGATTCTAACAAACCTCCAGCACCGCCACCACCTCCATCATTATTACCACCAGATCCGCCTCCAGCAACTAATAAATAATCTATATCATAAGGTCCGGCCGCAGCAGCAGCTCCACCGCCAGCCTCAGTAGTAACTAACCAGCCTTTAGTAGCGCCAGAATATAATAGCCTAGCGGTTTGGTTATTGGTAGAAAGTACTAAATCATCAGTAGCGCCTCTAAGGTTTAGCGTTCCAGGATCTAGTGTAATATTATTTGTGCCAGCGTTTGAGGCGTAATCTACTATGATAATCTCATCCCCAGCACTAGGCGTATCTGGTAGAGTTACAGTTACAGCTGCTGATGAGGTATCTACTAAATAACCCTCTCCACTTACAGCTGTAAATGCAGAAGTTTTAGCAGTAAGTTGCCAGTTAATTAACCCTCCAGAGTCTAAGTAGTCATATGTTGCCTTTGTAAACGCCATTGTAATATTTTAAAAATTATTATTCAGTAACTAAATCCCAGCTAGTAGTATCCTCATTCCAGGTGTACATTTCACCATCATCTGGATACTCTACAGGAGCCGCCCATAAACAGCTAGTTTCATTTAAAACCCAGCTATCAAATGGTTTTGGCGGAATAAAAGCATCTCGGCTATGATCATAGGTGTAACCTATTCCAGCATAGTTTTTTCTAAATGCTTTTGATTGATCCGCACTAGGCTCATTTGTTACAGGATCATAATGCACTCCGCCTCTAGTATTATAAGAGGTGCGCTTGCATAATTGTCCAAACATATGCTGATAAACTAACTCGATATTAGTATCGGTTTCATCCTCATTTTTGCCTGTGCAAACTTTAGTAACTATGTTTTGATAGTTTAGTAATGCGTAGTGTGCCATTTTATTTATTATTAATTTTTACCATATTAACTGAATTGTATAGTTCCGTTTTCTCCAGCTGTGAATGTTGTTACTTTGTCGCTACCATCAGTTGTAGTGCTAAATGTTAGTACAGTTGGCGAGGTTGTTTCTGTTACTGTAAATGTGTTTGGATAGCGTAAAATCACGACTCCAGAGCCGCCATCCATAGCGCCTCCGCCACCGCCTCCTAAATTATCTGTGCCATCTGTACCATTAGGAACCTCTGGCTGTGCGCCACTATTCCATCCAGTACCATTACCACCACCACCAGATCCTCCAGATGCTCCAGATGTTCCTGCATAATAAGCTCCACCGCCACCGCCAGCATAAGTAACAGATGATCCAGTAATCGATACAGCTAAACCATTACCACCTCCATAAGTTTGCCCAGCTTGAGCAGCTCCACCACCTCCTGTACCTCTATAATCACTTGGACCACCCAACCCAGCTCCGCCACCATCGTAGCCTTGTCCAGAAGTACCAGTACCTCCAGCAATATTTGTAGTACCACCACCGCCAGATCCTCCATTTATTACATTTGGAGTATAAGATGATTTCCCCTCTCCTCCACCATCAGAGGTTATAGTAGAAAATGTAGAATCAGATCCCTCGCTTCCAGCTGATCTATTGCCACCAGTTCCACCAGCACCTACAGAAACTGTGTAATTTGTTGAAGTGGTTAAAGATAAAGATGATTCAGCAGATGCTCCGCCTCCACTTGTAGATCCATAAGAAGTCCGTAAACCTCCAGCACCCCCACCACCATATCTTGATCCTCCACCACCTCCAGCTACTACTAAATAATCTACGCTAAAATTCACTATTGTGCTTTCTAAAGCTGTAGCGGTTTCATTAGCAGCATTATAAGCTATCCAACCTTGAGTGGCATCTACATAAACTATAGATACCCCACCTCTTTCATAATCTATTTTAACATCACTAGCAGCACCATTGATATTATCAGAGGATGTTATTGTTATGTTATTTGTATCAGCAGTACCAGCGTAATCAACAATAGAAACCTCATCCCCAGCACTAGGTGAGCTAGGTAATGTAACTGTAATTGCAGCACTTGTGGTATTTACAAAGTATCCCTCTCCAGCAGTTGCTCCAAAGTTTGCTGTTTTTACATCGGTGTCCCAACTAATACCTCCGCCACCACCAGAGGTTAAAACAAAGTGGACAAACTCTATCGCTGTGGAGTTGGTGGGTGCGGTAACAAACGTTAGAGTAGATCCACTTATAGAATAATTTGCAGCATCTTTAACCTGGTAAACACCATTTAAATAAACTTGTACAGCATCATTATCACCTGGCGTACTATCTAATGCAAATCCCTTAGTAGTGCCATCGCCAGTATGCTGAGTAGTTACAACATCAACAGATCCTCCACCAGCTCCTCCAGAGCCAGCAATAGCTCCCCATTCTGTAGTGTAACCCTCAAACTGCCCATCTGTAGTATTGTATCTAAACATTCCAGCCACAGGCGTTCCTGGTCGCTGTGCAGTTGTACCATCTGGAACTTTAATAGCTCCAGTAGTATCTAAATCTATTATTTCGCCAGATTCTGAAATTGCTGAATCTGTAATAGTATTTGAATCAGATAGCTTTGGTAATGTACCAGCAGTACCAGTACCATCTACCTTGCCATCTAAAGAAGTTTGTAATCCATCTACATTAGCAATAGTGTGATTGTGTGAATCATCAGCAATTACTATGGCGTTATAAGTACCAGAAACATCACCGCTAAAATTAGTTGTAGTAGTTAATGCTGTAGAGGCATCCTGTTTGGTTGCTATAGAATTTGTTACTGTAGTGGAAAAATTAGCATCATCGCCTAAAGCAGCAGCTAATTCATTTAGAGTGTCCAGCGTTGCTGGTGCAGCATCTACTAATCCAGCTACCTCAGTATCTACATAATCTTTTACAGCAGCAGAAGTAGGTACAGTAGTATCATTATCATTAGATGATATGCCCTCTGATTCGGTTACTAATGCACTATCGTTTATTTTATCGATAGTTACTGCATCATCCGCTATAACTTTTGTTGTTACTTTAGTCGCTGCCATATTTTTATTTTATACAAAATTAACGTTTTTTAAGTAAACCTCAGAATCTTATTAGTACCAGCCGCTATAAGAGTTGAGCCATTAAATGATAGTGCTTTAGTATCTACTCCTATATTTTTTAGGCTAGTTATATTAGTGCCATCAGAGCTGTACATAATCCCTCCATAGCCACTACCATATCCATAGCCATAGTAGAACTTATTATTTTCAAATTTAGTTACTTCTAAATTACCAAAATTACCATCTACTGTATTTGTAACTCCTGGCGTATAATCCATAGCGCCTACTATATCATAATAATCCTGGGTAGCTGTCCAGCTATCGCCATTATCTGTAGAGTAAGCATACAAGCTATATTGTTCACCTCCAGTAAATGTATGAAAGAGCCTAGGTGTAAATATCCAAGTTCCATTACCATCTGTAGATATATCTGAATTGTTAAACCAACTTGTACTAGAGCTAGATGTAGTGTAAGGATAATTAGCTACAGAGGGTAGTGGTATAATTGTAGAATTTACAAATTGATTATCGGAAACTACAAAAGAGGGTTGAGATCCATTTATTCCAAATGTTATCATTCTACCATCATTGCCTACAGCTAAAGGAGGTTGATTTATTTGTGAAACATACAAACTAGCCACATAGGCAGCACTATAATCTGAAAAATCGTATTTATAAACTAATCCATTTCTAATTATATAGCCATACCCATTGTATATAACTGGTGGAGTTCTTTGGCTACTGAAAACATAACTAACCTTAGTTCTATATAAATCTAAGCCAGAAAAATAAGTAGTATTCCCACTCTGATTTGGCTCAGATCCAAATTTATAAAATGCTACATAACTCCTAGCGCTACACAATAAAACATCTCCACTAACAGCAAATTTTGAAGTAGCATCAAATAAAGAGCCAGAGGGTGTCCAATTCACTCCATCATCATCAGAATAATACGATCCACTTGTAGAGGTGCTACTAGATAAAAAATGGTAATTATCAAAATAAATAGCATCCTCTGGATTTATACTTAATGAATTTCCATAAGTATCTGTAGTGATTGTATTAGTTAAATCTCCTATAGTTATATCAGCTGATTTGCCATAAAATTCTGTAATGGCGTGCTGAGGTGATAAACCTATATCAGTAGATAATGTAGAAAGTGAAACATTGCCAAGAGATACGCCATACTCATTGGCAATATCTGAGAATTTTATTTGTCCGCTATCGGTTATTGCCATTACTATTTATTTTCAAGCGTTTCTATACGTTCTAATAGTTCTTTATTTGTTTGTATTAGTAAACCTATGATAGCGTTATAATCTACCGCCTTATAGCTTTTATCGCCCTCTAGGGATTCAATATCTTTTACAGCTCCTGGTAATACTTTTTCTACATCCTGTGCAATTACCCCACCGCCATTTTTACCATTCTTTTTCCAGGTAAACTCAACTCCTTTAAGTTGTTTTAATTTATCAGTGGCGCTCTCTATTTCTTTAATGTTATCTTTTAAACGCTCATCAGATGAGGTAGTGGTAGAAAATGCAATAATATCGCCATCTACATGTAGTTCCCCATTTGATTTTAATTGCATTTCATTTGTACCATTAACAAAGAAATCTATTCTAGTATTATTTACAAAGTTTATATAATCGCTTGTATCTAATCCTATATGAGTAATCCCATCTCTAAGATCTGGCTCTACACTAAATACGTTTGATCCAGATAAATCTAATCCAGATCCAGCAGTATAAGTGCTACCCTCTCCAGCAGTTTCTGTAGCTGTGGTTACTCCTGTAAGGTGTCCAAACTCATCTACAGTTACATTCTGGATATATGTTCTACCAGTATTAGAGGTAGAGGCTAAACTAGAGGTATCAGCGTGACTAAATGCAGTTCCAGTTAAATCTAAACCATTACCGCTGGCGCTATAAGTTGTATCAGTTGCTGTTTCAGTTCCTGTACCTATTGAAGTGATATGCCCATAGGTATCAACTCCGATAGATTGTATATAGGTACGCCCTGTATTTGTACTACTAGCTTGGGTAGATGTATCACTATGGCTAAATGTAGTGCCTGTTAAATCTACGCCAGATCCAGCTGAATACGTTGTATCTGTAACAGTTTCTGTAGCAGTTGATAAACTTGTAACATGACCATAGGTATCTAATCCTACGGATTGAATATAAGTGCGCCCAGTGTTACTAGAACTCGCTTGAGTTGATGTATCAGCGTGCGCAAAAGTTGTAGAAGTTAGTGCCATTCCACCGCCAGCACTATAAGTTGTATCAGTTAATGATACATCGGCTGTGCCTATATTGGTAATATGCCCAAATCCATCTACTGAGATTGATTGAATTACTGTGCCGCCAGAATTTGTAGAGCTTGCCTGGTTAGATGTATCAGCGTGTGCTATTCCGTTTGTTTCCTGTGTTAAACCAGATCCAGCAGCTACACTATATGTATTAGATGTAAATCCTATTCCACCTCCAGCAGTAGGGCGTAAATTTTCCCAGGCACTACCAGAGTAAGTTTCATATTTAGAAGTGCTAGTATTGTATCTCACCATTCCTACCTCTGGAGCAGCTGGGCGGTTTGCAGTAGTAGATACTGGCAATACGAGTGCGCCTGTAGTATCTATATCTATAACCTCGCTAGATTCAGAGATGCTAGAATTAGCTATTTCGTGATTTGCTGTAAACTTTGGTAAATAATTAGTTGTACCAGTACCGCTGATTAAAGTATCGGATCCTGGCGCTAAAGTTACAATTTCAACTTCTACACCACTCTCTGGAGCTGTTGTAAATGTTAATGTAGTTCCGCTTACTGAAAACTCTAAACCATCATCATTATTTTGATAAACACCATCGTAATAAACAGAGATTTGATCTACTGAATCAACACTATCAGAAATAGTATGAGTGCTTTTAGATCCTGTGCCTGTAAAAGAATCTTTAGATACTTCTAGGTTTACAGTATTACCACCACCTCCACCAGTTCCAGTAGTCCAGGAAAAGGAGCCATCTCCATCAGATGTTAAATACTGTCCAGATGTACCATCTCCAGAAACATTCAACTCATCAGATCCTATAGCGTTATTACTTACTGAAACAGTTAAATCTCCAGTAGTAGTATCTACAGCTAAGGCGTTTCCAGCAGTTACCGAAGTAACTACATCATCATAAGAAAATGTACCATCGCCATCTGATACGATAACTTGCCCAGCAGTTCCGTTGCCTGTTATTTTTAACTCACTAGCACCTACTGAATCAGCAGCTATTTTATCATCAGTAACTGAGTTAGATGCTAATTGTGTAGTATCTACTCCGCCATTTTTAATACTAAATATTTCTGATGTTTCTGTAAGTGTTACCTCATCAGCGCTATATGTAGTATCGGCTACACTAGCTGTACTGATTGCAGTTATATGCCCAAAGGTATCTAATGTAATAGATTGAATAAAATCAGATCCTGTATTAGATACACTACCTTGAGATGAAGTATCCTCATGGCTAATATTATAGCCAGATATATCTATTCCGCTACCAGCTGTTAGCGTTATTGTTTCGGTTGTTTCAGTTGCAGTAGATATACCAGTAACATGACCAAATTGATCTAGTTGAATACTTTGAATGTAAGTTCTACCAGTGTTTGTAGAGCTGGATTCATCTGATGTATTATCATGGCTAAAAACTGTACCAGTTAAATCTAAACCAGTGCCAGCAGTATAAGTAGTATCAAAATCAGTAGATACAAAATTTAGCTTTCCATTTGTATCATCATAGGTTACCTGGATATTTGTTTCGGTATTTCCAGAAACCATAGCACCGATTAGATCCTGTAGATCCTCTGTATTAACTGAAAGTGTAACATCACCCTGGCTAGCATCAGCATCTATTCCAGTTCCGCCTGTAATTGATTGGACTGCTACATCGGAAACATCAACCCAATCTGTACCAGTTAGAGTACTTTTTAGAATTTGCCCAGATGTACCTGGCGAATTTAGTGAATCTTTTATAGCACCATCTACCCTTAGATCACCCTCTACTCTGAGATCGCCATCTGTATTTACATGAAGTCCAAGCTCATTGCCCACTCCATCGGTAAGCTGTTTATCAGTTGCACCTATCTCATCATTATCAATAGCTTTCACTATTGATTGATATGTATCTTTTATTTTATTGCCAGTATATGATGCCATCTAAGTATTTTCTACAAATTTAAGGATTTTTAACTATCCCAATTATCATCTATATCTTCAAATCTATCATTTCGCCTATGCCAAAACAGATCCTTTATTTTTTCAATAACCTTTTTTCTAAACCTACCAGCTTTTTGCTTTAAAGTTCTTTGTACTCCTATCATTGTGGCACATGGCGTAAATAAGCTATTATATGCCCTTTAGTTAGTGTTAAATCAGTAAAATTGCCATAAATAATCTGCCCATCTAAAAGATCATAATCTACTAGATTTGTATCACCAGCTGGCGTATCATTAGTGCCGCTAAAAGTTGCTGATAAAATACATTCAATCATACAATAATATTCACCGCTAGGCGTTGTTAAATTAGCAGCACCCTTTATGAGTGTGCGCATACCAAAATCACCAAAACTCATCCGGTGAAAGTTATTAGCTGAGTATAAATCCTTAGTAGCCATTATTTAGTTTTATCTTTTAATTTCTCGTATGTTCTTAATCCGCCTAAGCCTAGCATCCCCATAAGTACAGTAAAAAGGCTATTCGTATCAAACTCAACTGGCTTTATATCTGTATAAGCTAAAAGCAGCGGCATTACTATATAATGAAAGCCAAAAGCTATACCACAAATCCATCCTATAAATGGGCGCCAAGAGGAAACAAACCAATGCCGATTCTGAGCCTCAACTTTATTAATCTCTGCCTGGAGTTCTATAAGGCGCTGAGGATCCATCTCTTTGCCTTTTATTGCCTCTCTAATATCTAAAGCTAAACCGCCTAGATTAGTATTGCCTTTATCGCCTTTACGCAGTAGAGATAATAAAAATTTAAGCATATATTTCGTATGTGGTTTTTTTTCCTTTCTTAATAGCTTTTAAAACAGCTTTTCTGTTTCCTCCTGGACCTACATAAGAAACATGAATCCAATCTGGATTTTCATCATCCCCAAACTCCCAGATAAGCTGATCGAAATCTAATTCATCTTTTATATAGTGAAATAAATCAGCGTTTGTTTTTTCACCCATAGCATCTATATCAATAGCTTGCCCTTTGGTGTGTTGAGATGTTCTACTCCCTTTGATAGCATCATTTAAATCTATAGATCTATAAAAACTATTTACACGAATCGGCTCGTTTGCCCATTCTCTGAGCGGCTCGAATACATTTTTCGCAAGTTTTTTCATGTTTTGCACAGCCACCTCGTTCGGTGTGTTCTCGATTTCTTTTTTCTCCGCTGTCGCTGAGTGACTCGCCTCCCTCCAGCTGATATGTTTGCTGATGAATCTCATTGCTTATTTTTTAAGTTTTTTAATTTCCTCTTTAATATCTGCAAATTTATCCTCTACCCAATCTGGTATTTTATTTCCGTTATCATCTTTAACAATGTTATAAGATGCTAATACCATAGCGATTGCTGAGATTGCAATAACTCCAGCGATAATAATCATAATTGTATCCATATTAATTGTATTTAAATTTAAAGTACTTCCTACAGTTCCTGTTTTCACCTACGCTTGTCCTTTTGAATCCATTCTAAATCCTTCATGAAATCTCTCATTTCTAGTTTCATAGATTTAACTTCATCCTCTAGGTTTCTCTGATTTTTCCAGGTGTATTCTTTTTGGTTATATTTTAATTTAGAAACTTCCTCCTCTGCGATAGTAATTCTATTTGAGAGTGTATAATATGATCCTATGATAGATGCAAACATAGCAGCTATCGTAATGATTTGGGTTAGCGAGATGCTGATATCAGCTTTTCCATCGCCATCGAGATCGATTTTGCTCATTTTCTTTTATTAAGTTTATCGCTTATTTGTATAACAGTCCAAACTAATGATACTAATAGAACAAGCGTTGTTAAAATTGAATTTATATTCACTAATGATATCCCTAATGCTGATAAGTTAATTCCCCAGATTTTAAAATTCTCCATTTTCATAATTGTTCTACTCTATTAGAGATGCTCAATACAGCTCTAAAGTACGTTTTATCTACGCCATCCTCATATAGATAGCTGGTCCCCTCGTTTGTGCAAGTGTAAACATTAAATCCATCAGCACTCAAATCAAAATAATTATCTGATCTCGTTCTGATTAAATCTAGTATTTCTGATGCTATTTGATTAGCCTGTAGCTCACCGCCATCATCACCTACAAAAGATGTAACTACTTCAATCCTGGTGGCGCAATCTAGCATAAAGCTATCAGCGTTCTGATCCACCTCATTAGAATCAACCGAGTAAACTCTTATATATGGCTCAGATGCATCGTTAGGCACCCTATTATAAATTTGTACATAACTGCCATTAACAGTAATTGCATCTGTTAGGCGGTTTATAATCGCTCTCCTTATGAAATGTATCGCCTCCATTATTTAAGTAATCTTTTTATTTTGTTATCTACGCTGGCTATAATTTTAGGCAGCCCTCTATTTATTGCTGGATAGAAAAATGGTATTTCTTTACCAGCTAATTTTGGCTCTTTTTCACCAAACTCTACATAACCCGAATATGGTGCATCTGATCTAACTTCAGCACCATTTATTGTTTTCAAACCTTTTATATTATCAACTAGATTACCAGTATCTCTAGGTGCTTTTTTAGTCATATCTCTAGCTATATTTAAGGCACCTTTATATATTTCAGTTTTAAGCTCTGTTTTATTTATTTCTTTTAGCTTTAATAACTTACCCTGGAGCTTATCGTAATCCGATTTATTTAAATCTATTCTCATTAATCTAATTTAACCGCTTGCACTACAGTAAAAAAATCCTGTTTACTATCGTAGATACCGCTTATTCTATATAAACCATCTTTACCCTCTATTTTGATCAAATCATTATCTAGGATCTGATCTGCTGCCTTTTTTCTTAGCTCTAATTCAATAAAAACTTGGCGCCCTCGTTTACCCTCAGTATCTTTTATATCGCCCTTTACATCCTTTTTATTTGCCCATAGCGTTTCTACAGTTGCATTTGTAGAAGTAGTACCGCCAAATCCATCAGATGTTTTAGTTAATCTCTTTACTTCAATTCTAGTATTTAATCTGCCAGCACCCATTTAGAAATACATTGTTTTAAATGATTGTAAAATATCCTTAGTTTTTACAGGAACCTCATTTACAGCGCCATCAATAAAATCTGCTCTGTAATCATACAGAGTAGATACTAAATGCAATATAGCGTGCTTTACAAGCTCATGAGTAAGTCCAGCAGTTACATAAGTTACCTTTACTTCCTTGGCTGGTAGTGATCCTATTTGAATTATAGTATCATCTAAACCATAAGTATCATAATTTACAGCAGTTCCCTCAGATGTAACTGATGAAATTGAGGCAATAGGCGCAAAAGGCAAGGTAAAACGCTGATCAACTTCCTGGAGGTAGAATGTTCTATTTTTTGCCACTATATCTTTTCCGATATAGTTCTCACACCATTCTCTAGCAGTTGTAATCATTTGATTTATGATAGTATCATCTGCGCTAGTATCGATGCGCACAAAATCTTTTACATTTTGAGTAGTTACTACTTCGCTTCCAGTTACCGAGTTGATCTTGATATCATGCATTATTTCTTGGCTTTAGTGGTACGCTTTTTAGGAGCTTTAGCTTCTTTGGTTTCCTTTACTGCTTTTTCCTCTTTGTACTCTACACCGATACCCTTTATGATGTATTGGCGTGCTACTTTAGGATCTAGCTCTAAGATTTCACCCTCTTTGCGCCACGCAGTACCAGAGTAAACATCTCTAATCATTTTAATTTTCATAATGAATATATTTACCACAAAGATAAAAAAAAAGCGCCACTGTAATTGTAGCGCTTTAATAGTAAACCAAACAAACTATGATAGAAAAAAATTTCTACTTAAATGCAAAGTTATTAAAATATTTTTTGTTCTTACCAATTAGCGATACTCTTATTGATTGCATTTTTCCAGTATTTTTAAAAATAAACCAACCATTATAAAAATCACTCCATACAGCAAAGAAATCAATATTCTCTTGAGTGTAGTTACGTTTATTATTTTGGATAGGAATGTTAACGCTGTTTTGGCGATCATTAGTAGGAGATTTTGTAGATGATTTTATTTGAATCTTTAGGAGGCGATCCCCTGTATCCACTATACAATCGTAAAGGGATGAATCTATGAGCGGCATGGATACCTGGTAGTTTCGTTTCATGCACTCAGTGGCGAATAAGTATTCCGCCAAACAACCTCTCTGGTTATTGTCCACGAACTCAAAGCTACAAAAAAAACCCTAGATAGTATTTTACCTAGGGTTTAACATCAAATGAAAAACAAAAACTATCTCATAAACGCCTCAAAGCACGCCTGTGAGCAAATATCATTACCATAACAAGGGCGGTCGCAAACTCTGCAATAGCCTCCCTCGTAATCATCTGGCGGTGTGTGATCATAAAATTCCATATCACCTTTTTTTAATTTCATCTATCCTTTCCTGGAAATCCCATATCTTATCACTAAGATACAAATAATCTGCTGGTAACATTTTATCAGTAATATTACTAATGCTCTTTAAATAGTATTCAAATGGCTCATCCATTGTTATAGCGTATTAAAGTAAATGATATTATAAACATAACCATCGCATCCCATATAGCTTGGAATCTAATGCCCAGAGAAAATCCCCAGGCAATAAATCCCACTATCAAAACAATCCTTACCCTTTGCTGCAAACTCATAATCTATAAATCGTAATAAATAAAAAGTATTAAATCTAAAAAGGCATACATCGAAACATAAGCCATAACATTAAAAGCTAATGCGCCTAAAATAATCTTAGGTTTTGTTAGCTCTTCTAAAACTTCCCACTCCGTAGAGTTAGTGATTTTGTGTATTAAATTTTTCATATTAAATAGTTTGATTTATTCAAAAGTAATAAAATATTAACATATTGCAAAAATATTTACAGTTTATTTCTATAACGCAAAAAAGGGCAACCGATTAGGGTTACCCTCTTTATCATAATTCTCATTATGCTATTTTAGCTATATCCTCTGCTTATGCAGTTTCTAACGCACTTTTAGCAGTTGAGAAAGTTCCTTGTACAATCGCATTAGGTAGGTAGTTAGTTAAAGCTACTCTCTCCATTGCTCGTACAGTTACAAAATTCTTTTGGAAGTTATCGCTGTCCTCTCTTGAGAACTCAACAGCTAGGTTTTCTCTGATCCAGAGTTGGCTAGACTGGCGTAGGTTTCCTACTAAGAATTTTCCAGCAGTTACAGCAGTATTTACTGTCACAGGGATTCCATTGATTGTTGGCTGTAAACCGCTAAAGATTTGATTTCTCAAGTACTCATTAGCAGTAGATTTCAACAAGATCATTTTATGTAAATCTGTTGGATTCAATAAAATAGTATCCGCCTGGTAGTTAGATAATGCTAGTTGGTTTAAAGCTACAGTTAAAACATCAAACTCATTAGCTGATTCGATAGCTAAAGCGAAATCTCCAGCTGCAAATGCAGTACCATCAGTAAACAATCCATCTAGGTTTGGTGATGATCCATCTCCATTTAAAATTTGGTTATCCTCTACAGAAAGTACTTTCTCTGGTACTCTAGCTGATAGATATGATGTTAATTGCTTAATATCATCTAGCATCTCTCCTGTGATTCTCATGTAAGTACCGATTTTCTCGACATTTACAGTAGATGCAGCTAGATCAAAATCTGATTGTCCAAATGCAGCAGCCTCAGCAGTAGTTCCAGCGTTATCGGTATATGCTGATTCTTTAGGGAAACGAATAGTTTGCCCATCAGTTGATCCTAAAGGTAGTAAAGAGCGAATATGTACTGAGCGGCTAGGATCATATTTGATTTGATCTACGATAGTTTCAGCAGCAATTACTCCTGTAACATCAGCGCCTAAACTCATATCTGCTTTTACTTCAAAGCGAGCAGCGTTAGCGTTTCCTTTTACCATTGCATCGATTGCGCCATCTTTAAGCGCTCCCTCGATAGCTGATTTAAATGATTTAGGAGTAGCTCCAGATGCAGTTTTCTTAGCAGCCATTTCCATTTCATCCATTCTTTTGTTAAGAGCTTCGCTCTTCTCCACATATTGTGAAGTTAAGTTATCAATCTCTGATTTTAGAGATGATTCCATTTCTCCTTTGGCGTTATCTTTCGCCTGGTTAAATGCTTTCTCGATTCTCTCATCAACTATGTTTCCGATTTGATCGAGTTCTTTTTTAATGTTATCCTCCATGATTATTTTTTAAGAGTGTTAAACAAATAGTTATAAATCTCGCTATTATCAGCTTTTACTTCGATCGGCTCAGTGATTTCTATATCCATCGGCTGAGTGACATTAACATAAATTGATTTTAGCTTTAGTATTTCCGCCTCTAAGGCGTATCCCAGATCATCAGAGATTTCTCCCTTTCTGATTAATTGAGCAATTTTATCATATCGATTGGCTATCTTCTCTGGATCTACATTACCTTTTACATCCATGATCATAGCTTGATCATTAGCTGCTAAGGTAACTGCTGAGATCTCAAATAATTTAACCTCATTGATATGGCGGTATCCATCGGATCCCATTTCTTTTTGGATTGGTAAAATCCCTACAGAGTTTTCAGTGATCACTCCAGCTTTCATTAGTTCTACTACATCTTTTCCTAATTGTGTTTTAGGAATTTGCGCCTCAAACATTAAACCTTTATCATCCTCCTCTAGGTGTACCATTTTACCTAGTGGCTTATCCATATCATGCTGATACAAATATTTGATTCTCTGCCCATTTTCTTGGATTGTTTTTTTGTATGCTCCTTTGTTGATTACATCGCCATCGGAATCTACATTACCAAAAACAGATCCATAACCTTTTACAACTCCAGCGGCAGCATCGGCATCTACCAGCTCGCCTATTTGAGTTGATTTATAAATCATTGTGTTCATATTGCAAATTTAATAATTAAATATTACTTACTGAGAATCCCTCTATTTTACCAGCTGCCTGGGCATCCTCTTTAGGAAATGGTGCTACAGAGCATCGGCAATTAATTACATTTTTAGCACTACCAGCTGGATCTCCAGGATTGAATAATAATTCGCCACCTACTGTAAAGCGTTCTTTAAAATCTACTATTTGCCCATCAGCGGCTCTATGAGCTGGGCGCTCTCTACCATCTATAGCTGTTGTCCACTCTTTTTGTAGGTTTTCCTGTCCAAACATATCAGTAGCACTTTCTAGCGTTGCATAGTTAGCGGCATTAGTTGCCTCAGTTCTAACTAAACGCTCTGCCTGGCTTTTAGAATACTGTGCAAACTTCTGGCGCAATATCCTCCCAGCCTCTCTTTCATTCATAGCCATAAACTCTGGATCAGAGGATAGGCGTTTAAATATGCTTACTAGTGTAGCTTTAGCAGTTCCCTGGACCAGTACCACCCTCTCAGCTGCTATCTGCTGGCTAACTCTAGCAAAGCGCTCCGCCCATATATCCTCATAATCAGATACATCGGTTTGCTTAGAAATTACTTTATCAAAGTTTTTAGAATACCACTTGGCAAACTTTAATCCTATGTTTAAATAGATTTGGCGATATTGATCTGATAGATCCGCCACTCTAAACAAGTTATCAAACCCAGTAGATTTGCCTGTATTTAAAAAGTCCTGGATTGCTTCAGTGTATTCGCTTTCATAGTATTTGCGTACTCTAGCAAATTCTTTGCGCTCTGAGCTTGCTAGTAGCTTATCAAAATTACCTTTCCAGGATTCTTTGGCTTTTTTTATTAGCATTATCCCTCATTTTCTGCTATTCTTTTTGCCCAGGATACCATAGCAGCTCCTCCCCATAGATTGTATGCTACATACCCTTTATCTTTCCAGGGCGTATCTTTAAACTTAGGATCTATTTTAGCATTATCCTCATGGCGTGCTAAAAAGCTATTAACCCTTTTAACAGTGGATAAACTGAGCGCCTCTCTGTTAGCTAACTGCGATGCTCTCTGCCACCCTGTGGGCGTTCCAGCTTGTACCTCATCTCTGCCATATTTCTCACGCCATTCAATCATCCTTCTAGCGTTGTTAGTAGCGCCCTGTGGATAATCTTTGTAGGTTTCCTCTTTTGTTTCTATAGAGTTATAATCTATTGGCTCGTTATATCCAGCCTCTCTCCTTTGTGCTGCATAGAACTCATCCAGGCGATTGTTTTTAGCTGCCTCATACTCAGCGTGAGTAGCAAATGGCATATAAACAGTAGAGCCATTGAATAGGTGTTCGTGGTATCCAGTACCTCCCATCTCTATAGCTCTAGCTTGAGCCTCCTCTATAGTGGTGTATGTATCAACTGTATTAATTACCGCTGATTTAAATAGTTTACTTATATCAAAGTCCAAACTCTTTGGCTCGGCTTCTGGTATAATCTCACCTCCAATAGGTAGTAAATTAGCTGGTACATAGTAATCATTTAAGTTATCATTATCCTCATCTAAACCATAGCTCATAGCGGCACGCTTTTCGTTTGGCGTGATCCACCATGCCTGGCTCATTTGCCCTACAACCTTTTCCATCTCCTCCTGGAGTTCTGGAATAGCGCTGTAATCGAAATCAATGTAGATCTTTTCTCCATACTGTGGAGCGAGCCATCTATTCAGCTCATCTCTGATTTTATTAAGCTCTGGAATAACAGCATTTTGATAGAGCGCCTTTTTAGCCTCTTTCATATTGTTGTAAGTAGTACTATCTGTATTGTTTAGCAACTGTACTGGTACATTATAGATATTACATAGATCTTTGATAGTAGCGTTATATTGCTCTATTAATGATAGATCAGATGCGTTTAATCCAAAGTTTACCCAGCTAAGTTTCTTAGGTGTAATAATTACATCCCCAGCATTTTCGCTGCCCTGGTATTGTTGGCGGAATTTATCCTTTAACTGTTTAGCCTGTACCTCATTTAGATCACCCTCATCACTCATTAGGATACCTCTAGCAGTTTGATTCTGTAGGTATTTAACGCCAGTAGTTAATGCCTGGTTATTTGCATCCATTACTCTAAGTCCAGCCTTGAGCGGTGACATTCCGTAAAGGTGTGATCCTGTGCCATCGTAATAAAGATTAGCATCTTTGATATGGCATATATCATCAGCTGCTATTCTATATGTACCATTATATTGCAGCGTGTACTCTTTAACTGGCTCCATGATTCCACCAGAGTTGATCTCTACTTTCTGAGAGGGTAATATATACAGCTCCTTGTATTTGGCTGTGGTGATCGAGGTATCTGGTCCAATACCATAGATGTATCGGTTTCCAGTAAGTTTTCCAAATGCGATTATTTCCTGGATCCAGGAGTTATAACTTTGTGCTGGATTAGGGCGATCTAGTAACTGATGTAGCTCAGTATCCTCTAATTCTACTAGCGCTCTCTTTTGTAACATCTTTGCCTGGAGTACTGTATTGGAGTTAAACTCGCCAGATGTTAATGCTTTATATCTTTTTAGATCATTGGATTTCTGTACCTCGTAAACTTGAAACGGAATGTTTGTAGCTGATTTGGTTATCAGATTTATGATAGAATAGATAGTAGCGTTATATCTATAACCTTTATCTATGTAGGTATCATCATTCTCTGGATTCCAAACTAAGGTATCACCTAAATAGTTGTAGATTGCCTTATTAAAATCTATATGAGTTTTATTTGCGCTTTTAGAAACAAGGTTTTTGAATCTATCTAAGAAACTAGCCATCCAATACGAATTATTTAATTATACAAAAATAGTAATTATATTACAAAGAAATCCACCGCTTTACCATAAGCGCTATAAACGCAATATCTAAGGGCATCCATGAGGTGATTATTTTTATCTACTGGCTTATTTACTATAGTTCCATCCTTTAGCTGATCCCAGTAATAGCTATGGTATTCTTTTATAAAATTTGCTGATTCTTTCGATACTACTATATCATATTCTTTTAGTAAACTAATACCAGCATTAACTGATCCTTGCCCTTTTACTGCTGCTTTAGCCATTAAACCACCTCTGCGTAAATCCTCTCCAGATTTTGGCTCCGCTGCATCGTAATACAATATTTTATCATCTTGTTTTTGATCTATTAGAAAATTAATAGCATCGCTGTTTGTCATACCTAGCTTATAGCATAGCTCGTGAACATATAGCTTTGAATTAACTTTCCTTACTTCGCAAATCGCCAGGGGATCGTTGCTATATCCGAAATCTAACCCTAGATAAATATTATCTGTATCTGGAAAATCTTTGTAATCTATAAACTCCCAATTAGAAAATATTTGCCTTTTAGAATAGTATGCCTGTAATCCCTCACCATATACACGCCAATAATCTGGATCACGCTCTTTCATGCGCTCTATTTCATATACTAAGTCCTCAGATAAATGTAAATTATCCTTATAGGTAGTAATCCAGGTATCAGCATCTTCTCTAGGTATTACCTCATCATAAATCCAGTGAGTTACATCTGATGGGTTAAAATCTAATATCATAGATGGCATATTTTCTCTTATGCCTGTACATCGCATATTAATCTGGCGAAAATCCTCAAGGTTTAATTCATTTGCCTCATTTAAAAAAGCTAGAGATCTTTTCCTCCCTCTGATTTTCTGTGGTTCATCAACGCTTAAAAATTCTATTAAATGATTTTTGTAGCGGAATGTATTCTCTGCCTTGTTATGTACGCCAGCATAGTATGTACCCATATCCTCTAGGATCTGTATAAGATCTCTTTGCACCGATGCTTTTAGTGCTGGCAGTGTTTTTCTAATAACCGATATAACTAGTGGCTGAGTTTCAGTTCTTATTAAATAAGCTATATATTGGCAAACAGCATAGGTTTTACCAGAACGAGTTCCCCCCTGTAATACAGCAAAACGCTTTTTACAATTTAGTAAGTGCTTTAGCTGTACGTTTGCTTTAAGATTCTTTTTCTCTTTCGTGGATTTCAAAAACTATATCTGTTTCTACATTTGATGAGTGTTCTATCTCCTGGCGTTCAACATAACCTCGTTTTTTGGCTTTTGTTTTAAGCGCAAAAATTATAGATGTAGTATCCCCTTTGTTTATCCTTTCGACCAGTTTGCTTTCTAAGAAGTCCATAAACCTTTCCTCTGGCTCTAGCTCCTCTATTTCCTTTTTAAATTTTGCATCCTTTTTAATCCAATCATAATAAGTGCTGCGATCTATTCCGATAGCATTGCAACTCTGAGTAACATTCCCAAACGCTTTTTTATATGCCTCTTGAAATGCCCTTTTTTTAAAATCTGTGTTGGATTTTGTTGATTTTTCCATATTGCAAAATTATATAAAAACGCAGAACCTATACAAACTACGCTTTAATGATTATTAGCTGTGACTGATTAGCTAACTTTTGTTTACTATAAAGAACGTTATAGGTTTTTATAATCTTTTCCGTTTATTTTAATTTTTAAAGTGGGATCTAATTTTTGCATCCTATCTATTATAACTTGACAATATTTAGGATCAAGTTCCATACCATAGCAAATTCTATTTAGTTGGTGAGCCGCTACCATTGTAGAGCCAGAGCCACAAAATAAATCAACAATATTTTTACTTTTTTTGTGGTTTTTAAATGCTCTAGATGCCAACTCTGTTGGTTTTTGTGTAGGGTGCATATAATTAGAATCCTTTTTTATTTCCCATAAATCACTTTCGTTTTTAATGCCATCATCGAGTTTACCATTAAAAAGGCAAAATTCGTGTTGGTGCCTATATCCCTGTCCTAATCCAAAAACATTTTTTGCCCAAACGATACAAGCCTTAAATTCTAATTTTGATTGTAATATGCTATAAAACTTCCAGTTACACCATACATAGTAGCTTTTTGGATTTAACAACTTTAATATAGAAACAAATCCATTAATTAAATTTTCAAAATCACTTTCAGCTAAATTATCATTTTTTATTACATCAAACTTTCCACTTCTACCATTAAAGGATACATTATAAGGCGGATCAGTAAAAACCATATCAGCTTTTTTTCCATCCATTAGTTTAGCAACTTGATCTGAATCTGTAGAATCACCACATAATAATCTATGCTCTCCAATCTCTATTAAATCGCCTAATACTACATCTACTTGCAGATCATCTGGCTCCTCATAATCATCCTCCTCTGCCTCTGGTTCAAGCTGTGGAAAATCTGGTAAATCTAAACCCCAATCAGTAAGTTTATCTAAATCCCAATCATTAGCTACTATATCCCAATCCCACTCTCCATAGCCTAAGTTATCTTTTATAATAAATTCTTTTTTCTGGTCCTCTGTCCATCCTTTAATTTGATGTACAGGAACCTCAAAAACGCCAGCTGATTTTAATGCTTTGAGGCGCATATTTCCACCTAGTACCACCATATCCTCATCCACTACTAATGGGCGAGTTTCTAGCATTTCTGGAAATTCTTTAATTGATTTTACTAACTTCTTAAATTTAGAATCAGTAATAAAACGAGGATTTTCCTCATTTGGCTTTATAGCCGAAATGTTTACCTTTTTGTTTGCCATATTGTTTGCTTCTAATTATTTGTAAACCAATGAATATTAAAACCAAATAAGAATAAAAAAAACTGTATTGTATGCCTTTTATCATCCGCTACAACTTCTATCATTTCAATTTCCTCATTAGAGTAGTTTATTCCTACCATAAACCCATAAATCGGAAAGAAATCAATTTGGATCATTGTTTAATTTATTATACAAAAATACATAAAAATCCCAGATCGCTTGCTGATAATCTTTAGGATCGTGTAACTTATTGGTAGTATGCGCCTGGCTATCAATCACATATACTAGGATAAATTTACCATTCCTAGGTTTAGGATATATACGAATCCCATGCTCATCACACCATTTAAATGCCTGGTAATGTAGATCATTTGTATTTACTATGGGTTTTTTGTATATCATAATTTTATAGTATTTGTTTTCATTTCTTTTGTTTTTCATTTATATAAAACTTACACTCTCCCGAATCAATAGGAATATTTAAAAAATAAGATTGCCTATACTCATTTGGTGTTGCCATAAAGCGTAGGCAAGTGTTTTTTAATTCACAACCCTCACCCCTGCACATTGTTATATCTGCCATAATTAAAAAGGTATTTGATCTCTCATTACTGTAAATCTTTGTTTTTTCTCATCTATTGGCTGGTATATACCACCGCTTTTAAAATCTGGAGCTATTGTAAACATCCCCTGGCTGCCATTCTCTTTACGTTTTACTTTTTGTACATGAATCTGTACTGCATCGGATTTAAATCTAGTAATCTCGCCAAGTGATCTGTAAACTGTAACACAATTAAACGCTTTATTAAAGAAATCACTAGATCCAGAAATATCATAGGGAGTAGGCACTTTGTAATTACCATTATCATTAGATTCCATTTTTCTAGGGTGTGCTACTAAAAATAAATGCGTTTTAGTTTGCTGGCAAAACTGAGTAATTTTTGAAAGCATTACGCCTATGTAGGAATGATCTCGCTGTGCTGAATGATCTAGCATATTCCAGGGATCTATCACTAATAGATTTACACCTTTCTGAAATACTAAATCTCTGAAAGCCTCTAGGATCCCATCTAAAGTTAAATTATCTAAATCAATTTTAACAAAGAAAAAATGCTCCTCTATAAATGCTTTAGTGTTATTTAAATCATCATTAGAGCATACTTTGCCATTTAATTTATTTGCTAGGCGTTTTATGTGACCTTCATAGGGAAATGATTCTGGAGCAAAAAAAGCTGTCCTATGCCTGTAATTTAGTGCCATATTGCTTGCTATCTGATCCACTACATCTGATTTACCAGAGTTAGGTATGCCTGTGACTACAGTCCAGCTTCCCTCAAAATCAATCTTAAAATAATCATCACTATCACCCAGGGTAATACTGTAATTTTTAATTCCATTATCATTATAGTTTAAAACATCTTTCCAAATATCATTAATATTTACCACTCCCTCCAGAGGAAAGTGTTTAGCGGTTTTTAAAATGTTTCGTAGTACCTCAGCACCTTTTTCAGTTAAAACTTCATTAGCATCCTTAAAATCGCCAAATTCTACATATTTGCAGCGGTATTGCCCAAACCTCCTAGCTAATTCATTTCTAAGAGCTAAACCTGGTTGATCATTATCAGTACATAAAATGATTTGATTTTTATCCTTAAAATATTCCCAGCAGTTATCTAAATAATCTAGGCGCTGATTTCCTTTAGATGCTCCATTAGGTACTGAGCATACTGAGTAGATACCAGCTTCATGAAGTGATAAGGCATCCATTTCACCCTCTACAATGTAAATAGTTTCAGAATCTTTTACAGAATCTAAGCCATAGAATATTAATTCAGCTCCAGAAACCATTTTAAAGTTTTTCTCTGCATCTCTGTATTTGCAGTTTATGATTTCGCCCTCTCTGAAATAGTTAAAATTTATGGCTTTTCGTTTCTTTTGTATCTGAGGAAAGTATTCCACTGATTCGCCTATTTTCCAGTGTGCTAATGTAGCAGCTGTAATACCTCTTTTATTAAACCATTTTTCTGTTTTATCTGTAAGGTTTGTTTTTGCCTCTGGCGGCTTTACAAATTCTTTTTTAGGTTTAAAATTTACATTACCACTCCATCCGCAATTATGGCAGTTGTAAACGCCTTTATCTAAGTTTATAGATAGGCAAGGATCTTTTTTATTTTTTCTAGTGTGTGAGCATTTTGGACAGATTACCTTTTGCTCTATAGCACTTCCTCTGGGAGTAATTCCAATGCTTAGAAAATCAGTTATCATAGTTAGTTTAGTTTAGTTTGGTTTATAAATATAATTCCTTGTATCGTATTTTTCTAATTTTTTTAAATATTGTTTATCTATTCTGCCTATCAACTTCATATCCTTTCTATACCAGGCTATAATATGCGGTGCTGGATTAAATCCATTTTTTAAATTCTGTATATCGGCACAATGAATAAAACCCTCTTTATCATCTACAAAAAACAAAAACAATCTTATGCCTGTTTTTTCATTGAGCTTTATGTAATCATTATAATGCTTTATATCTATCCCTGTAGCATCCCATTTATTTAACCTGGATTTAGTTTTTACATCTATAGCATATATCTCATCTTTATTTCTGCTGGCAAAGAAATCAATCCAGTGCGGTTTATTTGTAATTGGCTTATATATCACGAATCCTTTTTCGTGTAGATAATCAATGATTATGCTCTCGCCTAAATCACCTTTTTTAACTCTATCTCTATCTGCCCAGTTACTCATATATCTACGTTTTTGATATCCTTTCCAAACTGATGCATAAATACATCAATATACTTTACGCCATCCTTATTCTTTTTTCTAAGTTTTGTTACTGATAAAAATTGCTTAACCCAAAAACTATCATTTAAAGTTTTTTGAATAAGTAGATACAATTTTCTAGGTGATACTTTATCCAGGCGATTAACCTCATCAATAGTATTGCACCAATTACGCTTTTCATTTGCTGTTTTAGGGCGCAAACTTTCATCAAATAATTCACAAATAGGAACAAAACTTTTTTGAACATCTGGCGGAAAGTCCGAAAATTTTTTCTGATCTTTTTTAGTTTTTTTCGGCTTTTCGGTATTATTATTATTTATATTATTATTATTATGTATATTATTATTATAGGGTTTAAACTTTTCTTTAACCCCCCCTTTAACTTTTCTTTGTACCCCCTTAAACTTTTCTTTAACCCCTATTAGGTAAATTTCACGCTTTCCATCCTGGTTAATTTGTGATCTTATTAACGCTTGATCTATAAGCTGAGAAACCCATTTTGATATGGATACTTCGCTAACATTATACAAATCTGCAAAGTATTTGTTTTTTGCCCAGCAAACGCCTTTTTTGTTAGATAGGGCGGTTATCTCGCCATAAAGTAATTTGGCATTAGGGGATAGTTTCTCATTATACCTAACCTCCGCTGGTATTATCGCATAGTAGTTTGGTTTCATATCTAAGCGTTTTCCACTAAATTTTTTATCCTATCACAAAATGATCTAATATCGCCAAAGATTCTCTGAAATTCATCCAGCGTTATCTTATTGTCCTCATACAACTCCCATAGCGTTTCTATCAGTAGATCATACTCAGCTCTAGTCATAGTGCCGATATATTCAAACCGAATAGAAACATCTCCAGCAGTGGTATTTGTACGCCACATTCTTTGATCTATTTCATTCCAGTAAACATTTTTATAATCAGTCATAACTCATATAGTTATCTATAATTTCTTTTGCGGCATCAAACGAATTACACCACTGAGCATCCCAGGAGGCATTTTTAAGGCGTTTTAAGCAATCTTTTTGGTTTTCTGTAGGTTTATTATATCCTACTTTTAATTCGAGCGCTAAGCCGCTGTAATTAGTTTTAGATGAAAATAATAAAATATCTGGTACTCCAGCCACTCCGCCTAAGTATTTAAACTTGTAGCGTTCAAATGGTGAGCGCTTGCCCTCATTGGGTACATGAATAGCAAAAGTGCCAGGATACTGCATCTTAATATAATTCATAACGCTGTTTTGGAGCTTGTCCTCTTTTGTTAAATATTTTTCGAATGGATTTTTTGTTGGCATATCTTAAATATCCTGGGTGTATAAATTTAGGTATTATTGCTTTTGGAGTTTTCCAATCATTTGATTTTAACTGGTTTACCTCCTTAAACAAAATTATATAATTCCTTTTAAATTCTGGATCAGTTTGAAATAAATCTTTGCAGCTCCTAATGTTATGTAATGCTGAGGCGTGATCTCGTTCCATAGATCTACCAATTTCTGAAAGTGATTTTTTTGTAAACTCTCTGCATAATCCAAAATAAATTTTTCTAGCATCTACTAAATGCCTTTTTCTAGATCTAACATTTATAAAGAACCCAAAATGATTTTCCACCTTTCTTTGTATTTGTTGTAATTCCATATCTATAATATTAAAGCGCCATCATCCATATAACCAGCAGCTCTATAACCTTTGGCTATTCCGCTGGCTAGATACAGTTTCCAATCATCTATAGCCGTATTATAAGCATCTCTGCCCTGTTTTATCATATCATCACTTAGAGCATAAACCTCTACGCTATATGGATATTTAGTTTCTACTGTTATAAATCTAAAGTTTTCTGGAGGAAAACCTAGCATATCAGAATAAAAACACGCCTGTAAATGGTAAGCGAATTTATATAGGTCCCTCCTAAATGCTATAGGTGAGTTATCCTGGCAAGTTTTAACATCACCGATCCAATTATCACCAAATACATCTGGGCGCACTCTAAAATCTAATCCATTTACTTTGCCATAGTGAGAAAGCTCCACAGTTCCAGTGCAATACTTTTGCGCTAGATCATGCTGCTTAAAATTGTACATAATACCAGATATGATTTCCATATCCTCATCCCTTAATATTTTGCGATCCCCAGCCAGCTTTTCGTGCTTTGCTTTTATTTGCTTTCCCTCTTTAGTGCGCCCATCGTATTTAGGTACTAAATAATAATCTTTATCAAATTGCTTTTGTCCCTCTAGCATTATGGTATGAACAGCAGTCCCTAGAGCCATTGCTGGCGATTCTGTAAACTTAGCTTTTAAATAATGCTGTACCGATTTTTTATAAATCATTTTCAATCCACTCGCTGATATAGATTTATGTGAATGGTACTCCTCGTTAGTGTCCTGTTTAGTATTTAATGTTATTCTCATCTAGTTTGGTTTTTAAATAATTTACTTGATCTCTTAATAATGATACCTCATTTCTGCTATTGGCAACATATTCCAATAATACCATAATCCTCTCCTCCATATATTTGATATCATCTGCTTTCCAGGAGCCATCTTTGTTGTGTATTGTATTAGCCATATAAGTTAAATAAAAAGGGCAGCCTTTTACAGCCGCCCTGGTTAATTAGAAAGGTAAATCCTCATCCTGTGCTACAGGGTTTATCTGCTTAGTTACCTCCTCTTTTTTTGGCTCCCATTGATCTAATTCAATGTACTGCTTTCCGCTTTTAGCTGTAAGTACGTTTAAGTTTACCCAGCCATTTTTAGCGTTCTTTTGTAAAAAAGGCACTGCCTCATCTACTTTGATGCTTACGTTTCCGATTACAAATTCTGGAGCGGATTCTCTACGTTTAAAGCTGAATCCATCTGCAAAAACTTTTTCTGCTGTCATGATTTATTTAAATTTATTAATTATTTGTGTTTTGTACTCATCACTTACTTTATACTCGCTGAGTACTTTACGAGCATTTTCTTTAGTTCCTTTTAATACCGCCGCCAGATCTGATTTAGTTAGAGTTGGCTTTTTAACTACAGCAGCTGGTTTTTGATTTTGATTAGATATCGCATTAGTAACCTCCTCAGCGGATGCTACAGAGGTATCAATACCTATTCCTAAATCACCTAAAGCTCTACCCTTTGATGATGTTTCACAATTTTCTAAAAAAGATGTTTGATTTATTCTACTACTGCTCATATACTCCTCAGCGTGTCCAGTAGCTCTGATCATTTTATTCTCATCAAAAATTACAGTTCTAAATTGTACTACACGATCTTTTTTGATTTGGCATACCTCATCTTTAATTTTAATACTTTCCATCCCCCAATTTTCGTATTTTTTAGTGGATCTAAAATATTTTATCCTTTCATTAACTTCTACATAATCTTTTCCATGGATTTTGATACTTTTTAATTCATTCATAGTTCTAGGTTATTTAAATTTAATTTTAATTGTTTTAGCTTAATCAGCTCTGAATAAGTAAATCGCCCTGGATCCTGTAGCTTAGATCTCAAAGTAGCATAGGTAATACCTAAGTGATCTGTAACATCTAACCTCCTCAAGCCAAGGCGTTTTATCTCATTGATAAATTCTAATTCTAAATTATTCATATATAAAAAAAATAGGGGAGTTGCCTCCCCAGGGTTATTTTGTTAAAAATGTATATACTCATTTTTCCAAGCATTAACAACAGATTTTATTGATTTTACCTTTTGATATCCATTTTCAAATTCATCCCAACTTAAAAACGCATTGCGCCCTATCCAGTAAAATCTTTCCATTTGACAAGACTTGTCATATACGACACAACCATCTTTACCAGTAGTTAATGTTGTGTAAATTTCAATTTCATTTCCTTTTGATGTTGTAAATTTTGCTATTGTAGTACTCATAATTTCTAGTTGTTTGTTATTGTTTTACTTTGTAAAAGTAATAATAAATTATCAATATGCAAATATTTTAACAATTTATTTTAAAAAAAAATCCCCACTCAAGCCTAAACTATCATGGGGATCAGCAAACAAAAGGGATTGTTTAAACTGTTATTTTATTAGTTTTACATTAAACTTTGAATCTACATCATTAGTTTGATTAGGGCGGTGCATTGTTATTTCATATTCATTAGCTTTAATATCGTAGCGCATTGAATCTATATAACAGCTCGCATCCTCTCTAAAAGTTTCTGTACCAAAATCAATCCATACTTTATTATGAAGTGATACTGGAATCGGCTCATCTATAAGATTGTAAAAAGTACCCTCGTAGCGTGGCACAAAATCTCTAAAATCATTTAAAATTTCCTGGCTTACAATCCTATCCAAACTATTATAATCCTGTGCTGTAATTGCAAAATCTCTAGGGCGGCTATAAAAACCATCATATCCTCCCTGGTAACCATCAGCGCCTAAATAATTAGATACAAATACGCCTTTTACATCATATACAGCAGTTCTAGTTTTATTTACATTTTGTGCATTTGAAATGATTAGCTCAGTAGCATTATCATTAACCTCAGCAATAAATATCTTATCAAAATAGGTAGCATTAATTAAACCTAATCCAGAGGCGCTAGGGTATGTAGTAAATCTAGGATAGTGAATGTTTATAGTTACATCCATATCGCCCTCTACTTCCTCATAAGCATTTAACTCTAGCTCCACATTTTGCCAAGTTCCTACCTTAGTAAATGTAGGCAGCTTAGTTCTATTTTTTTGATTAATAGCAAATAATCCAGTTCCTGTTTGCCATTCATTGGTTTTCCAGTTGTAATAAATTAAATCATTATTAGCATCATAAGCGTTTACTATCACAGCTATCTCATACTTCCATACATCATTAAAATTTACCTGGGTATAATCTGGATCACAATAAAAAGAGAAACCTACTTTTAGTTTTTTAGTTTCATCAGTTGTTATAGTATTCATTACAACTTCATAGGTTTCATCAAAATCTTTATTTTCCCTAGCGTGTACAGTTGTTTTTATTGATTTATTTCCTACTAGTACATAATCCTCATTAGTATTTATAGAGGTATTTGGTCCTAAAGTATAATCATGATCATCATATAATAGCTGAGGATTCTGATTTATTATTTTATCGCTCTGTACTTTTACATCATACTTTACAGTTTGATATGGGCGTAAATATTCTTTATACAAATCAGCGCCAACTGGTTTTAAATCTGTAGGTGCTTTAAGTAGTATATTCTCATCAGTAGTAAACTTATAATTACCTAGGCGATCGTAAACCTTGTACTGAGTTATCTCCTCTCCAGTATCTATTAGCTGGTTTTTTATTGATAATCCAATATTAAAATTAAACTGCTGATTAATATTAGTATCTATTAGATTGCTATTTGATACAACATACCAGCGCCCTTGAGATTGAAATACTCTTGAGTTTGTAGCTCTTAAAAATGATTCTAATACCTCTTTAGCGTTTCTAAAATCTAGCTTATCATATACGCCAAACTCATTTAAAACTATATCATGGTATAAAGTATCATCAGCTCCACCTCCAGATTTTCTTATAGTATTGGCTACATATATATCTAAATCTAGTTCTAAATAATTGAGGATGTAATACATATAAAAAAACATCGTATCCTCATTAGAATCATAACCACCATCAGCAGCATTAGAATAGGGCGCATCATAGGCATCTAATGTACCCAAACCATCATACGCCACTAATTTTATAGGATTAGGATATGGCTGTAGGCTTTCCTGGTATTGATCGGTTTGTAACCATCCCTCCCAGTATATCTCAAAACTGTTTTCCTCCTCCCAGAAATAGTTAGCTTGCTCCCACTGATCTATTTCAGTATTCCAAACTTTATCCTGGTCTAAACCAGTTGAGATTCTTACTTTGTACTCACGCTCACTGGCTCTATAAAAAGCATCATAGCTAGTATCAGCAGTTTCAAATAAATTTAGCTCGCAAGTTGATCCAATTATAGGAGTATAGAAATCATCATCACCCTCCCATTTTATTACTACTGGATTAGCTTGCCCTATAAGCGGAAAAACCTCACCAGAGTAATCTTTTTGCAATATTTCTACTCGCCTTAGATTTCCCTTTACATCGGAAAATACTAGCCTAAATTTAGTTCCGTATGCCATTTACTTATTTTATTCTGCTACGATTTCTATCGGCTCTTTGCAATGCCACTACTAAATCCTGTCCATTTATTTTAAACTCTCCGCCTACGTTTACATTTTGGCTACTGCCTCCCATCATTCCCTGGAGTTTATCTAATGGCGCAATTACCTCTGGATTTGATTTAGCTCCTGGATACTCACCCATCAGTCCCATAGTAGGTCCAGAAACTATTCCTCCATTTGCGAATTTTGGAATCGCTGCAAATGCTGCCATTACACCACCTACAGCAGTCGCTATAAATGCTGGAGTTGTTACGATAGCGGCTGGACCAGTAGCAGCACCAGCAGCAGTAGCACCAGCTATAGATTGAGCAATAGATTGCGCCAAAAACATTGATATGAGTTGTAGTATTGTGCTAAGTATTCCGCTTAGGAATCCTTGGAATCCAGATTCAGCTAATCCTAAAGCTCCGATAGCAGCCTCTCCAAAATTATAAAAAGCGTTAGCAACTTCACCACCTACCATATCTCCAAGCTCTCTCATTCGCTCATTTTTGGCAGCCAGATTTTCCAATGCTACAGCGGTTTGATTCGCCTGGTTTTGCATAGCTAATAAACCACTTAGAGCATTATTTATCTCTCCTGGATCTGGCGCACTAATACCACCTAAACCATCCGTTTGAACTTGTTGAGCAGCTACAGGAATATTAGCTTGAGCAAATTCACCAGTAGCAAAATCAAAATCCCCTTTTTTAATATCTAAGCTAAAACCAGCTCCTCCAAATTGCCCTCCTTGAGCAATACTTTTTAAATCTTTTAATCTATTAGTTAAAACCTCTGTATCATTAGTAGCATTTTGTAGTGGCTTTCCTAGATTTTCTAAAGATGCTTTTAACTCAGCATTTGCTTTGGCAGCTGCCTCAGCTTCTTTTTTCTTTTCCGCTAATGCCTCTGCTGCATCTTCCGCCTGTAGAGCTGCAAATTTTAAAGGATTACCTAATGATTTAAGTAAGTTGAAAAATGTTTTTGTTCTGCTTACGGCTGGCTCTAGCCTGTGTAAGTACTCTACAAAACCAGCTACCAATGTAACTACAGCAGCAGCAATAGCGCCCACTGGATTAGCCAGCATTGATACTGTTAATGTTTTAAATGCGCCAGCTACTTTCATTATTATAGGTAGAGCTGTAGCAAAGCCAGAGGCTACTAAACCTATTCCAGAGGACATTGTGCCTAGCACTACCAATAGCGGACCAGCAGCTGCGACTAAACCAGTCACAACAATAATAACTTTTTTAGTTTGCGGCTCTAATTGCTTGAATCTAGCTGTTAGATTTTGAATAAATTTGATAAAATCCTGTGCTAGTGTTTTTATATCTAATGCTTTGAATATTTCATTTCCTAATTCTGCAAAAGCGATGTTTAAATTATCTTTTACAGTTGATGCAATACCAGAAATTGTTTGGGATAGTTGTGCCATACCACCCTCAAATTTACCTCCCTCTGATGTAGCTTGTTGAAATGCTTTTATTAATACAGGAAAAGTTACAGCACCCTCAGAAACTAATTCTTTAATTTCAGATTTTGCAACTCCCATAGAGTTTGAAAGCATATCAATAATTGGCACGCCATTATTAATAAGCTGCAATAAATCCTGTCCCATTAATCTACCAGCGGCAGCAACTTGTCCAAAAGCAACTGAAATACCCTGTAAATCGCCTCCAGAAACTGCTGCAATATCACCAATCATTTGTAGGTGATTATAAGCATCCTCAGCACTTACACCAAATCCCATCAAAGTATTATTAGCCTTTACAAGCTCATCTAATTGAAATGGTGTACCAGCTGAAAATTTAACTAATCTCTCAAATGCTTTTGCACCTTTTTCAGCACTACCAGTTAAAACATTTAATTGAGTTTTTAATTTTTCAAAATTAGCCGCTGATTTTAAAGCTACGCCTCCAGCTAATCCTAGAGGTAGCGTTAATCTAGTTGAAAGTTTTTTGCCTACATTAGAAACTGTAGATCCAAAGGATTGTAATTTACCAGATGCTGTATTTAGTGCCTTTGTTAGCTTACTAGCATCCCCTATAATATCTACTCTTAATTTTTGATCTGCCATAGTACAAAAATACTAAAAAAAAAGGCGTTATAATTTAACGCCAGCTGCCATAGCTTTAGCTTTAAATTTTTCGTAATCCTCCTTAGTGCCTTTAGGTTTTTGTGGCTTGTTAAACTTATCCTGTGGTAATGGAAAAAGTTTCTCTGGTTTGATCATGTGCTGGCGCTTTTGGCAGTTTACATTATGTAGCATAGTAGCTAGATATCTAATGCGCTCCCATTCCAGGTTTTGCTTTATCATGTAGGATTCGCCTAAAAGTTGATTTTCTCTCCAGGTGTGTTTCCAAAACTTATCTGGATCTATGCCAGCTTGCCCTATATAATAATCCTCTATATCATCCCAAGTGAGGGAGCTGGCTACTTCTTTCCCTGGGTGTTGGCTACAGTTTTAGCCTGGCGATCTATTCCCATATTTAGATCATTACCTAAAATACGAGATTCCATCATAGCAGCTATCATTTTCTCTAGCTCCTCTTGACCTAGATCCTCAAGCCATGCGCCTACTTTAAATTGATTGTAATCTATCTCATTGCCCTCCTCCTGGTCATACGCTAACATAGCACTATAAACTAAAGCTCGAATAGCTGAAATAGAAACGCCACCAGAAAATAGATCACCTATTTTATCTAGTGGCACATTCATTATCTCTGTAAAATTTGCCCAGAAATTCATGCTAAAGTGTAGCGTAACATTACGCCCACCTAGCTTAGTGGTATAATACCCTCTCCTCTTGTTTGCCATTATGTAGTAACTTTATTTTAGTTGGTCGACTTAGTGATTGCTCCTGTCAATGTAATTGAACCGCTGTAGCTTACTGGTGACTCCATTTCAGCGCTCATTTCTACACTAGAAAGGAATCCCTCAGCAGTATAAATAGAATCGCCTGTTTCAGCAGTTCCAAAAACACAAGTTAATTGAGTTCTAGCTAGTAAGTAGTCAGCTAATTCAATAGCATTAGCAGTATCATCATAAGCTACTAACCCATCAAAAGAAAGCTCTCCACTCATTACTCCACTTATCACTTCCTGGAAGCCGTTGCTATCTTTAGTAGTGGCTTCTGGCAAATCATTGTTGAGTGTTAATGTACAGCTAGTAGTGTGACCTAAAGCTGTGTCCTCGATCTTTAATATTAAGTTAGTTCCGTTAAATACTCCTGTTGTAGCCATTGTTATTTAAATTTTATACAAATATAGTTATTTTATTATTTATGTTTTTGCTTATGCTAATGCTATTGCGTTAAATAAATATATCTTCAACTGTTCCATTAGTTACCACTTCCTTCATTAAAAATAGCAGTTACTTCAGCACTTGTAATTGCTCTGTCGTATATTCTAATTTTAGAGATTTTACCATCAAAACTATCCTCTCCTATTGAACCACTACCAAAACCTGCTGCAATTCGCAAAGGTACATTTGACGCAACACTAGGTACTTCAGTAAGATTTGGTCCTGTATATAGGGTGTTCATAGTAATCTCACTACCATCAATATACGCTTGATATTTTCCACCTGTTCCTGATGCGTGCGTTTGTGAACCATCAAAAACTGCTACTATATGTGTCCATACTCCCGTTGAAAATACATCAACAGAACTTCTGCTGCCTTCAAAATTAGAATCATATAGATACCAAGTAAATTTTGCATTAGTTGTGTTAAAACCAAACAATAAAGTCGAACCGCCTTCGTAAGTAGAAATAATACTTTGATTACCACTTACAGTATCAAAATTGACCCAAGCCGATATACTCATTCCTTCCTTACCAGATAATACTTGTAAAACATCATTTGATAAAGAAAAATAATCTGTTGAAGTATTATTAGTGTCGTCAAAATCAAAATAACTAGAAGAAAAAGTAGGGGAGTTTACTGCTGTAGCGTGATAAACATTAGGGTAATTATTTTTAGTAAATAGGTAGTTTTGCATTACTTCATCTGCTGAAAGTTCTTCAGAGTATATCCTCACTTGACCTATTTTACCGTCTAATTTGTCAAAAGTACGGTCTGTTCTTCCGCCTATAGCTAAATCACTTACTGTGGTACCCATTGTATCACTTAATGAAGCTGTATCAATTAATTCTCCATCAAGATAAAGTTTTAGTGTAGCTGTAGAATTAGAATTTTCTAAAGTAAACACAGCGTGATGCCAAGTATCATCACTAACTGTACCTGCATTTGCTCTACCTATTAATCCATCACTTGAATTAAATGTATCTACATAAAGGTTTGAATAAGAGCTAAACAATCTCCATCCACCTGTACCACTTCGAGTATGTACAAGAGTTTCCCCATCATCTGTTGTATCGCTTGTAAACCAACACTCTACTGTAATACCTGTTGTGGTTGTTGGGTAAAATGCACTATTACCTGTAACGGTCATATAATCATTAGTACCATCAAATTCAAACCAGCCTCCTATTTCTTGGTCGTGCTGATTAGCATCCATAGAAGTTAAAGTAGCATTATGCCCATTTGTTGTTAAGTCGCTCCAAGTAGAGCCATCCGAACTAGGGTCATAAGAATCAGTATTACCTGCATCTAAATGCAATTCTAAATTAGTGTCATCTACTAAATCAGTATAAATATAATCTACTCCGTGTCTATAGTTCTGTGCTATTTCTGATGCTGAAAGTACTTTAGAATATATGCGTGCAGCGTGCATCTTACCTTCAAAGTCGTTAAGGTTACCTAAAGTGTATCTGCCCAATACAATATTTACAGCACTATCTTTTCTTATTGTTCCACTACCTGTTGATGTTTGTTTAAATTCTCCATCAACGTATATATTTACGACAGGGTTTACATCGCTACTAAAAGTAAATACAACGTGAGCAAGCGTATTGTTGGATATAGAATACCCAGACGAAAAGTTAACAACAGCTCCATTACTAGAGTTATAAGCAACTACATAAGGTGTACCGTAATTATTAAAAAGCATAAGGCCATAACCATCGGTTGTTCCATAATACAATAGAGTGTTTGTATCGCTACTTGTATCAGGTGTAATCCAAAATTCATAAGTAGTTCCTGTTGATGCAGGTTGTAATGCGGAATTGGTAGTTATTTCAATATAATCTCCTGTATTTTGAGTAAAGTCGAACGAACCATATCTGTCAATATCGTAAGGAGGTGAGCCGTTTATAGTTCCATTTCTACTATTGCCGCTTATATCAGTCCAAGTAGTACCACTACCGTCATAAGAGGTAGAATCACTAGCATTAAGATGCAGTTCTAAATCATCGGCATTATCAGACAAAGGAATTGTTACATCGTGTTCTGATATATCGTACCAAATAGAGCCATCTCCATCGTAGCTATCTACATCGTTAGCATCTAAATTTAAAATAAGGTTTTGCTCTGCACTAGCTGCTGCACCACCATTACCTGCTACTGCTACTTTAGGAAAGATTTTTTTATTCAATGCCATAAAGCAAATTTTAGAAGTTAATGTCGTAACGTAAAATATCTGCTTTCGTAGTTAGTGCGTTTATCTCACTCTCTTTTGCTAATACACTTGCTCTAATATCATCTCTTTCTGTTTGTGTGGCAGAAGGTATAGCAGTACCCTTTTCAGCTTCTCTTATTACCATCCAATCTGTTGACTGTAATTTATCGTAGCCTAACTTTTTTAGGGCATCTATTTTTTTAGTTTTTAACTGTGCTACTGTTTCAGAAATTGTTTTATCTTTTACATCGTAAATAAATACTGAGCGTGGTTCTGATATTCCATCGTCATAACTATCGTCAAAATGTAGATTGTGTATAACTTGAGTTATAGGGTCATACGTTGGAGTGATAACATCGTAAAAGCCATAATTTTCTAATTCTTGACTAGATAAGTTGTCAAAGCCTCCCATTACATTGCCCCAACTTTTAGGTATTGAGTTAAATTTTTCAATTTTACCTTTTATTATTATTGCTTTCATATTAGGATGCTATTTGTGAGATTTGATACCAAGCTGCGCTGGTAGATATAAACTTAAATTCTATAAGGTTTTTAGTTGCAGAAGTGTCATCATAATCACCAGCAATTTTATTAAACGTTCCAGCAGAGCCATTAATATTTTGTAGTGTAAGCGTATAAGAACCACCGCCCCCAGTTACTTCTAAAGTAACGACATCACCAATCTTTACGTTTGTGAAGTCAATAGTTGCAGAATGCCCAGCAGTCCAAGTGAAAATATCTGCGCTGGATGAATCGATAGTTATAGATGCGCCAGAAGTCACAGCACTTGCAGCTGTGTATCTATCTTCTAAAACGTCGTGTGTTACTTTAGTTAATGCCATTTTTTATTTTTTACAAAGTTACTAAATCCCAATTTGTTGTTTCTTCATTCCATTCATATCGCTGTCCATCGTCTGGCATAGCTACTGGTGCTTCCCATAGGCAACTATCTTCATTTAAAACCCAGCTATCAAATGGTTTTGGCGGAATAAAAGCATCACGAGATTCATCGTATGTATATCCTATTCCTGCATAGTTTTTCCTTAAAGGTGTACCTCCTAAAGAATGGATTCCTCCTATTGTATTATATGATGTTTGAATCCATTTTCCAGGTGAATCATCAACAAAATTGTCAAAAAATGATGCTTCTGCTACAATTACTTTAACTACTATTCCTTGCTTAACTTTTGCATAATGTGCCATTTTTATATATTTTTAAATTGTATAAGAGCCAGATGATTCAAACTTTATTATAGTGTAATCGCCATCAGTTGTTATTGTTGGATTTCCAGTAGTAGCTCCAGTATAGTGATTAGTAGGAACTTTAAATATTACAACGCCAGAACCTCCATTTCCTCCTTGCTCATTACTGGATAAGTTTGTGCCAGCTCCACCTCCACCGCCTCCAGTGAAATCCGTTCCATTTGCGCCAGCGCCAGATGAATTTCCAGCTCCACCGCCTCCAGCTCCACCAGCACCAGCTGTTTTACCTTGGTAACTAGCTGCGCCTCCACCGCCTCCTCCAGCATAATAAGCTTGAGTACCTGTAATATTAGATTGAATTCCAATACCTCCATCTCCAGCAACGGTTGACGTTGAATTACCACCAGCAGCTCCAGCTCCCCCTCCTCCACCTCCAGGATAACCGGAAGGAGAGGCACCACCATCGTTACCCTGTCCAGTTGTACCAGACCCAGATGTTCCATTTGCAGAAGCTCCACCTCCAGAACCACCATCTGTACCACTTTGGACTTGCTCTTGACCGCCAGCTCCACCACCAATACAGGTTAAAGAAACACCTGTTCCTGTAACAGAGGAGTTTGTTCCATTAGCACCTTGAGATGCGGTAGTTGTACCTGCTCCACCACCTCCAACAGTTACAGTTAAAGTATTACCAACTGTAGGGCTAGATAAAGTTGAGGTTAATAATCCTCCAGCTCCACCACCACCAGCTGGATTGCCATAACCATCATAAGGAGAGTTAGCAAAATTATTACCACCAGCACCTCCTCCAGCGACTATTAAGTATTCAAGAGATAAAGGTAGCGCTGGACCAGAAAAAGAACTATTACTTTCATTAACAGCATTGTAAGCTATCCAACCTTGAGTTGCATCTACATAAACCATAGATACCCCACCTCTTTCATAATTTATTACAACATCATCAGATGCGCCATTAATATTGTCACTCGATGTTATTGTGATATTGTTAGTATCGGCAGTACCAGCGTAATCAACTATAGAAACCTCATCACCAGCACTAGGTGAGCTAGGCAGTGTTACAGTAATTGCAGCACTTGTAGTATTAACAAAATAACCCTCTCCAGCTGTGGCTGTAAAGTTTACTGTTTTGTCATCAGTAACCCAGCTAATGCCTCCGCCACCAGATGAACTAGGCACAATATGAACTACCTCTATAGCACTACCATTAGGAGGTGCAGTGGAAAATGTAACAGTAGTGCCAGAGGTTGAATAGTTATCTTTTGATTGGTAAACACCATCTATAAAAACTTGGGTATTGTTTTCAGTGGTTATACTATGAGTTAAATCAAATGTAGTATCTGATCCATCGCCAGTAAATGTATCTACCTTAACACTACCCACAACAGATTTTAGGTGCATTACCTCTATGTTATCAGTTCCAGTATTTGGTGCTGTTGTAAAAGTTAAGGTTGTACCACTTACAGAAAAATTATCTTTTGACTGGTAAACGCCATCTATATAAACTTGTAAATTGTTTTCTGAATCACAGCTTGAGGTCAAAGTGAAAGCTACTGTAGATCCATCGCCATCAAAGGTATCTTGTTCGATATCTAAAGTGCCAGCAGCACCTCCACCACCAGAGCCAGCTATAGCACCCCATTCTGTAGTGTAACCCTCAAACTGCCCATCTGTAGTATTGTATCTAAACATTCCAGCTACAGGCGTTCCTGGGCGCTGTGCAGTTGTACCATCTGGAACTCTAATTGCTCCAGTAGTATCTATATCTATAATCTCGCCAGATTCTGAAATAGCTGAATCTGTAATCGTATTTGTATCAGATAACTTTGGTAATGTACCAGCAGTACCAGTACCATCTACCTTGCCATCTAAAGCAGTTTGTAAACCATCTACATTAGCTATGGTATGATTATGAGAATCATCCGATATAACAATATTGTTATAAGTACCAGAAACATCACCACTAAAATTAGTTGTAGTGGTTAAAGCTGTAGAGGCATCCTGTTTAGTTGCTATTGAATTTGTTACTGTAGTGGAAAAACTAGCATCATCCCCTAAAGCAGCAGCCAACTCATTTAGTGTATCTAGTGTTGCTGGAGCGGAATCTACTAAGCCAGCTACCTCAGTATCTACATAATCTTTTACAGCAGCAGAGGTAGGTATCGTGGTATCATTATCATTAGATGATATGCCCTCTGATTCGGTTACTAATGCACTATCATTTATCTTATCGATAGTTACTGCATCATCCGCTATTACCTTTGTTGTTACCTTAGTAGCTGCCATATTTCTATTTTATACAAAATTAATGTTTTTTAGGTAAACCTTAGAAACTTATCATCACCAGCTACAATGAGTGTAGATCCGTTTGATGATAAACCTCTAGCTCCTGTTCCAATATCTTTTATACCAGTTAAATTCTCGCCATCTGAACTAAATATCAAACCACCCCTATCACTTTCAGATCCACTAGCGCCACTAGCATAACCTAAATAAAATTTATTATTAGCAAATATAGCTGATTCTATGTATCCAAAATTTTCATCACTAGTTGTTGTAGTTCCAGGCGTATATGTCATAACATTTTCATCATAATAATGATCCTCTATAGCTGTCCAGGTATCGCCATTATCATCTGAATAAATATATAAAGTTCTACCGCTATCATGTACTCTTGGCGTAAAAACCCAATTTCCATCGCCATCTGTTACTAGATGAGCATTATTAAAATTACTTCCAGATAATGTAGATGAGGTATATGTATAATTGCTAACACTAGGAAATGGTATAGCTGTATTTGTTACAAAATTATTATCTGTAACCACAAAGCATGGCGAATAATCATTGCTATTAGTCCATCCAATAGTAATCATTCTACCATCATTACCTACAGCTAATGGGCGATATTGGAATGTTCCTTGGTAGATAATACCTCCTGTAGAAACTGGAGTAAATCCGCCACTACTTAAATCCCACCCTCTAAAAGTACTATTATCTAAATAATAAACATGATCATCATAATAAATAGCATTTGATGCAGTAGATCCACCACTAGAGGAAAACCTAGTTCTATATATATCTAAATCAGATAGATATGTAGTATCGCTAATAGAATTTGGCTCTGATCCGAATATCCACCTAGTTAAATTATTTTGATCTACAGTAATTAAATAATCACCAGCTACAGTGAATTTAGATTTTTGATCAAATAAAGATGTTTTTCTAGTCCAGCTTATACCATCATCATCTGAATAATAAGAGGCATCTGTTACAGATGTTCTATTAGAAACAAAATGATACCCATCAAAATAAACAGCATCCTCTACATCTATAGATAATGCAACACTATCATCATCAGCAGTTATTGTATTAGTTAAATCATTAATGGTTAATCCAGCCGATTTGCCATAAAATTCTGTAATGGCGTGCTGAGGCGTTAAACCTATATCAGTAGATAATGTAGAAAGTGAAACATTGCTAAGAGATACGCCATACTCATTGGCAATATCTGAGAATCTAATTTGTCCGCTATCGGTTATTGCCATTACTATTTATTTTCAAGCGTTTCTATACGTTCTAATAGCTCTTTATTTGTTTGTATTAGTAAACCTATAATAGCGTTATAATCTACCGCCTTATAGCTTTTATCGCCCTCTAGCGATTCAATATCTTTTACAGCTCCTGGTAATACTTTTTCTACATCCTGTGCAATTACTCCACCGCCATTTTTACCATTCTTTTTCCAGGTAAACTCAACTCCTTTAAGTTGTTTTAGTTTATCAGTGGCGCTCTCTATTTCTTTAATATTATCTTTTAAACGCTCATCAGATGAGGTAGTAGTAGAGTAAGCAATAATATCGCCATCTACATGAAGATCGCCATCCTGTTCTAATCTCATTCTATTGTTTCCGTTGGTGTAGAAATCAATAGCAGTATTGTTATTGAAGTAGATATAATCAGTTGTATCTAATCCAATATGAGTGATCCCATCTCTTAAATCTGGCTCTATGCTAAATACGTTTGATCCAGATAAATCCAAACCAGATCCAGCAGTATAAGTGCTACCCTCTCCAGCAGTTTCTGTAGCTGTAGTTACTCCTGTAAGGTGTCCAAACTCATCTACAGTTACATTCTGGATATATGTTCTACCAGTGTTAGAAGTAGATGCTAGAGATGAAGTATCAGCGTGACTAAATGCAGTTCCAGTTAAATCTAATCCATTACCACTGGCGCTATAAGTTGTATCAGTTACTGTTTCAGTTCCAGTAGATAGTGAAGTAATATGCCCATAGGTATCAACTCCAATAGATTGTATGTAGGTGCGCCCAGTATTTGTGCTACTAGCTTGGCTAGATGTATCACTGTGGCTAAATGTAGTGCCTGTAAGATCTACTCCAGAGCCAGCACTATATGTTGTATCTGTAACAGTTTCTGTAGCAGTTGATAAACTTGTAACATGACCATAAGTATCTAAGCCTACTGATTGAATATAAGTACGCCCAGTATTACTAGAACTCGCTTGAGTTGATGTATCAGCGTGCGCAAATGTGGTAGATGTTAGCGACATTCCACCGCCAGCAGTATAAGTTGTATCGGTTAAAGATACAGCAGCTGTGCCTATGTTAGTAATATGCCCAAAGCCATCTACTGAGATAGATTGTATTACTGTGCCGCCAGAGTTAGTAGAGCTTGCCTGGCTAGATGTATCAGCGTGAGATAATCCATTTGTATCCTGGCTTAAACCAGATCCAGCAGCTACACTATATGTATTAGAGGTAAATCCTATTCCACCTCCAGCAGTTGGGCGTAAATTTTCCCAAGCGCTACCAGAGTAGGTTTCATATTTAGAAGTGCTAGTATTGTATCGAATCATTCCAATCTCTGGAGCAGCTGGGCGATTTGCAGTAGTAGATACTGGCAATACAAGTGCGCCTGTAGTATCTATATCTATAACCTCGCTAGATTCAGAGATGCTAGAATTACCTATTTCGTGGTTTGCTGTAAACTTTGGTAAATAGTTAGTAGTACCAGTACCGCTTATTAAAGTATCGGATCCTGGCGCTAAAGTTACTACCTCTATCTCTACTCCACTTTCTGGAGCTGTTGTAAAGGATAAAGTAGTGCCACTAATTGAGAACTCTAAACCATCCTCATTATTTTGATAAACCCCATCAAAGTAAACAGATATTTGATCTACTGAATCTACAGTATCTGAAATAGTGAAATCTGTTGTAGATCCATTCCCTGTAAAGCCATCTTTGGTAGCCTCTAAATTAACTGTAGCGCTACCACCTCCACCAGTTCCTGTAGTCCAAGAAAATGAACCATCGCCATCAGATGTTAAATATTGTCCAGATGTACCATCGCCAATAACATTCAACTCATCAGCTCCTATAGCGTTATTACTAACGGAAACAGTTAAATCACCAGTAGTAGTATCTACAGCTAAAGCGTTTCCAGCGGTTACAGAAGTAACTACATCATCATAAGAAAAAGTACCATCACCATCTGAGATAATAACTTGCCCAGCAGTTCCGTTGCCTGTTATTTTTAATTCACTAGCACCTACTGAATCAGCAGCTATTTTATCATCAGTAACTGAGTTAGATGCTAACTGTGAAGTATCTACTCCGCCATTTTTAATGCTAAATACTTCTGATGTTTCCGTAAGTGTTACCTCATCAGCACTATATGTAGTATCTGATGTAGTAGCTGTACTGATTGCAGTTATATGCCCAAAGGTATCTAATGTAATAGATTGTATGAATGTATCACCAGTATTTGTAGAACTAGCTTGAGATGAAGTATCCTCATGGCTAATAGTTGTACCAGTAATATCTATTCCATCGCCAGCCACTAGAGTTATAGATTCATCTGTTTCAGATGCAGTAGTAATTCCAGTAACATGACCAAATTGATCTAACTGGATGCTTTGGATATATGTTCTACCAGTGTTTGTAGAGCTAGATTGATCTGATGTATTTTCGTGGCTAAAAGTTGTACCAGTTAAATCTAAACCAGTGCCAGCAGTATAAGTGGTATCAAAATCAGTAGATACAAAATTTAGCTTTCCATTTGTATCATCATAGGTTACCTGGATATTTGTTTCAGTATTTCCAGAAACCATAGCACCGATCAGATCCTGTAGATCCTCAGTATTTACAGATAGCGTAACATCGCCCTGGCTGGCATCGGCATCTATTCCAGTTCCGCCTGTAATTGATTGCACTGCTACACTAGAAACATCAACCCAATCTGTACCAGTTAAAGTACTTTTTAGAATCTGCCCATCTGTGCCTGGCGAATTTAGAGAATCTTTTATAGCACCATCTACTCTGAGATCACCCTCTACTCTGAGATCTCCATCTGTATTTACATGAAGTCCAAGCTCATTGCCCACCCCATCGGTGAGCTGCTTATCAGTTGCACCTATCTCATCGTTATCAATCGCTTTTACTATTGATTGATATGTATCTTTTATTTTATTGCCAGTGTATGATGCCATCTAAGTATTTTCTACAAATTTAAGGATTTTTAACTATCCCAATTATCCTCTATATCTTCAAATCTATCATTACGCCTATGCCAGAATAGATCTTTTATTTTTTCAATAACCTTTTTACGAAACCTACCAGCTTTCTGCTTTAATGTTCTCTGTACTCCTATCATTGTGGTACATGGCGCAAATAAGCTATTATATGCCCTTTAGTTAGTGTTAGATCAGTAAAGTTGCCATAAATAATCTGCCCATCTAAAAGATCATAATTAACTAAATCTGTATCACCAGCTGGCGTATCATTAGTGCCGCTAAAAGTTGCTGAAATAATGCACTCTATCATACAATAATACTCACCGCTGGGCGTTGTAAGGTTTTCAGTATTTTTTATCAAAGTGCGCATACCGAAATCACCAAAGCTCATTCGGTGAAAGTTATTAGCTGAGTATAGATCTTTTGTTGCCATTATTTCGTTTTATCTTTTAGTTTCTCATATGTTCTTAATCCACCTAAACCTAGCATCCCCATTAGTACTGTGAAAAGGCTGTTTGTATCAAACTCTACTGGATCAATGTCAGTATAAGCTATCAGCAATGGCATTACTATATAATGAAAGCCAAAAGCAGCTGCGCAAATCCAGCCGACCATCGGTCGCCAGCCACTAACAAAAATACTCCTATTCTGAGCCTCTACTTTATTAATCTCTGCCTGGAGTTCTATAAGGCGCTGAGGATCCATCTCTTTGCCTTTTATCGCCTCACGAATATCTAAAGCTAAACCACCTAAATTAGTGTTGCCTTTATTGCCTTTGCCCAGTAGAGATAATAAAAATTTAAACATAGATTTCATATGTAGTTTTTCTGCCTTTCTTTACAGCTCTAAGTACATTGCCTCGATTAGCTCTTGGACCTACATAAGATACATGAACCCAATCTGGATTATCATCATCCCCATGCTCCCAGATTAATTGATCGAAATCTAATTCATCTTTGATGTAATTAAATAACTCTGCATTAGTTTTCATACCAGTTGCATCTATATCAATAGCTTGCCCTTTGGTGTGCTGAGATGTACGCTTTGATCTGATTGCATCACAAAGATCTGGCGATCTATAAAAACTATTTACTCTGATCGGCTCGCCTGCCCATTCTCTGAGCGGCTCGAATACATTTTTGGCAAGTTTTTTCATGTTTTGCACAGCGCCCTCGTTTGGAGTATTCTCTATCTCTTTTTTCTCCGCTGTGGCTGAGTGAGTTGCTTCCCTCCAGCTGATATGTTTGCTGATAAATCTCATCGCTTATTTTTTTAGCTTTTTAATTTCCTCTTTGATATCGGCAAATTTATCCTCTACCCAATCTGGTATCTTATTTCCGTTCTCATCCTTAACAATGTTATAAGATGCTAATACCATAGCGATTGCTGAGATTGCAATAACTCCAGCGATAATAATCATAATTGTATCCATATTTATTGTGTTTGAATTAAAGTTTAAAGTATTTCCTACAGTTCCTGTTTTCACCTACGCTTATCCTTTTGGATCCATTCTAAATCTTTCATAAAATCTCTCATTTCGAGTTTCATAGATTTAACCTCATCCTCAAGGTTTCTCTGGTTTTTCCAGGTGTATTCTTTTTGATTATATTTTAATTTAGAAACTTCCTCCTCTGCAATAGTAATCCTATTTGAGAGTGTATAATATGATCCTATAATAGATGCAAACATAGCAGCTATCGTAATTATTTGGGTTAGCGAGATGCTGATATCAGCCTTTCCATCGCCATCGAGATCGATTCTACTCATTTTCTTTTATTTAGTTTATCGCTTATTTGTATAACAGTCCAAACTAATGATGCTAGTAGAACAAGCGTTGTTAAAATTGAATTTATATTCACTAATGATATCCCTAATGCTGATAAGTTAATTCCCCAGATTTTTAAATTCTCCATTTTCATAATTGTTCTACTCTGTTAGAGATGCTTAATACAGCTCTAAAGTACGTTTTATCTACACCATCTTCATATAGGTAGCTCGTTCCCTCGTTTGTGCAAGTGTAAACATTAAATCCATCAGCGCTCAAATCGAAATAATTATCTGATCTAGTGCGGATTAAATCTAATATTTCTGATGCTATTTGATTGGCTTGTAGCTCTCCGCCATCATCACCGATAAAAGATGTAACCACTTCAATTCTGGTAGCGCAATCTAGCATAAAGCTATCAGCATTCTGATCTACCTCATTAGAATCTACTGAGTAAACTCGTATATATGGCTCAGAGGCATCATTAGGCACTCTATTATAAATTGGTACATAACTGCCATTAACAGTAATTGCATCTGTTAGGCGGTTTATAATCGCTCTCCTTATGAAATGTATCGCCTCCATTATTTAAGTAAGTTATTTATTTTATTATCTATACTAGCTATCATCTTTTTAATTCCTTTGTTTACACTAGGATAGAAAAATGGTATCTCAGCTCCTGGGCGTTTTGGATTTTTACTACCAAACTCTACATATCCAGAATATGGTGCATCAGATCTTATCTCAGCTTGTTTATTATTTACTACAGCTTTTATATTTTTTCTTAGATTGCCAGTATCTACTGGAGCAATCTTTTTCATATCTCTAGCAATACCTAAAGCGCCTTTACCAATCTCTGTAGAAAGCTCTTGAGTATCTACACCTTTGAGCTTGGCTAATTTTGCCTGGAGCTTGTTATAATCCGATTTATTTAATTCTACTCTCATTAATCTAATTTAACCGCTTGCACTACAGTAAAAAAATCCTGTTTACTGTCATAGATTCCGCTTATTCTATATAAACCATCTTTGCCCTCTATCTTAATTAGATCATTATCCAGGATTTGATCTGCTGCCTTTTTCCTTAGCTCTAATTCAATAAAAACCTGGCGACCTCGTTTACCCTCAGTATCTGTTATATCGCCCTTTACATCCTTTTTGTTTGCCCATAGCGTTTCTACAGTTGCATTTGTGGAAGTAGTACCGCCAAACCCATCAGATGTTTTGGTTAATCTTTTTACTTCGATTCTAGTATTTAATCTACCAGCTCCCATTTAGAAATACATCGTTTTAAATGATTGCAAAATATCTTTAGTTTTTACTGGAACTTCATTTACAGCGCCCTCTACAAAATCAGCTCTGTAATCATAAAGGCTCGATACTAAATGTAATATAGCGTGTTTTACAAGCTCATGAGTTAATCCGCTAGTAATATAGGTTACCTTTACCTCTTTAGCTGGTAGTGATCCTATTTGGATAATAGTATCATCTAAACCATAGGTATCATAATCTACAGCAGTTCCCTCAGATGTAACTGATGAAATTGAGGTAATGGGCGCAAATGGCAAAGTAAAGCGCTGATCAACTTCCTGGAGGTAGAATGTTCTATTTTTTGCCACTATATCTTTTCCAATATAGTTTTCGCACCATTCTCTAGCAGTTGTAATCATCTGATCTATGATAGTATCATCTGCGCTAGTATCGATGCGAACAAAATCTTTTACATTCTGAGTAGTTACTACTTCACTGCCAGTTACAGAGTTGATCTTAATATCGTGCATTATTTCTTAGCTTTAGTGGTACGCTTTTTAGGAGTTTTAGCTTCTTTGGTTTCCTTTACTGCTTTCTCCTCTTTATACTCCTCACCGATACCCTTTATGATGTATTGGCGTGCTACTTTAGGATCCAGCTCTAAGATTTCACCCTCTTTGCGCCACCCAGCACCAGAGTAAACATCTTTAATCATTTTAATTTTCATAATGAATATATTTACTACAAAGATCAAAAAAAAGCGCCACTGTAATTGTAGCGCTTTAATAGTAAACCAAACAAACTATGATAGAAAAAATTTTCTACTCAAATGCAAAGTTATTAAAATATTTTTTGTTCTTACCAGTTAGCGAAACTCTTATCGATTGCATTTTTCCAGTATTTTTAAAAATAAACCACCCATTATAGAAATCACTCCATACCGCAAAATAATCAATGCTATCTTTAGTGTAGCTACGTTTATTGTTTTGGATAGGTACATTAACGCTATTCTGGCGATCATTAGAGGGAGTTTTTGTAGATGATTTTATTTGAACCTTTAGGAGGCGATGCCCTGTATCCACTATACAATCGTAAAGGGATGAATCTATAAGAGGCATGGATACCTGGTAGTTACGTTTCATGCACTCAGTGGCGAATAAGTATTCCGCCAAACAACCTCTCTGGTTATTGTCCACGAACTCAAAGCTACAAAAAAAACCCTAGATAGTATTTTACCTAGGGTTTACTTCAAATGAAAAAAGAACAAAACATCACAGCATAAATGCCTCAAAGCAAGTTGCGCTGCAAATATCTTCACCATACGTTGGGCGATCACAAACTCTGCAATAGCCTCCCTCGTAATCATCTGGCGGTGTGTGCGGATAAAATTCCATACCTATCTCTTTTTAATTTCCTCTAGCCTATCGGCAAAATCCCATATCTTATCACTAAGATACAAATAATCTGCTGGCTGCATTTTGCTCACCAGATTCTCAATGCTTTTTAAATAAAAATCATACGGATCATCCATTGTTATATCGTATTAAAGTAAATGAAATCAAAAACATAACTATGGCATCCCATATCGCCTGGAATCTAATGCCCAGGGAAAATCCCCAGGCAATAAATCCCACTATTAAAACAATCCTTACCCTTTGCTGCAAATCCATAATTTATAAATCGTAATAGATAAAAAGTATTAAATCTAAAAAGGCATACATCGAAACATAAGCCATAACATTAAAAACTATTGCGCCTAAAATAATCTTAGGCTTTGTTAGCTCTTCTAAAACTTCCCACTCCGTAGAGTTCGTGATTTTGTGAATTAATTTTTTCATAATAATTAGTTTGATTTATTCAAAAGTAATAAAATATTATCATATTGCAAAAATATTTACAATTTATTTCTATAAAGCAAAAAAGGGCAACCAATTAAGGCTACCCTCTTTATCATAATTCTCACTATGCTATTTAGCTATATCTACTACTTATGCAGTTTCTAAAGCGGCTTTAGCAGTTGAGAAAGTTCCTTGTACAATCGCATTAGGCAAATAATTAGTAAGTGCCAATCTCTCCATGGCCCGGACAGTTACGAAGTTTTTCTGGAAGTTATCGCTGTCCTCGCGAGAAAATTCTACAGCTAGGTTTTCTCTGATCCAGAGTTGGCTAGCTTGGCGTAGATTTCCTACTAAGAATTTTCCAGCTGTTACAGCAGTATTAACTGTTACAGGGATACCATTGATTGTTGGCTGTAAACCGCTAAAGATTTGATTTCTCAAATACTCATTAGCAGTAGATTTCAACAAGATCATTTTGTGTAAATCAGTTGGATTTAAAAGGATTGTATCCGCCTGGTAGTTAGCTAGTGCTAGTTGGTTTAAAGCAACTGTAAGCACGTCAAACTCATTAGCTGATTCAATAGCTAAAGCAAATCCGCCAGCAGCAAATGCAGTTCCATCAGTGAATAATCCATCTAAGTTTGGCGATGATCCATCTCCATTTAAGATTTCATTATCCTCTACAGAAAGTACTTTTTCTGGTACTCTAGCTGATAGATATGATGTTAATTGCTTAATATCATCTAGCATCTCTCCAGTGATTCTCATGTAAGTACCGATTTTATCGACATTTACAGTA
>Ga0209929_1000022_pt1 | contig 53634 bp, 61 predicted proteins | sample SalPon2_C_H2O_MG_2_FD_185731 | JGI IMG/M metagenome (GOLD analysis project Ga0209929, IMG submission 185731) | Salt pond water microbial communities from South San Francisco under conditions of wetland restoration - Salt Pond MetaG SF2_C_H2O_MG... ... | reverse complement strand
TTACTTCATGGAAGGGTGCTGGTATGAACCTCAAGGAATCTTGGGAGTCTATCATTCAGCCATGTGTATCAACTCGTTGGTCCAGACAGAACGCTTCTAAATGGGGGGCTAACCCTGGTCGAGCACTTATTATTAGTACTCCTAGTGGTTATGACTATTTTTATGAGATGTATAACAGACAAGACTATGATGATGACTGGAAAAGCTATCATTATACTTATAAGGATTCACCCTTTCTCGATGAGGAAGAAATTGATAGGGTGAAATTAACGCTAGACCCTTTAAAGTTTGCTAGAGAATATACAGCTAGCTTTGAGGACTCTGGCAATAATGTGTTCTATACGTTTAATCGTAAAGATCACATAGATAACACACTTCCATATTTTGAGGACAGAGAAGACGTTCATGTCGCTATTGACTTTAACGTTGGTATCATGGCCTCTGTTATCTTTGCTATTCGGGGCAATCAAATTCACATCATTGATGAGATGCAGGGACACCCCGATACTGAAACCCTTGCGAGGGCGCTTAAGGATAAGTATAAAGATCATCGTATCATTTCTTATCCTGATCCCGCAGGGAGGGCACGAAAAACTTCAGCTGCTGTCGGTGTTACTGATTTCAGAATCCTAGAGACACATGGTATAGCTACCAGAGCACATAACAAGGCTCCGCCGATTGTAGACTCAGTAGCAGCTGTAAATAAAAAGTTTAAGAATGCCAATGGCGATATTGACATACTAGTTCACCCTAGATGTGTTAATACCGTTAAGTCTCTAGAGCGTACACAGTGGGTAGAGTCTAACCCAGATAGTGCTACGATTGATAAAAAGGAAGGTGTTGAACACTGGACAGATGCTTTACGCTATGCTGTAGAGTATTTATATCCAGTCAGAGCAGGAACCGCAGTCATTAAGCGTGGCTTTGGTTTCTAATTATAAGCAAAGAAAGGAAATTATAATGTCAAAACCATTAAAACCAATTTCTTCTTCTAGGGCAAGTTGGCGCAGTGATATAGCTTTGCTGTATAATGCAACAAGGGGCCTTACTTCGGGTAATATGACTAGAGCGGGTAGACAAGTTACATCTAGCCCATCACAGATGGCTTCTCTTAACAGAATTCAAAAAGGAGGCCTTAAAAGCTTTACAGCAGGAGTCATAGGAGCACCAGGTACTTACGCTGGTATTGCTGTTGGGACTGCTGAAAGAGTTGCTAATTCTGTAACAGGTGTTAGCGGCGGTCTTCGTACTCGAATTAAAACGGCAAGGTATCGTTTTAAAACTGGTACAAATGAAAGTACATCGCAACTTCGAAGACGTTTACGTAAAGAAAAAGCCAGAAAGACTAGAAAAGCACTGAAACGAGCAAACCGCTACGCAGCAGCTTCTAGAGTAGCTTCTAAAGTAACTGGCAGAACAGTATCTGTTGCAGCTATTGGTAGAAATACTAGTGCAGGTAACATTCGTCGTCGGTATAAATTTACCGCTGCCCGTCGAGCTGCATTAAAGAAAGCCCAAAGAGCATCGTCAGCCGCTCGTAGACGCTCGTAATTAATCAATTAAAATAAAGAAGAGGAAATTATAATGGCTAAATCAAATACACAAAAACTGCGTGAAAGAATTGGCGCAAAAAGAACAAGAAAAACAGCTCGTGCCAATATGCGTAGAAAAGCGTATGGTGCTGCAAGCCGTGTAACTGGCGCATCAGTAGCTGCCATTGGCCGCAACACGAGTGCAGGTAATATCAAGCGTCGTGCAGCTTTTAAGATGACTGCTGCTCGTAAGGCTGCATTGAAAAAGGCACAACTTGCTTCTGCCAAGGCTCGTACTATGAGAGCTCGTGGCACACAGAAAGTCAAGAGCGTACTTGGCATCCGCAATACCCGTGGTGGTCGTGGCGGTATGTAATATCAGGATATCGCTATTGTTTTAGGCAGTAGCGGTAGCTTTAACAGTTTTAAGAATAGTGCTGATAACCATAACTAGCCCATCCGAGGATTGACAGGAGGATAATAATGGCAGTATACAGTTATAATCTAGAAAAGTCATCCCCTATCTTAAAACTTTCCTTAGAAAGAGTAGGTGCACAGGGTGCTAGTGGAAATCCTTGGAAGGGCGTTTGGGATAGCACTACTAATTATAGTAATAGAGATGTTGTTTTCTATGATGGCTCTGCTTACGTTGCTATAGCAGATAATACTAATAGCCTTCCCAGTAATCTAACTAATTGGGAGCTTATGGTTTCCAAAGGTGACACCGGAGAGCAAGGCCCACAAGGTATTCAAGGGCCACAAGGCGATACTGGACCTCAAGGCGAGCAGGGTATCCAAGGTGAAACAGGGCTTCAGGGCCCTCAAGGTATTCAAGGGGATACTGGTGCAACTGGTCCTCAAGGGGACACTGGCCCACAAGGTCCACAGGGCATTCAAGGTGAACAAGGTCCACAGGGCATCCAAGGTGATATTGGTCCACAAGGTCCACAGGGTGATACTGGGCCACAAGGCCCCCAAGGTATTCAGGGTGAGACTGGCCCACAAGGCCCTCAAGGTATTCAAGGCGAGACGGGGCCTGCTGGGGCTGACGGAGAAGCATCCCCTTTAAACCCGACTTTTACTTATTCAGATGGAAATATTAGTAGAATTGATTACTCAGGTGGGAAGTATAAAACTTTCTCTTATGACACAGACTCTAATATTTCTGAACTAGTCTACTACAAGGTAGATACAACTTTAACAAGAACGTTTAACTATGATGCTGAAGGCAATTTAACCAGCATAACTGATGTGGAGGTATAAGCATGGCAGCACCTAGTTATACAACAGAATTAACTAATCAAGAGATTTTTACTGACGGCGGTACTGGCACTTGGACGCTCATTTCGTCTGGGGGTGGTGGTCAGAACGCACTAACTGACCCTGAGACTGATGACTACATTCAAGGCTCTAGCGCAGTATCACGTAACCCCTTTTCTAATGCTGCTCGTGGTATGGTCTTTGCATCCACACAGACTATTGCATCAGGTGATGCGGTTTGGATCTGGACTAAAGCTGATGTGGCCCAGTCACTTGATACCCTTGTCCCTGCTGACGCTGATGGTGCAGGTGTACAGGTTGCTATCGGATCTGCGACCAATGCCATCGACTTCTACTACATGGATGGTAGTGACACATACCAGATCGGTGGCTGGAAGTGCTACGTAGTTGACCCTACGATTACAGCAGACATTACTGGTCGTGGAGCAGGTACTTCACAATTCGGTGTTCGCTGGAACGTTCCCGGTTCAGGTCCGTCGAAAGGTTTCCCTTTTAAGATTGACGCTATGCGTGTTGGTCGTAGCTTCACGATCACTGATGGTGACTTAGCAAATGGCTACGCTACGTTTGGTGGGCTAAGCGACACATCTAACACCCTAGCTAACCAGTGGGGCTGTTTCATCTACGCTAACGGTGTTTACACCATGCAAGGGTTGATGCAACTAGGAGATGGCACTTCACCAGTAGATTTTAGAGATAGCAACCGTGTTATCTTTATTGCTGATACAACAAAGGTAGGCTCTACTTTTAATGGTATTGAAGTTAACCAAGCTACTAGCAGAGTAGATTGGACAAACATTTCTATTAGTTCTCTTGGCACAACCTCTAAGGGTTACTTTTTAGCTAACGATGATGCTGATATTAACTTCGAATCTTGCACCTTTGTTGATATGGATACTTTTGGTTTCCTTTCTAATTCAACAGTTAATGAAACAGTTTTCCGCAGGTGTGGTCAGATAGACCAAAATCAAGCAGTTATTTCGAATTGTGTTATTAATGGAAGTACAGCTACATCAGCTGTTCTTTTAGATAACTCAGGAGTAGATCTCGGTCAAAACCTAAATAATACGGCCTTTACTTCTTCTGGTACAGGCCATGCTATTGAAATTACTAGCGGTACGGAAGCAACCCTTAGCAACATAACCTATTCAGGCTATGCCGGGACTCCCGGCTCTACCTCTGGTACTACTGGAAATGAAGCTGTTTATGTTAATATTAGTTCTGGTAGCTTTACGCTAACTGTGAGCGGCGGGGACACTCCTTCAGTAAGAACTGCTGGTGCTACTGTTACTATCGAAGCAGGGGCGGATATTACACTAACCGGGTTGCAATCTAACTCTGAAGTTCGCTTTTATAATGGCACAGACCCAGCTAGCGCAACAGAAGTAGGCGGAGTAGAAAATAGTGGAACTAGTTTTACTTTTAGTCACACTATTGCGGGTCAATCGGGGTTTTATGTCATCTTCGCCACAGGCTATCGAGACATTTATGTAGATTATACTTATAAGTCAACTAACGACACTATTGCCGTGAAGCAGGTTGTGGACCGAGTCTATGAAAACCCATAATAAAAAGGAATATATAAATGGCTTGGATTATAGCTAGCACTACAGATGGTCAACACATTGGTGAGAGAATAGAGTTTTTAGAAGTTGGTAATATTATGACTTTCCCGGATGGGGACGTGGTAGCTATCGATAAGCTGCTTTTCGATGAGGATAACACAACTGCAATAGTTGTTACTCCTAATTATCAAATAAATTTAATTAAGGAATAAAGATATGCCACTTATTTCAGATCCTACTTCCCTATCCAACGTTAACGGAACTGATATCAATATTAATGTCTCAGCAAAAACTATTGAGATTGTTACGACAGGTTCGGTTACTGACGAAGGGGCTACTGGTGGTGTCACTGGACAATGCTTGTACTCTTACCTGAAAGAGCGTTGGAAGGCTGACGCAACTTTTATTAAATACCCCTTCCCCATGGAAGCGATTACTCCTGAACAGTTTGAATTTATTAACGGCTGGGCACCTGCAAACGCTGCTACTCGTAAACTGATTCGTACAGCTGGTTGGGCAGAAAAAGATGCAAACGGCAACGTTATTAGCGAATACATTGGCGTTGTGTCGCTGGGTTCCATTGGTGCCACAGACCAACCCTACTATGAATTTGTTGATAACAGCGTCTCGCAGGGTGCTCAAAACTTCACCTATCAAGGTCCAGTTAACGAAGCTGTTCAAGTGTTTGGCGACACCACCTATGGTGCAGCTAGCGATTTTGATTATCGTGAAACAGCAGATGTGTTTAACATTTTCTGCCGGGAAGCTGGTAAAACTTATGCACAATCAAGCTCGACCGCTGTTGGTGCGTCTACGCTAACCTACATTACTTATCGTTTCCCGCTGTCTAATGGTACAGACCTGAACATTTCAGCGGCTGATGCTGATATTACACGTACAGCAACTGTCACTTCGGCAAGCTTTAGTGGTGGTACGGCGACTTACTCGGCAACGGGTCATGGATTCTCTATTGGAGACTCAGTGACTATTTCTGGTATGCTACCATCTGGTTATAATGTAACTGGGGATATTACAGATGTTCCAGACGCCAACTCCTTTGAATTGTCTATTTCGGATCCCGGCAGTGCTTCTACTCAGGGTGGTACAGTAGACTCAATTCATGCAGGTATTACTGTTGGTTACTGGACTACTAACCCGAAAAGCTACGATGTTAACCAAGACTCTACAAATGAAAGCTATAGTGTTGAAGTTACTGACGCTTCGGGTGTTGCAACTCTTCAGCAAATCTATGAAAAAGTTCAGTACTTGCTCCGTAGCACCAGCGATATCGATGTTGATGGTGAAATCACTAACCTAATTGGTCGTGTTCAGGTTCCGCTGCTTAACTTTGTTGGTAGCACTCTGGAAACAGGTACTTCGCAAGCAACCACTGGCGATGGTGTTTACATCGCTGGCCTCAATACTTCGCTCTATGCTAACGTTAAGTTTAAAGCAGACGATGGTACTTTCTACCTCTTCCCGAAAGTTGCATCTGGTACTATCCAATTTGGTACCTTCGCTGGTTCTGGCGACTTTGAATACTTTATGTTCATCTCGACAGACTATGGTACGGCAACTGCAGAGCTTGTTCAAGATAACCTTGGTTCAGATATTACTGGTACTTACTCTGGTTCTGACGTCTCCTTTGACTATGCCTTCTCGAAGAATACGCAAAAGAGCCGGACAGCAGACACACCAACTAACGTAAAACTGATTGGCATTGGCTTGAGTGGTGGTCAGTTCATTTCAGTTGATTATACTATTAACGAGGGTTCTGGTAACACCTTCTTGCTTGCACCTGCACAGGAACGTAACTACGATAACCCGTAATAATTAAGGAATAAAATATGTCCGGTGAACGAAATTTTACAAGAATCCCTCCAGACAGTACAGGTAAACGTGTACGTCTGAAGCATACCGCTCAGATTTCTTACACGGGTAAGACTCCCTCTGACTACAATTGGGTTATCGGGGAAAGGTACACCTTGGCGACTAGCGGGTGGACAGTGCATGTTCACGGGGTATATGAGAGTGGAACCTCTGGTATTCTGGAGGTCCACTACTCTAAGAGTGCACAATACGAAAACCTAAACCCGACAGTTGGCGAAGACATTCAAGACTCTGACGGAGTTGTTCGTGGTGTTGTTTCTACCTCTGTAGATGTTTGGATTAACTCCAATAATATTATTGGTTACGACAACCCTGAAAACGGTTTGGACATTGATAACTTCGGTGCAGCTAATGTACGCTTTGCCGAGGGCAACCCACAGCTAGATGCTTTTGGTAAACTTCGCACCTCTGGGGCTACTTTGCTTGGGGACTATGTGTTTAACACAGGTACACTCCCCAGTCAGTTTAGCAACACTATTTCCCAGACTGGTGCGTCGATTACTTGGAATGCTAACTACCGTGCTGCTGTTTTGACAGTAGATGGTAACTCAGCAGACGAAGTTATTACCCAAACGTCAAACACTTACCATACCTATTTTCCTGGCTCTTCCCATACCTTCATGGGAACCTTGGCTTTAGGTGACACAGGAGCTACAAACCTCATTCGTGCTTGGGGTATGTTTGAGGCCCGTAATGGTTTCTTGTTTAAGCAAGTTGATGGCAACCTTTATGCGACTGTTCGTAGTGATGTCACAGGATCTGTTGTAGACACAAATATTGCACAAGCAGACTGGAACATTGACCCGCTAGATGGCACTGGTCGTTCTCAGATGACCTTGGACGTGACCAAGGACAACCTCTATTGGATTGACGTTCAGTGGCTAGGTGCGGGTCGTACTCGCTTTGGTGTATTCTACAATGGGCAACGTATTGTCTGTCATGAATATTACCACGGCAACAACTATGTACCGCCTGTCACGGGTACTGGCTCACTACCTATCTGCTTTGTACAAAAAGCTAATGGTGTAGCTATCGGTTCTGCACATAGCATGAACGTCTACTGTGCTGCTGTCTACACTGAGTCGGAAATTGAACCTATCGACTATGGTATCCCTGGCCGTAACTCAGCACCTACTGTTACAATCCCATCTACAGCTACCACTGATGATGACTTTATTGCTACAGTTATGCGTCCCGCCGCTACCTATGCTGCGGGTGGTACTAACCGTGCTATTTACTTCCCCACAGAAATTGCAGTTTGCGCCCACGACTCCGTAACTGTTGAGGATGTGCATGTTAAGGTGGAACTATATGTTGAGCCTATCATCGGTAGCAACAGTGTAACACCTTATCAGTGGCAACGTACTGGACCTGCCTCTTCGGTTGAAGAGCTAGTAGATCCGACTGATGTTACTTTCTACGAGTTCAACCCCGGCCGTGGTGGTGAGATTTATGTCGGTTATGGCAAAGGCTCTTTTAACCTAGACCTTTCTGAAATCTACACTCAGATGTCAAACAGTGCTGTTAAGAACTACGCTGAGAATGGTGGTCAACATCGTTCAAGCATTACGGCGATTACTAAGGCAAGCCCTGCGGTAATTACGGTTGAGGATAACTCAACTCGTTCTGTTCCTACTGACAACCAGTATCATATCTTCCGTGAGGGTTATCCCCTAACTATTGTGGAAAACACCTCTGGTAGCATTACAGCTATGACTGGTATCGAAGGTCAAGTTGTTTATCCTAAGATTACTGGATCAAACACTGCTGAGTTGTACACTGATGCAGGATTCACCACCCCTTATGACACCTCAAGTGAAGTAGGGACATACGTAGCAGGTAGTGCTGACTTGTGGGGCAACTTTGGCTCTGAGTTCCTCTGGGCGATTGTGGTACACCGTATAGGTCCAGCCTCTGCTTATACTAACGCAACTGGCGTACACGTAGACGTTAAGTGGAAAGAGCTTAGAGGTTAATTATGAGCACTCTAGCCTTTAACTATGGTTATTGGGAGTTTTGGGCAGATTATGATCCTTCAAATGATTTTTATGGCAATCAAAAAGTTACTTTTGATGGTGCTAATAAAAGAATCATTATAAATGAAGGCGAGAGTGAAATCTCTGTAAAGAGAGATATTTACTCCGGTTGGAAAGAATGGATGCAGGTGAGAGATAATGCAAAATTTCTCCCTGCTATCCGCACTACAGGCGGCGACCCCGCAGGTGATGGACAATTTACGGCTGACGTTTACTTCTTAATTAATGACTGGCAAATCGTAGTCAACGATTTAGTAGAAGTTAATGGTATCTTGTATCATGATAACCCCTCTCTAAAACCCTTTATAATTAACCCCGGCGGCGGTGTAATCGCCACGGTATCAAACCTTGCTCAAACAGTAGAGACTTCTACAGGGGCGTTGACGCCAGAGCAGGACGCACAACTCGACAAAATACTAAAAGCAGTCAAGCAAGCAATTGCCTTGTCCGCATAATCTCCATCTGAGGATCGAGAAAGGGAACAACAATGGCTCGAATAACAAACCCTACGACTACTCAGCCTATGGGTAGAAGTCGTATTACTTCGCCATCCAAAGATACAATCGCTGATGATGGCACTGCTTTAATTTCTCTTGTAGACGGTGAACAAATACAAATTGAGATTACAGTTAGTTGGATGACTAATTTATCTAGCGCCACTATTACCGCTAAAGTAGTAGAAGGCGATAATGATGGGAACGGCACAGTTCCTAAAACAGCTAAGTCTGGCGGGCAGGTAACTAATTTAGATATTATTGATGCTGATAACACAGATAATATTTTTAAAATAGTGATTCCTGAAACACTTATTGATTCTTGGTCACAAGCCCCCACACCAGATAGCCCTGTTTATGGTTTTATTGGACTAGAGATTGATGATGGTGGTATTGGCACTGCAAAACAGGTGTGGAAACCATTGCGTGGATTAATAGAGGTACTTTATAGCCCTTCGGAGGCGTAAATGTCTACTAAATACGAATTAACTCTAAATCCAACAAAGTATAGTATAAACCTCGAAAGAGGAAGTCAAGTATTAAATGTAGTACCTGTTGAGTATGACGTTTCTGTTAAGACTATTGACTACAATTTATCTATGGATAAAAATGAGTTAAAGGTTAGTCTTAGTAGAACCGGATCTCAAGGCTCTAAAGGCGATTCTGTTACGAGTGCGTATATTAACGCATCCAGTGAACTAATAATTGTTGTTACAAATGGAGCAGGAATTGAAAACGAAATTAATGCGGGAAATGTATCCTCTTTAACTGATATTAATAGTCTTAGTAATGTAAATATTACTGGACTTCAAAATGATCAAGTACTCGTTTATAATTCTGCAAGTAGTTCTTGGGAAAATAGAGAACATACTTTTGCAACAACAAGTAGTTTAGGAGATGTTGATAACACTTCTAGAACAGATGGTTCTTTACTTGTATATAATGGTACTTCTTTTAAATATGAAGCGACAGCTACTATACAAAACGAAAACACTATAATTCAGGGAGGTAGCTTCTAATGGCAACCAAAATTCTCATTAAGAAGAGTTCTACGTCAGGTGGCGCTCCTCTTGCGGCAGACTTGGAACAGGGCGAATTCGCTGTAAACCTTGCTGACCGTAAAATTTATACAAAAGACAATAGTAATGCTATTGTTAGACTAGACGGCGCTTATGTAGGTGCAACCGCTCCCTCTAATGCGTCAGAAGGTGATTTGTGGTATGACACTGCAAATGATATTCTAAAAGCCTATAATGGAACAGCCTTTAATGCTTCGGGCTATTCAACTCTAGATTCTCTAGAAAACGTAACGATTACCTCTAATAGTAGTGGTGAAATTCTTAAGTGGAATGGTTCTGCTTGGGTTAACAATACTTTAGCAGAAGCAGGAATTCAACCTGCAGGCTCCTATGCAGCAGCCACACATACTCACGCCGCTTCAGATATTACTTCTGGAACTTTTAATGATGCAAGAGTTGCTGAAAGCAACGTTACTCAGCATCAGGCTGCTCTAAGTATTACCGAGTCACAGATTAGTGATTTTGGGGCTTACATTGGAGATGTTACTTCTGAACCTTTGGGGGATCTTTCTGATGTAACTATTACCAATATTGCTTCAGGTGAAATTCTTAAGTGGAGCGGCACTTCTTGGATTAACAATACTCTGTCAGAGGCAGGTATTGCTGCGGCATCACACAATCACGCAGCTAGTGCTATCACTAGCGGTACTTTTGCCGATGCAAGAATTGCTCAATCTAATGTTACTCAACACGAAGCAGCTTTAAGTATCACTGAATCACAAATTAGTGATCTCGGAAGTTATATTACGGATGTATCCGGAGATAACCTTTCTGCTCTTGCTGATGTTACAATTACTACTATTGGTTCTGGAGAACTCCTAAAGTGGAACGGTACAGCTTGGGTTAACAATACTCTTGCTGAAGCTGGAGTAGCTGCTGCGTCTCATACTCATGCAGCTAGTGCTATTACTAGTGGCACTTTCGCAGATGGCCGGATTGCACAGAGCAATGTAACACAACACCAAGCAGCACTTAGTATTACAGAATCACAGATTAGTGATCTTGGAAGCTATCTGACGGGAATTACTGGTGAGAATATTCAAGATCTTTCTAACGTTACAGTAACAAGCGTAGCATCTGGAGAGATTTTAAAGTGGAATGGCACAGCTTGGGTCAATAATACCTTAGCAGAAGCAGGCATTCAACCATCAGGTTCTTATTTAACTTCGGAAAGCGACACTCTTGCGAGTGTTACTGGTCGGGGTGCAACTACTAGTACTGCTGTTAGCATTACTAACAATACCGCCTCATCTTCAACCACTACAGGTGCTTTAAAGGTAACTGGTGGTGTTGGTGTTGGAGGAAACCTTAACGTTGGCGGTAATACAATTATTACTGGCAACTTAACGGTTAATGGTACAACTACTACAGTAAACTCTAATGAAGTGGCTATTGGCGACTCCATTATTGTTCTTAACTCAGATGAAACTGGAGCACCATCGCAGGATGGTGGTATCGAAATTGAACGAGGTACTTCGGCTAATGTTTCATTCCTCTGGGATGAATCAGCAGGTCAATGGTCATTGGGCGGAGAAACTCTCGGTGATGTCATCATTGATGGTGGCTCGTATTAATACCTGACGTTAAAGAAGAGGGGGAGCCTCCATAGGTTCCTCCTTCCTCACACATAGGAGAATCGCCCAATGGCAACTAAGATTATTCATAAGAAGTCTTCAACCGCAAGTAGCGTTCCTGCTGCTGGTTCGTTGGAGCCGGGAGAGATTGCAGTTAATCTCGCCGATAAGAAATTATATACAAAGACCACTGGTGGGACTGTTATTGAGCTTGCTGATGGTGATAAACTTGCTGGCATTGAAGCTGGCGCTACGGCTGACCAGACTAAGGCTGACATTGATGCTCTTGGTATTGACGCTGCTACTCTAGATGGTATCGATAGCTCTTCGTTCATTCGTAGCGATGCTGCTGATACTAAGACTTCCGGAGACTTAGCATTTAGCGATAACGTCAAGGCCACTTTTGGTGGTGCGTCTGATTTGCAGATTTATCATGATGGGTCGAATAGTTATATTTGGGACGCTGGAGATGGCGACTTAATTCTTCGTGGTTCTACTGGTATTAAACTTCAATCTAGTTCTGGCGTATTAGAATATCTTAGCACTAATTCCTCTACTGGTTCTGTTGAGCTAAAACTTAGTGGAGCCACTAAACTCGCCACCACCACCACAGGTGTAGACATCACTGGGACTTTGACCAGCGATGGTCTGACTGTGGATGGTACTGTCACGGGGAATATCGCTAGTTTCATCAACGATGGAGATTCGACAAACGCCAAAGGCATAAAAATCCAAGGCGGTACAGATAACAATTTTGGAGAAAACTATAAGATTGAGTTTTTTGACGGAGATGGGACGGCTTCTGGTCGAATTTCAACGAACACAGGCTCGATAAATATTGAAGCTGCGCCTGTTACTATTAATGATGGTGGTGGCGACTACGACTTCCGCGTCGAGAGCGCGACTAACACTCACGCGCTGTTTGTGGATGCTAGTACCAGTAACGTAGGTATTGGGGCAAGCAGCCCTGCAACAGCCCTTGATGTAGATGGCAGCATTACTGTATCTGGTACAGTAGACGGTCGAGACGTAGCTACAGATGGCACAAAGCTTGATGGTATTGAAGCTGGTGCAGACGTAACAGACGCAACTAATGTCACTACAGCCCTCGGCTCTATCAGTATTGAGGCTCTCTCTGATGTAAACACAATGGCCCCCACAGACGGCCAAGTGTTGGCGTGGGATAACGCTAATTCGCGCTGGGATGCCGCAGATGCTGCTGGTGGTGGTGGTACTCTGGACAGCCTGTCTGATACTACTATCACGTCTAACTCTGCAGGTGAAATCCTAAAGTGGAACGGTAGTGCGTGGATTAACAACACCTTAGCGGAAGCGGGTATCCAACCTGCTGGTTCCTACCTAACAGGCAACCAAACTATCACTCTTAGTGGTGATGTTACAGGCACTGGTACAACTTCAATCGCTGTATCCCTCGCCGCTGACTCTGTAGGCTCTTCCGAGATTGCAGCTAATGCTGTAGGCGCTTCTGAGCTAAACGTAGTTGGTAACGGTACTGCAGGGCAGTTACTATCGTCTGATGGTGATGGCTCATTTAGTTGGGTTGCTGCTGGTGGAGACGCTGACACTCTGGATGGTATCAACAGTACCCAGTTCCTTCGCAGCGATACCGCTGACACGAAGACCTCTGGAGACTTAAAGTTCAGCGATAACGTCAAGGCCACTTTTGGTGCGGCAAACGACCTTGGGATTTACCATGATGGGTCGAATAGTTATATTGCGGATACAGGTACAGGGAACCTCAAGTTACTTGCTGGTAATCTCCGTATAAAGAACTCTGCTGACAATGAGAACATGATTACAGCTGACCAAAATGGTGCTGTAAATCTTTACTACAACAACTCCACCAAACTCGCCACCACCACCACAGGTGTAGACATCACTGGCAACATCGTTGTCTCTGGTAATGTTGATGGCCGTAATGTAGCCACAGATGGCACAAAGTTGGACGGCATTGAAGCTGGTGCTGAAGTCAATCCGACCGCAAGCGAGTTGTTGACATCTATTAAAACTGTGGACGGTACTGGCTCTGGCCTAGATGCCGACACACTGGACGGACAACACGCTTCTGCTTTTCTGACAAGCGTTGCTTCAAACTCTATTGGCGCAACCGAACTTAACGTTACTGGTAACGGCACTGCAGGTCAGGCTCTGACTTCTGACGGTGATGGCTCGTTCAGCTGGGCTGACGCTGGTGGTGCAGACACGGTATTACATTATTCTCTATCCATATCGTCTTCTCAAACAGTAACCATCCCCGCAAATACAAAAGCCCTAGTTATTGCTGTTGGCGGTGGCGGTGGTGGCGGTGCGGGAGCTATCGACGATGATAGTTCCAGCGCAACTACTGCATCAGGTGGTGGTTCCGGTGGTTGGGTGGCTAAATTGCTAGAACCGACCTCCGACCTTGACTTAACCATTACTGTAGGTGCTGGGGGTCTCGGTCGTAGCGTATCAGATGCGTCTGAATCTCAAGCAGCTACGGCAGGTGGCTCAACAACTGTGACAGGTACTGGTGTTAGCCTTACCGCAGGTGGTGGAGGCGCTGGTAATGGTGTTCGTGCTACGTCAAATTCTGTTGCAACCTCTACAGGTGGTACAGGCGGGACTGCTTCTGGTGGTGATACTAACACAGCAGGTCAAGCTGCCAGAACTATTTCACTAGCTTCCTCGGCTTCTGGTTGGAACGTCGGTCACGGTGCAACACCCAGGGGAAGTGCTTTGAGTGCTGACGCAACCACTCGCACCAACACGATTAACGGTGACACTATAGAAAACATGACTTTCACAGACCCAACTGCAGGTCCACATCCTAACGGTAGGGCGGGTGCTCTGGAGCAAACATTAGGTGGTCGTGGGGCTTGGGTGAACTCTCCTAACGCAACTGGTTATTCCTCGACAGCGGGTAATGGTTTAGCCCCCGGTGGTGGGGGTGGCGGTGCTATCGCTAGAAGCTCCGACAGTGATACAGGTGGCCGCTCGGCTAATGGGGGTGACGGTGGCGCAGGTCGTGTTTACATTTATGTCTTTGCAGCACCAGATGGAGTATACTAATGTCTAATAAATACAAAGTATTTCAAAACGGTGAAATTATAAATCTTATTGTGGCCGAAGAGGCTTTTATGGTGGAGAATTTCTCAAGTGGAGGTTTTTCTTATCAGAAAGTAGAGTCAGCTACAGAAATTAGGAAAAATCGGAATGAGTTATTGTCGGAAACCGACTGGTGGGCTTTGTCTGACAACACCATGACGCAGTCCCAGATTGACTACCGTCAGGCTCTTCGTGACATTACCGATCAGGCTGGATTCCCACATGACGTGACTTGGCCGGAAAAACCTTAAAAACAATAAGGCATCCTTAAAAGAGGAACCTTTAATTAAGCAACAACAGGAGACTTAATGTCCAAACGCAAATCCCGCTATGCAGAAAAGAATAATAAGGATGTATATCAGCTTTATAGATTTACAGTCATTCCTAAAAATGAAAAACAGGATGAACTAATTCGATCTATTAAGCTTTACCCCATTACTGTCACACTAGGTTGTGCAGGAACAGGTAAGACTTACTGTAGCGCAGGAACAGTTGCTCAACTATTTCAAAAGGGTAAATACGATAAGATTGTATTAACTAGAGCCAATGTTCCTACGGGGAAGACCCTCGGACACTTTCCGGGGACAATACAAGAAAAGATGACACCTTGGCTAATGCCAATGTTAGAAGTTCTAAGTAAAGCATTTGGAAAGAGTAAGTTTGAATATTTGTTAAACAAAGGTCAAATTGAGATCCAACCTATCGAGACTATTCGTGGGCGTTCCTATGATAACGCTCTCGTCCTCGTAGATGAAGCTCAAAACCTTTGTATAGATGAGTTAAAAGCAATTACTACTCGTATTGGAGAAAATACTAAGTTAATCTTAATGGGCGACCCTGCTCAGTCAGATGTACGTAATGGTAAAGACTTAGTAGAATTCTGTTGGAAAGTTAAAAAGGCAGGTATTGACTTACCTGTTATTGAGTTTGGAGTGAATGATATTGTTCGCTCAGATATTGTAGCAGACCTCGTAAAAATGTTCATAGAAGAGCGTCTGTGATACACAAAGAGTCTCTGGATGGGGGTACCTATCCAGGGGCTTCTACTGTGTCTCTCTGAGGCACTCTGTAGCACTCTGGAGGAAGTATGTATTACACAGTCGAAGAAATGTCAGAAGCCCTGCAGCGGGCGGTTAATCGAATAAATTTGATAACTAAAGACTGCGAGAATTACACAAGAGGAACCAACGATTGTTTCGCTTTATTTGCTGAATATGATTACCAACTTCGTGGTGAAGCATCTAAGGCTAGAGACCTTATTAAGTTTCTTTGGAACTCTCCTAGAGAATTTGTTGTAAAGCTAGCTAGAGAAGGATACTCTATTTATGACTTTGCAGAGTATTGTAATTATCGGCTCGTTAGTTCTAAGAGACCAGAACTAGGCGATGTAGCATTTTTAAGTGGCGTCTTTATTTGTGACGGTGAATTTTGGGTCTCACCAAAAGAAACAAATGAGGGAATTTGTAATAAACTTCAGGTTATGCCTGTAGAAACACGAATGACCTTCATAGCTAGACCAATTAGGAGTTAACTATGGCTAATTACTACTACAAAGGTTCATTAATTGTAACTCCTTTTACGATTTTATCAAATGAACCTTTCTTTGATATGACAACTGTGTCTTTGAAGACCCAACGAGCATCTCAAGACCATCAGCGATGGGAGCTAAACTTTGTTACGGTAGATACTCCTGATACTGAAGTTGATACTTTGTTAGGGGCTATTACCGGGCTGGATTCTAGTGAAACCATGATTATGCCGCAGTTACCTAGTGTTGACAAAGCCCGTACAACTTCGGGGGACATGACAATAACTGCTATTACTTCTTCAGGTGCGACTTCAGTTCCTATAGGCAATAATAACGGAAATTTGTTACCAAAAGGCTCTTTTATTAAATTCTCTAATCATGACAAGATTTATATTACAACAGCAGATAGACTTAGCAATGGTGTTGTTAATATTTACCCGGCCTTAAGACAATCACTAACTACAAGTCATACCTGTAAAACAGGTAGCGACGTGATACTTACTTACTTTAGAAGTATTGATAATGCTACTGGTATTACGTTTACAGATGGTGTTCTTTCTAACGTGGGGTCTATTACATTAGTGGAGGCAATCTAATGGCTAGAACATTTAGTACTGCTGTCCAAACTGTTATTGACAACGAAGATCGACTTAAATATTTCTTTCTAATTAAGCTAGAATTTTCTTCTACTTACTACTTAACTTCTTTTAGCCGAGATATTACTTGGGATTCACAAACATGGACCTCTGATGGTGGCTTGTTTGAAGTAGATTCCCCCAAAAGTTCTTCAATTGTTGACAGAGAAGCGTATAGAGTGGTTTTAACAGATCTTGATGAAACTTTTATAGAAGAATTCAAGGCTGGAGTTGTTGGTAAAAATATTACAGTTTACGCTGGCTTCCTGGACTCTAATGGAGATCCTTTAGTTGGCACAGAGGATATTGTCTCTGTTTATAAAGGTTATGTTGATAGTCCTGCTGTTGATATTAACTGGGAAACAAAGACTGCTACTCTTGAAGGCACCTCCCCTATGTCAGACCTTGATCAAGTTAAACTTATTAAAATTAGTCGTGATGGTATGGATCAATTTTCTTCAACTGATACTTCTTATGATTCAGTGTTTGAAGATAATGAAGCTGTCTTAGGTTGGGGGAAAATCTGATGGGTATTGAAACAGTCCTCTTTATTTTGTCTACGGCTTACCAAATTTCTCAATATAATAAACAACAAAGAGAACTGGATAAGCTTAAGGGGCAAAACATTAAAGGCCCAAGCGGGGCCAATAATCTCCCTATTGTTTATGGTAAGCAAGCTATTTCGGGGTTTCCTGTTAAGTATAAAGTTCAAAATGGCTATACTTCTGCAACTGAAAATTCTGATTCCCAATTTGCTCAGAATTTTGCTAACAGTACTTTTTCTGGCGAAAAGAATAAAGTCTTAATTCAACAATCTGCATTGTGTTATGAAGGTATTGAAGGTGTCCAACACGTTCTTGTTGACGATATCGATTATCGTGGTACAAGAAAAGAAATGGAAGAAAATAATAGTAAGTTTCAACACAGAATTACTATTCATAATAATGGCGGCACTTACGATGCTGCGGCTTTTGCAAATGGTATTCCAAACTCTAATAAGTTTACTAAAGCAGCATATGCTACTAATTTCTTTAACTTAAACCGAGATAACCCTCAATACAGAGGCGCACCTAATATTACTTATTTAGTTAAGGGGCGGAAAGTTAGAAAGATTACTGACAACGGCGGCGGTAGTTATACTTTAAACTCAACCTACGAGTATTCTAATAACCCTGCTTATTGTTTACTAGATTATCTCTTAAATAATGACTTTGGCAGGGGTTTAACAACCTCTGAAATTGACTTAGAGTCGTTCTATAATGCAGCTTCTGTTTGTGACTCTGATGTATTAGTGGATGCTATGAATGGCGGACAAGTAAATGGTATTAAGCCTATTTTTGCTTATAGCTCTTATTCTGCCTTTCCGACATCTGATATGGATGAATATCACGAAGGATATCTTTATTTTGCAGAAGACACTGAAACACTTTATTCAGTTTCTGTTGATGGTTCAGGAATCCCGACTTATTCAACTACAACGTCACCGGGTGTAGCTACTGTTAAATTATACGAATGTAATATGACTCTTGATACTGAAGAATCTTTAAGAGATAATATTACCAGATTCCTTGATTGTATGGGGCAAGCAAGTTTCCTCTGGAATAGCGAGGGCAAGTATAAGCTTCTAGTTAGTTATCCTGAGAATGAAACTGAAACCGCTAATCTTGTTGATTCTAAGCATTCGTTTACTGAAGATGACATTGTTAGAGAAAGTGTCCAAATCTCTTGGCCCCGAGCAGGTGAACGTTTTAATCACGTTACTGTATCATTTAACAATGAATTTGAGAACTTTAAATCAGATACAGTCTCTTGGCCAAACTTAACATCTGCAACCTATGCAACTTATCTTGGTGAAGATAATGATATCCCTGCGCATACTTCTCTGTATCCTGATGGAGTAGTTAATAAGTTTCAGGCATTAGCCTACGCTGAAGAAAAAGTGAGACGCTCTAGAAGTTCTTATACTATTAGCTTTGTTACTACTAGAAAGGGCTTAACAGTAGAACCCGGAGATATTATCACATTACAATCAAATAACTTAGGCTTAGCCTCTGCTGAGTATATTAAAGTAGAAAGTGTTAAGATTAATTATGACTTTACAGTAGAAATTACTGGTTATAAATTTGATTATACTACTTTAGCTTGGAATGTTGAAGATGACATTGCCTATTCTGTTATTAGAGATGTAGACTTTGAAATTCCCTTACCTACTAATGTTTCATTTTCTACTACAGCAGATAATCTTGGCACAGCTTCTGGAAAAGTAACTTGGACTGGGGTTGAAGGTATTAGCTCGCCAGAGTATATTGTAGAAGGCTCTTCTGATAATGGTACAACATGGTTTATGGTTGGCATTACTCGTTCAACTTCTATTGATGTTACTGGACTTCAAACTGCTAATTATCAATTTTCAGTTCGTACTAAGACCATTTCAGGCAGTATCTCCAATCGTGTTACAACTACTAATCAAAGCGTTCAGCTTAAGACGGTTGGCCAAGTAAAACCAATTTATGCAGATGATTCTTCAGGTACTAATAAGACTGTAACACTAACTGATCAAAAATACGTTCTTTATTGGGAATATGACGGTGATTTTGATATTAATGATGTTACTGGTACTTGGGCTAAGTTTGTTGGTGACGACGGCGCAGATGGTGCTACTGGTCCAGAAGGCCCACAGGGTCCGGCGGGCGCTGATGGTGCCACGGGGTCTCGTGGTGCTGGTTGGTGGCGTTATGAAGATAGTACCACTAGTAGAGACGCAGAGACTTATTACGGAACTACTTCTCCAGACCAAACTGAAATTGATGCTGCGTGGGACGCAGCTACTGGTGGTAATTTAGATATTGTACAAGATGATAGATTTATTATTGCTTGTACGGATACTGACACAGTTGTAGCTTATATTCAAAATAGTTCAGGAAATTGGGTATACCAGGCTGAATTTATTGACGGTAACTTGCTTGTTAACGGTACTATTACTGGAACTAAGGTTGCAGCAGGAACTATTACTGCTGGTAACATGAATGTGACCAGCCTAGCTGCTATCAATGCGAATTTAGGTAGTGTCACTATTAACGAAGCCCTAACAATGGAGAACGCAGCCTCCAGTTTTGTGGGTGGTAAAAATGCTGCTGGCGATATATATACTCCCGGCTACTACTTTGGCCGCAAGGGTAAAGGGAACGTTGCTGCAACGTCATTCAAGACTGGTAAGACTTACGAGATTATTACTGTAGGTTCAACAGATTTTGTTACCGACTTTGGTGCTGATAGTAACGATGTTGGCGAAATCTTTATTTCTACTGCGGATGGTAGTGGTGCTTCTGGCAGTGGTACTGCCCGTGAAATTGGTTTTGAACTTACTGTAAGCTCTGATGGTGCTACGCCAAGTGCTATAACCATATCAGATGACCGTGGTATTAACTTAATCAACCCTACCCTCTGGACTGGTGCTCCCTCTAGCTCTGCTACTGTCTATTCTGTGGATGGTAAACAGAATATTGGTGTCGTTCCCAGTATTACTGTTACTGCTGTAGGCGGCGGCGGCGGAGGTGGCCGAGGCTCTGACCGTTCTTGGGACTCAGCTTTTTCTCCGGGAGGTGACGGTACCTCTACGACAGTGCAGGTCTATGACGGCGACCCTGACAGCGGCGGTACTTTGTACACTACTATCACTGCTACTGGTGGTTCAGGTGGCTTGAGCAACCAAGACAGCCTTTATAAAGTTTCTGGTACTGCTGGTGAAAGTTCCCCTTACGGTAATGGTGGCGCTGGCGGCGGCTTCCAGACTAATGGTGGTAATGGTGGAATTGGTGCTGGCGGCGGCGGTGGTGGTTACGCCGACTATATTGAGTTTGGCACCTTCAAGACCTACTACGGTGATTCAGGTTATGGAGGTAGTGCTGGCGAAGTCGTCACCCAAACTGTTGACACAAGTGGTTTCTCTAACTCGGCCTATGTCAAGTTGACTAAAGGTACGGGTGGCGCTGGCGCTACCCCCTCAGATAATGGTGCTGGCGTTGGCGGTGACGGTGGTGACGGTTATATGTCCGTCCTATCAGACTTCTCAGGACTTACTGAAATTACATTGGACAACACATGGAAGCTTGTTGATGTCCTTTACGACGGATCTACAGACCCCGACGTTCAAATCATTGGTTCCGGTATCTTGGACGAAGGCTATGAGTACCGTTACGAGTGGACGAATTTGTTGTTAAGTACCAATACGTCGATTTTGGCAATGCTACACAGAGAAACCGCTAACGTCTGGCATGATGATGTAGTGGATCAGAGAGATTCTGGCAGTAACTTAAATTATTCTTTTGGGTATTATAACTTAATCAACCCAGAAGGAAAACATACTGACGTAGCTTATAGTCAAGCTGAGAGCGTAACTCTCCGCTATAAAGTAACAACTGCGACAGATGTTGAATCACAATGGCTAGGTATGACGTCTGCTGGAATGGCTATCGCAGTAGAAGGGACTGAGCGGATAGACCGTATAGAGTTAAAAGCTGCATCTGGAACTTTCATAGACGGAGTAGTCAAGCTTTTCAAACGGAGATCACAGCAATGACTATAATCGAATTAGTGCATGGCAAGAAAGTTATTCGTGAACTATCCCAGAGTGAGGTTGAGGAGCGAGTTGACCTAAATTACGCTGAGAAAAGAGCAAAAGAAGCTAGGTATGAGAGGAATAAAAGACTTCTCTCTTGTGACTGGACCCAAGTTCCTGACGCACCTGTAGATCAAGTTGCTTGGAGAACCTACCGACAAGAACTGCGGGATATTACTTTACAAGAGGGCTTCCCCGGTGCTATTGTTTGGCCCACACCTCCGGAGTGATAAGGACCAATGAAACATCTAATCCCGACTATAAGTCTTAGATTTATATTTTTCATTATAGTTATATTGCCAGGTTGTTCTCAAATAACAAATCCAACTTATTTCGCCGATGCTTGTCCTAAAAATGACATAGTGTGTCAAAGAAATGCTACAGCTAAGACTTTAGCAGTACTAGGTGAAAGAGAAGCAGCAATAGAACTATTGTGTTTTGACTTAAAAAAGCTAGAAAGGTTGTGTAAGAATGATACGGATATTCTTATTAGCTCTGCTAGCGTTAAGCCTCCCCGCTTACGCCCAGAGCAATGATTTTACAGGAGATCTAAATACTAACATCGAAGACAGCGCTGTAGATTCGAATAACACAACTAATAATTACAATGCAACGGGGGCGGGCAACCCTGCCCCTGTTATGACCGCAGTAAGTCCAACAGTTATGGGGGGTGGTGGGAATGACTCCTGCCTTATTCCTCAATCAACAGGTCTACAGTTAAGTATTATAGGTATCTCTGAAGGCGGGATGACACAAGATCCCGAATGTAATAGAAGAAAAGATGCACGTCTATTAGGAACACCTCAAACTATTGGTGGGCTTGGCCTACAAGTTTCAGGTATTTCCTTGATGTGTAGAGATGCACAGGTTTTTAAAGCTATGGCTTTATCAAATACACCCTGCCCCATTATGGATGTAGACTCAAATAGACTCCTTATTGGCAGAGAAGCTTTTGAAAAGTATAGAGAAAAACCTTATGTTTATATTGTAGGCTATACTAAAGACAAAAAGTTCTGGGATAGCTTGCTCGCTATAGGAAGGAAACTTATAGATGTTGAAGAAGCTCCTATTGACCGTGGTTCTCTCTCTGAGCGGTTCCGTAGCTCTAGCACAAGAGGGTCAGGACTATCTGAATAGTCTTATTAACAGTATGCAAGTAATTGATGGGCGATTAGAAATGTCTATTACACTTACTAATGGTGCTGTTGGCTACGCCTCTATCGGCGGTGTTATTGAAGACCAAGCTTTAGACGAAGCCCTTATCACTCAAGCTATGTTTATAGCTTATCAAGATGCTATGGCTAATGTTTTAGCGTATGATTATGCTATTGCACAAACTGCCCAACAGCTGTTTTCGCAAGAAGCCTCGGCAGCTATGTATAATTTAGAAATTGCAGTTGATAACTTAGTTAATGCAACTAGCGCAATTGCTATGGCTACTAATACTTTAGAAGCCGCCTCTGTGGCAGACACTAAGCCCGAACAAGTTGCTTTACAAGAAATGCTTGTCACTGAAGAATACTCTATTCAAGCAGCAGAAGTTGACGCATACAATGAAGCAGTTTCTCAAGTAGAATACTTTGCCCAACAAGCAGGTGCTTTTATGGCAGCGTCGAATAACTCTGAATTGACTGCAAGTATTGACAGCTATGCTGCTCAGGGTAACTTTATGGTTGGTACTTATACCGCTATTACTTATACTCAGAGTGTTGATGAGTTTGCTATTACTTGGGGAGACGCTGGCTTTGCTGCAGGTTGGTCTAATTATTTAACAAATGATACGAAGACAGCGGCGGATGTTTATAACGCTGGTGTTTATATTAATCAGTATGGTGTGTTGCCCTCTCAGGGGGTTAACTAATGGAAGATACTGAATTAAAAGTAGGTAGGTTTACTTTTAAAGGGTGGTACATTGCTGCTGCCCTGCCTATCTTATCCGCAATTAGCGGAACAATTTATTATGGTTATGATGTTGTAAACAGATTTTATGGTGTTGAAGAAAATATCGAGATTGTATTAGATGTTGAAAGCCGGGTTCAAACCCTTGAACAAGCTATTCAAGATAATGATGTTAGGGGGTTAAGCGAAAAGCTGGCTACACTTACTACTAATATGCAGACTATTTTATCTCAACAAACTCAATTATTAGATTTAAGATCTAAAGTAGAAAAGTCTGAAACTATCACTAATAGTATTGGCGACAAACTAGATGTCTATGATAATGAAATTGATGATATCTGGAAAGCCATGGATGAACTTTACAACAATCCTTTAAAGTGAGGCAATCATGACCGAATTTGAAAAAGCAGACATTAATGGCGATGGCACTATTGACAAAGCTGAATGGCAAAAATTAGAGTTTGAAGATCGTAGACGGCGGTTAGACGACGAAGACGCACAAAGAGATCAACAAAGAAAAATGGTTTGGTATGTTTTGTTTGGCATGTTAGGTTATCCTTTCTTTGTTGTTGCAGCTTCATTATTAAAAATTGGAGACGCAGCAGAAATTTTAGGTAGTATGGCTTCTATTTATTTCCCTGCAACTAGCCTTATTCTTGGTGCTTTCTTTGGTGCTAATGCCTATATGTCTAAGAAAGAAAGTAGAGAAGAGGATTATTAATGATTGCATTATTAGGTAGTGTTCTTGGCTTTGGTACGTCATTTTTACCACAGGTATTAGACTTCTTTAAGCAAAAACAAGATCACAAACACAAGTTAGAAGAACTAAAAATTAGAGGAGAGCTCGCCGCACAAGGTGTTGACCTTCAAGTTAAGGTCTTAGATAAGCAAGCTGAAATTGAAGAAACAAAGGCTATTTACAACTATGCTAACCCCAGTAGTGGATTTTCTGCTGGACTGGCAGCATCTGTCCGTCCTGTTATCACCTATTTGTTTTTTGCTTTATTCATGGCCACGAAAGCCGTAATTATGATTAAAGTCATGCAAGATGGCGGAGATTGGATGATGGGTGTTAATTTAATGTTTGATGCTGAAACTCAAGCATTATTTGCAGCAATTATCTCATTTTGGTTTGGTAATAGAGCCGTATCTAAGTTTATGGGGAAGAAATGAAAATTACAGCTGAACAACTCAAAGCTATGATTCCGGGTAATCAAGAAACGGAAGCTTGGGCTAAAGAACTGAATAAGGCATTTAAAAAGTATGACATTGATACTCCTGAGCGGATTGCTGGTTTTATTTCGCAAGCTGGTCATGAGAGTAATGATTTCAAAGCTTTGGAAGAAAACCTTAATTATAGTGAAAAAGCACTTAACTCTGTCTTTGGTCGTTACTTTGGTGAAGGCAAGCGTGACGCTGCGGAATATGCCCGTAATCCGGAGAAAATTGCTAACTATGTTTACATGGATGAGTATCGCTCTAAGAAAGGCGCTCTTGGTAACACCGAAGAAGGTGACGGCTGGCGGTTCCGAGGACGGGGCTTAAAACAGCTTACTGGCAGAAATAACTATACTGCTTTTGCTAAAGACTTTGATATGACAGCTGAAGAAGCTGCTAAGTGGGTTGAAACTAAAGAAGGTGCTTTGGCATCTGCCCTTTGGTTCTGGGACAAGCGAAATCTGAACAATATTGCCGATACTGGCGATGTTGCTGCGTTAACTAAAAAGATTAATGGTGGCGACATTGGTTTGAGGGATCGTAAAGAGCGTTATGCCCGCTGTATGAGTGTTCTCAACGGTACTTACAAGCCCGGTGCAGTTTCAATCCTGTTAAAAATTGGTTCTACTGGTGAAGCAGTTAAAAAGGTTCAAAGAGTCCTTAGACAAACGCCAGATGGAGTATTTGGCAAAATGACCGATAAGGCAGTCAGGGCTTGGCAAGCAGATAACGGCTTAAAAGCTGATGGCATCGTGGGTCCAAAAACCTACAAACGCATGACACGATAAAATACCTGACGTTTAAGAATAAAGAGACAGACTGGCACATCGCATCTTTCTGAAAGTCTCTTAAAAGGGAGGGCTGCGGTCCTCCCTAATAATACCTGACGTTTAAGAATAACCCCTGGGTTTATTAGGGTATTTAATTGTAATTATGTATTATTATAAATATATACTCTAATAAGAGGAAAAATATAAATATGGCACAGTTAACTAAACCAACAAAGAGTATGAAGACTTCTGTAGCTGATCCCAGTGATAGCTATGAGTCTCTAAAGCCTTTATGGAAAAAGTCTAGAGCTGTTCTTCAAGGACAAGATAACGTTAAAGCTCATGATGAATTTATTGAGTATGACTATACTAATATTCTGATTCCTTTCTCTCCTTCTATGACTCAGAAGCAATATGACTTCTATAAAGCAGAAGCAGAACTCCCAGGATTAACTGCACAGTATTGTAAAGTTCTTATTAGTGCTTTGCTACGTAAAGACTCTCATCTTAAACTACCAGAAGAACTTCCTGAAGAAGCTTATGATTGGATTAAGACTAACTTTACTCTTGATGGTTTGTCTTTGTTTAACTTCCTTGATAATTCTTTGTGGGAAGAACTTCAAACTTCTAGAGCATGGGTTTATGTTGATTATCCTGAGCTTACTGAGGAGCAGTATGACATGCTGACTCCTGAAGAAAGAGCAATGATCAATCCTTATCCTGTTCTTATGGAAGCGGAAAGTGTTATCAACATTCAAACAGATGTACATCCTCTTACTCGTAGAAAGATGTTGTCTCGCTTTATTACTCGTTTCTATAAGAAGCGTTATAAAGAAAGTAATCCTTGGCACGCTAACTATGTAGATTGTGTTGCTGATCATTATCTTGATGAACAGGGTAAACTTGTTATTGATTACTACGAAAATGAAAATAGCAATAATCAAGTTAAAGTTCTTAATGGTGACGCACGAACTGATTACGAAGATGGGTTCTCAAAAGACTTTACGTTAGTTAATACAGTTTACCCAACTATGTTTGGTGAAAGACTTAACAGAATTCCCGCTTGGCCTCTTAATGGTCAGTATGACCCTGTAGAGCCTGTTCTGATGCCTCTTGTTGATAGAGAAATCTCTTTGTATAACAAGACATCAAGACGTAACCACTTGCTCTATGGCGCAGCTACTTATACACCTGTTGTACAGTCTGACATGACTGATGAAGAGTTTGAGAACATTGTAAATGCGGGTCTTGGCACTTGGCTTCGTGTACGTAAGGATGAGAGTATTAGCGTACTGGAAACACCTACTGCAGCACTTTCAGATATGGATAGAGCTATTGAAGCTACTGTTGAAGAGATGGCTAAGATGGGTATCCGTATGTTATCGCCTGAGCAGGCCGCTTCTGGCGTAGCGTTGGAAATCCGCAATGCCTCCCAAACAGCACAGCTTGGTACGCTTAACGCTAAAGTCTCCGGCACTATGAGAGAAGTTATTGCTTTTATGCTTAACTGGAAATATGGTACAGAATATACCAGCATGGATGTAGAATTCCAGATGTCTAGTGACTTTGCACCTATGGTTGGTGGTGAAGGTGCTATGCGTCTTGTTTCAGAATGGTACCAAACGGGTATTATTAGCCGTAATACCTTTGTTAATATCGCAAAATATAATGACTATTTACCTGCTGACTATAGTGATGAAGAGGCGGTTCAAGAAATTCAAACTGATCCTCTAGTCACAAGCCCAGCACAGGCTGCAAATGAACCTCAAATTTTAGAGTAACATTTAACTACTCAGGAGAGTACTAGATGACTGTAAATGATAAACTTTTTGATCGTATTGTTGATCATATGACTGATGTTAGGCTCTATGAAGAAAGCGTCCAAGTTCAAAATAGACGAATTATTCGGCGACATAGAGCAAATATCAAATCCCTACTGCAGAGAGATATCCGAGCGGATTTAACCCCAGAAGTTAGCCGCTTTGGAACAGAACTTCTATCTCATAAAAGAAATACTCTTTTAGAATTTTCTACTTCTCAACTAGACTTTCATAGTGATAACTTGCACAGAGAAGTTTCACGTTTTTTTGAAGTAAAAAAACCTAAAACAAGAGAACTTCTGGCGCAAATTACAGGGCCAAACATTAAAGGCCCTTCTGATCTTACTACTAATATCAGAAATGTTTCCGCAGGAGAACTTGTTAGAATACAAAGTAAAGTTCGGCTCGGGCTTGCAAGAGGGAAGAGTCAAAAAGAAATAATTGCAGACGTCTTAAAAACTACTAAGATTACAGAGTATCAGGCGAGAGCTTTGACTAGAACCGCTATCACCTCTACTCAGACAGCAGCATTGAAAAAAGTTGCTGAAGACAATAGAGATATTGTAAAAGGTTTTATGTTTACAGCCATTCTAGATGCTAGAACAAGTCCCATTTGTTCATATCATAATGGTAAAGTTTATGATATTGATGATAGGCGCTTTATTCCTCCATTACATTGGAATTGTCGAAGCAGTATTGTTCCTGTTCTCAAAAGCAAAGAAGAGATGGAGCAAGTAGCTACAAATAATATTGCTGTATTTGGGGAAAAGCATACAAAATCAAATGTTCTAGCTGTAGAGAAAAGAATAGAAGCCTATAAGCCTAAATATGTTTATCATGAATTTTACGAAGACGCAGAAACAATTGCTTGGGCAAAGAAAAATGGATTTATTCTTAAAAAGGGTGATTTAAGCTATGCTGAAAAGCAAGCTCTTATTAAGAAATACGGAGGCGCTACTGAACAGTTTCAAAGAGACCGGGAAGCGTTTATGTATAGACAGATTCAGTCGGCAGATAAAACTGTAAGAAATGCTTTTCTTATGGGAAATGATCATGCCTTTGATCCTGACTCTATTATCTTTAAGGATAAGTCTATTGGTAAAACAGACTTTACAGGTAAGTTTTTTCCTGCAAGAACTAGAATTAAGAAGGATAAGCTTGCATTAGTCGATACTAAGATGTTTAACGGGGTTCCTTCAATTATACAAAGTTTTAATGAATGGCTAAAGCGCCAATCATTTGCTGTACAAGTAAAGCTTCTTGGAAATGAAGAGAGAGCAAAGCTTTTTAGAGGCGGTGCAATTGACGCTAGAGAATTTGTTACACCAACAGGTACTGCAATTGGAATACAAACTCTAAGACGAAGAGCTGCCGAAATTACTTCTATCTTTAAACCTAGACAAAGAATAAGAGATGAAGAAGTTAGATTATCTGTAAGCAGACCCTCTGATCTGACAAGAAGCCCAAAGAACAAAGAAGCGTTAAGGAATATGTTCCTTTTAGACTCTGATGATTACACTAAAACGCTATCTTTGACTGATTATAAAGGCACTTCCTTAGTTGGGAAAACAGCGTCTAGACGTAGAGTTGGTAATGAGTTTGATGAAAGAAATTTCAGCGCAGATCCATTAACTGGCGAAATTAAAAATAATAATCTATATGATCCTGATTTTAACCTGTATCAGGAACGACTAGATTTTATGAGAAATTCAAAAACACTTCGTCCTGATGACAAAGAGTTTATTGAGAGTTTAGTAGCCAGTTTAGATGATAAGGTTTCAGTCAACCAACAAACAGTAATAGTTGAAAATCTCAGAGTAGTATTCGAAAGATTCTATAATGACAAGCGGCTATGGGAGGACTTTTCTTCTGTTGTTAGAGCAGAAAATAGATTTGCTGTTCAAAACGTATCACGACTTCTTGACGTAAGATCAAGAAAAAGATCTGAGATGTTTGTTAGTTACTTATCCAAAGATACTCCTCAAGTTCAGATTTTGGGTAAGTATTATAACTTCCAAGAGCTTCAAGATAATTTGCTCAAAGATCAAAGATTTATTGATGCTTGGCGTCGAACAGAAGGTAAAAAATTAGCTCAAAAATTATACTTTACAGGCAGAGCGCCTTTGAGAGTTTATTTTAGAAAGTTAATTGATAAGTATCCTACAAGAGAAAAACTTATTAAGCGGCTGTTAAAAGACACTGGTTTTGATAAGGCGTATAAACTTTATAAATCTACCTTTGATAGAGAGCCGACGGATAGCTGGATTACAAGAATATATTCTAAAAAAAGAGAAGTTATTCGGAGTATTCTAGACTATGAGTTTGCAGTTATTTCTAAAAGACCTAAGTCATCTTTAGTGGATGAAAAGGCTCTAGATAATATAACTAAAATTGCTAAACTAATTGCATCAGGCCAGTCTACAGATTATGATACCCTTGCCATTAATATTGGTAAGCAGTTTTCTAAAGATTTTGAGAATTTAGTACCTTTTACAAAACATAACTTAGCAGACTACCATAAAGAAGGTTCTATTATCCTTCAATACATGGTGGACAATGGTTACATTAAAGTACAGTTTAGAGGTAAAACCCGACGAGGGGTTATTGATCTAGAAACCGGAAGAGCTTCCGGTGGCTGGGCTGATACTATCTCTCGGGAAGTAATTGTAGTTGATAAAAACTTAATAAAGCTACAAGAAGCTGAACGCCGAGTTACTATTGCAAGACGCTTAGGTAATACTAACGAAAGAGATCGTCTATATGTAAAAGCTGGTAAAAAGACATACATAGATGCTAGAGGTAATGATACAGGAATACCTATTATTTCTAGAGACAAATTCGCTGATTATGACGAAAAACAGATTGATAGAGAAATGGCAGAAATGCTAAATCATGTCATGGATGTTGAATATCAGGTAGATGCTGAATTTGCTACTTTTATGGATGATGTTGTTAGGTTTAGAGACCCAAGAGGTAACACTAAATACTATGATAGCATTAATGAATTTAGGCATGAAATTTTAAACCGAGGTGAACAGGGCTATGGCCTTATGTCAACGGTTAAGTATCATGTTCAAAGAGGAAAGTCTTTTAGAACAAATGCTTTTATTGACTCTAGAGGTCGTGTCTATCACAGAGGTTATCTCACCCCAACAGGTGGTGAAGTTGTTAGACCTTTCTTAAATTCGGGTCGAGCAGTTTATATGTCAGAAGAAGCCTTAGATGAACTTAAGATTCAGATTGGCGCAATGATTGGCCCAGGAACAGAAGCTCTAACTCAGTACGGACGAAGAGAAATCTTTAGAAGACATGAGAAAGACCTAATTAAACTTGGGGAAATTCTTCAATCTACTACTCAAAGAGACAGAAGAATTAGAGAATTCCTTGAACACCCTCTAATTAAGAACCTTGAGGGTGCTGAAGTTCCAAAAATGACTAGAATGGCTTTAGAATATAAACGTATTGATGATCATTTAAAATCAGGACGGCCTATTGAGAGCTATAGAACTAGATTAATGATTGAAAATGATGCTAGTTCTTCTGGGGCACAAATCATCGCATTGTCTACTGGTGATAGGTCTATCGCACAAGCGTCTAATGTTCTTGCTACTAAACAAAAGAACAGACTGTATGACCTTGTTGCAATGGATACAGTGAATGATCCAGAGTTCTTAAAAAACCCTGCATTAAGAGACGCTGGGTTAACTTGGGAGGATTTGGCTAAAGCCGCTAAGGCTCAAAACATGGTTTCATTTTATGGGGCGGGAGCTGCAACTAAAACTGCTAATGTGGCTAATAAGTTTGCTAAAGTTCTTGAAGAAAAGGGTTTTATCACAATTACTAAAGAAGAATTAAATTCTCAGCTTAGAATAATTGATGGTAAAATTAAAGTGGCTAATCGTCTTGGAGCTACAGCAACTGAAGCAGAGTTAGTTTCATTTAGAAAAGAACTTGTTGAACTTGTAAACAAGAGTCAACCTGCTGGAAGAACCTTGCTTAAAGACGCCCAAGACATTCACCCTGATGTTGCTGATTTTGTATTTAAAATGAGCAGTTCTCGTAAAGGTATTATTGGTCCTAAAGATTTTTCAGAAATCTCTAGGATTATGAGTAAAAACATGTCAGCTAGAGCGCCTGTTACAGATAATTTTATTAATTTCTGGAAAAAGGCGGCAGTAACTTATGTCAATGAAACTCAAAAAGTAGATATTCCTTGGGTTACTTTTGACGGAAAAATTATGACTCAGAGGTATCGGCCTAAGATTCAAGAAAGAATAGAATTTAGAGACCCTGCAAGTGGGCGTAGAATTGCTAACATTTACGAAGATGCAGCAGAAGACGGAAAGCTACTTGGGAAAGGCTCTCTAAATGATGCAAGAATTGGTCTTGGAGTTAACGGAAATCACAGCAATGATGCTGTATTAGTCCGTAGATTTCATTTGTGGGGGCGGAAAAATAACGTACCTACTGCCACAATCCATGACGCTTTTTTCACTAATATTGGTGATGCAAGGCGATCTAAAGACGCACTAAGAACCATCTATGCAGATGCTCTTGGTGGTGACACTATAAGGAAGACTCTAAGAGAGATGAGACGTCAAGGTCTCTCTAGATCATCTTATAATGAGCTTCTAAAAGAGGCAACTGATTTAGGTCTTATTGATCCTAATAATAAAATTACAAGAGAAGACATACTATCTCCCTTTAAAACTGGGGAGGATTGGTATGGCATTGGTCCATAGTTATTTGTAATAGCCTATGCGACTTTATTTAACGTGTCTGTGACACATAAAAAAATAACTCAAGCTGTGCTTGAAAGGATATAATTATGAGTGAAGAAAATAAAATCGAAAATGAAGTAAATGAAACTGAAACCGAAGAATCTGTTCAAGAAGAAGAAGAAACACAACAAACTTCTTCAGAAGAAGTAGATGATCCGGTTGAAAAAGCGGTTCAAGAAAGACTTGCTCAAATGAAGTCTAACATGGATCGTATGGTAAAAGAACGTGATGAGGCTCTTAAGAAAGCAGCTGAAATCGAACAAAAACAAAAACAAGAACAGATTAAGCGACTTGAAGAAGAAGGTAAACTTCAAGAAGCCCTTGAGATGAAACTTGCAGAAGCTCAGGCAAAGCTCAAAGTGTTTGAAGAAGAAAATACTAAGCTTAACCGGGACAATGTAGTTAATTCTGCTCTTGGTGCTTTAGACTTTAGAAATGATCGTTCTCGCCAAATGGCTTACCGTGATATCGTTGAGCAACTAGTTCAAGATGAACAAGGTTCATGGGTTCACCAGTCAGGCACAACCATTCAAGATTTTATTAAAGCTTACTCAACGAGTGAAGATAATTCATTTTTGTTTAGAGTGAAGACTAATTCTGGCTCTGGTGCAGACAAGCCTGCGGGCACTGCTAATACTGACGGCCAGAAGTCAATCTCTCAAATGACAACACAAGAAATTCTAAATGCGGCTGCTAAAGGCCAATTAGGAAATTATAATATTTAGAATATTAAAGGAAAATAGAAATGGCTATTACAAATACTGACTTTCAGAATATTGCCCTTGCAATCTCGGCTTATTCGGATGAAGCTTACACCAATGCTAAGAAACTGAACAGCACTGGTATCGTTGCAGCTGACCAGAACATCAACCCGACTGGCGAATCGTTTATCGGTCAGTTCCGTTGGTACAAGCCTCTGTCGGCAAACGTCAATGTTGCATCGCTGTCGTCTGCAACTGACGGTACGTACACCACCATCGCAACCGATGTAGCTGACTACGTGAAGACCCTGCGCACCTTCGGTGCCGAGCAGGTGAACATGCAGGAAGTCGTGTCGAAGCAAGATGGTCTGGCCAAGATTGCTCGTGACTTTGCTGAAGTTCGTGCTCAAGACGAGCATGACGCTCTGCTGTCGGTTCTGAAGGGTGTTTCGCTGTACGAAACTACTTTGGGTGACGCAGGTGGTACTGGTAACGGTGGTATCATTGATTTTGACACCGACGCCGATGCTTCTGCAACTGGCTTCTTTGTTGACGTTAACGCTGCTGGCCTGCATGGTGCGGCTGCAACTGGTGCTTCGGACGAGCGTAAGCTGTTTGACTCGACTGCTATTGGTGCTGCTCGTGGTGAGCGTCTGTTCCGTTCGATCGGCGCTGCTTTCAAAGACCATGAGCCTGACTTCATGTATCTGGTTACTTCGCCTGAGCAAATGGCTGAAATGCGTGCTGCTAACTTGGTTGACGACACCCCTGTCACCGATGGCAACCTGACTTTCAACACCATCTTTGCGGGTAAGTTCCGCCTAATCCTGACTCGTGCAAACCAGATGATCTCTGCTGCTGCAGGTGATCTGAACGGTCAGTCGGACAAGTGTACCTTCGTTATCAAGCCGGGTTCGGTTGCTGCTGCTAACATTGGTCTGCCGACTCCTGTTGAAGTTGACCGTAACGCTGCTTCGTACACTGGTGGTGGTTCGACTAACGTTTGGTATCGTTGGGGTTATGTCATGCATCCGATGGGGTATGATTGGGCTGGTGCAACCACTGCATTCGCCACCAACGCAAACTACGCAGCTGCTGCTTCGTGGGGCCGCAAGATGGACAGCCTGAATCTGGGCATCCTCCCGATCTTCCACTCGTAATTAATAGGAGGAGCTAATGGCATTAGTACTCAATACTAATAGTTATGTAACCGTGGCTAATGCTGATACGTACTTTGAGACTCGCATTGACTCTGCCAACTGGACGCAGACTTATGATGAGATTAAAGAACAAGCATTAGTCACAGCGACACAAATCATTGATAATAATCATTGGATTGGCACTGCTGTTAGCTCTTCCCAAGCTCTAGCGTGGCCTCGTAAATATGCTGTTTACTGGGATGATAGAATGGGCATGGAGATTACTATCTCTGAGTCCACTATTCCTGATAAAGTAAAAGTAGCTGTTTATGAACAAGCACTTCACCTTGTAAATAATGAAGATTTACTTGCACAAACTACTCAGACTTACGAAAGTATTTCTATTGGTAACATTAGTGTAAGTGATAGTAACAATGACGTCACTAGAACGTCTATTACTCCTAACTTTGTTATTAAACCATTAAGACCGCTTATTCGAAGAGGGTCGTTCGGTATGGGCTCAAGCTGGTGGAGGGCGAACTAATGTCACTCTCAGCAAAAGTAACTGCTGCTGTTAATAAGGCATTTACTGCTGCTGGAGACCTTGTTAAAACCGGAACTCTTGTTAGCAAGACAGTTTCTGATTTTGACTTTGCTACTGGATCAGTTGTAAGCTCTAACTCTACTTCTACTGTAGATGTTATTTTGCAAACAACTAAAAGATCTTCTGGTGAAGGATTTACAGTAACTGCTATCATGAAATCTGGTGTTGACTTATCAGTATATGACTCTTTGGAGATTGATGGAAAAACCTATAGTATTGTTGATCATAGTGATAATGGATTTACCATTGACGCTATTTTAAAGAAGGAGGTCTAATATGTATAATAATGTATTAGATGATGTTAATTCTGTATTTGCATCTTCTTCTTGGACAAGTAATAATATTAAGGCTTATCCTGATAACTATCAAGGTGACAAAAGCAATGAGACAGAGTATTGCATTGTGATGGTATTGCCATCTAATAGCAACTACAATGCTCATGGCGGAGATAAGACAATTGAAGGTCTTGTAGCAGTAAAGATTTTTGTTAAAGCTGGTGAAGGACAATCTAGATTAATGGCAATCTCAGATATTCTTGACACTGTGCTTCAAAGCAAAAAACTTACTAATGGTACAGAGCTTGGTACATCTTATTTAAACGTGGAAGGGCTAGACCCATCTAATTCAGCGCTTTATAGCGCACGATACATCATACCATTTAAAATATTTGGAGAATAAAAATGGCTCATATTTCAACTCTGGGAGCAGGCATCTACACCTACCTCGACATGTTCACTGGAACTATCCCTGCTGACACCGACACTGCTGCCGAGTGCGCAGCTCTGTTTGTTGGTACTGTTCCAGGCACTCCGGACGCAGACCACGTGCGTATGCCTTCGGTTCGTGAATTCCCGTCGATTGGTACTCCGGCAAACATCGTAAACGTTCCTGTTTTCGGTCAAGCAACTTCATCGCAGGTCCAGGGGCAGGCGGACTCGCCGACTCTGGAAATCACCGTTAACTATGTCGCAGAAGACATGTCGGCTATTCACGACCTTGTCGGCACTCGTGCAGTTTTCCGCTTCATGATGGCCTCGGCACCTGTAACTGCTGCCGAAGGTTCAGACTCGACCATTGCAGTTGAGAACACTGAATTCTACTTCATTGGTAAAATTGAAGCGATTCTGGTGAATCCGTCTCTTACTGACGCAACAACTGCAACTGTGACTCTGTCATCGCAGACCGATTTCTTTGGTCCGGCTACTGTTGCTGCAGCTTAATAGTATAATTAGGAGGGGGCCTCCCGGCCCTCTCTTCCCCAGTTTAAGAGAGTATTATGGATAAACCATTTAGTAAAACATTTGTTATGAGAACTACGTTCCGTCATATGCGACGGAGTGTTGATATTAGTATTCGTAAAAGTTTTGACCGTTTTCAAGATTTTGACGAAGGCTCAAAAGAAGGCAAGGAATGCCTTGAAACGCTTTCAGTGCTTCACACTGTGCGCAAAATGCTTGATGACTTTCAAGCTCACAATCCAGAATTATTTATAGAAAAAGACAGAATTGGATAAAGTATTATGAAACATTTGGTTGGTAAAAATATCACTAAGAAATTTGATTTTATGGGTGATAAAGTTGAAGTTAAAAAGCTGTCAGTAGCTCAAGTTCTTAAGGTTCAAGATTTAGTCAAGAGCAGCCAAAAATCTAAGTCTGAGTCAGCTCAGATTGATTTGTTAAAAGAAGTTATTAGGCTTGCCGTTGTTGGTGCTGATGAGCTTACTGATGATGACTTTGAAAACTTTCCGTTGGGGGAGCTAAACACCCTTTCAGAAAGTATTATGTCTTATTCTGGTTTAGGGAATTCCTCGGGAAACTAACCGAGCGGGAAGAAGCTATTTATGAAGTTGCTTATCAATTAGGCATACCTGTCTATCAAATAATGGACTATATGCCATACGATGAGCTTACTAAATGGTTTGAGTTCTTTAATCGTCGTCCTGTTGGATGGAGAGATGATCAGAGAGCCTATATGCTTCTAAGAGCGCAAGGTGTAAAAGAGCACCCAGAGACTATATTCCCGGCTTTAAAACAGATTCATAATCATGAACAATCTAAATTAGAAGATGATAAGGCACTACCAAAAGGTAAAATATTAGATCTAATGCTTAAAGCTAAGGGAGGCGATGGTTCTTGGAAACCTAATTTTAAAGATGGCAAATAAAATTACGCTTGATAAAGTCAGTTTTAAAAGAGAAATGGAAAGGGTTGAGAGAGAAATCGCAGCCCTCTCTAATATAGAAATTGGCGAAAGAATAGATTATGCTACAGAAACCTTAAGAGTTGTGACACCAGTAGATACTGGTAAAGCACGTTCTGGTTGGAGTAGCGAAAAACAAATGGAAGCCAACAAATTTATTTCAGGAAAAATTGAAAACCCGGTGGAATATATTTCGGTTTTAAACAATGGGCACAGTAGACAAGCCCCAAAATACTTTATTGAACAAGTACTAACTAAGATTGGCTTGTTAACCCCTAATTAAAATTATGCCCTCTGATGGCTCTCTTATCGAGATACATTAGGGGGCTTTTTTATTTAAGGAGGAATACATGAGTGGTGTAGAAATTAGAGTCCGTGCTAATACGGCACAGGCAAGAAGAGATCTTAATCAATTAGATAAGTCAGTAAAAAATATTGAAACATCCGTTTCTAAAACTATCACTACTTTTAGAAATCTTGCCCTTGGTATTAGTGCTACATTTGGAGCGGCTCGGGTTATTACTGGAATTAATAACGCATCTGATAGTATTAAAAATCTTGAGAACAGAGTTAATCTCGTAACTAAAAATAGCTATGAAGCTGGACTAAGACTAGAACAACTATTTGATATTGCCGCTCGTTCTAGAACCAAAGTAGAAGGTGCTGTTGAAGTATTTAACCGCTTCGGCATGGCAATGAAAGATATTGATGCGTCAAGACTGCTGCAAGTAACAGAGGCTATCCAAAAAGCTACCGTTATCTCAGGTGCGTCCGCTGAATCTGCGAATGCAGCTCTTATTCAGTTAGGTCAAGGTCTTGCTGCAAATGAATTAAGGGGCCAAGAACTTAACTCTGTTAGAGAACAAATTCCTAGAGTAGCACAAGCTATTGCTGATGGCTTAGGTGTAGAGCTAGGGGCACTTAAAAGTTTAGCAGAAGATGGTGTTTTAACAGCTGAAACTGTGTTAACAGCTATTGAAAGCCAAATTGGGGTTATTGACGAAGACTTTGATCTTTTAGGCAAAACTATTACTAGTGTTTCTGCCGTATTTAAGAATGAATTTACAGCAGCTATTAGAGAAGTAGATAGGCAAATTGGTGTATCAAACTTCTTTGTTAATATCATCGAATCTTTTACTACTAGAGTTTGGTATTTTAGAAGAACACTAGATGCTAACTTAAGAGCAATTAAAGTTAATGTTTTTGCCTTTACTACTGGAGCTTATATAGAGTTTTTAAACATTAATAACGCATTAGATGGACTCTTTGGGGTTAATTTAGTCAAGATATTTGACAAAGCTATTGTTGGGCTTATCAAGGGAAGCCGAAGAATAAAAGAAAAAGTCAGAGAAATTACTCAAGGCATTTTCTATACCGACGAAGTTATTAGCTACACTCCTTTTGGCGACCCTATTTATGCCGAAAGAGATCTTAGTAAAACAGTTAAAGATTTCTTTTATAAAAATGTTTTTGGAGCTGATGAGACAACAACCAAAGCAAGATTTAGACAAACTAAAAAGGAACTTGAAGAATATTTTACAAATATATTCTACGAAAAACAAACATTTGAGACCCCTGACGGTACTCAAACAACCTATGTAGCTCGCCCTTTTGGGGAGGCAATGGGGCTTCTTGGCCAATCTATTGTAGACTCTGCAAAAGCATCTTTTGAAAATATTAAAGGGTTTACATACGAAGACTTTAAAGTTCTAGTAATTGGGGATAATACTGTTGATCAAGTTATAGCGAGTAACAAAGCAAAACTCCTAAAATTAAAGAGTCGTATTAAAGACGCAATTCGTTCTGTATTTTACAAAGAAGTTACAATTATCGGCCCAGGTGGCTCTGAAACATTTTATGAACCCCGCCCTCTAACACGTTCAATTACTGATGCTTATAATTCTGCTCTAGATCTTGCTGCACGAGGCATTGATTTCCTTGGTTTTGAAAACAACATTAAGAGCAAGCTTTCGGGCGAAGGTCTTAAGGAATTATTTAGCAGACCACTTTATGTAACTAAGGAAGTAGGTCCGGGCCAAAAAGAAAAAGTCATTAATGAAGACTCTGTATTCTCAGGTATCTTAAGCGCCTATGAAAATGTAAGTGCTTATATCTCTAGCCTATGGTCTACTATTAATTTTGGAAGCCCAGAAACTCTAACCTCATCTTTAGTTAATACATTTACAGTTGCAATTGAAAATGCTAGAGAGAAAATTAAAGAAAAGCTGAGTAGTCTAAATCAGATGTCTATTGACTACTTGGGCAAGGACTTCTCAGAGCCGCTATATGCCGAGCAACTAGTCGGCCCCGGCGTTACTGAAATGTTGCCTAATGAAAAGTCTCCTTTCTTTGGCTTTGTTAAGATGGTTGACGGGATTAAAGCGCAGTCTCAAAATCTTCTTGGTTCTGGCCCAGTGGCCACAATTAAACAATTTGTAGAAGACGTTAAAGGGTTCTTTCAAGATCTTTACGATACTGTTATTGGTAATTCTTCTTTTACCGACCTTGTTGAAGATGTAAACGACAAAGCTAAGGAAGTTATGGAGGGCGACGGCTCTGCCCTAAGTAGGTTTGAACAGTTTAAAACAAAGGTTAAAGAAGTTTTTGAAAACTTAAAGAATGAGATCTCTAGGATTTTTACTCTTATTGTTTATAAAGACATTGATGAATCAGGACAAGGTCTAGAGAAACGAGGTATTTTTAAATATCTTGAAAACATTAGTAAGAACATTGGCAATCAAATTACGGAAATTGAAGAAAAGTTCAAAGCTTCTTCATTGTTTGATGAAAACGGTAAATTCATTGGGGTTGTTGCCGTTGCAGGTAATGCTTCTGACTCTGTATCTGAGCAATACCAAAGCATTAAACTCAAAGTTACTGGATTTGACTGGAGTGAATTTGTAAGTGAAGCGGTTGATGTTACTTTGGGTAATACAATTTTAGGTGGGCTTGCGTTTTTAAAGTATGGCGCTCAGGGAGCCTTACTTAGAATTGTTGGGATTCAGCTTCTTACTACAAATTGGACAGCCGAGGGCATTGAAGCTTTTGCTGCCAAAGTATCAAAATCACTCTTTACTGCAATTTCTAACAAGATTGAGGGTGATGGTGGCTTAATCGGAAATCTTTCTCAGACAGTTGCCGCTATTGGGGAAGGCACTTTAGAAGGTCTTGACTTTGATAAGATTGTTTCTGAAAACCCAATTGCTAAATCCTTAGCGGGGGTTATTGTAGTAGGTGTTACTGCGGCTTTCTTCTCAAGTAGTGTTAGAGCAGCTATGTTGTCCGGGGGGTTATTCTTATTAGACCTTCTTAGCGGTCAGTTTGCAGGATTTACCTCTGCCCTTACGGGGGATGCCCCGGATCTTTATAAGAGAGATTCTCAAGGAAATATTATTACCGAGGCTCCCAAAGGAAGAAATCAAGCAGGGCCACCTTCACCTGTATTAGACCCCGATAAAGTTGCTGATTTTAAAAAATCTTCTGCAGCAGCAAACTTGTTTAAAACAAGAATAGCTACATTCCTTAGAACAGGGATTGTATTGGGCGCTGGTTTAATAGGCTCAGTTAAGATTGGATCTCAAATTTCAGACGCTCTTGATTTGGGTGATGGAGCGAGTCTAGCTGTAGAAATTGGTGCATTTATTGGATCCGCTATGTTGGCACAAGTTGTCTATGATGGTATTGCAGCAGCTGGATTGAAACTCGGAACCTTTATCTGGGGATCAATTTCTACAGGCATCCTTGCTTCACTTGGGCTTGGTGTTGCAGGGGCAGGAGCTGCCCTCGTAGTGGGTATTGGCGCTCTTTACGCTTATACCTCAAGAGCTAATAATAAGCTTATAGACGCAACAACTGAAGATCTCGCTTCTGGTTTCGCAGCCTTAAATGAATCAGGGGCGATATTTGATAGCCTGTCAAAACCTACTCAAAACTTTGCAAAAGTCCTTAAAGATAATGATGCATTTATTGCAACCAAATCTGAAGTGGCTAGGCTAATTTCAGAAGGCGTACCTGTCTCCGAAGCTTGGAAAACTGTTTTAAAGGACGAGAAGTTTGCAACCCCCTTCATTGCGGCTTTAAACGAGCAATTTAAGACTACTAAAGGGGAAATAGACCTTTCTGCTTTAAACCCACTCTTGTTTGCTGGTTTTAATGAAGGCGACGTCTCTAGCATTGTACTTACCTCTCAAGGGTTGATTAATTCTATTAATAGCGCAGTAACAAATACTGGGGTTGCAAAGGCTTCAGAAAACGCTGCAGGTGAAATTAATGATCAGTTTAGAGAAGATGTTCTTAATAGCTTAAGTGCTACAGAAATTGCAAATGCTATGACAGAATCTTTCTCAAGGCTTTCTGATGTAGAGATTGTTAAAGGTGAACAAGTAGAGCAAGTTGATAACATGACGACCTCTCTTGGCCTTCTGACTGAAGCATTAGGGAGCTATATTGAGACATTAAAAGGAGTTCCTTCTGAGTATAGAGCTGCTGTTCCAGCATTAGGTTACTCTATGACCCCCGGCTATAGCTCTGGTGGCTATATTTCTGGTTCTGGTGGCCCAACAGATGACATGATTCCCGCTAGACTTTCCAATGGTGAGTTTGTTGTCCAAGCCTCTGCTGTTAAAAAGTATGGTCGTACATTTATGGACTCTCTTAATAGTGGTAGACTAACAGGATTTGTAAAGGGGACACCTCCCGCTCCGCAATTACGGCCTGGATCAGTCGAAGAGGCTACTGGCTACACAATTGAAGAGGTTAACCTGTTAATTGAAGAAGGTGTTTTGTCTGGAATTAACTTAGACAACTACCTTACTTCTGAAGACTCTGTTACCAAATTAGAAAATAGTCTTTTTGCAATTGAAACGGCTTTAACGGAAAATCCAAATGATGTGTTCTTAAAAGGTCGTCTAATCAGAGCCGAAGAACTACTCGAAGAAGCAGTAGGTGCACAAACACGAGCAGTTGATGCTGCTATTCTTCAGTCTGAATTTGAAGGAGTAGCGGGAGACAGAGCGCCAGCGCCAGCTGCAGGAGGTGGAGGAGATTCTACTTACGGCATGACGCAGGGGCAAGCCTTCCTTGCAGATGTTAGGGCGGGCTTCAAAGAGGCGTTAAAGACAGGAAACTTTAAAGAGTTTGGTCTTATGTTACTAGACTCCTTTACAAGCAGAGTTGTTGATAGTTTTGTAGATGGTTTTGCCGACAAACTTTTTGAAGGAATGTTTGGTAATAGCGATAACATCTTTGACAACCTTCTTAGTATGGGTGGTACATGGGGCGAAAAGGCTTCAAAATCATTTAAAGACGGCGCTGAGAAGTCTGAACTATTTAATGGCAAAACTTTGTTTGGTGAAAATAGTATCTTTAAGGGACTATTCTCAGAGGGCGGAGCTTTAGGTGGAATTGGCTCTCTTTTTAGTAGTTTGACTAGCGGGCTTGGAAATATCTTTGGTTCACTATTTGGTGGATTCGGGAGCATCTTCTCATTATTCAGATTTAGCTCTGGAGGTATTGTACCTAGTACTCCATATTCTCAGATTGGAAAGGACTCTGTTCCTGCCATGCTAACTCCGGGTGAACTTGTTGTGCCTGCTAATCAGGTTAACAGAATATTTAAAGACTCAGGTCAATCTCAACAAGTATACAATATTAATGTTTCTGGTGATGTATCTAGACAGACTCGTAAAGAGATTGTCGCTATGATTCCTCAGATTACACAGGGAGTTAATATGACAAACAAAGAAAGAGGTCGTTTTGCCTAATTGGAATAAACTATTCACAAGAAAAGGTGGGCAGTTATATTGGAAGGAATCCCGTGGAAGAAGTTCTGCGGGATCTCCTGCCGGAACTAATCATGGCGATGGCTACAAAACTGTCCGTATTGACGGGAAGGCGTACTACGTTCACCGCATTATAAAAGAAATGTCAACAGGAAAAAAGACCACTGGACCTGTTGATCACAAAGATAGAAATCGAGCAAATAATAAGCCGAGTAATTTGAAGAACTCTAATCGTTCTCAAAATAATAAAAATAGACGCTCATGGAAGCGTAAATAACAACTGGTCATCCCGCTTGGGGTGGCCTTTTTTATCAAATACGTCAGAAAGCCCGTACAAAAAAGTGAGAAAATTAAGGCATCTATAATGATACATTAGTATCAACTATCCAAAAGGAGATGACTATGTGGATCAAAGAACCTGAAAAATTTATTGAGGCAATTGCTAACGCCAAGCGACTCCCTAGTAGCTACAAATATGGAATTGTCGAATGGGATGGTCAATTTGCAATTATTAATTTGCTTGATAAAACAGGATTAGATTTAAGAAATAATAAATGGACAAATGAATGGTCAAAATGGTATGATATTGCAAATAATTGCTTTATGACACAAGTTGAATTTGCAGATATAATGCTACAAAAAGTGAGAAAATTGTAGCATCTATAATGATACAATAGTATCAACAACCAAGTGGAAACCAAGAGGAGAATATACCATGGAACAAGAAACTTTTACACTCGCAGAGCTGTACGGTCAAATGACTTGGAATTTTTATTGGCCGTGGTTAATAGTATGGGCATTAGTACTATTATTTTATGCGGGTGATATCGTAGTTGCTATTTTGGCTTCTAGAAAATATCGTGAGTATGAAGCAGAAAATAATGCCAAAATGATGTCTAAAAAGTGAGATTTTTTAGGCATCTATAATGATACAATAGTATCAACAACCAAGTGGAAACCAAGAGGAGATCAACATGAAAAAGATCGTAACCACTATTCTCTCTGTGTTTGTAGTTGCAAGCACTTCGACTACTGCCGTCGCTGACAATGACGGACTTGCCAGACTTAAAGACGCTGGTATAGTAATTGAACTGACAGACGCTCAAAGATTTTCGATAAACTCGACAAACATTTTGTCGGACGTCGGTAACTGCATTGTTGAAAATGCAGATGGTGCCATAATTGGCGCATCCGCTGGTGCAACTTACGGAGCTGCAATTGCTATGACTGGTACACAAGTCAGTGCAACGACAGTTGGCTATGGTGCTGGAATGTCTGGGTCATACCTGGGCTTGGCTGCATTCTCTGGTCCGTGGTTGCCATTTACCGCATCAATGATGGCAACTGTTGGTGTCATGGGCATGGCGATTGGCACAACGCTTGACATTCTAAACGATGGATGTCAATAAAAACAAACAGCGGGGCTTCGGCCCCGCCAATTGTACGGGCTTTGTGTAATATGGAAGATATCGTCGCTACTATAATAGTAATGATTGCATTTAGATTTGCAGTTATTTGCTATTTTCTAGAATCTCACCGCAACTACTTCGGCTCGCCTTCACTATTTGTCGGCATTGTCGGAATACTTGGCTTTCTTGTAACCCACGGGTTTGATATAACGGGAAGCTTTAATATTGGCACTGCAATCGGCTTTTTCTTTCTAGATATATATCTAGGATTGAAAAGACCAATACCCAAGAGGAGAAGAAAATGATCATGGAAGCAGCTATGTGCCTAGCCCTCAATGTGTTTTTTGAGGCTCGTAATGAACCTATTGACGGCCAGATGATGGTTGCAGAGGTTACTTTGAATCGTGTTGATTCACCTCACTATCCTGATACAGTTTGTGGAGTTGTTTGGCAAACTAAACAATTTTCATGGACTCATGATGGGAAACACGACGATCCTACTCGGATGAGTCATCTTGACCGAGTAGAATGGGGACATATTCAGAAACTAGCTGAAGAAGTCCTTGAGAATCCAAACATGTTGTTTGGTACTGGTGCTACGCACTATCACGCCGATTATGTCCGTCCTTTCTGGGTCTCTGACCTAGAATACGTTGGTAAAGTTGGCAATCACATGTTCTACAAGTAAGGAGAAGTAGAATGACTGCGAAACAGATGAAGTTCAAACTTGAGATGTTTCTTATGCTTTTGATGGCAGGAAGAACTGACGAAGCACAAGACTTGATTAATCAGGTCTTGACTTCACTTGAAGATCAAGTAAAAGCGGAGGAACTTCAAGATGCTTGACTATAACTTCTTTGTGGAATACATGAACTCGTGGAAAGACTACGAGTTTACTACTGAAGTCAATCCTTTCTTCATCATCGATGGAGAGTACCAACTACCAACACTGGAGATAAACTAATGTACGCAGCTGAGATTAAAGGCACCGCAGACTATGGTTTTTGGGGAGAGTTGAAGAACTTCCGAATTGTTGCTGAAAGCAAAGAGTCTTTTGAAGACGCCGAAGCTCAAGCTAGAACTAAGGCTTTTAGGCTTTATGGAGCTATTGATAGCGATATCCACACTGTAACGTCAATTTGGAGGGAACCAATGTATGGCTACTAAAACTAAAATGACACCTGAAGAAAAGAAAGAGCATCTAGACAAGATCTCTTTCAGCAATCTTGTAAAAGAGATTGATGAGAAATGGGGGCATACTTATCAAGAGTATGTTCCTACTAAAGATGATGATCTAGAAGACTGGTTTGAAAACCGAGAAAACTAGCGTATCTATAATGATACAGTATGTATCAACCTCCCTGTAGTTTAACTAGCCCATTAGCAATAGTGGGTCTTTTAGACCACAGAGGTCTACAATGCCAAATGAAGGAGATATCTCATGGCTAAGTCTGTAAGTACAAAGATCCGTAACACCAAAAAAGCCCCAAGCTACTATGTAGGTCAAGGTCATCGTTATGCAGGGATCACCAATCGTATGCGAGTAATCGCTGCGAGTGAAGTACTTGAAGGTTACTCGTTTGCTGATGTAGCAAGCAAGTATGGAGTTACTGATGCCAGTGTTCGTAACTGGCTCAAGACTCTGTTGAAGAACAACCCGAATCTTTCGTAAAGTTTTACCCTCGCCCTTCGGGGCGGGGGCTTACCAAATTAAACTATTTTTTTTTTTCTGAGGTGATATATGACAATAGGTATTATTTGCATGGTGGTAGTTATGATGTTTGTAAACGCTACTCCTGACAAATAATAATATTGTTCATGATTCTAAATAACAGGGTATAATAATTATACAATGCCTGTTCGGAGGATAACATATATGGAATTAACTATTCTAGACAGATTAACTGAAGATCTAGAATATCGTAAATCAATTCTTGATAAACGACAAGCAGCTAACTTTTTAACAAATATGTCTGCTAGAGATATCATAGAATTCTCTTACATTCACGTACTCAAGGGGTTAGAAAGAAACGGAACACTAGTAGATGTAGCAAGTAGTATTGGTCGACGACTAAGACAGAAGCTACGTCAAAAACAAAACAGTATTCTAGATGTTCAAGGTGGTTGGTTTGTGCTAATCAGCTATATTGAACTTGGGATACTGGGATATAGAAAGAAACATACTTATCGTAATGGTAAAAAGGATAAGCACAGATCTTACTTTCTTTATGCTAAAGACTGGAAAGCCATTAAAGAACTAATGGATCTAGTTGATACAGAGAAAGTTGATATGTTTCCTGTCAGCGCACCACCTGAAGATTGGCAGGGAGAAGCTTATCATATTGACACTGGTATTAGTGTAATTAAGAAAGGTTATGAGGCTGCACTAAAGTATTTCCAAGAAAATGATATGAGCTATATTGTTAATACTCTTAACAAGCTTAGTCATACCGCTTGGCGAATTAACGAACCAGTATTTGAAGTTTATAAACAATGTATGACTTCAGAACAGAATCCTTTTAAGTTTACCAAGGAGATTGACCCAATTAAACGGGCTTCGTTAATTATCGAAGCTGAAGCTATTCAGAGACTAGCAGAAAAGCACATTGGTAGACCATTCTACCACCTGTATAATCTTGACTTTCGTGGCCGTATTTACCCTAATACTGCTTTCTTGCATGAACAATCTAGCGATAATGCTAAGGGAATTCTAATGCTAGATGAAGCAGTACCTCTTGGAGAAGAGGGCTACTACTGGCTATGTGTTCATACTGCAAACGTATGGGGTAATGACAAAGTAAGTCTTGATGATCGTGTACAGTGGGTACAAGACAATTTAGATGATTTGTTGATGTATGCAGATCGACCAATGGAAGAAACTGGCTGGATGAAGGCAGATAAGCCTTTCAGCTTTCTTTCTGCTTGTTATGAACTCTCTATGCTATCTAATTGGCATGGTGATGGACATGCAACAGAAGACTTCCCAAGTTGTCTACCTGTTTATATTGACGGTTCTAACAACGGTGTTCAACACCTTGTTGCTATGTCTAAAGACGATGAGGTTGCACCACTAGTAAACCTTGTTCCACAAGATCTCCCCGGTGATGTTTATATGTTCATTGCTGAGAAGGTGTGGAATCGTCTTGATAAGATGGTAAAGGAGACTGATCAGGAGACTATCGATAAGTTTCAAGAGGTATTCGAAACAGCTAATAGGCTACAAAACGAATACAACACTGCTCCAGATAAGTCTGAAAGAAAGGCTTTGGCTTTTCAAGCAGCACAAACTTGGCGCAATCAAAATAGAGATCTCCGAGTAAAACTATTCCCTGTATACTGGCACAATATCCAAGACAAGAAAATCCAACGTAAGACTGTCAAGCGTAATGTCATGACACTAGGCTATGGTGGTACGTCCTACGGTATGGGTCAACAGGTAATAGAAGACACTCGGGATATCTCCCCCTATCTAAGAGACAAAGAGCATCTCTGGGGAGCACTCCTTGGCACTCTGGTATATGATACCTGTTATGAGGAGCTTAAGGGGCCAGCTCGTATGTTGAGACTCTTCCAAACAGTTGCTGAAAGAGCAAATGAACGGAAAGAGCATATGAACTGGATTTCACCAATTACAGGGTTTCCTGTATTTCAAGCATATCGTAAGCCTACTAATAAGCGAACTGAGCTAAAGTATGGTGATGATATTATTAAAGTCCAAATCCAAGTATGGGAAGAGACAACTATTAATGAGAGTAAACAAAAAACAGGTGCAGCGCCCAACGTGGTTCATAGTCTTGATGCTGTTCATCTTACTATGTGCATTCACGATGCTGACTATCCAGTCACTGTCGTTCATGACTCTTTTGGATCTCATGCTGGCAATATGAACAAAATGTTCTACCATGTCAGAGAAAAGTTTGTCGAACTCTATGAAGCTAACCCGCTAGAGAAAGTTCTCTTGCAACTAAACTCAATTGATCTAGTACCAGAGAAAGGAAACCTAGATGTACGGAATGTCATTGGCTCAGATTTTGCCTTCGCTTAAAATCGGTAATCGTATTGCTGTGATGTTTGAGAATGAAACTCATGCGGGTTTTGTTCAAGCGCTTGGCGATGGTTATATCGAAGTCATCATGGAAATTGACGGAGAAGAAACTTATGCCGAGTTGTATGAAGACAACTACGACTATAAGATTGAAATTATTGGGTAAATAATACCTGACGTTAAAGAACAATTGTTCACTGAAACTACTAAAATCTATCCAAGAGGAATATTAAAATGGCTGTATTGAAGAACGTTGAACTGTGGTTTGCTAAGCTGGACCCAAAGAAGCCTAATGCTATGTTTGATCAGAATAACCCGACTTGGGAAGTTCAGATTCGTACTCGTAATAAAGCACAAGCTAAACAATGGAAGGACATGGACATCAATGTCAAAACTGATGATGACGATGATGGTGTTTTCTATAAGGCGTCTCTAAAGAAGAAGACGCTTAAGCGGGATGGCAATCCGCAAAACCCTGTTAACCTTGTTGGTGGTGATCTTTCTCCGATTGATCCTAACACCCTTGGTAATGGTTCTATTGGTAATGTTCGTATTTACCAATATGAATACAACGTAGGCGGTCGTAAAGGCATTGCAAGTATGCTGATGGCCGTCCAAGTAACTACTCTCCGTGAATACACACCGAAGCCCCGTGAAGACGACTTCGCTATTGAAGAAATGGAGGTAATCAAAGTTGCAGATAATCAGTCTGTAGATGATGATCAGTTTGTAGCAAGTAATGAGCTTGATGACGAGCTGACGTTCTAAAAACAACACCTAAAACAATTGGGGGAGACTTAACGGTCTTCCCCTATTTTATTAAGCCAAGAGGCATAAAGTGTATCAACGTGATGTAAAAGCAATTAGAGACTTTATTGATAATGACTACGATAAAGGTCTTGAAAGAGTTGTAACTTTTGTTATTGGTTCTATTCGAGAACGCTTCTATAACATTGAGAGAGTAACAGAAGATCTCCTGCTAAATAAAGAAAATTCTAAATCAGCATGGGGTAATCGAAAGAAAGCCTTAATCAGTTTTAATGAGCTTAAGACTACACTTAAGCATCTCGATAATCTACCATTAGAAGAAGCTACGAAAGAATTAACTAAAATAAATGGCTTAGGTGTTGTCAAAGCAAGCTTTGTACTCCAGCTAATGGGTCGGGATACTGCTTGCTTAGATGTTCATAATCTAACTCGTTTAGGTATCTCTAATACTTACTTTAAGGGGAATAAAAGGATTAATGAATACATTGACCTTGTTCAACAAAAAGGAACAGAATATTGGTGGAATACTTGGTGTGAACTAATTGCAGACAAGTATCCAAAACACTTTAAAGATGCTGATGAAGTATCTTTTATCCATGCAAAAGCTATTACTGGAGAGTACTATGAAACTATGTAAAGGTGTATATCTTGCAGGACCAATGGCTGGAATGTCCGGTTCTGAAATGAAAGAATGGCGTGAACACGCTACGATGGATTTAGAACATGCAGGAATTAGTGTGTTAGATCCTACTCGTAGAACGCCATATCACATTAAATCACTTGAAGATAAGGGACTAGATCGTAATATTGCAAATAGGATCTTTAAACAAGATCTTCGTGATATTGCACGGTGTGAAGTTCTTCTTGTTGACATGCGTAATCATGAAGGCGTAAAAGCCCAAGGAACAGCCGCTGAAGTTATGTTTGCTCATATGAAGCACAAAACTATTATTGTCTGGAAAAATCCTGAAGATCATTTGAATCCATTCATGACAGCTATGGCAACAGAAGTTCATGATGATTTAGACGAAGCAATTCAAGCAGCAATGGAGTATGAAGGCTAATGGGATTTTCGCCAAGAATGTATGAAGTCCATGTCTGGTCTTACGATGAAGACGAGGATGGTTTTTATTGGGAGCCAATGTGGATTTTTGACACTTATGAACAAGCTTCTGCTCGTTTTAATCTGTACTACGCAGATGGAGCTGGAAGTGATGTTAGAATTGTAGAAACCAAAATTGTTAAGGCTTTTGAAGATGGAAAACTTTACTCGTAATCAAGTGTTAATTCCGATTAACGAAGTAGAAGATATCTCGATTGTTTCTATTAATGGCAAACCTGAAATTGCTATTTTAGGACCAGAGGGTGTTTACCATAACACTGTAACTCAACTAGCAAATGAAAAAGACCTTCGGGCTTTTATGAGAAAATGGTTTGGAGAGTAAAATGCACGGCTGGATGAAAATAAGTTTACGCCATGTTAACTGGGCTGAAATTCTAGTAGAAGGCGAAAAAGACGGAGACGATTGGTTTGTCACAGATATCTTTAAAGAAGATGGGCGACCTCTCGGTGAACGCACTAAAAAAGAAATTTTCAAGTGGTATGAAGATCAACTTTGGGAGACTGTATTCCTATGAGAAAATATGAATGGATTGATGGTTATGATCTAGATGATGCTTTCGAAGAGCGAGCTGCGATTCTAGAGTATGATGCTGGTTATAGCAGGTACAATGCAGAACAACTAGCGGCACAAATGTATGGCTTTGATAATAAGGCAGAGCTTAAAGCAAAAGTTCAGGATTTAAAGGCATTTTCAGAAAGTTGGGCTAATGAACGTCTTTTTTCTTGATGATGCTAAGACTAACATTTGTACTTGGAAAAAACAACAAACAGAATGGCGGTAGAATGGCTAAGTGGTACTCGGAAGAAATGAAAGAGTTTCATATGAGCAATGTAACCAATGAATATTTTGTTTACCATTGGTTTTACACAGGAATGACCCGAGGATGGGTTCCCTCAGAACTAAAATGGGGTTACATCGGACTTGCACCTTACTCAACAATACCTGAGAGGTATCGTATAGAAACTTTAGAGTGTAAACGAGGTGATCGTAAAAGAATGCGAACTGTTATTAAAATGTTAGATCAATTCCAAAAACAAGGAAAAATCGGCTTCCGAATTATAGCTGAAGGGTTAACTAGAAAAGATGCCTTGTATCTAGAAAAAGCCCTTCGCCCAGAAAACTGGACACATTCTGTTGATCGGCGTGTGTGGAACGAAGTTGCAGGTGGCTAATGAACAGAGTAGAGAGACGTATTATGAAAGAACTTGAGCAGAATAGCTGGAATGACGTTGACGGTAGCGAATTGGAAATTCCTAAAGGATCAGTTCTTGATCTGATGCGGAGAGATGGTCGCACCTATAATAAAATTAAAGAAAGTATTGTTGAATGGCAAGAACTTAAACTCCCTTCAGATATAGTTAAATGGAGATATAACGCAGAAGTTTATCACCAGAAAGAAAAACCAGAGTTTCATGGTGATTTTTCTAATATGACAGAAGATCAGCAAGAGGCAGTTATTAACCCTAGTCATTATAAGCTAATTCCATCAGAAGCTTACGAAAAGTTTACTGATGGTCTTGAATACATGAATCTGATGGAGTATATCTTGTCTCATCATAATGGTGTTGAGGCTCATTTGCTTGGTCAGATTTTCAAGTATGCTGTTCGTCTTGGTAAGAAAGATGACGATCTTCAAGATGCCAAGAAGATTCAGTGGTATGCCAACTATTTAGTTAATGTCATTAAGGAGCGAAATGCATAACTTACCCTCTCACGTTTACAAGGAAGCTAATAGACTTTACTGGTCGGTTAAGGGGATGCTTATCCCCACCGACTGGAGTCGAAAAGATGTTCTATCAGTATATAACGGTTATACTGCTAGAGTATGGGGAAATCATGAAGCAATGACTGATTCCCACATGAGCGGATTTCCCGAAGCATGGGAACTTCGTAAAAAAGAACTTAATATTGAAGATGAATGGCCTGATTTTGTTGATGGAGACCTTGGATGATTGACGAAGAATTGATGTTTAAGCTTGAACAAGAGAAGCAGCTAGAAATAGTACGGGGTGATATTGAACGGGCTTTGCACTCAGTAAAGTCTGCTATTCATTATCTACAGGAGACTGGCGACTATGAGTCAGATCTTTTAGACAATGTTACAGATGAGCTGTTTAATATTGATGCCCTTCTTACAGGACTGTTAGGACCAAACAATGACTAAGTTTGAAGAAAAAGTGGTTGACCGCCTTGCAACTCGACTCTATGAGTTGGGAGAAGTAGATGATAAAAGCATGTCTATTATAAGTGCTAAGCGGCTATATCGCTTAATTAGAAGCTGTGAAGCAGAACAAACCTTGGAAGAAATATTTGATGAAACTAGTATTTGATATTGAGGCAGATAACCTTCTGCCAAAAATATCTAAGTTCCATTGTGCTGGTGCGATTGATGTTGATACTGGAAAAGAGTATTGGTTTCGACCGCATCAGTTCAAGGAGTTCTTAGATTTACTCGATCAAGCAGATATCATTGTAGCTCATAATGCTATGGGTTATGATGTACCTGCCTTAAAGAAACTAAGCAACTACGAGTGGGAACCTAAAGCAGTAGTGCAATGCACTAAAGTAATGTCTCAACTACTTAACTATCGTCGATTTGGCTTTGGTCATTCCTTGAAGGCTTGGGGTGAATTCTTCAAAGATAACAAGGGTGATTATGAGGGTGGTTGGGAAGAGTTTAACGAAGATATGTTTGTATATATGCAACAAGACGTTAGACTCGGTACTAAAGTTTATAAGTATTTGATGAAGGAACTAAAGTACTATATAAATAAGCATAAAAGACCTGATGTTCTTAAAGCCCTCCGTTCAGAAATTGAAATGGATGGCATTATGGCGGAACAGTGTGAGAATGGTTGGAAATTTGATTTAGAAGCTGCACATGCACTTCGAGACACTATTGACTCCCGGATGGTAGAAATTTCTAATTTCATTAACCCTAAACTTCCGGGCAAAGCAGTAGTGGTTGATCCTGATACAACAAAAGAACACGAAGAAATAACAGGAAAACGCTATGCAATCGAAAAGAAACCGACTTACACGAAAGCAGGAAAACTTAATACCCACCTTATCCGTTGGTTTAAGCTTCCTTTGGACACCGATGTTAACTCTAGCCCTTTCTTTAAAGATGATGGGAGTTTTTGTCGGGTTGATTTTAGTGTTGGTGATATTGGCAACACTGATACGGTTAAATCTTACTTGGGAACAATCGGCTGGAAACCGGACGATTGGAACTGGAAGCGCATCAATGGAGAATTCGTCAAGGTCTCTGCAAAACTCACCGATAGTTCACTGGAACCACTCGGAGATGTAGGACAAGCTCTTATGGAGTACTATACCTTACGTTCTCGTAAATCAATCTTAGAAGGATGGTTTGAATATGTCGATGATAACAGCCGTCTACATGGTGACGTCTTTAACATTGGTACTCCAACTTTTAGACAAACTCATAAAATCATTGCAAACCTACCGAGCGGAAAAGCCACTCTTGGCCCTGAGTTTCGGAGACTTTTTATTACTCCTAGCGGCACTAAACTGGTGTCTGCTGACTCAGCTGCTTGCCAGCTCAGGCTATTGGCATACTATATGAATGACCCAGAGTTTACCAAACAGGTGCTCGAAGGGGATATTCATCAAATGAATGCCGATATTATTGGCTGTACACGAAATGAAGCTAAGCGATTTATCTTTGCTTATCTTTACGGAGCAGGTGCTCAAAAGCTTAGTGGCTATATTAACAAGTCTGTTAATGAGACCAAGAAAGCTGTTGCTAAGTATAAAGCAGCGCTCCCTAAACTTGTTAACCTTATTAATCAATGTAATAGAGCTGTTGAGACTAGAGGATATATTATTGGCCTTGATGGTCGTCCTATTAAACTTAGCAGTGAAGAACGGCATAAGGCTTTGAATTATCTCATTCAAGGTGCTGAAGCTGTTGTTATGAAGTATACTGTCAATATGATCCATGAGGAACTTGCTAAAGCAAAAATTGATAGTAAAATTCTTCTATTCTACCACGACGAAGTAACTTATGAGGT
>Ga0209929_1000021_pt1 | contig 55224 bp, 76 predicted proteins | sample SalPon2_C_H2O_MG_2_FD_185731 | JGI IMG/M metagenome (GOLD analysis project Ga0209929, IMG submission 185731) | Salt pond water microbial communities from South San Francisco under conditions of wetland restoration - Salt Pond MetaG SF2_C_H2O_MG... ... | reverse complement strand
GCACTGGTGACGATTAGAAACAAGGCGATGATAAAATCAATCATATTCAATACTCCGTATTGTTAAGTCCGACATCGGACTAGTGAAAAGGTAGACTGTAGGGGATTACCCTACAGCCTCAAATGGGACAACTTCGTTGTTCTGCTCAATCATGCCAATGGCATTTGCCATGGCAATCTTGAAGTCAGCAAGGCTGACCTCATTAAGTTCTACTTGCAGTAGAACCTCAAGAGCCAAATCTTCAGCAGTCTTTTTAGACTGTGGTACAGCTTCGCTGGACTTATCTTCGATAGCCAGAACCTCTGGCTCATCAGCTACGATAGTAGCTTCAAGGACTGGCTCATCTTCAACCTTTGGGTTGACGATTTTGTCCACTGCTTTCAGCAGATCCTTCATGTGGCAAATCGTAGATTTCTTGCCGAGCAAATCGTTTTCAACGATTACATGGAAGTTCTCAAAGAACTTCATGGCTTCACTACGGCGTTGCTTTGCAACGGTATGAAGGTTGGCATTCTTCAGCAAAGCTGAATCAGTCCGGCTACCGCCGGATTCAGTCCGAAGCCGGACAAGGATTTCACCAAGGGTGAACCAGAAACCAGCAAACTCACAGAGTTTCTTGAAGCGATTGACATCACCTTTGGTGATTGACTTGTCCCAACGGGACAATACCAAGCCTTTGGCTTCATTTGTGTTTGGTGCTTCAGCAAGCTGAATGGCGAAAGATTTTTTGATTGAGTTTTGCATTTCGGTTCCTCTTATCTATCTTTAGGTTTTATAGGGATATAACCCTTTCACTACGTTCAAGGGGCTATATACCTTAAAACCGTAAGAAGATAGTTAAGGTTTGGGGTTGAAGCCTTGTGTGTGATCCTCTGCCCAAGCCGTTTCGCCTACGGTTGCAGCTATCTTCGATAGCGAAACTCGTGCGCTAAACTCGTGACACATAGCGAGGCTTGGCAGATTGTGGTAGCTGGTATGACTATCACCTTCAGTGATAGGGGGTGTAGTCCGACATCGGACTTGTGGTTCACCTTTGGTGAAAAGATTAGATGCATCAACCTTGTAACTTCGTTACAAATCTGTATTGTTGGACTTTTACAGTCATACTTCGTATGGCAACTGATACCATAACAGTTGTTTACAACTGAATTGCCGGATTACTTACTGCATATTCTATGCAATATCAAGGGCTTACTCAGATGGCTCCCTAATGAGGCGGCTGGTTGCGCATAATGCAGAGGCATACACGCCTTAGATGAGGGGGCAGGCAGGAGCCACCGGGGGGTAGCGTAGATATGTATACACAGAAATACACAGATCAGGTAAATTGATTGTTAACCACAAGAGCAACTGTCACTACCTATATGCACAAGCATTGTGCAACTGCCTAAATAATAGGCAACTGTAAGGGGGTGTATGGACCATTTGAACTATTTTGCAAAAGGGGGGTTGACAGCCTATAAAAAATCTGATATAATTATGTATAACTAAACTCACTTAAAGTGATACACTTAAATGTTTATATAATAATTCTTAAAAAACTTATTAACTATATCACTTAAATGTACATAAGTTAGTCCTTACTAAATTTTCTTTGTTAATGCACTCTAAGTGATAACACTTATAGTGTATCCCTACGTGCAAAGATTATTCGTGCTATACAAAGAAAGTTCTTGACAATGGCAAAGAAATCTGTAAAACTATACACAGATAATGTTCTTGAAGCATTCTACGATGCTATTCGTAACAATTCATTAGACCGACTGCATATACCTCATAGTGATGTATTCTATGTGCGTAGTGCAGTCGAAGCCCATTACGGGCGTTCATTTACTTTGAAGCACGTAGAAGATGCTATGCGAGCAGAGGGGTGGACAGAGAAAGATGAATAATGGTTTCACTCTTCCTATACCTATCCGTAATCATAACTCCTGCTGGTGAAGTAAAAGCCTACAGCGATGTTGTACAGGAATGCCCTAGCACAGAGTATGTGATGCAGTATCATCAGTCAATGGTAGATGCTGGCGAAATAGTTGATTGGCGAGCAAGGTGTACTAAGGTTGACTTAGATATGGCTATGCCACAAAAAGGATTAAGTACGTAATGGCAATACCTGAACGTGTCAAAAACAAAATGAAAGAGGAAGGTCTGACTGGCGTTAACAAACCCAAGCGGACACCCAAGCACCCAACTAAGTCACATTGCGTGATGGCATCCGAGGGTGGCAAGTATAAATTTATTCGCTTCGGTCAGCAGGGCGTAAAAGGTGCTGGCAAGAATCCTACAAGTGCTAAAGACAAAGCACGTAAGAAGTCGTACTACGCAAGACACGATGCGCAGGGTAAGCCTACCACTAAGCTGTCTGCGAAATATTGGTCACACAAAGTTAAGTGGTAAGGAGAATACACTATGGCTGGCGCAACTAGCATAATAAAATATATTTCTAGATTTGGAGTTACTGCTGCCAAAAACAAATTTGGTACAAGTAAAAAAAGTGGGGTTGGTCAATTAACAGACGAACAACTAGGCCAAGGTCTAAATAAATTTGAAGCTAAAAAAGCTGAAGAGAAAAGTGTAAAGGCTCCAAAAGATAAGCCAAAACCAAAACCAAAGTCGCCGCCACGTAATGTAGAAGCCGCAGCAACGCAACGTGGACTGAGGTTTAGAGATAAGCCAGAGGTTGATATTGAAGTAGAAAGTGATGCCTCACGGTCTGTGTCTGAAACTAATCAGGCACGTGGTGCGGCTAGTGCGGGTCGCAGTACTAATGCTCCCGGTAAAACTAATATAGGCTCTAGGTCTATTGCTAACTTTATTAAAGACCAGAAAAATGCATCACCCGGAATGGCTGCACGTGATGTAGAAAATAAAGCCTATGCTGCTTACATTAAAGCTGCACCCACTAAAGCCGAAAAAGCAAAACGTCAAGCAGAGTTTGACGAGATTAGAAAGAAACGTAAAGAGGCGGATGTACGAGCAGAAAAAAATAGACGTACTAATATTTCCAGAGGAAGCAGAGGCAAACCTAGAGGAACACCTAAAACAGATAAAGATATTGCATTAGCTGCAATTATGCCAGACCCTAAAACGGGTAAAGGTGGAGGTGAGTTAGTTCCTGAGTTTTTTAAATTAAATAAAAATCTTCAAGAGCAACTTATTCGCAGTGCAAAAGCATCACTAGATGCTCCGGGTAAACGGCGATTAGACGCTATCTTGGAAAAGGAAAGTTTAAAGCAAGGCAAAACTCCTCAGTTAGAATCTGCTGGTACACGTACAATTGACACTAGTGACAGAATGGTTCAGGATGCTAAGAAGTCTTTAATAGCTGTCTTTGGTCAAAGAAAAGGCACACAGCTATTCAACAAGATACTGGACGGCAGTAAAACTAAAAAAGAGTTTCTTGTAGAAATACGTTCTATGGTAAGTGGTAATTCTCAAGGACAAAAGGGTACACGTCCAAGTGAGACTGGCGCAATTGTAGGTGATAGAAAATATAATCTACGGCCTGTGGACAGAAGTAATACACGACAACCCGGACGTAGAGAAGTTACATCACGCAGAGGTAAACCCGGAAATACTGAACTTGATTCACCCATGAACCGTGGCGGCAAAGTCACCAAACGTGCAACAGGCGCACATGACTTCCGTATGAACAAAGGCGGCTTGCTGCTGTCATCCGTAGACAATAGAAAGAAAAAATAATGTTTGAATCTAAGCTAGACAAAATGTCTTCATCAGAACTGCAAGCCTATGCGATGAAGTACGGCAAAGAAAACAATATGAGCGATGCAGCCGTACAGAAAATGTTTGGCTCTAAGATTAGACAAAAACAAAATGAAGAAAATCAGGGCAAAAAGAAAATGTCTAAAGGCGGTAAAGCCACAAAGAAAGTACCTGTTATCTCTATCGGTGTAGGCATGGCTGAATTACCTAAAGGCAAAGCTAAGATGATGCGTGGCGGTATGTCAGGCGGTAAGCAACATATGTATGCAGCAGGTGGTATGGTTAAAGATAACCCCGGCCTGAAGGCACTCAAAGCTGCCAGCCCAGAGGCGTATAACAAAATTACTGGCAAGTAAATGCATCCAGTAGAAGCTGACATACGTAAGTGGTCGCACGACTTCCTAGAAGTATCCAACAAAAAACTTAACGGCCTACCACCCTGCCCCTATGCAAAACAAGCGTGGTTAGATGATAAGGTATCCTTCAGTATCAATACAGGACTAGAGGGACTGGTATCTGAAGTCAAACAGTTTGAGCAGCACGACTATGACATAGTAGTGTGGGCAAATCAATACTTACCTGACATGGAATACCTAGATGGATATTGTGATGGCATAAACGAAGCCATGTCCATAGCAGGTAAAGATATGCACCTCATGGTGTTTCATCCAGACTATGACGCTGAAGAGGCGGGTCTGGATTTCCTTGTTGATGAGGATGCAACAGATGAAGGTCTTGTGTACTGCATGGTGTTTGTACAAAGACTGTCTACACTAGACGATGCAGCATTAAGTCTGGAGAAGTCTGGGTATTATGAACACTTTCCAGAGGAAGTGTATAAGAGTCTAGTATTAGATAGAAGGGAACTTAGAAATGGTAGCTAAGAAAAAAATGCGTGGCGGCGGTATGGCTAAGATGGCATCTAAAAAGATGCGTGGTGGCGGTGTAGCAGCCAAAAAGATGCGTGGCGGTGGAATGGCTAAAATGGCTAAAAAGAAAATGATGCGTGGCGGAATGGCGAAAAAGAAATGAGGAAGCAAGCAGTAAAATACTTTGGATGGGCTTTGCTCTATATGGGCAAGCCTTTTACTTGTGTAGGCAACTGGTTTTGGAAGATGCACAAGCGTGTATTAGACTGGAACGATAATGCCTGATCTTAGTGTAGCTAAATTTACCACGGAAAGTAAAACAATAACCAGCACCTCTGCTGACGCAAGTGCTGACGTTATCTATACTGTGCCGGATAACTATAGTGCTATTGTTAGATTTTTACATCTAAGCAATGGTACTAATAGTACTAAGAAAGCATATCTACAGTTTTATCATAACGATGATACTACATACCACTATCTTATAAATGGTTTAAGTATGGCAGGTCACTCAACACATGACGTAGTGTCTGGCAACTTTTTTACACTTCATCAAAAAGATAAATTGTTAGCGTATATTGAAAGTGGTATGACTTTAGATGTTACAATATCTGTAGAAGAATATTTTGATCCCGCAAGGTAATAATTATGGCACCTAGAAAAAAGAGTACGCCAAAAAAGAAAAGCACGGTAAACAAAGCAGGTAACTATACCAAACCTGCTCTGCGCAAAAGACTGTTTGAAAAAATCAAAGCAGGTTCACGTGGCGGTAAGCCGGGTCAGTGGTCAGCACGTAAAGCCCAACTATTAGCCCTTGAGTACAAAAAAGCTGGCGGGGGATACAAAAGTTAATGTCACCACGTAATCATAAAGACTGGATTAAGAAACCTAAAGTAGAGTACATAAACTCTTTGATATATTCTGACCACAGTTTATACAAACAAGAACAAGAAAACATATTCTCTAAAGTATGGGTGCCTATGTGCCACATCAGTGAGATGTATAACAAGGGTAACTTTAGAACAACGCAAATAGCAGGTGTAAATGTTATAGCATGGAACACAGGCGATGGCGTAAAGGCATATAAAAATCACACTATCAATAAACCTAGTGGAACACTGGCTGTACCTATGGTATCACTTGAACCAGAACTACACTGTGAAGTTAAACACGGTGGAATGGTCTGGGTTACACTAGACCCTAACCCAACACAAAGCGTAGATGAATGGACAGCAGGTGCATTTGATTGTATTGCTGATGCCATTGACGCAGAAGAGATGGAAGTATTTCACTATCACAAGGCAGTGATAGACACTAATTACAAACTGTGGCACGATACTAACAGCGAGTTCTACCATGACTTCATGCATTACTTTAACCGTGTGTCAGGATTTAACGATGAGTACTTTGCTAGAAAAAATATCCCATTTGATAACGGACACGTCAACGTCAGTAGCTTTACAGTTAACTACGAAGAGTACGATGGTTTTGAAGACAGAGGAGAACTTAGTTTCCCTAACCTTCCGCCTAACCAGTGGTATATGGTAGACTTGTTTCCCGGCTACAACTTTAACCTGCGTGGCAGTGCATATCGTAGCGACAGTGTAACGCCACTAGGACCAAACAAAGTACTGATTGAGTTCCGTGGCTATGGCCTAAAAAAAGATACCCCCGAAGAACGGCAGACACGTATCAAACACCACAACTCTATATGGGGGCCGTTTGGTAGAAATTTACATGAAGACCTGATTGGTGTCGCAGGTCAAGGCACTACAATGCGAGAAGGTACAGAACCCCGTAACATCTTGCATGGACGACATGAGAATAGCACAATACACGATGAAGTAGGTATGCGCCACTACTACGCAGAGTGGTCTAAGTGGATGCAACTGGATGCTAGTAATCCCGCACTGGCAGCTTAAACAATGACTATCAACCAACCAATGAGGAACAGAGATGATTGCAGAAACCCTTGCGGGTATCGCACTGGTGAAGAGTGCCGTAGATGGTATTAAGTCTACCATTAATACCGCCAACGATATAGGCGACATCGCAAAGTATGTAGACAATCTACTTGAGGGTGAAAAGCAAACACAACAACAACGGTCTAAGAAGTCTGGCAACAGTCTAGGCGACCAGTTTGGTATACAGTCCGTAGCACAGGAAGTGATTGACGCTAGACTTGCACAGGAAAAAGTGCAGGAGATGCGTACCCTAGTAGACTTACGTTTTGGCCCCGGCACGTGGCAGAGCATTGTAGATGAAAGAGCCAAGCGTATACGTGAGGCAAAAGAAGCTGCAGAGCAAGCTAGACGTGAAGCTATACAGCGACAGAACGAAATAATGGAAAATATAAAGATGGGAACTGGCGTTGCAGTTATTGTGTTAGCGGCGGTAGGTCTTTTAATTTTTCTCTTGACAATCCTATAAGATAATGGTATAACTTATTCATGGCATTAAAATCACCACAACAAAGTTTAAAGAACTGGACTAAACAAAAGTGGAGAACCAAGAGTGGTAAACCATCCGCCAAAACAGGTGAGCGTTACTTACCAGAGGCTGCTATCAAATCGCTTTCGCCGCAAGAATACGCAGCCACCACCGCTGCTAAAAGAGCAGGAACTCGTGCTGGTAAGCAGTTCGTCAAGCAGCCTAAAAAGATACAAAAGAAAACGGCGCAGTTTAGACGGGGAGCCTAATGCTTAACTTACTTATTGGACCTATTGCTGAACTTGCTGGCACATGGATGTCCGGCAAAGTAGAAGAAAAGAAAGCGCAAGCAAAGACACGTGTAGCTAAAGCTGAAGCTGAAGCTATCGTAATGCAAAAGAAAGCTACGGGTGAAATTGACTGGGATTTGGAGATGGCTAAAGGTAGCGCATCTTCGTGGAAAGATGAGTGGCTTACTATTTTATTTAGCATCCCATTGATACTGGCATTTATTCCCGGCATGGAAGAGGTGGTGGCAAATGGATTCTTACAGTTACAAGCAATGCCTGAGTGGTATCAATATTCCTTGGGCGTTATCGTTGCCGCTTCTTTTGGGGTACGTTCAGCTACAAAATTCTTTGGAAAAAGGTAAGGATAATGGCAGACAAAGATAAATATGGTGGTGCTGCGGTCATAGGAACTGCAGCAACGGCAGCAGGTGCTACTGCATTAGCGAGTAAAAAATCGCCTAGACAAAAAAGAAGTGAGCAGATTCGTAAACAGCAAAAACAACGTACAGAAGCAAGACAAACTAAAACTACAAATATGCGTAATACTGCTAATGCAACCAATGCGCAAAATAAATTAGAAAGACTAAAAAATATTAAACCTTCTAATTTAAGTGACAGAGATAAACTTGTACGTAAAGCCCTTATCCAAGAGCAAAAAAATATTATACAAGGTGCCACAAAAAGTACGGCAAAGGAAATTGCTAAAAAAGTTGGACTTCGTTCTATTCCATTAGTAGGTGCTTTTTTAACTGCTTTTGAGTCTACTCCCGCATATAATCGGGGCGGATATAACAAAAAGAAAAAATGACCTACACAATGGAAAAGATTCTAGCGTGGAAGTTACTACCTAGAGCAATGATGTTGGCTATGACGTTCATGGCTTATCAGGTAGTACAGTGGTTTATGGAATTAGGCCCAGCAGCTACAACGCAGCAGACAGCATTTGTGTCTACAGTAGTTGGGGCAATGACTGGTGCTTTTGCTGTCTGGATGGGGCATGAACAAAAATGAGTATAATGATTTGGGCATTAGTACTTACTATATGTACCTCAGACGGTAAATGCTTTAATCAAACTGTTCAGTGGTTCGATAAAGAGAATGAATGTATACGATATAAGCAAATATATGAAGAGATACCAAAAGATGGTTCATGGGCATCTGTTGAATATAAATGTGGTATCGTAGGGGCTATGGAAACATGAAGTACCGTAGAGAACATTTTATTGATGAATTAATCAAGCACGAAGGCTTGAAGCTACAAGTGTACAAAGACACTCTTGGAATTGATACTATTGGTATCGGACGAAACCTAGAAGACCGTGGCATTACAAAGCAGGAACTAGATGAATTAGATATTCCTAATATTAACCACGTGTACGAATATGGAATCACTGAAGCTGATGCGGTCTATCTAGCAACAAATGACGTGCAGATTGTCGAAGAAGAACTGGTACGTGCGCACCCTTGCGTGGACAGGTTGGACTCTGTACGTCAACTTATAGTTATGGATATGGCTTTCAATATGGGCGTACCTAGACTTTGTAAGTTTAAAAAGATGTGGGCTGCTATCCACGAAGAAAAATATGACATTGCAGCAAAAGAAATGCTTGACAGCAGGTGGGCAAATCAGGTAAAATCACGTGCAGTGAAATTAGCTAACGCAATGCATAATGGAGAATTTTGATGAGTAAAAACATTCGGACAGTTAGCTCTTCAAGAAAAGGTAGAATAGTTGTGGGTGTTGACCCTAAAAAGAAAACAACTTTTTTGCCACATACGATACAGGATAATATAAAAAGAGCAGCAAAGAATGTAAGTTCTTTTGTAAGGGGTTTAAGTAATTAATGGCTAGAGAACTAACAGAAAAGCAACAAGCATTTTTAAACGTCTTGTTTGATGAAGCTGGTGGTGACATGGTTGCTGCCAAGAAACTGGCAGGGTATGCTGACACTTCTAGCACTGGCGAAATTATCAAAGGTCTTAAAGAAGAAATTCTTGAGGCAACGCAAATGTACATGGCTCGTAATGCGCCTAAAGCTGCGATGGCGATGACAGGTGCTTTGTATGACCCGACTGAGTTAGGCATTCGTGATAAGATGTCTGCAGCTAAAGAACTGCTTGACCGTGTGGGTCTGGTAAAGACAGAAAAGATGCAGGTAGAAGCATCGGGTGGTGTCATGCTTATGCCACCTAAAGCTATTGTAGAGGATGATGACTGATGACTGATAGACAAAAAGAAAATATTGCTAATCTTAAAAAACTTAGAAACAGAATTAAAAAAGATATAAAAACTGTTGCATCTGTTAATGCGGCACAGAAGGCTCTTGAAAAATTAAGCCCATCTGAAAGGCGACTTTTTAATAAAGAATTTCCCGGTGAAATGCAAAAGTTCAGGGACATGAGAAAAAATGTTTTGGCTAGAAAAGAAGAACCTAAATATAGGGCAGACCCAAGCACTAGAAAGTCTATGCCTTTACCTAAACCAAAACCCAAAAAGAAACCTTTACCAAAGACGTTACCTAAACCAAAACCTAAAAAGAAAAATGGTGTTACGTTTGATACTACAGGAACTTTGCCGGGTAGAACCATACGTAAAAACAAATGAGGATGATGACTAATGGCTAAATCAAAAGAACCAGTTTCAACTATGGAAAGTATAGGCATGGATATGTCTGACTTCTATGATACAGATTTAATTAAACCAACGAAGACAAAGGGGACTAGAAAGTCGTCCACTAAAAAAACTTCGTTTCTTAAACACACAACAAAAGATAATAGGAAAAATGTCACGTAGTATAGGCAAGTGGAAACTTCCACAGCCAACAGACATCAAAGAAGAAAACGAATGGATACCCATCCCACGTATTGCACGTACTGTACCATTCGGATATAAACAGGATGATGAAGACCCCGACATTCTTCAACCTATCCAAATTGAATTGGACTTGTTAGAGAAAGCTAGACAGCACGTAAATCAATACAGCTACCGTGAAGTAGCTAATTGGCTGAGTACACAGACTGGCAGATACATCTCGCACGTAGGTTTGAGGAAACGATTGAATAATGAGCGAAGACGTAAGAATCAAGCTGCAAGCCTCCGCAAGTGGGCAGAATATGCGAAAACGGCAATCGCCAAAGCGGAAGAAATCAGTAACCAAAGAACAGGCTCCAAAGCCGAAGGTTGAGATACAGGAAACTGTATCACCTGAATATGACAGCAGCGAGATAGAACAACACGCTAATGTTTTGTTCAAGCCAAACGAAGGACCACAGACAGAGTTCCTAGCGGCGGCTGAACGAGAAGTATTGTATGGTGGTTCTGCAGGTGGTGGCAAAAGCTACGCTATGCTTGCTGACCCATTACGTTACATGGGACATCCACAGTTTAGTGGGCTGCTACTGCGACACACAACGGAAGAGTTGCGGGAACTTATATTTAAGTCGCAGGAGTTGTACCCAAAAATCTGGCCCGGTATTAAGTGGTCAGAAAGAAAAATGCAGTGGACTGCGCCATCTGGTGCAAGATTGTGGATGTCTTATCTCGACAGGGATGATGATGTATTGCGCTATCAGGGTCTAGCTTTTAGCTGGATAGGCTTTGACGAGTTAACACAATGGTCCACACCATACGCATGGAATTATATGCGTTCTCGTCTACGGTCTACTGCACCTGATTTGCCAATATTTATGAGGGCTACGACTAACCCCGGCGGAAGAGGTCATCACTGGGTCAAAAAAATGTTCATTGACCCTTCGCCATATAATAGAGCCTTCGATGCAACAGACACAGACACAGGAGAAGTTCTCCGCTATCCAGCAGGACATAGTAAAGCTGGAAAATCTTTATTCAAAAGAAGATTTATACCCGCAAGACTTTCTGATAACCCATACCTTGCGAATGCAGGTGACTACGAAGCCATGCTTCTATCGCTTCCAGAACAGCAGCGTAGGCAGCTTCTTGAAGGCGATTGGGATATTAAAGAGGGAGCAGCCTTTACTGAGTTTGATAGGCGGGTTCATGTTGTTGAGCCTTTTAGGATTCCTAGCAACTGGGTTAAGTTTCGGGCTTGCGATTATGGCTACGGTAGCTTCAGTGGTGTTGTTTGGTTTGCCGTTGCGCCTTCTGAGCAACTTGTGGTATATAGAGAACTCTACGTTTCTAAAGTCCTTGCCACAGACTTGGCAGATATGATTCTGGATTTGGAAGCGGAAGATGGCAATATTAAGTACGGTGTTCTGGACAGTTCTCTTTGGCATAAGCGTGGTGATACTGGCCCTTCTCTTGCGGAGCAAATGATTAGCCGTGGATGTCGCTGGCGTCCGTCAGACAGAAGCAGGGGCAGTCGTGTAGCTGGTAAGAACGAGATACACCGTAGACTACAGATAGATGAATTTACAGAGGAGCCTAGACTTGTTTTCTTTGATACTTGCACAAACCTCACGGCCCAACTTCCCTCAATACCGTTGGACAAGAAAAACCCAGAAGACATTGACACAAAGAGTGAAGACCACTTGTATGATGCTCTTAGGTATGGTATAATGTCCAGACCAAGGTTTAGTATATTTGACTATGACCCAATGGGTAGACCCGGTGGTGGTATGCAAGTCGCAGACTCAACCTTTGGATACTAAGGAAAAACGATATGAATGAAGATGAAATTATGATCGAAGACGATGCTATCGCACTGGAAGATAGTGATGATACATCTGTTTCAGACGTAGACGTAAGTAACATTATTCCATTTGTATTGGATCGTTATAAGCGATCTGAAGATTATCGTTATGATGACGAACAGCGTTGGCTAAAAGCCTACCGCAATTATCGTGGTTTGTATGGCCCCGATGTTCAATTTACTGAAACAGAAAAATCTCGTGTCTTTATTAAAGTCACAAAAACTAAAACGCTGGCAGCATACGGGCAGATTGTTGATGTCTTGTTTGCTAACCAGCGTTTTCCTTTATCTATTGAGCCTACTGAATTACCAGAGGGGGTTGTTGCCGATGTACATTTTGACCCTAAAGAACCAGAACAATTACGTGGTGAAACTGCTATTTCTAGTCCCTACGGTTTTGCGGGTGACGGAAAAGACTTACCGCCGGGAGCCACAGCGCAGTCCTTACAAGAAAAACTTGGGGTGCTGGAAGGCAAACTGGAACCTGTTGCTGACAAACTAAAAGAGGGGCCGGGTAAGACACCTACCTCTATTGCATTTAGCCCTGCATTAATTGCTGCAAAGAAAATGCAAAAGAAGATACACGACCAGCTAGAAGAATCTGGTGCCACTAAACACTTACGCAATGCAGCATTTGAAATGGCATTGTTTGGTACAGGTGTTATGAAAGGTCCGTTTGCTGTTGACAAAGAGTACCCTAACTGGAATGACGATGGTGAGTATGACCCACTATTTAAAACAATTCCACAAGTAAATCATGTATCTGTTTGGAACTTTTATCCAGACCCAGATGCTAACAACATGGATGAAGCACAGTTTGTAATTGAACGTCACAAGATGTCTCGTACACAATTACGTAACCTAAAGAAGCGTCCATACTTTCGTGGTGAAGTTATCAATGAAGTGATTGCTATGGGTGAAAACTACACTAAGCAATATTGGGAAGATGACTTATCTGACTATGCACCAGAACATGGTGTAGACCGCTTTGAGGTACTTGAGTATTGGGGTATGGTTGATACAGAACTGCTTGAAGAACAGGGTATTGACATTCCAAAAGAACTGAAAGAGTTTGATGAGTTGCAAGCCAATGTTTGGATTTGTAACAACAAACTGCTTCGTATGGTTCTTAATCCATTCAAGCCATCTAAGATTCCATACTCTGCTGCACCATACGAATTGAACCCGTATTCATTCTTTGGTGTAGGTATTGCAGAGAACATGGACGATACACAGACATTGATGAATGGCTTTATGCGTATGGCTGTTGATAATGCTGTACTGTCTGGCAACTTGATTGTTGAGGTAGATGAAACAAACTTGGTGCCGGGTCAGGACTTGTCACTGTATCCGGGCAAGGTATTCCGCAGACAGGGTGGCGCACCGGGTCAAGCTATATTTGGTACAAAGTTCCCTAACGTATCTTCTGAGAACATGATGCTATTTGACAAGGCACGTGTACTGGCAGATGAAAGCACAGGCTTCCCATCATTTGCACATGGACAGACAGGCGTGTCTGGTGTAGGCCGTACAGCTTCAGGTATCTCAATGCTAATGGGTGCTGCACAAGGTAGTACCAAAACAGTTATTAAGAATGTAGACGACTATCTGCTTCGCCCACTTGGTGAAGGCTTTTTCCGTTTTAATATGCAGTTTGATTTTGACCCAGAAATCAAAGGTGACTTGGAAGTTAAAGCACGGGGTACAGAAAGTCTTATGGCTAATGAAGTGCGTAGCCAGCGTCTAATGCAGTTCTTGCAGATTGCAAGTAATCCTGCACTCGCACCCTTTGCTAAGTTCCAGTATGTAATCCGTGAGATTGCAAAGTCTATGGACTTAGACCCCGACAAAGTAACCAACAATATGGATGAAGCTGCACTGCAAGCAGAAATTATGAAGGGCTTCCAGCAGCCAATGCAACAAGAGCAGGGTGGTATGACGCCACCGCCGGGTGCGGATGCAATGGACCCAACAGGTGCAGGTGGTGGTAACGTAGGTACTGGACAGGCTCCTGTGCCGGGTGAACAAGGATTTAGTGCGAATGGACAAGGAAATACTCAGCAAGCTGAAGCCGCTGGTCAGCAACAGCCGCCAGTGGGACAACTTCAATAAGTATTTAGATGTGCTAATTGAACAGCAACATCGTACATTAGAGCAAGGCGATAACACAGTTTTTATGCATCGTGCGCAGGGGGCGATTGCAGTGTTACGTAGTATTAAAACACTAAGGGATGCAGTCAATGGCTAAACGCATGGCAGAACAAATGGAACTCTTTGAGCCAGTAGAACGTGGCTTCAACGAAGGCGGCCTTATGGATGAAGGTGGTATGGTTGATGAGGAATCAGGCAACGAAGTACCACCGGGTTCATTGCGTGAAGAAGTACGTGATGACATTCCTGCTCAGTTGAGTGAAGGTGAATTTGTTTTTCCTGCAGACGTAGTGCGTTACATTGGTCTTGAAAACTTAATGCGTATGCGTCAAGAAGCAAAGCAAGGCTTGGCACAAATGGAAGCTATGGGTCAGATGGGTAATGGTGATGAAGCTGTTGTGCAAGATGACTTGCCATTTGATATGTATGACCTTGACGTAGATGAAGAAGAAGAGTATAATAGTGATGAACTAAAGATGCAAGCAGGTGGTATGGTTCCTTCATACGATCCACGAACAGGTACATACACTATGCCCGGAACAGGTATCGGCGGTTTTCAACCAGCACAACAAATGCCTAATACTGGATTTACACCATACACAGGTACACAACCTTATATGCAACCGTTACAGTATACAGGAACTCAGTATACTACAGCAGATCAAACAACTAATATACCTACCTTTGGTCAAATGGTTGGTTCTGGCTATCAGGGTTCAGAGTTGCGAACTTACGTAAATGATGCAGGTCAAGTATTACAGATACCGTTTGTAGATGGTAAACCTGTTTATCCTATTCCAGATGGGTATAAACCTAAAGGAGATCAATCACAAGAAGAAACTACGGCAGTGACTCCTACTATGGGTCAAACAGGAGTTCGTAATGATGATTCAGGAAGGTCGGCAGAAGATACTGCTGTAACTGTAGCTGGAAAAGCTATAGATGAACAAAAAGACGTGGTTAAAGAAAAATATGCAATATCAGGAAGGCGTGGAATAGATTTACTATCTTTTGTTCCGGGTGGTAACTTTGTAAAAGAAGTTTTTGGATTAGGTGATGTTGCAACCGTGTTTGAAAAAGATCCAGAGGCTATGCCTACTGCAATAGGTGGTCCGTCTGCTCCATTTGGCCCAGCAGATTTATCAGGGCTACCCGGATTACCCATGACTGGATTAGGCGTTCAACCAGTAAAAGGGGAAATTCAACCAGCAGAAGGTCTATTGCCAGCATCTGCTGTTGTAGCACGTAACCTAAAGGCACTTCAAGATTATATAGGCGTAACACCTTCACGATATGCAGGTTATGAAAAAGGGGATTTAGACCCTGTTACTGGTGGTTTCTTTGATAAAAATGGTATTGCTATAGATATAAGAACAGGTGGTCAAGCTAAAAGTGACAATGGAAGTATGAGTTACGCTTCTTTTTCAGATTACAAAGAAGCACTTGATGCAGGTAGAAAATCAGGTTGGCGTGGTGGCGTTATTGACTCAACAACATATTCAGGTTTAAGTAAACAAGGCAAAGTAAATTACGATAAATTTGCTGATATTATGGGTTATCCAAAGGGTGGCGGTAAAGGTCTTGCTGATGAAACAAGAGATGGTGATAGCGGCTTCTCATTTAGCGGCACCTCTGATAAATCTGCAGCAGATTTCGGTAAAGCTGATGTGGCTACTGGCAAAGGTGGCGGCGTAAGGTCAGAAGATTTGGATGCATCATTTGGTGGCGGCGTAAGGTCAGAAGATAGAGATGCAGCAGTTGGTAAAGAGGACAACAGTGACAGCGGAGGCCATACCGGAGGCTCTGCTGCAGATGGAAGTGAGGCAGATACAGGTGGTGGCTACGGTGGATTAGGCCACTAATAAAAATAATCCACAATCAGTTGGCCTACCCATCCCCCACCCCGGCGTGGCTACGTTGGCCCCAACAAAAGGAAGTACAAACAATGGCAGAACAAGCTATTATGGCTGAAGAAATGAAGCCTGAAAAGAAGATTGCGTTTGCAAATCGTAAATACACTAACGAAGAAAAACGCAAAATGGAAGAAGAAGAACTAGAGCAGCTTCTAAAAGAACAGAAGGGTGAAGTAGAAGAACAACCCGAAGAACAAGAAGCTGAACCTGCAAACGCAGAAGAGAAAACATTTAAAAAGCGTTACTCTGATTTACGTAGACACCAGCAACAACAAGCTGAAGAGTTTAAGAAAGAGATTGAAGCACTCAAATCTCAACTCAGCCAAGCTGCACAGAAAGAAATGAAACTGCCTAAGTCTGACGAAGACATTGAACAATGGGCAGCAGACTATCCTGATGTAGCAGCTATCGTTGAAACAATTGCTATGAAGAAAGCACGTGAACAGTCAACAGCACTGGAAGAACGTATGAAAGCAATTGATGAGTTGCAGTCTAGTGCTACTAAAGAAAAAGCTGAAGCAGAACTAATGCGGTTGCATCCTGACTTTGGTGACATTCGTGACAGTGATGAGTTTCACGAGTGGGCAGAAGAGCAGCCTAAGTGGGTGCAAGATGCACTGTATGACAATGACAATGACGCACGTTCTGCTGCTAGAGCCATTGACTTGTACAAAGCTGACATGGGTATTGCTAAAACAAAACCTAAGTCTAATAAAGATGCAGCTAAGTCTGTATCTACAAAAGACTCACGTAGTAAGCCACAATCAGATGAAGCTACTACGTACCTCAAAGAGTCTGCTGTACAAAAAATGTCACCGCAAGAATACGAAAAGCGGTCTGACGAAATTATGGAAGCTATCCGTTCTGGAAAGTTTATCTATGATGTATCTGGCTCTGCTAGATAAAAAAAGTGTTGACAAATAGTTATTTGTAAGTATAACTATAGTCAGATTAGTGTAACTGTGTAGCGCAACATGGTTACACTACTATTCGCAAACAGCCAAGTCTTACGGATTACCTGACGAACATGGCCCGTAGAATAGCAGGACGGCCATCTTGCTAAAATACGCACCCAATGTGAATCAGCCTCCTGATTAGTCTTGCGAGTTTGTATCTGTAAAATGCTACAATAGGAGATTTTAAAATGGCATTTACTTCCGCTGCGGGGTATGGCAATCTTCCTAACGGTAATTTTTCACCCGTAATTTACAGCAAACAGGTGCAACTTGCTTTCCGCAAGTCTGCTGTTGCTGAAGCTATCTCAAACTCCGATTACTTCGGTGAGATTGCTAACATGGGTGATTCCGTGAAGATTATCAAGGAACCCGAAATCACAGTTAAGGCTTATGAGCGTGGTACAACAATCACCCCACAAGACCTTGACGATGAAGACTTCAGCCTGACAATTGACAAAGCTAACTACTTTGCATTTAAGGTTGACGACATTGAAGAGGCACACAGCCACGTTAACTTCCAGTCTTTGGCAAGTGACCGTGCTGCGTACCGTTTGGCTGACCAGTTTGACCAAGACGTTCTTGGCTACTTGTCAGGCTACAAGCAGTCTGCACTTCATGCAAATGCTGACACAGTAAACACAACTGTTAACGGTTCTGTTGCTGTTTCAACTGCAGGTACAGACGAATTGCTTGCCAGCATGAAGCTGGACGCATCTGACTTTAACTCTGGTACTGCGGGTGAAGCGATTGCTATCCTGCCACGTACTGGTGCAGGTGCTGCTCCAACTGCCGCAGGTGATGCAAATCCGTTGCAAATCATTGCCCGTATGTCACGTCTGCTAGACCAGCAGAATGTTGACACACAGGGTCGTTGGCTTGTTCTTGATCCAGTGTTCATGGAAGTATTGAAAGACGAAGATTCTCGTCTGTTTGATGCTGACTTTGGTGGGTCAGGCTTGCAGAACGGCATTGTAAGCAACAACATCCACGGCTTCACCGTGTACTCGTCTAACAATTTGCCAGCACTTGGTACTGGTCCTTCCTTTGCAGGAACAAACAGTGCCGTTAACTTTGGTGTAATTGTTGCTGGTCATTCATCTGCTGTTGCAACTGCAGAGCAGATTAATAAGACCGAAACCTACCGTGACCCTGACAGCTTTGCTGACATTGTTCGTGGTATGCATTTGTATGGTCGCAAGATTCTCCGTCCAGAGGCTCTTGTCAACGCCATCTACCACTTAGCGTAAAGGAGAATAGATTATGGCTACTGTAACTACTCTTGCCTCTACTGCCCGTGGCGTTGGCGCACGGGGTCGTCAGCCGTACATGGTACAGCAAACGATTGATTTGGCTGCTGCAGTAACTGCTAAAGGTTCTGCTCTTGCTGCCAATGACATCATTGAAGCGATTACCGTACCTGCTGAAACACTCATTCTTACCGCAGGGTTTGAAATGACTGCTTCTGTACAAACGGCTGCTGATGGTTGTACTGCTAACCTTGGTGTTACTGGTGTAGATGTTACTCGTTTTGTGTCAGCTTTTGACATTGACGATAACTCTGCTTCTTTGACATCTGGTGTTGGCTATGCAACTATGGCTGATGCATCTGCTCCAATCTTCATCGAAGCTGAAGACACAATTGACTGGGAACTTCAGGCAGCAACTACTGCTCCAACTGAAGGTAAAGTCCGTGTGTTCGCAGTTCTGATGAATATGGCAGACACAGGTGACATGGCTGCTGATGAAGTAGATCGTGACACACTTGCCTAAATAGTTGAGGGGGCAGGGCAACTTGCCCCTTCACTTTTCTTTTGAGGAATCATAGATGGCTACGACATTTTTACAATTAGTAAATCAAGTAAACAGACGTTTGAATGAAGTTGAACTAACTTCTGCAAACTTTGCAAGTGCGACAGGTTTTTATGCACACGCAAAGGACGCTGTTAATGCATCTATTAGATATATAAATCAATCCGAATTTGAGTGGCCTTTTAACCATAATGTAGAAGAATTAACACTAACGGCTAATCAGAGCCGTTATTCTTTTCCTGCTGATTGCAAGGTAATTAACTTTGATACTTTTAGAATTAAAGAAAATAGTTCACTAGGTAATTCTACAACTCGTATATTACCTATGACATATGAAGAATACTTAGATAAATTTGTAGCACAAGAATATAACAACACCAGTTTTCAAGGTGTTCCCACCCGTGTAGTACACGCCCCTTCCCTTGAGTTTATTTTATCCCCAGAACCAAATGCTGCATATGAGTTAGTATATGAGTACTTTAACTTTACTGCTGACTTATCTGCAAACAATGATACAATAGTAATACCTGATAGGTTTGTTCATGTGATTGTAGATGGTGCTATGCACTATGCGTACTTGTTCCGTGGTAATACGCAAGATGCGTTGGTAATGAAAGAAAAGTTTGATGAAGGCATTAAATATATGCGTTCAATGTTGATTAACCGTACACGGTATGTGCGTTCTTATATGATTCCGCAAAACACAGGTGGTGGCCTTAGATACGGATATTCTTCAATAACATAGGGGTAATTTATGGCTGATGCATGGAAAACCTATGCCGTTGAGTTTCGTGGTGGTCTTATAAGTAATCTGTCACCTTTGCAGCAGGGTATTAACGCACCGGGTAGCGCAAGAATACTACGTAACTTTGAACCGTCTGTTGAAGGTGGCTATCGTAGAATTGAGGGCTATGACAAATACGACAGTAATATAATTCCGCCATATGGCGCACCAAAGGTACATGGTGGTAGTCAAAGCGGTACATCACTTACAATAGCAAATATACACCAAACACCTGTTGCGGGTGATGTGTTGACATTTACAGGTGGTGCAGTTGCAGGTGCGGCGCAGACAGGTACATCACTAGACGTAGACGGATTAGATGTAACCCCATCTGTAAATGATACATTTACTATAGAAGGTGACACAACTGTATACACAGTAAGCGCAGCAACGGCTCTTGTAGGTACAGCATCTACTCTTACAATAACACCAGAGTTAGCAGTTACTCCTACAGACAACGCTGTTCTTAGTTTCAGATATACTATAGCCACAGGCGGCGTGAGTTTTTCTGCAGGTGTAAACAGAGCAACATTAACATTTGACCAAACAATGGTGGTCAATCCGTCAGATCAAGATGACATTACGTTTGTATCTACCGTACTAGACTACCTTGCATTAGGCGTAGCAAGCTGGGAAAGCCAAGCTATTGTTGCTAAAAATGATGACATATACAGCACTACAGGTACTGGCTATACTAAAATAAATGTGCCTAGTTATGGTACTGTATTAGTAAATGGTGGAAGCCAAACAGGTTCGTCATTAGCGGTAGATGGTTTAGACGCTACTCCGCAACCACAAGATCAGTTTACTATTGCTGGTGTAGACTTAATATATACAGTTACAGCAGCACCTAGCGTTACTTCTGGTGCAGCAACTATAAGCATAGACCCAGCACTTAACTCTAGCCCAGCAGATAATGCCGCCATTACATTTATATCTACCAGTAGAGAAGGTGCATCACGTACCCGGTTTGCTAAATACAACTACGATGGTACGCAAAAGATTGCTATAGTTGACGGTGCCAATGCACCAGCCACATATGATGATAGTATATTTACAGTACTAAACGATGCTCCAGCAGATGTAAAAGGCTCATCTTTTGTAAGCAATTTTAAAAATGCTTTGTTCTTTGGTAAAGGAACTAATCTTAATTTTACTGCACCATATACAGACAATGACTTTTCAGTAGCTAATGGCGCAGGTGCAATCAACGTAGGCTCACCAATTACTGGACTAGAAGTATTTCGTGACCAATTAATTATTTTTACTGAAGTATCTATACAAAGATTAGTCGGTAACACTATCGCAGACTTTACATTGCAGCCAGTAACAAACGATATTGGCTGTATTGAAAGTGACACCATTCAAGAAGTCGGCGGTGACATTATGTTCTTAGCACCTGATGGTCTGCGACTGTTAAGTGCAACAGATAGAATTGGTGACTTTGGATTAGGTGTTGTATCTAAAACTATACAGGATGACTTAACGACATTTATTTCAGCGAATACAAATTTTTCAAGTTGTGTTATTAGAGAAAAGTCGCAGTATAGAATATTAGGGTACAACAATAACATTACGCAGGAAAATGCTCAAGGTATTATTGCTACGCAGTTTGCAGAACAGGGCGGTGCAAATATGCAGTATGCAGAAACAAGAGGCATACGAGCATATGTAGCAGACAGTAACTACCACTTAAATACAGAAGTCGTGGTTTTTGCTAATAATGATGGCTACTTGTATCAAATGGAATCAGGAAGTGATTTTGATGGTACACCAATACTAATTACTTTTGCTACGCCGTTTATTCCTATTGAAGACCCACGTGTACGAAAAACTTTTTATAAGATATTTTTGTACACAGATCCACAAGGTAGTGTGGCATTTGATTTAAGTTTAAAGTTAGATTTTGACGAATCAGGTATAATACAACCAGCACCTATTAACATTCAAAACACACAGGGTACTGTTGGTTTCTTTGGACAAGGTACATTTGGTGTAACATCATATGGAGCCAAGCTAGTTAAACTATTTGAAAGTCAAGTTGTTGGTTCAGGATTTGCAGTTTCATTCTTGTTTGATTCTGCTACAGAGGCACCGCCGTTTTCCCTTGACGCATTAACGGTAGAATATGCCACTAACTCAAGAAGGTAAAAACTATGGGAACAGGATACACTAGAAACGATACAGCTAATAATATTGCTGATGGTAACGTAATTAACGCTGCTGACTTTGATGGCGAATATGATGCCATTGAAGCAGCCTTTAATGCTACCACAGGACATACACACGATGGTACTGCTGCAGAAGGTGGTCCTATTACTGTGGTTGGCCCTGTGCAAGATGTGGTTGTGTCGTCTACAGAAATGCGTCCTAAGACGACTAACACACTAGACCTTGGTACATCTTCTCTTGAGTATAAAGACCTTCACCTTGCTGGTACAGCAAACTTACCTACCGTAGACATTGACGCAGGTGCTATTGACGGAACTACCATTGGTGCTAATAGTGCTGCTGCTGGTACATTTACTAACCTTACAGGCAGCACAGACCTTACGTTAGCTAGCGGCGCAACTGTGACTGCTATTCTTGACGAAGACACAATGACTTCAGATAGTGATACAGCACTAGCTACGCAGCAATCTATTAAAGCATACGTAGATTCTCAAATAGGTGGAGCAGATGAACTCAGTGAAGTACTTTCTAACGGTAATACTACTGGTGGTAATAATATTGATGTAGATGATAATGACAGAATCCGTGTTGGTGCTAATCCTGATTTAGAAATATATCACGATACTGCATCTAATCAAAGTAGAATTTTTGCAGCAGGTACTGGTGATTTGCGTATTGCTGCTACAGATTTAAGATTGTCTGCTACTGCTGGTACTGAAACATACTTACATGGTACTGCTAATGGTGCTGTAGACATCTACTATGATAACTCTATTAAACTTTCAACAGAAAGCACAGGCATTGATGTTACTGGAAATGTAGATTTATCTACTGATGCATCTGCTATTAATCTTGGTGCAGGTAGCGAAGTAAATATTACACACGTAGCAGATACAGGCGTAACACTAAACGTAGAAAACTCTACAACAAACGCAGTAACTGATGTTCTTAAACTACAAGCACAAAGCAGTGGTACACCTGCTGTCGGCATCGGTACTGGCGTTGAGTTTTCCACTGAAACTGCTTCAGGTAACTTAGAAATTGGTGGCGTTATTGAGTCATCAGCCAGCGGCTTAACACCTACATCTGAAGAATTTGACATGATATTCAAAACCATGTCAACTGGTACTGCTGCTGCAGAACGCTTAAAGCTGAATGGTTCGGGTGCTACTGTTGGTAATGTCAATGTAGATGGCAACACTGTTAGCAGCACAGATACTAACGGCGATATTAACCTATCACCAAACGGAACTGGTACAGTTGTAATTAATACAGACCTCGATGTTGATAATATTAATATTGATGGTAATGCTATTACAAGCACAAATGCTAACGGTAACATTGAACTTACTCCTGCTGGCACTGGAGAAGTTGACATTACCAAGGTAGACATTGACAGTGGTGCTATTGACGGTATTACTTTAGGTACAAACAGTCCTGTTACGGAAGCGCAAATTGACAATATTAATATTGATGGCAATGCTATTACATCTACCGATACAAACGGTAATATTGCACTGACACCAGATGGCACAGGCGAAGTTGATATTAGCAAAGTTGATATTGATGGCGGTGCTATTGACGGTGTAACTATTGGTACTAATAGTCCAGTAACAGAGTTACAAGTAGATAATATAAATATTAACGGCAACAGTATTATAAGTACAGATACGGCTGGAGACATTATACTTGATCCTAATACCACAGGTAATGTTTTTATAGGCAACTTTGAATTTGACGCAGACCAAAGTATAGGTGCGGGTCAAGATAATTATGTGTTGACATATGATAACACTGGTGGTACAATACAGCTTGAAGCATTACCGGGAACAAGTATATCAAGTGATACATCACCTGCTCTTGGTGGTACACTTACTGCAGATGGCTTTAACATTGAGTTTGATGACAGTGGTGCAGCAACAGATGATCGCTTGCGGTTTGGTACAGGTAATGACCTAGAGATTTATCACGATGGTACTGACAGTATTATTGATAATGCTACAAGTGAAGGTAGCATCAAGATTCAAGATACATCATCTACTGTATTAGAGATTGGTGCAGATGAAGTTACTGTAACAGGACGTGCATTAAGTTCAGATGGAACTGATGCTGTTACAGCAGAAGATGATGCTAGTTTTGATTTATCTGCTAATACTAATTTTGAATGTACCCCTACTGCCGATGCAGAAATTACATTTTCTAATATTGTAGAAGGTCAGTCAGGCAATATTAAGTTTGATAACTCTGGAGGACACGCTATTACTGCGAATGCTGTAGTTGCAATGAATGCATCAGCACTAACTGCTCTACAAACAGCAGGTGTATATCACTTAGCTTATTATACAGTAGGTACATCAGGAACAAACGATGTGTTATTATCAGTATCAGGTTCACTGACATCAGAAGGTGTGTAATTAAAATATGAGTATTGTAAAAGGAAATCATGCTGGACTGGGCGGTGCGGGTGCGCCGGGTGGACCGTTAAGTGGCGGCGGCGGTGACTTCGCCTATCCTACTACTATAAATCAATCTCTGCGGTTTGATGGTTCTGCGGCATATCTAAGTAAAAATGATTTTGGAACTTCGACAGATGTAAACAAACGAACTTTTTCAACTTGGATAAAACAGTCTAAAGTACGTTTTGCAACTTACGATAGTATTATTTGTGCTGCCGCTAGTGGTATTGAAGGTATTATTTTTGAAGATACTGAAAAAATAGGACTCATAGAAAATAGTTCCACATATTTTTCAAATGCCCTATTTAGAGATCCTACAGCTTGGTATCATGTATTTTTTACATTTGACCATTCAGCAGGTGAGTATAAACTTTACATAAATGGTTCTTTAGAAAAAGGTGTTTCTGGAGCCACAACCAGTACAATGGATAAACTTATCAATACTGGTCATCTAACCACAATAATGAAACGAAGTAACGCTTCTCAGTATATAGATGGTTATCTTGCTGAAACTGTTGCTCTTGATGGCTATATTGGCGATATAAATGATTTTGCAGAAGATATTAATGGCGTTTGGGTTCCAAAGAATCTTTCTAGTGCTGGGTTTACTTATGGAGTAAATGGATTTTATTTTACGTATAAAAGTTCGGATATAAACACCACAGGTAGTTCTAGGGATGACCCTTATGGATCAGCTACGGATCAACCAAACAATACTATTGCAGATAATTCTGGTCAGGGAAATCACTTTACTATAAATGGTATAACTGCAAACGATGTTGTGCCGGATACACCCACTAATAATTTTTATACTATGAATCCTAATATGAGGCCGGAAACAGCAACAAGTAGTAGTACTTATCCTGAAGGTGCTATAGGTTACAAAAATAGTAGTGGTAGTTATCAAAATGGTGGTTATAGCAGTGCTGCAATACCCGTATCTGGAAAATGGTACTTTGAAGTTTATGTAAAAACCAAAGGCGGATCACCCGGAATAGGTTTTCAGACTATTGACAGAAGTATATTCTCAAGTTACAGAGGTTATTTTGATTACAGTGGACCGGGCAGTTACTCCAATCAAATACCTTTATACAACTCTACTGGAAAAATTTATTATGGTCCTACAAGTGGTGGCAAAAACGAAGTTACAGGCCAAGACACTTGGACAACAGGAGATATTATTCAAGTTTTTGTAAATGTTGATGACAACGAAGTATATTTTGGAAAAAATAATACTTGGCAAAATAGTGCGGACCCAGATGCTTTAACAGGTGGCCTTTCAATGGGGCTTGCAAACCCATCAGCAGGTAGGGTTGTTCACGCTATGGCACTAGCATATAGCAGTGGAGAATATCTATTTAATTTTGGTCAGGATGATACCTTTGCTGATAATAAAACAACCGGTTCAGCAGAGGCATCTGACGCAAACGGTGTAGGCGATTTTTATTATACCCCGCCAACAGATGCGTTAGCTTTATGTACTTCCAATTTACCAACACCAGCTATTGGCCCAAATCAAGATGCTGGTTTGCAAGTTGACGATCATTTTGAAACTATTCTTTATACAGGCACAGGTGGAGAACAACACATTGGTTCGGGTGGCGTACAGCATCCTCAAGATGTCACTACTATTGCTAATAGTCTTAGGTTTGAGCCTGATGATGAGCCAGCATTATCAAAAAGCGATTTTAGCACACAGACTAATACTAAAAAAATGACAATATCTGTATGGGTCAAACGTGCTGGTCTAGGTGCTAGAACAAATATTATATTTGCAAAAAGTGGTAGTAGTGCTTTTTTACAGTTTGATTCAAGTGACAAAATAACATGGAATGCATACAATACGGGATATACCAGCTTTACAAGTGATAGAGAATTTAAAAATACATCAGCTTGGTATCACATTGTTGCTCAAGCGGATAGTCAAGACCAAACTGGCGCAAACATACATAAGGTCTATGTAAATGGAGAATTAATATCTGGAACAACCAGTGGATCATTTGTGCCGGATGATACAGCCACCATGTTATTGCGTAATGGTGTTACTACTTATATTGGTGATGACACTGATGGTGCCTATCACTTTGATGGCTACCTTGCTGAAATGAATGTAATTGATGGTAGTATAGTTGATCCAACAGAATTTGGTCAATTAGGTTCTAATGGTTATTGGATTCCAAAGGCAGTGTCGGGTTTAACATTTGGCGATAATGGTTTCTATCTTGACTTCTCTGATAACTCAACTGCTAGTGCATTGGGTACAGACAGTTCAGGTAAGGGTAATGATTTTACACCGTCTGTCAATATAGAAACAACTGACCAGATGGGTGACAGTCCTACACAGAACTTTGATACTTGGGATCCAAACAATAATTATAATTACAATGCACCAACTGAAGGAAATCTTCGTGCTTTAACTAGCGGCAATAACGGAACGCAGCGATCTACTTTTGCTGTATCATCTGGAAAATGGTATTGGGAAGCTAGAAACGGAAGTGCAGGTTCTGGTAGTATGGTAAGACTCATTGGTATCGCTAAAAAAGATACAACTATAAGTAGTATCCCATATAATAATAGCGATTGTTATTTATACTACGATCAGGGCAATATATATAATGGCGGAGATCAGGGGTCATACGGTGACTCTTGGAGTGCTGATGGTGACATAGTCGGTGTTGCATTTGATGCGGATAATGGTGCGCTTTGGTTTAGTAAAAACGGTACTTGGCAAAATAGTGCAACAGCATCAGAGATAGCGGATGGCACCACAACTAACGCAGCTTTTACGGGCATTGAAGGTACTTATCTTATGATGGTTAGTAAGACAGGTGGCACATCAAGCAATGACCCACATCATGCTAACTTTGGGCAGGATCCAACTTTTGCTGGAGATGAAACAGCACCAGCTACGGATAAAACGGACGCTAATGGTTTAGGTAAATTTTTCTATGATGTACCTACAGGTTTCCTCGCATTAGTAGACGACAACATTCCCAAAGAAGGTATAGATAGTCCGGATTTTGTATGGATTAAAGAAAGAGATGCTAATGTCCATCACTATTTATTTGACACAATTAGAGGACCAAAAACATATGTACAATCTAGTGTAGCCCATAGTACATCAGAAGCCACAAGAACAGATGATACTACTTTAATATCTTTTGATCCTCAAGGATTTACCATTGGCTCTAATGGTGATGTTAATGGAAGTGGTGATTCATATGTAGCTTGGATGTGGAAAGCAGGTGGGCCTTCTCCTACACGAAATTATACTGTAAAAGTTGATGCAGATGCTAGTGATGGCGATCAAAATAAATATTTGTTTGATGGAAATACAACTATATATGCTCCTACATTAACACTACAACCGGGTGGTACATATACATTTGACCAATCAGACAGTAGTAATACAGGTCATCCACTTCGTTTTTCTACTACATCAGACGGTACTCATGGCGGTGGCTCAGAATATACAACGGGTGTAACAACAGCAGGTACGCCGGGTACTGATGGTACAACAACTATAGTTCTTGCAAGCGATGCACCAACTTTATACTATTATTGTTCATCACATAGTGGTATGGGTGGACAAGTTACTCCTAATACAAAACGTGGTTCAAGTAATTTTAAAGGCGGTAAAGAATCAATTGTAACTGCTAATCAAACTGCTGGATTTAGTATAGCTAGTTATGTTGGAGATCATACTTCTGCTGGTCTAAGCGGTAGACCTGTTGGTCATGGATTATTAAAACAGACAGAATTTACGCTTATTAAAGATCGTGGTAATAATAGTAATAACGACAACTGGAGCCTGTCATCAACACATATAGGTGATGATTATATATATTGGACTAGCATGAATCCAACTGGAACTGCACAAGTATACCCAACGTCAGGAAATGATGAAACTGTAACTGTTGGCATTTCTGGTACAACTGCCGCAACTAGAACAAATAACGAAGATAATCACAATTTTATTATGTATAATTTTCATTCAGTGGATGGTTATTGTAAGCTGGGAAGTTATGAAGGAAATGGTATTGCGGAAGGTCCTTTTGTTTACACTGGGTTTAAGCCAAGATGGGTTATGATAAAATGTTACGAAGGAACAGGTAACTGGTTTATATTAGATTCAGTAAGAAGTCCTATCAATGAAATGGATGATAGACTTGATGCTGACAACTATAATGATGAAGACACATCAAATGCAGACATAGACTTTTTAAGCAATGGGTTTCAGATACGCACCGCTTCAACAGCAGGTATAAATCAAAACAATAATGGGCATTTCTATATTGCATTTGCTGAATGTCCATTTAAATATTCTAATTCTAACTAGGAGATATAATAATGCCTTGGAAACACGGACACAAAATATTAAGACCGGGAACAGCTTGGACAGATAGCAATGGAACACTGCATTCTGGTTTGTGGATGAGGTATAATGATGCGTTTAAAGCAAGATATAATATTGTGTGGGAAGAGCCAGCCCCAGTGCAAGAACCTGTTGACAACCGTTTTTATTGGGGTCGTAATCTTGACGGCACACTAATACCAAAATCACTAACTGACATAAATGAAGTCGATGAAGATGACAATCCTATATTAGACGAAGGCGGCAATCAGGTTGTAACACTTGGCCTCAAGTCAATCCACAAAGCACAAACAAAAGAACAGGCAGGTTTGTTGCTTGCACCAACCGACTGGCACATCGTAAAGGCTGCTGAAGTATCTGGGTATACTGTACCTAGTGAAGTCACAACATATCGTGTAGCGGTACGCACAGCAAGTAATACAATAGAAACTGCAATAGACAATGCAGCAGACTTGGATGCTTTTATTGCTCTGTTTGATATTCCAGTAGATGATAACGATAATCCAACAGGTAATGCGCCGATAAATGACTGGCCTGACGAGATTTAAACATGGAAATGACAAGCCTCATAGATATACTTATTGGTTTAGTTGTAGCTGGCCTTGCATGGTTTTTGTCTGACCAAAGCAAAGAGCAGAAGCGGTTGAACATTTTAATAAACAAAACACGTGAAGAGTATGCTACACGCAATGAACTCCGTGATGATATGAGGCAGGTTATGGAAGCACTACATCGTGTAGAAGATAAACTAGATAAAGTATTGAGTAGGGAACTGTAAAATGGCAATGTTTAAAGCATTTAAACCTAGTGGCATGGAGAAGATAGCACGGTCTATGGGCTATCAAGGTAATATGCAGGGATTTCAAGACTTCCTTGCACAAGACCCTATGAAACAACAGAAGATGAATGACTATACAAACAAAGCTATGCAGATGGCTAAAGGTGGTGTAGTTAAAAAGTTTCAGACAGGTGGGTCAGTGCAACCAAATGCAGTATCTTCGGATGGGCCGGGTATTACGCAGGAAACAGTTAAACGTATTTACGATCCTACATTACCAACAGGTGGTGTCACTACTCCTCAACTAACACAGTACGATACTGGACAAGAGTTGCAGCCCGGTGTAGGTACAGTTACTGGACAAGTTGGGGTGGGAACACAAACAGCTAAAGCATATACAGCACCACCTGTAACTCAGCCTACTCAAGCTAATTTAATGCAAGCAGATACTGCTACTGCTAATGTAGATGCTGCTGTAACAGCTACTCAAGCTGCACAGTCAAATCCGCAAGACCCACGCACACAAGTAACTGCCGCACAGCAGACTGCTTCATCTGTAGGTAACTTGCAAGCAGCACAGGGAAATGCAATACTTATTAACAATCCTGTACAGCGTCAAATACAACAAGGCGAACTGATTAGTGGCACAGGTGTTGATGCTACTAAAGCTGCACAAGTAACTGCACAGACAGATGCTGCTGCTGCACAGGCTAATCCATCTGCACAAACTATGGTGGCTACACAGCTTGACGGTTTGATGCAGCAGTTTCAAGGCGGTGCTACACCAGCATGGGCTGCAGGGGCTATGAGGGCTGCTACATCGTCTATGGCTGCTCGTGGGTTAGGTGCATCATCTTTGGCTGGTCAGGCTATTGTACAGGCTGCTATGGAGTCTGCAATGCCTATTGCAATGGCAGATGCACAGACAGTAGCCAAGTTTGAATCGCAAAACTTATCTAATAGGCAGCAATCAGCAATGCTGGCTGCAGAGCAACGTGCTAGGTTTATGGGCCAAGAGTTTGACCAAGCCTTTCAAACAAAGGTAATGAACGCTAGTAAGATTAGTGACATTGCCAATCAGAACTTTACAGCAGAGCAGCAGGTACAGCTAGAAAACTCACGTGCTGCTAATACAATGAACCTGCAGAACCTGTCTAACTCACAGGCTCTTGTAATGGCTGAAGCATCTGCACTAGCACAGTTGGATACAGCTAATTTAAGCAATCGTCAGCAAGCTGCAGTACAGAACGCACAAAATTTCTTACAGATTGACATGGCTAACTTGTCTAATCGCCAGCAGACTGAACTGTTCAAAGCACAGCAGCGTGTACAGGCAATGTTTACAGATCAAGCTGCAGAGAATGCTGCAAGACAGTTTAACGCTAGTTCACAGAATCAAGTTGACCAATTCTTTGCAAGCCTTGCATCTCAAACTTCACAGTTTAACGCAACACAACAAAATGCACAGTCACAGTTTAATGCAGGTCAAGCTAATACTATTGAGCGTTTTAATGCTGAGTTGAATAATCAGCGTGACCAGTTCAATGCACAGAACCAGCTTGTGATTGCACAAAGTAATGCACAGTGGCGTAGGCAGATTGCCACAGCAGATACTGCAGCTATTAATCGTGCTAACGAACTTAATGCTTCAGCAGTGTTGGATATTAGTAAGCAAGCATACAGCAACTTATGGAACTACTATTCAGATACGATGGAGTGGGCATGGACATCTGCTGAAAATCAAATAGACCGTGTTAACGCTTTGGCTATTGCAGAACTGGATGCTAAGACACGTAGCACAATTGCAAATGAGCAATCTTCTGGTGCTGCTGGTAATGCTATCGGTGGCTTGATTGGCACACTAGGTTCTGCATGGATTATGTCGGGTGGCCTTTGCTGGGTTGCCCGTGAAGTGTATGGCAAACAGAATGTACAGTGGTTTATCTTCCGTACATGGTTACAGTATGATGCACCAAAATGGTTTAAAAAATTATACATGACACACGGTGAAAATTATGCTAAACTAATAGCTAAAGTACCGCCATTAAAATGGGCAACTAAGAAACTTATGGATATGGTAGTAGAAAAAAAGAAGGAGAAGCATAATGTCTCGTGCGCTTACTGATATAGTTAAAGCATATTACAATATGGATATTGAAAATATGCCTAGCGATAAGCCTGAAAAACCTACAGGTGGATTGCTATCTAAAACAACCGCAGGTAACAAGATGAGTGAGGGTTTAGATTTATCTAATCCAGCAGTTCGTGTAGCAAAACAAATGCAGGTTATACGTAAACACAGGGGTGAAATAAAAAATGGCTGAAGAATTTTTTGATGCTCCTATTCCCGGTATGTCACTAACGCATGAGTTAGGGGCAAGACCTTGGCAACAACCATCACAGTTTTCTACTGTAGATGAAGCCATTGAGTATTATATGGCAAGCATGACAACAGAAGAGTTTATGGATCAGATTATTGAAGTGTTAGAATTAGGAGTTCCTGTAACCTCTATTGCTAATAGTATGCAACTGTCTAGCGTTATGGAAGGTAAACATACTGTAGATGTAGGTATGCTTGTAGTGCCAATACTTATGGAATTAATTATGTTGTTAGGTGATAGTGCAGGTATTGACTATGAAACAGGTTTAACTAATCCTGATAAAGATAAGCCACGTAATTCAGCGTTAGCTAAATACGCAATGGAATATAAAAAGAAACTAAATAAAGTAGATACTGAAGAGTTAAAGAAAGACGAAGAGTCTGATATAGAAGAACCTAAAGGTTTAATGGTGAGGAAGAAATAATGGGATTATTTAGCGGCAGTTTTGGTAGAGGTCTTTTAACTGGTTTTGCATCTAGTGTCGATAAATCTATGCAGGACGCTTTAGAAAGACGTAATAGTGAACTTAGTGAAGCACGTAAGTATATAAAAACTAGAAACGCTGCGAAAGAAGATGCCTATCAAGCAAGAAAGTTAAAAGTTGACCAAGAAAATAAAGAAGCCTTTGAACTACTTGCAACAGAGTTGGGTGGAGATGTTGACTTTACAGCAGCCGCCTTTGAAAGATTAGGTAGTGCAGAAAAGGTAAAAGCATACTTAGCTAATGTTGATAAAACAAGAGCAACTTTACAGCCGGGACAAAAATACGATGCGGCGGCTGATTTTGAAGGTTATGTCAGAGGTGAAACACCCATTACTCAATCTGCTTTTCTCGCAAGTAAATCTCCTGAAGCACCCGATCTTACAGTAAGTTCGTCTATGTTTGAAGTAGATGACCCTATTGGAAGACTGTTTGGTAGAGAAGGACAAGCTGCAAAAAGAGCAGCAGATAGGATGAATGCAAGCGTAGCCAGCACTGCATCTGCTGCACGGCCTTCTCTTACAGGCATGGGTAAAGTCAGTGGCTTAGACTTTACTAGGCAGGTTGCTGCTCAAGAAGCTGGGTTTGCAGCTACTGAACGAGCAAGAGACACACAACGATTTGATATGGAAGTAGGTGCGTTTGACCAAAACGCTAAACGCATTGACCAAGCTATGCAGATTGCTGACGCCGCTGAAGCACGTGCTAACAGAAAAGAGGCTACAGATGCAGACCAACGTGCTAGAGACAACGCCCGTCAAGACGTAGCAGACTTACAGAGGCAGCAGCAACTAGAACGTGAAGCTGAAAATCATATCTTGAGTAAAAGAGCAGCAGAGCAAGGTATTACTCTAAATGAGTTGAAAATACAGAAAGAAAAATCTCCACCAGAGTTTAAAGACTTTGAGGAAATGTTTGTGTATGCTGAACAGAAGTTGGCTCAAGGCGGTCTTACACCACAACAACGTAATGATTTTGATGCACTAAGACAAAGTGCGATTGATGGTACGCAAGCGTGGAAAGAAGCTAACCCAGAGGCTGATGATGATGCCCAGTTCTCCCCACAAAGTGTAAACGCTGTATTTAATGCGCAAATTAAAAGAACTATGGGTAAAGCAGGATTATATGATGGTGTAGCAGATAAAGTTAAACAAATAACAGAAGGTAATGCCGAATCTTATTTCGATAACTTTAATCAGGCTATAAATGCCGTAGAAACTACGTATGGTACAAGTGACGAAACTATGCGTAATGCGATAGAGGCACAAGAAAATGTACTTGCACAAGATGTAAGGGCATTTATTGATAAACAGTTGGCTATACCTGCACAAAAATCCAAGCGGTTAAAAGTATTTGATGGTTCCCCAGATGAATTGATAGATAATGCCTATACTGCTAACGCTTATTCAAAGGGAGATATTGTGCAGTATAATGAAAATGGCGTTACTAAATACGCTATATGGACTGGTAGAGATTTATATGACGGGGACTACTAATGTCTTCTTTACGAGAACAACTAAAACTAAAGAGGCAGCAGTCTTTTACTGATGATGCTTTATCATCTGATATTCAGGATGATGAGGAAGAAGGTCAAAGTCTTAAAGATAAATTAAAGGCTAGGAGACTACAGGCAGCACAAGCAGAACAAGATGAAGTTGTAACTGCCCCCGACACTACTGTAGTATCTTTAAAAGACAGACTAAAAGCTAGACGACAGGGGCAGCAATTAGATACTGCTGTCTCAACAGAGCCTGTAGATACAGGTGAAGTACCTGAAGGCTTTAAGGCTGTTCCTCAAGTACCTACTGGTGATGCACCAGAGGACTATCTCCCCAAACTAGAACCCATTGATGCGCCTACACCAACAGTGTCAAAACAGACTGACTCTGCGTTTAACTATGCCCGTACTGCAAAAACAGCAGAGGAACTTAGTAATATTGGCAGTGTAATACCAGAAAACTTTATAGAGGAATCTATAGCAGAACCTTTCCAGCCTATTGTAGAATGGATTGGTAAAGCAGCAGGTAAAGACATTAGAAATCTAGCTGTAGCTATGGAAGCTGTGTCGGACACTACTGCTAATGTTGGGGTAGCCTTAACTAAAGGATTAAAAGCTGTCGGAGTTGACATACCTTTTGAGGACAGAGTAGGCGGTGAGAAGTTTGCTGGTGATATGGGTATGATGTTAGAAATGATGGAGAATATGGTTCCCGGTGCTTCAGCGGCTATGCGTCCCGTAAGAAAACTATTTAGAGAAGCCAAGCAGACAGCCAAGTTAAAAGCAAGGGGTGAGAAAGCCCGTGCTAAACTACTTGACCGTAAGATGAACATCAACAAGGCCAAGGAAGCTACAGCAGAAGAGATAGCAACTAAGACGGCACGGGCTGAACAAGTTGCGGCGGAGAACGTAGACTTAAAGAATGAACTTATTGTAGGCTTTGAGGAACAGACAGGCAAGACTATCTCAACTGTAGTAGATGGTGTGCGTGTAGTTGATGATGAACTAGCACGTAAAGCTGGTAAAGAAACTGCTGAAGAGATAAGTTTTAAAGAAACTAGAAGTGAGACAGCTAGAGCGTTAGGTCTTGGTGATGTCGAGGCTGATGATGCAGCTAAACTAGCTGGCGTTGGTGATACACTTACTGCGCCTATACTCAAGCCAGAGAAGCTAGATGGTTTAGTTGCTGCAGCATCTGACCTAAAGACTAAGTATCCTACAGCGTTTGATAATGATAAGACTGTAATAGATAACCTACTTGACCTGACTATCAACAAAGAATTGATAGCGGGTGACGAACTCATCGACACACTGAACAAGTACAATGTATCCTTTGAGGATTACATTCTTACTGTTGTAGGGTCTGGCTCAGAGGCAGGTAAAGTACTCAACAAGCTGTCTCAGATTAAACGTGCAAGGCCCCTAAATGAGATGCAAGACTTGCAACGTGCAGCTACACAGGCACGTCAAGGTGCTATACGTAATAACATTATGCGCCTAGAAGGTATACGCCGTGGTGGTCTGGTGTCTCAACTTGCTACCGCTGCACGTAACCTACAGTCTGCAGGTATTCGTTCACCCATGGATTCACTAGGTAACGTAATGGATACTGCTTTATATAATATGGGCGAAGCAAAAGGTGTGGGTGGTAAGGCTGCTGCTGGTGCTAAGTCTCTTATCAGTAAAGAAAACTGGAAGGATAGCTTTGCCAATATGAAGTATATGTTTGGCCCTGAAAACAGACAGGATGCCAAAGATTATGTTGACTTTATCTTGGATAGACCTGAACTAGCCAAGCAGTTTGACCTTATGTTTAACCAGCTTAACGAATTACAGGCGGCTACTGGTAGGGGTATGGCACGTAAAGAGCAAGTAGATAATTTTATAGAGGCGGCTAGACAACGTGCCAAAGACACTAAAACAAAATTTGATTTAAAGAAAGCTAGACGGGAAGCTGAAGCGGCTGCTGATGCTACACCAACATTAGGTAAAGGTGTAGATACAGTGCTATCTGAACTAGAGGATGGTGTCAGCGTACTAAACAGTGCTAACCGCTGGCAAGAATACCTTGTACGTAGGGGTGCATTCCTTGGTGAACTAGAACGCCTAGTCAAGCGTGAATATAAGATTGATTTAATTGACACGTTGAATGATGGCAAGATTAAAGACTTGCTCAATGATTCAACTACAGTGCGTCCTAAAGGGGCTAGGTCATTCAATGAACTGGTAGCTGATGCTACTAACAATGCACTAGATGTAACCTACGCAAAGCAGCCTGACATCGGCGTGTTCAGAGAAGCTACATCATTCATTACTCGTAATGGTTTGACTGTTGTAATGCCATTCCCACGTTTTATGTTTAACTCAATGGAGTTGATGGGTAATTATGCGGGTGGTGCATCTATACCCTTGACAAAAAAGATTATGGGTCAAATACCTAAAGGCACTAAACTATCCGCTAAAGATAGACAACGTATCTCACGTAACCTAGTAGGTATAGGCGCAGTTGGTGCAGCTTACATGGCTCGTAGTGGTGAGGATGCACCTGCAGACTATAAAGAGATTAATGTAGGCGATGGTACAGTGATGGATACTACACCACAGTTTCCGCTACGTCAGATGCTATACTTAGGTGAAGCAACTAAGCGTATAAAGGATGGTACGTTTGATGACTTTTGGAATGGTAAAGAGTTCGCAGAAACATTCTTGGGTACTAATATACGTGTAGGTGTAGGTAATAGCCTTGTAGATGAAGTGGTACAGCTTGCAGGTGACTCTGACTTAACTAGAGATGAAGTTGCAGCAAGGCGTGTAGGCCGTGCGTTAGGTAACTATCTATCTACTTGGGCTGTACCGTTTGCACAGATAATTGACAGTGAACGTGCGCTAGGTATACGGGGTGAAACATACAAGGATGTAGCACAAGACCCTACACTAGAGTTTGGTTCTACATTTGGGAAGGAAGTTAAAAGACCTTTTGATGCTCGTGGTTTTACAACGTCGCCAAAAGAAGAAGCAGACTTTCCTAATCGTGAACGTCTATTCCAAGACGAATCAAGTAGAGTAGCTTCAGCATTAAAGGTTGGGTTAGGGCTTACCTTGAGAACACAAGATAGTGAAGAGGGTGAATATATTAAACGCCTTGGCTTAACTGAGTTTGAGTTGGGCAGCACATCTAAAGTACCTAGTGTACGTAGATTTGAGAATGAACAACTACGTAGCATTATACCCGGCATTGTGTCTGCTGCACAGGCTTATGAAGAGGCATCTCGTGAGACATATAAAAGTAATACAGAACTACAGAAAGAAATGACTGAGCAAGAGTTTGTTAACAGTCGTATCAGACCATTAATAAAGTCTCAAATCAGAGCAGCTAAACAAGAGTTAACTGATGGTAACACAATTAACTCAGAAGCACCTGCTTACATTGAGGCAATGACTGCATACCGTAGGCTACCAAAGGATATACGTAAAAATGCGGCATCAGAGTTTTTGTTAAGTCGGGGTAGACCTGCTGATGGTGCTAGTGTGGAAGACTTATTTGCCCTTGCTGAGTATGGTAAAGCATTAAAGGATGCGTACAGATAAAAAAAAAACAGGGGAATCAAATCCCCTGCTCCTTTACTAATACATGCAACAAATACATATATAGCATTGCTACAATACCTAATAGTATCATCGGTTATCGCCATCACCTTGTAGACGATTCCTAGCTTTCCTATCCGCCAGTTTCTCCAAGTTGTCTTCCATGATTTTACCAAGGTTCACTCCTAACTCTTGCGATAGTACAGCAATGTACCAACAGACATCACCTAGTTCCTTTGTAATCTCTGCACGTTTAGCTGGGTTATCACCATCACGTATCAGCTTCTTAGCCTTGTTAGCAATCTCACCAGCCTCACCTGTCAGTCCTAACGTCAAGTACGCTAGGGCTGTTTCTTTTGGGAAGATGGCTGTAGTACATGCTTTACTTTGGTATTCTGATGCTGTTATGCCACTCATTTGTTTCTCCTTCATCCACTGTTTAGCTTCTTGCTCTAGCTTCATTTGTCTGTACCTTGTTTAGCTGCTCATAGTAGGCATCATTCCAACCACGCTGCCACTCACGTGCTTGCATAGTATGGGTGTCCATATTAGGACGATGCTCTAGATATACGCCCTTCTTATTAAACCTGCCACCATGCTTAAATGCTTCATATCCCCACTGGTATTGAATACGCAGCGGAGCATCGTACTTACTTAATCCATTACGCCGCATCTACTAACTCCTTTTTGAACTCATTGAACAGTGTCTTTGTTTGATGGTTGAATATCTTGATAGCTTTTACATTATCAATCTTAAACCATTCACCCTTACGTTCATCGGCAAAGTGCTGGAATATCTTATGCATCTCAGCTTCTTTACTGTGTCTATTGTCTGTCTCAAGACGGGCGATGATACGGTAGTCACGGAATGGTGAGGATGTTTGGTATCCGTTACAGCGGTCATCAGCATTGACTGCCTTACCTACCTTTACCCATCCTAGCCATGCGTCATTGACAATGGCGTACACTTCCCCTTCTTTTGTAGATTCAATCTGTTCATGTGACCATGCATCATCAAGTGACTTGTATCTACCTGCCTTCCACAAAGGATGAGATCGTGGGATATACTTACCATTGACCCACATACGCCGTGCATTCTTTGTTTGGTATTGTTCTAAGCGTTCCCGCTTACCATCACTGGGAATGTACCACCATTCTCCATCTTCAAATACTGTCTTAGCTGTCTTCAGTACGCTTTTCGTCATAGGATTTCTCCTTTTCTTTTTGTTTCAACCACTCTTCTCTGCAAGGGTGATGAACAGGTGGGTTATGTTGCACCCACCCGTCACCTGTCTTCCATACTACACTCATGCTGCGTTCAAGTCAACTACTTCACAAACGCCAGCAGTACAAGCCAACTCACGTCCACCTGATGTAGTATCTTCCTTCTCAAACTCCTGAAGCATAGACCAGTCTACGTTCTTTGGCATCTTAGCTGCCCACTTTTTGTATGTGTCAGCATCAATGTCCTGATAAGGTGCTTGCTGATATGTATGCTCACTGAATGGCAGGAAGCTGATACCGCTGACCTCATCAAAGTGTTCGTAGACCCACGCACCTACAGCCATCCATTCATTCTCTTTTACAGAGATGGTGACTGATGGTTTGTGTTCACACCAGTGACGCTGATAAGTCAGCCACAGTTCAAGCTGTTCAATGGCTGTCATACCTGTGCGTGTCACTGCGTTCTTAGGTGACTTCATAGGGAAGCTAAACACTGTCGTTGAGTCGGGCTTCATTACGTCAGGTTCAGCAGGTATATCCTGTGAAATCAAGAACTGTGTCAATGGGTCTTTGTTATCCCCACGGACAGTGCGAATGTAGTATGGGTTGTGTCTGGCGTGAATGCCACTAGCACTATCTACAAGCTGCGATACCGTACCACTAGGCTTGACACAAGTGATAGCAGCAGACTGCTCAATGCCAAGTTCAAATGCCATAGCTGCATTAGCTTCAATGGCAGTGACACGCAGCATCTCAAGTGTATCTGCTACTTGCTTGCCCTTGTGTAGTTCAGCACAATCCATGATGCCTGTCAGGGATACACCAAGCAAGCGTTCCTGCTCTGTATTCTGCCGCCAAATCTTACGTAGGTAACGAAAGTTTGTCAGTGTAGATTGGAATGTACCTAGAATAGTGGCAAGGCGTACCTTCTCTTTCAATGATGCCAGCGTGTCCGTTTCACGTGCAACAACCTCTGACAAGTTACAGAACTGGTATGGACGTAGGATAATCTCAGAGCAAGGGTTGCAACCAAAGTCTTGGTCAGCATCACGCCTACCATTCTTAGCTGCTTGCTTCCTAGCTGACTCACGATTGAAGATACCACGCTCACCTGACTTACTATCATACAACGACAACCACTCACGCATGAATGTACCCATCTCTGGCTTCTGCTTGTACGCTACAGAGTTATTAGCCAGCGCACGTTGACCTTCATTCTCCCACCACTGACCTGACTTGGCATGAGCCATCTGGTCATCATTAAGATTAGACAATGAAATCAATGCGCTACGGCGTACGCCACCAACCACAACAACTTCACCAATCTTGCACATGATGTCGTGACACTCGATTGGATACAGTCTGCGACCTGCTGCACCTTTGAACTTCTGTATGACAAACTCAAATAGTTCAACTAAAGGCTGTGGGCCTGATGCACGACCGCCGAATGTCTTCAGTCTTGCACCTGCAGGGCGAACCTCACTCACATCAAACTTTGGAACTTGTCCAGCATATAGCATGAAGATAAGTTCCTTCAGTGACTTTGCCCAACCGGGGCGGCTGTCACCTACCTTGATTACTGTGTCTGTCTCGTGAAACTCTTCATTTACCATAGGCAGCTTCTCAATGTTATGACGTTCTACACTGAAGCCTACACCTGTACCACACATGAGGATGTACATAGTCTCATCAAACGCACGTGGGCTATCCACTGGTACGTATGAACAGTTGTATCCACCCACATGGCAGCGGTCTAGTGCTGGTCCTGCAGTCATCAACGCCCTCATGCTAGGCATGATAGACTGATTGAGTACGGCTTCTTCTAGTTCCGCCCTCAGTGTATCTGGTAGCTTGTAACCGCAATAGCTACCCAAGTGATTAGCCATATAATCAAAATATCTTGTAACTGTTTCACCCCATGTCTCCCTTCGTTGCTCATCTTCTTTCCATCTTGCATAGCGTGAAAGGGCTATGAAGTTCTGGTAGTCTGTTGGTAATGTATTGCTAATCATCTCTTACTCCGTTATCGTTCTAATGTTTCTAATACTAGCACCGTCAATATCATAAAAGTATTCTTGGATGCTTTCCTCTAATTCCTCGCCCACCTGCCCATCAGCAGGGACGGGATACTCTTCCTCGTCAATATCAATTGTAATGAACATCTTAACTCGCATCTGCCATTACCTCTTCAATCAACCTATCCAGATACCATCTGGCTTTCTGCAAATCTTCAATGGGTTTATCCTTGTAGTCAAAACGCCATAGATATTTCATAATGTTACCCTGCAGGTAATACTTGAAGCCGCCGTCTGTGGCTGCACTGATAGCGTCAATACATTCAATGCCTGTCTGATTATAGTGTGGTGGACTGTTGACCATATCCACGTTACCATAAATCTCTTTACCTTCCTGCTCTGCTAAATCTGCCCATTTAGGATTTAACTCTGCTGCTTTGGCTTTCATAAACTGTTCGTGCTTCATCATGCTGACCCCTTTGTCCTGCTGTTAAAGTTAAGGTGTACTACATTACCATCATAGGTCTTTTCCACACCCGCTTCTTCCTCCAGTTCTACATCAATATCCATCTCGTTGTCAATAACTTTTGTGACATACTCGTGAACAATATTGCGTAGTTCCTCTACCTCTTCCATGACAGGCACAGCAGCACACATCATCTTAGCAAAGTGCATGACCTGATAGTAGTCGTCATCATCAAGAGGATTGTCAGGCATAGCCATTATAGATATATCAACTTCGCCTGACCACTTACCATCGTTATCAGCGAATGGTCTGACACGTATAAGGAAGTCCTCGTTTTGTATTTCTTTAGATAGTTTATCCATCATATTCATGCTTATCTCCTTTTTACTTTCGTGCCGCCAAACTTAATAAACTTTGGATGCTTGTTTTTACCCTTCTCCTTCAGCCACTCTTCCGGGATAATCCTGTCGTAGTATCTGAAGCCGTGCTTGATGCACCAGTCTGCGTATGAAGACTTAGCACCCTTGCTTAGTTTAGCCTTGCTGTTAGTAAACACAAAGCGTATGTCCAGCTTGGGATGCTGCTTCTTAATAGCTATATGCTTTCGTCTATCTGCAGCCATGAACCTGCCCTTTGTCTCAATGATAATACCATTGTCGAGAACAAAGTCAGGGGTATAGGTGCGGTAGGCTAGGTCTTCCCATTCAATCTTGATGTCCTCGTAGCCATATTTGACCTTGTTTTCATCAAGATAAATGGATAGCTTGTATTCTAGCCCACTGCGATACCCATGTCGTATTGCCATACGCCGTGCCTTATGGAGCAATTACATCTCCAATGTAGCTGACGGTAGGCGGATTCTTGGCCTGTGACATTACAGATGGACGCTCAGTAAGACTATCCCAACAATCGTGACGGTAGTTACAAAATCTGCATCCATCATTAAGGACTTTATTACCTGTGGGCTTGCCACGAAAAGTCTCAGGCACTGGTTCAAAACATCTTTCAAACTTGTTCTCCTTTACTTTATCTACGGTATTTTTAATCTTGGATACTTCGGTATCCACGTCAAGACCTGTAGCTGGTACATACTTGAACTGACCATTGGCTTTGTTGACTACCCACCAGCCACCCGCCTTCTTGTCTGCAGCTTTAGCATAACCAGCTAACTGAGCCACATACCCGAAGCCATCACCGCTGGCAAGAGTGTCATAGGATTCAAACTTGTTTCTATATGACCAGTCTGAAGCTGATTTAATATCATCAACTGCACCATCAATGATGAGGTCATAAGAACCAGAAACGCTATCGTCACCAAGGTCAAGAGAAACTTTATCGGTGTCTTCATACTTAACTCCTGCTTCTTTAAGGATGCCTTTGAACACTGCTTCAACAATGTCACCAATCATCATGTTCATTACGAATGTTGTCGGAAAGGGTAACGCTACCTCTGGCTTGTTCTTGTCATACCAGAGTTGGCAAGTTGGCCTACCTACGTTTGACATACGTAGACCGAACTTGTCACGCTTGTTACCCCCACCGAACTGACGTGCTGCCGCAGCCATCACATCAAGACCAATCTGTGTGATTGTCCGTTGTGACATACTTGATTTGCCTGTTACGGCATTCTCAAGATACTGATGCAGTGCCAGTTCAGCAGGATGGTTCATTATGCTACCTCTTCTTCAAACTCGACATCAACCACACCGTCAATGTCTACTTCATCCAAGTCCATATCGTTTTTACTTGACGCTTTCTCTGCGTAAGTATTGATGATGTACTCGTTGTAGTTAGTAACCCACGACATGAAGTCAGCAAACTTTGTCTGGTCATCCTGTGTGAGTTCCACTGTGTTAGTGATGTCCAAGGATGTAGTAGGCAAGTAGAAGCTATTACCGTTAGGCAGCTTACGCTCTTCAGTATTCAGCGTAACATTGTGCTGCACAGGAAGACGTTTCATCTTGGCAAGCTGTGTAAACACACCACCAATAGTCTTGAAGGCGTCACGATTCTCTACTTCCCAGATGAATGGCGTAGCTTCTAAGTCTACAGGATTACCATCCGCATCCTTTGGGTTAACCAACTCAACTGTACCAAGCACTACACGTACACGCTTGATGGAACGGATGAGTTCCTTAGTAGCATCTGGCAGGGACTTGAAGTCTTCAATCCAACCAGAAGGCTTACCACAGTTGAAGCCGCCATCGTTATCTTTCAAGTCCATGTTAAGCGTATCAGCCATAACAGTCTTGACGTAACGATTAGGTGTGCCACCATTGCCCATCACAAACTTCTTGTACATGAAGCGTTGTAGGAATGGACGCATTACTGCCGACTCTGCATAGTACGTAGGGCCATCAGGAATCTCCAGCTTGTATGTACCACCCTTGACCTTGATGGTATCCGAACCAAGGATAGGTGTGTGGTTGATGCGCAGACGAGCAAGGAACATACCCTGTTTCTTCTGTGCAGGTGCCTCGTTAGCAAGACCCATAGCCTTTGCCATTTCAGCGTAGTTATTAGTATCAATCGTTGTAATATCGTTCATGTTTATTAACTCCTTTTCAGTTGTAAGATGCATAGTTATATCAGATTACGTCCTTCACGTCAAGCCAATTCGGGCCTATTTTTGCCTCTAATAATAAAGGCACATTGAACTCAACACCCCAGCGTTGGGTGATGAGATAAGGTAGTGCATCATTAGTCTGCTGTATGACATTGATTACCTGCGCTTCTTCGTCAGGATGTATGTCAATAACAATACTGTCATGCACTGAGTTCACTATACACGATTGCATACCCTTGAGCAAGCTATCAATGTGCAACAATGCAATAGGCACTATGTCTGCTGTAGCAAACGATTGCACAGGGTAGTTCTTAATCTGTGTAAAGTGTGAGACACGTCCAGTGTGCTTACGCACCACATCAGGGAACGCAAACTCACGACCACTGGGCGTGGTAATCTTTCTTGTGTTCACAGCCTCTTTAGCCAGTCGGGAATGCCAATCGGCAACACCTTGGTATTTGTCTGTGAAGTGGGTGTAGTACTCTGCTTCCGCTTTTGTTCTGCCGTAGCCTGTCGCACCGTAGAGTGGCGCAAACGTGTGAGCCTTCGCATCCTGTCTACTCGTAGGTTGACCAGCATCACTAATAACTTTAGCGGTATATGAGTGTACATCAAATCCAGTAGATACTTCTTCAATAGCAACCTCATCTTGTGATAGGTAGGCTGCAGCACGGAACTCTAACTGTGCGAAGTCAGCTTCCATTACCTTGCCACCAGCAAATCGTGACACAAATACTTTCTTCACAGGAAACGTGCCGCCACGTGGCATGTTCTGCATGTTAGGGTCAGCACCAGAGAAGCGGCCTGTAGCTGTACGATGCTGTAACAAACGTACATGCAGCTTACCGTCTTGCTTTGTGTATGTACTAATGCCCTCAACAAAGGATGATAGGTATGTGTCTACTGCACTGAGCCTACGCACTTTGTATAGGAAGTCAACAGCGTCATTCATACCACGCTGCTTGGCAGCAGACTCTAGTAACTCTAGGTTCTGCTTGCTTGTGCTGAAACCGTTGGCACTTGCCCACTTAGCTGAAGGTGGCTTAAACTTTAGCCCCGCCAAGTCCACACTAGGTATAAGAAGATAACCAGCCCCATCACAGCGTGTACATTTATTTGTTCTAGCAAATGGTGTTCCATCTTTTTTAACCTTTCGTATTTGTCCAGTACCATTGCAGTCACTACACTGCTTTGCATTGGTCTTGTATATCTTCTCTGTGCCGCCAGCAATCAGGCTGCGGAAGTCTGCATCATCCATGTATGGGTCAATAGCGTTGCCCCAATACGGCTTGTCAACAACCTTACGACTGTAGATAACCCAAGACAATTGCTCTGGGCTGTTGAGGTTGATAGGTGTGTCACCCATCAGCTTACGCACATGAGCCTGTAGGTCATCGGTCAGTTGCCGCTTCTCATTCTCAAACTCCTCACGCACCTCATCCAACTTAGATAAGTCTACAGCAAAGCCACGCTGATAGATACGTGACAGGCACACAGCTACCTGATTAGTCAGGTCTACTGTACCACGTAGGCCACTGTCTGCTGGTGTATTCAAACGATACATCAGCTTGTCAGCAAGTTGCTGCGTAGCATGAAGGTCAGCAGACAGATACTCAGACAACTCATCATGTGGTATGTCACGAGTACTGTAGCCCTGCTTGAAGTATTCCTTCAGTGTGTCCTGCTTCTTGGTGTCCAACTCATAGCGTTCTGCACAAGCCTCAAGAGATAGCGGCTCTTTGATACCACGCTGCAGAACATACTCTGCCAGCATCGTGTCAAATACTGCGCCATCGTACTTGAAGCCTGACTCCCATAGCCACAGCAAGTCATGCGCTGCATTGTGGCAGATGAGTACAGTAGCTGCATCAAGGAACTCCTGCACTAATACATGACCATACTCATCTGCATTCACGTCACTATGGTCAAACGTGACGATGCGTTTAACGCCTTGGTCATTGAGCATACCCACCATAGTCAGTGAGTTATCAGGCTCAAATGGGTCAAGGTGCATCTTACCATCACGCTTGGTGACGGTGTTCTCTACATCAAGTGTTAGTTTCATATTTGCTCATCCTTACTCTTCCTGTCAGGGTTAATGGAATCTGGTAGAACATCTCGCCAGAAGCTATATATTTATTAGATACCTCTACTGGTGTCAAGTCTTTAATGTCTTCCGACTTAAACATAAGTGCATCAGACAGTTCCTTATTCCATACAAAGAACAGGGTAGGCTTGTCAAAGAACTTAGACTTACGTTCAGGTAGCTGTAGTGTGTCATACGGAAACACTGAGCCACTCCATACTGTCTTGACTTCGCACTCCACATAGAACTTACCCTTGCTGCCTTCCGCAATCAAGTCCTGTCCATACGTATTCGGGTTCTCCCATATCTTGTAGCCTCGTATCTGCATGTACTCCATAGTACGAACACGAGCAGGTTTGTCATGCTTGCCATGTAAGGCTTCACTAAACTGTTTCCTCATCCTTCGTACCTCGCAGTCTGATAGTTAAGTTCTACGTTCACCATACCGTGCCAGCCATTCAGCTTGTTCTTCACGATGTTGATGTGACGCAATGGGCTGTCTTCCTCTTGGCCTTCCACACTAGGTGACTTGCCAATCAGTATCATCAAGTCAGCTTCAGCAGCCTTACCTGTACGTGAGCCTTCCATCATAGACTGATTAAGCTGTGACCTACCCTCTGCCTCTGCAGATAACTGTGACATATAGAATACAGCACAGTCGTATGTCTTGGCAATCTGCCGTGCATAGATAGCACAAGCCTTGAGTGCCTCATCAGGTCTGGCATAGTTACCTGCCACACCGAACTTGTCACCCATGTCAAGCACAAGGATGTCAGGGTTGTTAGCCTTGCAGACTGATTCAACCCATGCCATGTCACGACCACCTGCATCTTTAATCCTGATGTTATTCATCACAGGTTCATACAGTGCCTTGGCCTTGCCTATGTTGTCACGCACCTCACGTGCAGTCATGCCAGCCGCAGCAGTCAAGTACCTTGCACCGACACGGTGAGTAGGCTCCTCGTTACACAGGATGATACACTTTGCACCCTGATGTGCAAACCCGCCCGGTGCAGCAATCAAGCTGGCGTGGAAGGATGTCTTGCCAGTGTTAGGCCGTGCGCCTACCTCAATCAACTGTCCACCTGACACGCCCTCTACCTTACGTGTTACGCTTGGTATATTGAATGTCCACTTGGCTTCCAGTTCAGCTTTAGCCATGAGTGTCTCAATGCTGATATCATCCCACTCAATGTTGAGGTTGGGAATGAAGTCATCACCATAACGCTCAAGCAAGTTGCGTAGCTTCTCAAGTGTGGCACCGTCACCATTCACCATGTCAAAGCCTATGTTAGCAACGTCCTCGCCAACAACCTGCTGGAATAGTTTAGACAGCACCTCTTGTGCTATGTCACTACCCATTGGCTGCTCACGCTTGATAGAAGAGAACATAGATGAGTAGCCCTGCTTCTGTGCTGTAGTCAGCGTAGGATTGTTAGCCATAAACAATGCCTCAACCTCATCGGGTGTGACAGTACGCTCATACCTATCCATAGCTGTGTCGATAGCCTCTTTAATCTTACGTGCATCCTTGCTGAACAAGCGTGGTGGGCATTTGCTACCACGATGGTCATCATAGAATGACTTATCCATTAGGCTTCTAATGATTGATAATTCCATATAAGTTCTCCATATCTGTCGGGTTACGATATTTCAAATCATCGTTCAAACGTAGGACACGAACATCGTTTACGTGACCACGTAGTTCCTTTGCCATCTGCAAAGTCTTGGGTAGTGCATCGGGGTCTAATGCAATTACGGCTGTTGAGAACTGTGCGAGATACCCTTTATGCGACTCTTGTAGAGATGTACCAAGTATCGCAACCCCGACAAAGGATTTGCCACCAACCACGGCTGCACTCACACAGTCCTCAACAACAACTGCGACTTTACCACACCCAACGGTGTAAGGCAAGCCACTTTTTCCATATCGTTTCCATTTAGGTAATCGCTTACCAATGGCACGGCCTGTAGCATCAACGGTCACACCGTCATGCACTACAGGAAATACAATCCTGTCATCCTTCACATCATACATCACACCCAACTCATCTGGGTCTAGCCTGTACTGGTAACAGAAGGCAAGCACAGTACGCTTGTTTCTGTGCGGTATGATATACGATGGCATATCAAATGTCTCATCAGCAAACTCAGCTACGTTACCCATGCCTGACCGTATGTCATCCACTGTGAGATGCACACGGTTGCCGCCACTTACATTACAGGATGCCTTGTAGCAATTCCACACAAGGCTACCCATGTTGTTAGTAACAGTGAAGGTCTTGTACCCACCACAATTAGGACAGTTCATACGTTTAGTCTGTCCATTGGGTACATCTATATCACTTATAATGTTATATATATTATTCATTATATACTCACTTTCGTTGCGGCAGTTAAGTGCTTTTACCATGTGACTTACGTGCTGTCAAGGCACTATTTGCACTGGCGTATGTATTTTTCATGTACGGTTTTACTGACTGTGGATTACTATGTCCTGTAACCGACATGATTTGTCCCATAGGTACACCTGCCTCTACCATTTGTGTTGTGCCAGTACGCCGCAAGTCCATCAGGCGTAGTTCCTCAGACAGCCCAGCTTCACGCATGACAGCCCTTCCAGCTTTGGATAGACGTTCCATGCTGTACGGGTGATACTCGCCCTGTACGGGCGTTGTGCGGGGAACAACGTACTGTTGAAAGCCAAAGTCCTGCTCTTGTTGTGTCAGCATCTCAAGCAAGTCATCTTCGATAGGCAAAGTCACCTCTGCCCTGCGCTTAGACTGCTCAAGATATAGCTTGTGTTCTTCCAAGTCAATGTTGTCCCACGTCAACAGACGCATATCACCTAGACGCTGGCACCACTCGTATGCCATGTGTACAATCAGGCCAATGCTGCGCCACTGAAACTCACCATAGGCAGTGTCAAGGAATTGACGCACATCATCCTCTGTCCACACAACTTTGCGTTGTGGTGGTGTCTTGCGCCTGACATTGGCAAAGGGATTGACCGTTGCATACTCCATGTCAATGGCGTAACGAAACAGAATAGATGACACAGTACAGACGTGGTTGGCAAGGCTAATGCCTCGCTCAACCCAGCCTTCGTATGCATGTTTGGCTTGCTTACTTGTGAGTTCACAAAATTTCACAGAGCCAAAATCATCTAGCATGATGCCAAGAAAGTATTTATAGTCTTTCTTAGTTCTGCTTCGTAACATCTTGAAATCATTGGAATTGTAATACTTATCCACAAGATGTTTTACTGTCTTCATGCTGCAATCAACTCCTTGAACTGCTTGCTTTCAATCCACTGTGACACTTCATGCTCACGCTTGAACATGTTAACAGCGTTGGTATCGCCACCAGTGTTACGCAGCTTGAAGCCATTACGCTCATCAGCATACGATGCGTAGTTGGTGAATGCAGAATACAATGCCCACACATTCTGTCCACGCACACCCGCTTCCTGATTGTATAAGGTAAGCATCTTGTCGGCGGTGCGGTCAGACTTGAGCAGCGATTCAAGCATAGCTTTGACATTGCTCACATGCACAGGGGTGTTAGCCCAGCGTTGCATCTGCTGATGGTAGTTAGTGAAGTCATCATTTGACTTGCCCAACTGTGTAATGAATCTGTCAAGGCTAAAGCCGCTAGTGTTCTTACGGCGCACCTTGTCATGCTCACCACGAATCATACCGTTGGTGCAAAAGAAGTCGATAGCACCAAACAACACAGTGTTTGAACATGTACCGTCCACACCATGCAGTGCAATGATACGCTGTGCTATCTCTGTCTCATGCTTTGGTGTAACGATGGTATGCTTCATGTTAGGCAAGGTCATGTCCATCATAGCCCAGCCATTGCGGTGAGCATCACGCCACACAATAGACGCACCATCTGTCTGCTCATCAGTCAGGTTGTCTGTCACAGTTGACATAACGTCACGGAAGAAATCACCATGTGATGCACAGGTGAAGTCCTTGCCCACGATAGCGATAGGTTCGCCAGTGTTGCCATCAATGACATACTTCTTGTCAGCTACACGAGTAGGCTCAAAGGTTACATCAAAGTCGAGGTTCTCAGGGATGTATTCTAATGGCATATCTATTCTCCTTTCAGATTGAATTGAAATTCAAGTGTGTCCTTTGCATCGGACAGTTCTTGCAGGTCATACGCAGACACCATCTTTATGCCACCCATGTCTGGGTATAGTGCGGTATCAAGTATGCTATCAAGCAGTCTATTCACTTCAACAACTGCCTTGCGTTGTTCAAGAGATAACTTGTTTATCTTGACTGCACGTTCAGCTTTGTCTTTCTCACGCAGCTTCTCCCAATACGCCATGCGTTGCTTGGGTGTCATGTTGTGATATTCTTTCTTCGACATATCATATCTCCTTTATATAGCTAATATAATTAGTGGTAATATTACAGTCACAAAAATTATAACATCCATTGTGGCTTACTCCTTCCCTTGTTATACCGTGCAAAGGCAGTCTTGTCAACCTTGTAGAACGCACGGTACGCCATGATAGGCCACTCCTCATCTGTCTTACAGTCATCGTGTCCACTGAAACACTGTGGGTGTGCAGTCACATCACCGTCTGGCAACAAATCCCTTGCCTTGTATAAAGCGAGGCTATGCTTACCTGCACCATGCCACTTGCCATATCTGTGGTGATACTCGCACAGCATGGCTGTGTATAGGCTGTATGCCCAGCGGTAATTAGCACGGTTCTCCATTGCCCACAGTGTGCAAGGATGCTTCTGATGCACAGGTTTATATAACCCATGCTCCTCTGCATACTCAGGTGCATGATGCCATACGCTAGTGCATAGCATCTGCGCTTCTTCCAATGGCATCTTGACAATGTGTTGGTCACACAGTGACTTGGCTATATCACTAGGCTCCTGCTCAATTAGAAATCTATTCATCGTCAATCTCCTTCCACTCATGTCCTTCTCTTGGGTAGTATACTTCATATGTGCTACCACAACTAGGACACCCAAGTATTGTAATCATACTATGCATGTCATTATCAATGTCATAGTCGCTTTCCCATATAACTTCGTGCTTACAGTGCCAGCAGTTCATCGTATAACTCCCAATACCCAGTTCTCTGCACAGTTTTCGGCATACACCTCACTGTGTCCTTGTATGTTACGTTCCTCAATGATAGCACCATCCTGCATCATGTATACAGTGTAGCTACCGTCAGGCTCAAGAAAGACAGTAGCCTTGCGGTAACTGCCATCACCACGGCTACAATCTTCGTCACTATAAAACTCATGCAATAGCATCTTCATTCTCCTCTGTTAGTGTCCAGCTATGGCGGCAGTTAGTTTTCCAGTTGTTCTGTGTGCCATCCCAATCGCACTCGTAGACTGTGCAGACAATCTTTTCTTTGTCAGGGATGCCACCATAGTCAGTCCATACGTTTAGGTCAAACATCCTGTCACCTATTTGTACGCCATACCACAAGTCATCTTCTTTATCGACACGGTATTCTGGCAAACAATTGTCGTAGTAGTAGGCCATCAGCGTATTTAGTTCATCATTAGATAACACAAGGTCAAAGCCGCTGTCATAATTGTCAGTCATCGTAGTCATCTCCCTTGTCACGTTCCTGTAGTTCATCCACATCTACACCATCACAGACGTATGAGTAGTCATAGTTAGGTATGTTGAACAGCTTGACTGTGCCATCCTCATTGCGAATGTAGTCATCCAGTTCGTTGTCAAATACAGCGACAGGCATATCCCATACGAGTACGCTGTATGATTTACCTATATCAAACATCATCAATCTCCTCTACTTCAAACTCTGCACTACCAAAGTCAAAGCACTGTGCGGCAGTAATCTCTGCCTCTGTTTCACAGTCTGCTTCTACCTCAATCTCTGCTTCTATTCGCACTAAATATTTAGGCATACCCATTCTCCTCTAACAGTTCTGGTGTGACAATGCAATTCACCATGTTGGTTTCATCCCATATGGTTTCAATAGCAATATCACTAGCATCATCCATGTTGTCTGCTTCTACTTCAATACGGTGGGTCAAGTCTACCCACACTACCCATGTCTTGCTCATGTCACTCATCCTTAAACAGTTTATACATTATATAACATATTCCGACTACAGATACAACCAGATAACCGCCAATGAACACACTGTCCCACGGCATCTGGTTGTATACGCATAGTGGTGTCACACACTCAGTCATACTCTTTAACATAGTCCAGTTCTACTCTATGGTCAGGGTATTGGCTTTGTGTCATCTCAATAGCGAACTCAACCGCACTTTCCCAGCCATGCTGAGTGAGTGAGGCAGGGTGTACATTCACTGCCGTGTCCTGTACACCCACTGTCATACCGACTTCCCAATACATTATGCCGCTACCTTTCTGCCAGTCTTGGCTCTGGCTAAGTCAATGGTATTCAAGTCATGTGTCCCCAAGTGAATTGTGATACCATTCTTGCGTTGCTCTTTGCGTTGGCGGTTTAGGCGCACCTCTTTGCCAATCTCTTTGTGCATCTTGTCGAGGAAGATGCCAGCAATGTCTTGCGCCATGTACTGTATGTACCCACCAACATCTGCCTTGGTAGCACGGGCATACTTGAGGCACATGTCATAGAAGGCTTCACGCCCCATACGCTTGCCATGCAACTCCAGATACAAGGCTTCTACCTTGCGGAACTTGGCAGACAGTTCAGCACTGCCCTGCACTTGCCCCTTCTTACCTGTAGTGCGCTTGAAGTATGTGCCAGCTTTGATTGTGTTCTCGATGTTGAATGTTGTCATAGTAATATCTCCTTTATGGTTGGTTAGTTTGTTAGTCCGACATCGGACTTAGGGATTGCATACACTTTGGGTTTACCATTCTCAGTGTATACAGAGATAGCTTGCACCTCAGTCACTGACTCACCAGTGTCAGCGAATACAAACGTATCATTCTCGTATGGGTTGTATGTGACTGGTCTGCCATGACCACGAATAGCAATGCCATCACGGAAGCCAGCAGTGCCAACGGCAAAGGCATGAACATTCTTCTTGCCCTCACGCCGCACCTTGGCTTGCCCGGCAGGACGCACAACAAACTTTGCGTCATACATTGTGAACGCAGTAACGTGCTGTTGAACACGTCCAGTCTTGCGGTCTTGTAGTGACCATTTCTTTTTGTGTAGGTTCCAGTAAAGTCTATACTTACCCATAGTTTTTCTCCTGCATTGTACGCTTTGCATTACGAGCCGCCTTGCGGTCACGCTTCCAGTTGTCACGCTTTGGATTAGCAGTCTTACGCACTGGCAATTTCTCAAAGAGTGACAAGTCATTCCAATCGTGGTCAAACTCAGTCATTATCTTTTCGTGTTTTGTTTTCACGGTCTTGTTCCTTTTTGCGATTGTATTTCTTTTTGTCTGGCACAACGGCTGTCCTGCGGCGTGACTGTGCCACTGCCTTCGCCACAGGATTGATAGGTCTGATACGCATTGTAATCTCCGTTAGTCCGACATCGGACTTGTCTAGTATATCTAAGTAACAATATATACTTCACTAAAGTATCAGTATATATGTTACATAAGATATACATAAGAGGTTTAGCAGTCAATCACAAAGCCTGACGTATCTTTTTTAGCTTTGCCCTTGGCAATCAAGCCAACGACTACACCCTTCGGGTCAAGAAAGCGCAAGTCATCCTTGTCGCCATCAATGACACGCAAGCCACGGAATGTATCGGGCAGCTTGTCACGGAATACCACAGCCATGTTGACACCTGTCTTGACCACAGCCATGACCACAGCATCAGCATACTTCATATCGGCTTCGCTGTATGACAAGGTGATATGGTAGTTGTCAGGCAACTTTTGATAGGCACGTTTGATTACTTTAGTGTAATCATAAAACTGTGCATCAGGATAATTTGGTGCCAGCTTGATAGCGTCACCCTTGTCATCTGTGCCACCCAGACGGATACACGGCGTGATGCCGTTCTTGAGTTGGCGGCGAATGAATGTCTCAATGTCTTTGTTCAAGGCATCATAGAACCCGATAGGGTCAGACAGCATCCACATAGTCTTGCGTTCACGACCACGTTGCACAGCGTTCATAGCACCACGCCCTGCCGTATTGAGGCAACCGACATGGCACTTGGCTGTCTCAGCCATAGCGCATAGGTTATGCACCTTGCCCTTGAACATGGTCTTGAACGGCTTGAGATAGCGGATAGCTGTCACATATTCTGAGCCATCACCCTTGATTGTCTTGGCATTATTGCCAACGCCTAAGATTTGGTAAGTCATAGTGTTACTCCGTAACAATGGTTGCAGTAAAGTCATTCGATAGCCAACGTATATCACCAGTCTCAAGAGACTGCAAGCGGAATGTACCAGTAGGCCATTCGGGTATACGCTTGGGTAGGTCAAGCACCTGCCAAAACTCGCCGTGTTCATTCACACGGTTTTTGCCATGACGGGTCTTGCCTTGTAGTTTAACAATCTTTCCGGTTTGCATCATCATTCTCCGCTTGGCTAATGTCTGTAATAACAGCATTGCCATCATCATCCGTGTCCATAAGATACAAGCCACCGTCAAACCTGAAAGGTAGACCAGTGATGGCATAGTATTTATCACAAAATTTATCCAATTTTGACATTACACCCACTCCATATCATAGGCATCCTCAAGCCAACGCATAGCCGTAGCTATGTCACTGGCACCACAGTCCATGCAAGCATTGATTGCACGGTCTTCCTGCTCACGTTCCCAGCGCAAGTCATCCTCAAGCTGACGCTGTAGCATAGCTACTTCCCACTCAAGGTCAGTCACTGACCAACGGTCATAGTCTATGCCACGAGGACGTACACCGTGTACATCCTTGAACAAATCCCACAATGTTTGTATCAATTCATCTTTACGATTTTGCATATCAAACTCCGTTTGGTTAAGTCCGACATCGGACTAAGTTAGTAGTGTATATAAGTAAATACACTTTCACTATGTTTCAAGTGTATTTACGTTATTCACACTAAAGCAAATTTTTGTCAAGCATCCTTTGCTTCAAGTCAAGCAAGGCTTGCATTTGTGCCTCACGCTTCAGCTTCGCTTCATACTCAGCTTGCATAGCTTCAGCTTGACCAGTCACAAAGCACCGAAACTCAGGCCGTGTCTCAGGCTCATATGACCGGCTGAAAGCCTGTGTATCCATAGCCGCCCAGCTTGAACGAACAGGCTTGTGGCGACCCATTGGGGTGATGAATTTACGAGCCATTATGACAACTCCGTTGCAATGATTACCCAGCCACCGACAAAGCAAGCCACACAGCCAAGTGCAACCCAACCCATACCCGGCACACCAGCCGCTAGTGACATGACAGACAGCAGTCCAATGACTGCACTGGTGACGATTAGAAACAAGGCGATGATAAAATCAATCATATTCAATACTCCGTATTGTTAAGTCCGACATCGGACTAGTGAAAAGGTAGACTGTAGGGGATTACCCTACAGCCTCAAATGGACAACTTCGTTGTTCTGCTCAATC
>Ga0209929_1000020_pt1 | contig 56767 bp, 54 predicted proteins | sample SalPon2_C_H2O_MG_2_FD_185731 | JGI IMG/M metagenome (GOLD analysis project Ga0209929, IMG submission 185731) | Salt pond water microbial communities from South San Francisco under conditions of wetland restoration - Salt Pond MetaG SF2_C_H2O_MG... ... | reverse complement strand
CACCTTGAGCACCTTGAACCCCTTGAGCACCAGTTGGTGAAGCACCTTGAGGACCTTGAGCACCTTGAGCACCTTGAACCCCTTGGTCTCCTTGAGCACCAGTTGGTGATGAACCTTGAGCACCTTGAACCCCTTGGTCTCCTTGAGCACCTTGAGGCGAAGCACCTTGAGCACCTAATGGACCAGTAACCCCTTGAGCACCAGTTGGTGATGAACCTTGAGGACCTTGGTTACCTTGAGCACCTTGGTCACCTTGAGCACCAGTGGGTGATGAACCTTGAGGACCTTGGTTACCTTGAGCACCTTGAACCCCTTGAGCACCAGTTGGTGAAGCACCTTGAGGACCTTGAGCACCTTGAGCACCAATAGGACCAGTGACCCCTTGCGCACCTGTTGCAGTTGCACCTTGAGCACCAGTAGGACCAGTGACACCTTGAGCACCTTGAGGCGAAGCACCTTGAGCACCTAATCCACCAGTGACCCCTTGAGCACCAGTTGGTCCAGCAGCACCAGTAGGACCAGTGACACCTTGAGCACCTTGACCACCACCATCTCCTTGAGCACCTTGAAGACCAGTTAAGCTTGCACCAGAATCACCTTGAGCACCAGTAGGACCAGTTACCCCTTGAAGACCTTGAGCACCTTGAGGTGAAGCACCTTGAGCACCTTGAGGACCTTGTGAACCAGGACCACCAGTAGCACCTTGAGCACCTTGAGGACCTTGTGATGACGCACCTTGGGCACCAGTAGGACCAGTGACCCCTTGAGCACCTTGAGGCCCGGTTGGGCCAGTGTTATGGAAAAGTAAATGACCTACATAGTAATTGTGGTCGGGTTCTACTTCTATACTTACTATATCTAACGATTCTTCTATATACCTTAGAGCGGTAATATGTAAATCGTTGTGTAATTCTTTTTGTTTGTTGTATGCATTGATTGGAGAAATCCAGTCACCCATTAAGGTAAGGACTTTAGCATCAATCGATGATTTTATTTTAGAACCATCTGAAAGTGAGAATTCCAAGTATGAGTCTATTGAAGACTTAGTTACCGAAACAACTTTATTGTCTCTAACTTTACCTTCTTCTATACCAAAACCTTTTACTACATCACCAATTTTGATTTCACCAATTTTGGTGACAACTCCGTTGATTTCAATTAAGGTATCTTTATGTAAACCGTGAATTATTTCCATATCTTACCTTACCCGTTAACTATTTAATTTAAATAAGACTCGCATCGAGTACAAATCTGCGGTATTTGAGTTTTTATTCCAATGTAATCCGATTCTATCGTTCTTACTAAAAGAATAAGTACTTCCAAATGTAAATGTCTTATTTGTTCCAGCAGCACCCATTGCTACTGTTACGGCTGAACCTTGGTTTGACCCATCATTGGTCATTTGAAGAGTGCCATTTGCAGTTGTAGTATTTGTTTGTTCGGGAGAGACCACCACTTCTTCGAGATGACCATCAGAAGGTGCAATCCAAATAGCATATCCTTGATTGATGGTTGGTTGTAAGTCGGATAGTGAGTACCAAGGTACATATCCAGTTGACAAATTTTTACAATCTGCAACGAGTTGGACTGGACTTGGTATTCCTGAGAATGACCCAGTGAATGAACCACTAATTTGAGCAGTATCACCATTAACGATGATAGCCTCATTACCAAATGTACCGATTTTGACGGTATCATCTGAGAATACTTCAAGAATTGGGATACCCGATATGTCGGATACTGAGAATAATGACCCAGATAGACTATCGGTGATTTCAAACAACGTTCCTTGTGAACCTTGTACGCTAAATACAGTCGAACCCGACTTGTATACAGTTAAAGACCCAGTTACCGATGCATTCCCATCAACACTAAGTCCACTCAGGTGTGCATTACTACCCGATACTATGACTTTTTTCCAGTTTGGCATGTTCTCTTCCTAATGTGCGGTTGGTAACACTCTAAGTGCCCACTTCCCTTTCGGGCCAACAACCAGGTTTACTACTTATGATTATAATCTATTATAAATAGGGAAGATGGAGATTAAAACTATAACCCAAATCGAGATTTAGTTGAGTTGTAGTTTTGAAGGACTTCAGATGATGAAAGTACTCGATTGTATACTTTAATTATGTTTATACTTCCAACAAATCGCCAACCCCAATTATATCCAAATGATAAACCTGCGGTTAGGTAATCACTCGATTGATTGGGGTCGTATATTTCACCAGTTACGCTTGTAGCATTATGAGTTCCTACCAATTCACCATTCAAATAGTATGTAGTAGCACAACCACTATCTCTACTTACTGAAAATACTCTATGATAATATGTAGATTCTTCTAAATCATCGTGAGTTAAATCAGTAAATGAAGTGTTAGTACCATCCGAAACTCTAACTTCTATATTATTATTACAAGTTTGGTGGCCCACCGACCAACCTTTATTACCACTATATACAGTATGCCCTAACCTCATTGGATGTCTACTTTGTGGATATACTTTATTATCAGACCTAACAAATGTTTCTATTGTAAAATCACCACTTTTGAAATGGTCGAAGTCAGAACTTGGCGATATATAAATTAACTCGTTACCACCATCCATATGAAACTCACCTGATGATGTTGTATTATGGGATATAGTATTATATGTTGTAGCATTATTACCATTACCACTCAAATCATACCAAGTATTACCACTACTTGGGTATGACCTTGTTGATGCAGCATCCAATGATATGAATAACCCATCGGTTACTATGTTAGGACCTACGAACATTATATAAATCTGGGTTTTGCTGCGTTATAGTTTTGAAGAACTTCTGATTGAGATAACCCTCTATTATAAACCATAGTAGGTCCAAAATAACAATTCCCACCATCACGATTAAATATGTCAGTACCACCAATGCCTGATAATCCGTTATACCCAATCTGCATATTACCATTTGATGAGAAATTTCGTGTAATAGATGAACTCGTTCCCTTTACATCATTCCAATATAAACTGATAGTAGTTCCATCTGAAGTCATCGTTACTTGATTCCATTTATTAAAAACATCATCTTCGGATTTGTTTGTAAATCCTGTGATGTTAGCAGAACCTGCTGCTGATGAAAAATCTACGAAGGGTGCATATGCTATATTTGTGTTTTTATCATCCCATTGAAATCTAAAATAATCGGTACAAGCATAGGTTCTATGACCCGTTACTGAAAAGGTGGTTGGTCCATCTATAAAAGTCCAAGTTTGTATAGTCCAAGAAGTACCAGTTGGCATATTACTGACTGATATATAATCGTTAGAACCATCAGCTTGTACACTTCCACCATTTACGGAATTTGTTACCAATGGCCCATTTGTCAATGTTGCGTTATTACCATTACCACTTAAATCATATATAGCTGTACCACTACCGGGGTATGATTTCTTAGACCCAACATCTATCGAGAATACCAAGCCATCGGTTACTATATTAGGACCTATGAACATTATATAAACCTCGACTTTTTTGAATTGTAGTTTTGAATGACTTCAGATGATGTCAATTCTTTATTATATATTTGTACGATTGCAATTTTACCTGTAAAGTAGCCAGATGTTGCAGACCTATTACCAATTAGAAGTGGATTATTATTTGTCACCAACGTACCAGTTGCAGTAGTGGTAGATTTTATTTGTATACCATTTCTATATAGGTATAAATTTGAACTACCATCCCAAGTACCACAATAATGTACCCACTCATTAGATGTCAAATCTGAATATGAAGTATTGGATAATTCTTTTTGACCATCACTTCCATAATACCCAAATCTAATATAGTATCCGTTACTTGGGCCTGTCATTATCCAATTCCCAAAAGTACCAGCAGCATCTTTACTTACAATCGTGGGGTATGATGGGTCATTTTGAGTAGAACTTGCCCTAAACCAAGCACTAATTGAAAATGTACTTGTTATTAGTTCTAAATCACCGAACGTAATATAATCATTAGTCCCGTCAAATTCAAAACTACCACCACCATCTGAACTTAGTCCTACACCATTGGTAAGTGTTCCGACATTCCTACCAATCAATTCAGTAGAGGATGTACCACTACCTGGATATGCTTTATTGGATGCTGCATCTAAACAAAACACCAACCCATCATCAACTATATTTGGCCCACCAGTTACTCCCATTATATAAACCTCGATTTTGTTGCGTTATAGTTTTGGAGGACTTCTTGTGCTGAGAGTGCTCGGTTATATATTTTTACACTTGATATTCTACCGTTATAATCTTCCCCTTTGCCATTTTGTCCAATGTAAATTGTGACATTACCATTCCTATCTCCCCAGCTAACACCGCTTTTAGATGATGTGACTGTTTGAGAAAATGTACCACTGTCATAATAAATTGTCATCGTATGTGTTGTACCGGACTTAACTACATTTACGTTATACCATTTGTTTGGGGATAAGTTATTAGCTTGTATTATTGTTGAGTCATAGTACCACAAATAAAAAGAAGAACCATTATTCATCCAAGCAGGTTCATAATTATACTCACCTTGATTAACCAATGCACCATAACCTGATGATGGACCCGTTGGGTAGCACCACACAGAATAACTCAAGTTTGTTGAGTCCATATTACCTGAAAATATTTGAGAAGCCGTTACATAATCATCCACCGCATCAAAAACAATACTACCACCATTTGAAGAATTAAACGTTGGTCCATTATTTAATGTACCACCATTAGCATTACCACTCAAATCATTCCAAACATCACCACTACCAGCATATGATTTTTTAGACCCAGCATCTAATGCTAAGACTAATCCATCGGTTACTATTTTAGGCCCTCTACTAAATCCCATATCTTATACCATTGAAGATGAAGTATCAGTCCATATCTCCGTAGATAGGATAGACAAAATCTCTGAGTGAGTGTATGGTCCTTCTTTTGTGGATAATGAACTTACTGAAGATGGGGTATCACCTTCCCACTTTACAAATGTTAGTGATTCATCAACACTCAATCTTAAAGTTTGCGATGAAGTTTCTAATACTTGTGAAAAATCAACACTCCCAGTCTCAGAAGTGGATAGAATCATATAGTTTCTATTTTCAAACATAATATAGTACCATTTTAATTTATGTAACTATAAATAGGGAAACTAATAATAAAAAACCCCCACTTTTTGAGTGAGGGTTCTTAGTATTGTCTAAATTACTATTCCTTTGTAACAAGGTCACCTTTTTTAGGTCTACTTGCTTTTGGGGTGTTTAGTAATTCTATCTCCATTTGTATTTTCTGAAGTAGATTTGAAATCATTGGTGCTTCCGCCCCAGTAATTTGCATTTTTTGAACTGAAATTTGAATGACTTTTAAATCTTGTTCAGTAAATCCTTCGTATGGTCTCATAACTTATTATTTGTTTAATCGTTCTAATTCTACTTGTAACTTTACTGCTAAGTTGTAAACTGATTCAACTTGTCTTCCTTTAAAAGAAGCCTCTCCCAATCCGATGAGAAGTGCCTCAAGCTCACCTTTGGTAAGCTTGAGGGTTACTTCATTATCTTTTTTGGTTTCTTTCTTGAGACCTAATCGCTGTTGTAAACTCATAACTAAATTATCTTAGATTAAGAATAAATCCAAATTGTTTGGTCATCAGTTCTAACATTGATAGTACCAACTCCTTGGAAAGTAGGAGCACCTGAAGGGTCTCCACCAGAATTAGTCTGAATATTACCCAATTTAGAATCTGGAGCTGCACCAGTTGCATTACGAGCAACATCTTCAGCAAATCCAAATACACTTGTATCATCATCCCAAAGAATAGCCATACCTTCTTGAGCAGTACCATTAGAACCACCAAATACAATACCAGAATCACCCGATGCTGAACCCGAATTCAATAAAATAAATTTATCTTCAACATCAAGGTTTGCAACATTAAGTGATACCAAATCACCTGCAACTGTCAAATCACCTGCAATAGTTACATTAGTTGGAAGACCAATTGTCAAAGTATTACCCGACATTGATGTTTCAATCTCGTTAGCAGTACCACTTATAGTAAATGTTTCAGCATTTGTAATTGTACCAGTACCACTATCACCTGCAACATCCAAATCATATTGAGCCGCTTCAAGAGCCGCAATATCTGATGCGATAGATGCAGATGTTAAAGTAAATGCACCAGATATCTCAGTTGCAATTTGACCAGACCCAGATAAAATACCATCGTTCTCTGCTCTCAAAAGAGGAATACCTTCTACTTGTAGTACGCCCGCAGATGCTCTACCAAGTGTAGTATCACTCGGATGTCCAACTTCGACTGTTATGAATTCTGGACTATCTAATGTTGATAGGTTGTTTACATCAACATTTACACCATTAATTTTAATTTGTCCCTGAGCATCACCCGTATCTGATGATGATACGATACCACCACCAACTGATGCGATGTATCCTGCATCGTTGTCGAGTTGTGAGATACTACTCCCTGAGACAATGACTTTTTTCCAACTTGCCATTTAATTTCTCCGTTTTTGTGTTAACACTTTTTTAATTTGATATATCAAATGTAACTTCTTTATTAATAATAAGTATGTCTAATCTACACCAAACCAAAATGCAGATGATGAATATGCAATTGCACCACCTTCGGCAGTTGGTAATGATGAAAATTCAGTTAGTTTAAATAAACCATTTACTTCAACCGACCCAGTTATTTCAAGGTCGTTTGTAGTTGAGTATACTGACCCAGTTACTCTAAATAACCCTAAGTCATTTACTGCGTTTATAAAATGTGCTGAAGATGTATCTAATCTAAATAGTAATTCTTTTGATACGGAATTGCCATTCGAATCTTCAATTGATGTTTCAATAGTAAGTCCATTACCAGATACCAATTCCAATTGGTCAGACCCAGTTGCAACTAATGTAGTTTGTCCGTTAACTATAATGTCACGGAAGTGTGACCCAATTGAAACAAGTGCCGTAGTAGCATTTGACGCAGTAACGTGTAATCCAGTTGATGAATCAAAAATAATAGTTTTAAATTGACCATCTACATTATCACCTTCAAGTGTTGAGCCTGAAATTTGCATATCTGACCCGAATCCACTTCGAACAACCGATGCCGATATGAATGAGTCTGATATGAATGATGCAGTATCGGCAGTACCATATAATGACCCAGTTATTGGTCGAGTTACTGATAATGACCCAGTTACTACAAGGTTGTTTTGGGTTAGATAAAAATCAAATGAACCCGATGCGAGTGACTCACTTGTAGGTGCGTATGAACCAGTTGACCAGATTGACCCACCACCACTTCCACCACCTTCGGGTAAAAGTACACTATTACCAAATGATATAGAAAGAGTTCTACCATTTAATGTTAGAATTTGCTTCGCGTCATTTATATCATCTGCAATAGATGCTGATACCGTTGGAAAGGTGTTCTCTCTAAAATTACTATTTGCAATTATAGAACTTGCCTGAAATGGTGATATCGTGGTTGGTTTACGTTGTAAATCATTATAATTTACTTGAGCCGATGATGATAACACCCCACTTGGTAAATTAGCGATTAACTGCGCTGATGATGATATCACACCATTTGATGCGGTTATATCACCATAAAATGAACCACTAAATGAACCAGTATAGTCAAATGGCATATATATCTCCGATAATTATCTTAATCCCTCACTTAATAAATAGTAGGAAATCTAACGGAACTATTGAATTGAATATAATAAACGTAACACTTCATCCAAAGATTCATGCCTATGGTTGTCTTTGAGTGTTATTGTATATACATATCTCGATTCTTTTAATTTCGGTACATCGTGTATTGCTGAGTCATTATTGAATTTCAAATCAATTTGTTGACCATCACCACATAGTATCATTCGAGAGTTTTTACCCAATCGACCCAATACCATTCCAAGTTGTTGTTTAGTCAAGTTTTGGAACTCATCTACGATTACCACTGCGTTGTCGAACGTTCTTCCTCTAAAGTGAGATAGGGATACTAATTCAATGTCTTCATCCTTCTCCATCTTCTCTAATATGGTAGGTTTGTTGTAAACCTTTCTCATATTAGAACGGATTGGAACTAACCACGGCTCCATCTTCTCTTCCAAAGAACCTGGTAAGAATCCATTATCTTCATTTGATACTGTTGGTCGAGTTATAACGATTTTATTTACTTCTCTTTTAAAGAATGAATCCAATGCAATCTGAACTGCTACTAATGTTTTACCACTACCGGCTTTTCCTAATATAAAATTGAATGGGTGAGATAGAATCTCAGACTTTGCAGACTTTTGTTCTTCCGATAAAGAGATTGAGAACTTTATATTTCCCTTGGGTACTCTTTTTTCTAAATTTTCCGGCATACGTAATGTCCTTTAGTTTTATAACATTGTTTAGTATAAGTATCCTACCCATAACAAAAAAGAGGGGCCGAAGCCCCTCTTAATTATCTATATTGAGATATTGATTATCCCAATGTGTTCAAGTCACCTACGTATACTTTTCCGTAGAACTCACCACGTACCATTTGCTTAGCGTAACGTGTCATTACACCTTTTCTTGGCGTGAAGTTTTTCGGGTCGTATACCAAAGGAGTCATAATTAATGGAATGTATGGAGCATATACAGCACCAGTTTCCAAGAATTGAGCACCCTTGAAGCCCATCAAGATAACGTTTTCAGTCATATATGGGTTTTTGTACACTTGGTAACGATTTGCGAATGAACCTACTTGAGATACACCCATTGCAAATTGCATATCAGCACCAGTACCATTAGCTGCAAATCCTGGGATTGACTCAAGGATAGTAGCTACATCTGGAGAAACAACGAGGAAGTTTGCACCACCACGCATTGTTTTTGCGTGAATTTGGTTAGACACTCTCTGAAGAACAGTACCAAGAGTCTGGAACCATTGTTGTTGAGTGTAACGAGCAGCAGTACCACCGTCAGCAAATCCATTTGAACCATTCCACTCGTAACCTACTTTAGCAGACCAGTGACCTTCAGTCAATGCATTTTCCATCAACATATCTAAGATTTCGAGGTCGATTTCTTGAGATACGTATTCAGACAACATTGAAGTCAATTCAGCTTCAGCATCAATTGAGTGGTAAGCGTTCAAATCTTGAGCAAACTCAGGAGTCCATTGTGCTTTCAACTTACGAGTCTTAGCAACGATTGGCACAGAGCGTAGCTCTACGTTCAATTCTGGAATGTTCAAGTCAGTTTCTGGGTTGTTTCCAAGACCAGTAGCCTCGAAGTCACCACGAGTGATGTCAGTTGGTTGTTTTTGGTAAACAACTGTGATGTCATCAAATGCAGTATCACGTGCAACGAATACTACGTTAGCACCAGACAATTTAGTGAATGCAGGGTAGTATTCATCAACACCTGTAACTGAGAATGCACGTACACCTTCAGAATCGAAGCCAGTAAGAGATGCAGTAGGAACTGCAACTGTTACTAAATCAGTAGTGTGAGTAGCCCAAGTAGATGCAGAGAATGCTGAATCGTAATTGATATCACCCATTGACAAAGATGCAGTCAAGTACTTGTTTGCAGCTGCAGTATCTGCTAATTCTTGAGTAGCAGAAGATGCAGAGTTGATAGTGTAACCGAAACGACCAGCACCATAAAGACCTTCAGAAGCAGCACCAGCAACTTCGGTGATACCGAATACTGAGTCAGTTTGTGAGTCTTTACCAGCACCTGTTTCGAAACCTGGCTGAGCAGTACCATACTTGAAGTCCAAGTAGAATACAAGACCAGAAGGCAAGTTCATAGGTTGTACAGAAACGAATTCTTTAGCAGCGATTTCGCTGAAAATTCTTCTTACCAATGGAAGAGCGACACCGGCCCACTCTTCAGAGTTTGCTGAAGTACCTGTGCTTGATGCTTCAGATACTAATTGTTTTGCTTGGTTTTCCAACAAAGTAGCGATAGATGCTCTTTCGAAATCAGCGTCCCTTCTAAAAGACCAGTCTTTTCCCACTTAGCTACAAGGCCTTTAGCCTCTTCGCTCATTTTCTTGTTGAAACCAGCAGATTCGTTTAATAGAGAATTTGTGTTCATCTTATTAATCCTTTTCTTTGTTTAGTTTCTTAAATTATTTAATCAAACCAGCAAGTTTCTTAAATCTATTTGCAACTTCAGTACCTTCAGAAATGATTTCTTTCTTAGGTGCGCTAGATGCCATAGGTTTAGAAGCGAGTGATTCTTTTACAACTGTTTTTGGTTTTCTTGCAACATTCAAGTTCTCACCCAATGTGGCGAATACCAATTTTACTTCTCTCAAAGATTCAGCTCTATCGAAGTTTTCGATGACTTTCATCTTCTGACCTTCGTTCAAGTCGAATGTTCTGAACAACTTGTTAGTGTAAAGAAGTTTAGCATTCAACAAGTTTACCTCGTTGATTGTGTTTCTCAAAGATTGAATAGTAGCATATGCTTCTTCCAATTCTTCGTGAGAATCTTCTTCAACTTCTTCTGATTCGTAAGTTTCTTCAACTTCTTCCTCTTCAGTCATTTCTTTCAAAGTGTTGATGATTTCTTCCAAAGACAATTCTTCATCTTCTTCTTCAGTTAATTCATCATCATTTTCGATGTCAGATGACTCAAGTTCTTCTTCCAAATCTTCTTCTTCAGATACTTCTTCATCTTCTTCTTCGCCCAAAGATGCTTCAAGTTCAGCGATTACTGATTCAAGGTCGAGTTCATCTTCCTCTTCATCCATCATCTCTTCCATCTCTTCTTCATCTTCTTCTGAATCTTCTTCAGACTCTTCATCGGAGTGCATTTCATCCTCGTGAGACTCGATTTCATCAGAAGCGATATCAGCTACCTCTTCTTCTTCATCTGAATCCAACTCTTCTTCCATTTCTTCCTCTTCAGACATCTCATCTTCCATTTCAGAAACTTCTGCATCATCTTCTTCGTTGTGCATCATTTCTTCCATTTCATCTTCAACTTCTTCTTCTTCATCTAACTCTTCAGCTAGTTTATGAGAAAGCATAGATTGGAGTTTTGGAGTGAATGCCTCTTCGAGAGCCATTTTTGCGTTCGCAAGTGCAGTTTCCTTAACGGCCTTAGCATCAGCGATTGCTTCTTTTAACAAATCTGATTTCATTTGTTATCTCCTAAATTAAACTTTTGGATAATAAGATTATTGGTAATCTTAATAGAATATAAAAATAATAATTAACCACCCATTAGATAGGGGTGGTATTGATTTACAATAAATAGGGGTTAGTTCCTAAAAACGATAGAGTGTTTGTTAATAATCCTCTTCCCTCCTTCTTCTAACCCATTCAGCTCTACGAGCATCATTCATTTTCTTTCTCTTTGCCGTAGTCGGCTTGGTATGTTGACGGTTTTGTTTAACCCAATCAATAATACCATTATCTTTCATAGTACGTTTCCACTTTCTAAGTGCTGCTTCAACGTTACCATTAATAACCCGAACACCATTTGCGTGTCCGTATAGGAATTGCTCTTCCCTTGGTTTCTTAAACTTCTTTTCTGCCATATGTATTTTTTTATAAAACAAAACACCTACCGAACTAACGATAGGTGTCTATAAATAGTGTTTGTAAATTTAATTAAGATAGTTTATCTAAACCTTCTTTGAAATCACCAATTAAATTTCCCAATTCTCTTTGGGTCTTAGGGTCTAACTTCTTAATATCCTTAATGTGGTTCTTAATCACCTTTGAGATATCAACTGAAAAGTTTTGTAGGATTTCTAAGTTATTCATTACTTCTTAACCTTACCTTTTTGAATGTCTCTATCCAATTCTTCTGCAGCACGGATTACATCTACTACCGATTGGTCGATTGGAACATTACGATATTTAGCAATTTTTCTAACTGCCAGCATTACAATTCTTTTTTCTTCAGATGATGCACCCTCGTTTACTGATTCTTCAACACCTTCGAAGTAAAGGTCAGACATCATATCTTGAAGTTTAGGGTTTTTAAAGTCAAACTTGTACTTTTCCATTGCTCTTCTTGCTTTCAATGCCGATTTAGCAGGAACTACAAAGTATCCTTTTTTAGAACCACCCAATTTCTTTTGCATTTTATTTGCAGCGTCTTTAGGACCTACGCCCTTTTGGTTTCCCTTTGGGTCGATGATTGAATATTTGTTTTCACTTAGAATGTCAGTTAGTTTCATTGATTTTTCCTCTTTAATTGACTCCATTAATCCGATTGCAGTATCACCAACAACTCTTTCAGCACCATCTGCATATTTGTTATTTAGAATAGCAATCTTGACTGGTTTATCGATTATGTACATTGGTATCATATTAGTACCAAACGAGTATTTGATTCCATTTGATTTCAACTCTTTACCAATATCCATAAATGATTTAGCACCTTTTACGATATCAGCAAGTTTATCTAAGATAGCATCGTGTTTACCTTCGTTTACTACTGATTCGTTTGACATTTCGATGGTGTATTCAACTTCACCCCAAATTTGCTCTATCTCATCAATGCGTTTTTTCATCTGCTTAAACTCTGGTTTTACATTATCTGCTTGTTGTGAGATTTTTTTACATAGGATACCATTTGGGTCTAATGATTTTGTAAGACCATCGATTCTTTCCGAAACTGCCTTAAAACCCATACTCTTAACGTATGCTTCATTAGCAAATTCTTTTGCATTCTCTTTGTCTTCTTTATCAACATTGGTTACTTTGAATTTCTTACCACCAACTTCGAACTCATCTTGACCTTTAGCAATTGCCTTTGCTCTTTCAGCACCGAACTCGTTACCTTCTTTGATTTCGTAGTATTTACCAAGAACTTCACCCATCTCATCATATGCTGATTCGAGTCTTTGTTGTAAAGTGTTTACTTCAGAGATTGTTTTTTCGAATACTTTGAATGACTCGTTCATAGACTTCATATGTCTACCCACAGTCACTTTATCGAACCAATCGCCAGTTTCTTCAAGGGTTACTTTATGTGCAGTCTCTACGATACCTTTAATTGACTCGTATACCTCTGCCAAGTTACCTGAACGATAAATTGATTCACCAAATCTTTTGTATTCAGCAACGGCTTTAAGGAATTCTCGTTTTTCCTCGTTAGTCATTCCTTCTTTTTCCTTATCCTCACCAACATTCATTCTGTTATAAGAGTGTTGAGATTCGTTTAGGATGTCTTTTAGTTTCTTCATTTTATACTCCGAAATCACATTCACAATATCCACCAACTTCACAAATGATGTCTCTCATCATCCCATTGGCTTTGTTGTATTTATAAGTATTCTTTTTTGTGGTAACCGACTCATTGATTACACCTTCATTTCGTGGTGATAGGAATGCTCCGTGAGTTGATGGGTTGGAAACAAAGTCCCAACAAATCAAATCAAAATCATTCTCCACTGCAACGGTATCTTCACCGATTTGTTTTACTGAACCCATGCCTCTTGATGAGATACCAACAGTACAACCTGCTTTTACCAATTCTTGTAGGATTTTACCTGATGGTGTATTTAGGATTTCAACTGTACCTACTACATCATCACCTTTCCAAGATACATCACGAATGATGTGTGATGTGTTCTTCAATTCTACAACTGAAGACTCTGGGTGGTCTAACTCACCATAAGCACGATTCTCTCTAATCTCACGGCCTTTATATTTCTCAACTTCTCTTTCGAGAATGTTTCTTGGATATACTCTGCCATTTTGATTCTTAGCATCGGCTCGTTGTAGGACACCACTTACTAAGAAACGACCAGTCTTATCCTTTGCCTCTTGTAACATTGTAGGTGTTACTTCGAAAATCATTGTATCTACGAGTAGTTGTTTCATTAGCTTTCCCACACTTTTTTCTTACGATATAAATCAAAGAAAACTCTTGCAAGCTCTCTACGAATCATCAATCTGATATCTTCGAGGTCTTGAACTTCGAGTTCTTCGTTTAGTTTATTTTTATTACACCCACACGACATATTATGCACTCAGTTCTTTTAGATTACGTGCAACTTTTAACATACGTTCTGAAATCTTACTAAACCTCTTTTGTGTTGACTGCCAATATTGTTCGTTGGATACACCCATTTCACTTTTTAACTTAGTGTTTTGATTCACAATCTTTTCAACCTCGTACATCATTCGATTAATCTCTTTAATTGATTGATTAACCTTTTGGTGTGCTTTCATAGAGTCATCTTTTTTGTAGTCTCTATAAGTTGCTTCAATTATTCTTTCGAGTTTGTCTTCCAACTTCTTCATTGTCTTCGACTCCGTGTTTATTTTAGATTTCTTTGCTTTTTTGTAACCAAGGACTTCGATGTGGTCCGTATCCAAATCATCTTCATCTTTACTCTTAGCAAATGCATTAGGGGTTTTGATTGGACCTGCACCACCATCCATATTGCCGGTAACATTAGCTTCATCAATATCCTCTTCTTGAAGTGTATCTTTACTTTCCAACACTTCGAATGCACTTTCCAATTGTTCTAATAAAAATTTAGACATTTGAAACTCTCCTTAGTTCTTGTAAAAGTTCGTGGTATCTTAGAAGTGAAAGAATCTGATTTTCGTTGATTACTTTGGAATTAGTAATATTATCAATAAGGTTGATGGTTTCATTCAATTTGATTTTAGCCACCTTATCAGATACGTTTACCTCGTTAAGTTGTTTTTTTAGTTTTCTTACCTCAGTAATTACAAAAGTTCGCAACTTAGCAGAGTTATCTACATTGTTGATGTATTTTCTTAGGATTTGTTTTTGCTCTTCTGAAAGTGTTGTGTATTTTGAGTTGAATGATTCTACCAAGAATTTATATGCTAACATACGAACCTCTTTAGGTTGGTTCGTGTATTCAGTATCAGTACTCTCGGTCACAATCTCAACATTTTGCTTTGTGATTGTTTCAAGAATAGTATTCTTACAAGTTACATATTCTTTAGGAGATGTTGATTGTGTATTCTCAAACAACTTATATACCGATGCAAACTCACGATAGTTGTTTACACGATACTTAAAGAAGTCTTCCATTACAAATGCTTCCTTGATTGACTTAATCAAATTATACTTTTGTCTACGAAGAATACCTTCATTCAACTTGTTTCTCTCTTCGAGAATAATGTTAACAAACTCTTGAGCTTTATATTGAGAATCAAAGTTCTCTTTAGTCAATGCCTGATATAGTTTTAGTTCTTTGTTTAACTCCGTTCCTCTTTTGAAGTGCTTTTTGATTACTTCGAGGGCAAGGGAGTCCTTATTCGCTAACGTATCCGATGCGATTTGTTTTACGAGTAATTCAAATAAAATACCCGTGTTCTTGAACTTACTATGTTTAAGTTTACTCATCCTAAACCTTATATATTACTATTCCAATTAATAAATATGTAAAAACTCATCAAATCGTGTCTTCTAATAGATTTGTTTCATCTAATAGACCTGATTCTTTTTGTTTCTCCTCACTCAATGACTCTTTTAGAATCGATGGTGATTTAACTTTAACGTTTTTTAGAGATGTTTTCAAAGCCTCTGCACTTTCGTATGCAAGTGGTGAGTTTTTATATTTGTGATAAGTTGCTGCTGGTTTAATATCAGTTTGTTGACCTAATGGGTCTCTACCAAATGGATTATCATCAGACTTGTAGTTACCACTTTGTGCTGGTCGACCTGCTCCATCAAATCCACCTTCGGGTGAACCACCCTCATCACCGAGTTTAGATTCACGACTACCATCTTGTTGCATTGCTGCGATGTCGTGGGCAGTACCGAATGATTGACCAGTCTTAACTGGGTCATTACCTTCATCTTCAATTTGAGTGTGTCTAAATCCAAGTTTCAAATCGGTAATGACTTTAGCCTGTTCAGATTTCCACTCATCATCAGACATATTCATAATGTTTTTATACATCCACTCTTGAGAAACCATTTTAAGGTCTTTCATATCACGAACCAAATTGACTTTCTCAGACCATAGGTTTGCTTTCTCTTGCTCGTAGATGATAGATGGGTTGGTAAGTTCCAACTCAAAGTTTACAAGGTCTTCGTTTTCGTAACCTTGTGAATACAAGTGAACGATTGCAATCTTAGTTAATTCAGAAAGAACAATCTTTTGGATTCTCTCAACTGAGCGTGCAAATCTAATATCTTCTTGTGCGAGTGTTGCTTTACCTTCTACTGACTCATCGTATCCAACAAATGCTTTTGGAACTTTCAATGCAGCCATCATTCTATTTCTTAGGTATTCGATATCATCGATACCACCGAACTCCATACCACTTAGGGAATCAATCTCAGTACCACTTTGACCACCACGAACTGGAAGATAGTAATCATCCATCATATTCATCAAGTTAAACTTGAGGTTGTAATCACCAGTGTTTTGGTCGAGGTATGGGACTTTCTTCATTTGGTCGATGATACTTCTCATATGATTATCAACTTCACCAGGAGGAATGTTACCCACATCAATCTTAAATACCCTTCTTTCAGGTGCTCTCATAATTCTATGAATCATCATTGCATCTTCCATAAGAGTTAATTGTTTCCAAGTCTTTCTTGCACCTTCTAATAGTGAACGACCATAGGGTAGGAAGTTTGTATCTGCCATCAAACGGAAATGTGCAATCTGATAGAATTGGAAGTATTGTGCGTTACTATTTGTACTTGCTCCGTGAGCAGTTCCCATAGAACCTAACTTGAAACGAACTTCATATGGATTGTCTGGGTTGAAGCCTTCTTCACGTTCTACTTCGTATGCAGACATCGGTGATACGTTTACAATACCAACACCTTCTTCGATATCTAAGTGTAAGTAGTAGTCACCATATTTGTTCATACCACGAACCCAAGCCCATAGGTTGAATTCAATATTAAGAACATCGTAAAATAAGTTGTGAAGAATCTTCTTCATATTCTCATCTTGAGTCTTAATACGAAGAACATCACCCATATCGTTTTTAAGAGTACACTCATCAGAGTAGATGTCGAGAACTGATGCGATGATAGAATCCTTATCCATTGCTTCATAATCAGTATACAACTCTAACTTATTTGAATGATAGTTGAACTGATTATTATATGTTTCCCAATTTCTTCTTGTGGTGTGTAGTCTACCGAATCTATCGTAATATGATGAACCACGGAGGTTACCTTGAGATTGGAGTCTTTGGGTATCAATTGCTTGTGTGTTACCCTTACCAATCCTACGTACAACAACTTGAGTGTTGAATAGTTTGTTTAACCTACTAAATAGTGATTTGTTTGCCATAATTGTTCTCTAAACAAAAGTGTATACTCTTACAAGTTATAAATATACAAAAAATAAACTTAACTACCAAATTTATAGTAACCAAGTTAAATCGTTATCATTTCCGTATTGGTCTTTTTGTTTCCAAGGGTCTTGTCCCATAGTTCTTGGGGAGTATACACCAGTACTTGACTTACCAATATGACTCAATGCACTTCTACTTAAATCCATACCTTGTTGTCTAAGTTTGAGTGCTGTATCACGAACCCATAATCCAGTTGAGAAAGACATCACAAGGTCATCATTATAACCACGTTGTGCTTCTGCTCTACTACCATTCCATATGAATACAAACAATTCATCTATAAGTCTCTTAGAGTGGATTATAGGAGTTCTCTCTCTCATATACATATCGAGTTTGGAAATCACCAAAGGTCTTGTTCTTGAAGACATTGTAAAACCAGGAACCATATCCTCTTTACGTTTCAAATCAAAACCTTTTCTGATGTGTATATCTTCATCTACATAACCTAAGTCTCTATACGAGTAGTATAGGTTTGCATAATTTCTGTCGATTACTTCTTGGATTACTGCCCATCCAATATTTGCGTTTTCAATCACCAACATAGCGTTGTTCCACTCAGATGCAACTGAGGTCAACATAGCACCATATTGTTTGGTGTCAATCTTACCTTTGTATTCTGCTACTTGTTCAACAGTCTCCACATCAAATACGTGGAATGCTGAATAATCCGAAGAGTCACCACGAGCAACATCGGCTACGACTACATAATCACGAGAATAGTTTGGATAGTCCCATAACCAATAGTTACCATCGAATCCTCGTTTTTCAAGTGGGTCTTTGATGTATGTTTCTTCATACCATTGTAGAGTAGAACCTTCTACTACCGTATGACCAGATGAGATAAAGTCACAATCACACTCTTGTGATGCACCCTTCTCACCTAATAGTTTTGTTTGTTCATCTCTCCATACTTGGTCTCTATCGGGATGGACTGTCCAATGAAGTTCGGTTGGATTCCATTGTTCACCTTGCTGACCTTGAACCCATATCTTATGGAACCAGTTACCAACACCATTTGGAGTAGAGAGTACGATTGCACCCCCACCAGTAGATAGTGTAGATTGTGCCGAAGTCCAAATCTCTTCTACGTTGTTGATAAATGCAGCCTCATCAATAATCAACATCGACAATGCTTCCGAACGACCTGCGTCACCAGCAGCAGAAGTTGCTTTGATTTGAGAACCATTCTTTAATCGTAGAGATAGTTTGTTATCTTCTTCAGTCTGACCTTTTAACCACGATGGTAAGTTATCGTGCATAAATCTTACCTTGGTCACCAAGTTCTTTGCCACCTCTTGTTTGGTTGCAATTACAAGAATGTTTTTATCCTCGTGAAATAACATCAACCATAATGAATACCCTGCCGATAGTGTTGAGATACCCAACTGTCTTGACTTTAAGATTACATTGAATCGATTGTCATTGACACTTGACATTAAGTCTTCTTGGAATGGATATAGGTTGAATAGGATTTTCCCTCGGTGAGGGTGTTGAATGTAACAATACTTCTTAAAGAAATACACTGGGTCTTTAGCACATTTGACCCACTCTTCTCTAATTAATGTTTTTATATCTTTTGCCATATTATAAAACGAACAACACTGCGATTAAGGTAGCACCACCTGCACCACCAAATAAAATACCATTCCAAAACTTTGCCCTACGTTCTCGTTTGAGGGATTTGATTTGGTCATCTCTCAATGAGATTATGTTGTCCTTTTGTTTTATAATATCATCTTTGGATTGCAGAGCAACTGAATAGTTGGATAGTTGGTCTGATTGTAATCTCAACTTTTCCTCTTGAAACTGAACCAACTCTTGAGTCGTGGTGAGTTCCATCAATGTAAGGTCATACTTTGACTTTAAGGTCAGAGCATTCTCTACTGCGATTCTTGGAACACAAACAAGACTATCACTTGAAAGTGTTTGTGAATGTAGTGACAAGCTCATCGTGAGACATATCACCAAACTTATCAACTTGGTCTTCATATTGGTTTCTCAAAAGGGTTAATCTTGCTTGTGTCGAATCTATCTTAAAATCGATATTAGCAATTTGATTGTTTAATAAAAGATTAAGTTGGAGTAGTGAATCTGCTTCACTCTCCAACCTATCTATTTCCGAAATGTAAGACTCTTCCTTTTCCTTCATCATACGTTCGTATTCTTTTTTGTATCTATTACCCAAAAAGAATTGTTGGTATATCAAGACACTTGCAAGAATTGCAATGATTAAGTATGTAGGATTGAGTTTTTTCATTTACTTCTTAACTCTTCCAGCAGATTTTTTACCAGAACTGCTACTACCGTTTCCAGACGATGTACCTTTTTTAATTGTACCTGCTGCAGCACTACCACTTGATTTTTTACCATTGTGAAGTTCGTAAACTTTATTTACAATGTTTGTCTTAGTTAGACTATTATCCAAACTAACATTAAAAGTTGCTTTAGCATATTTAATTAGTTCATCTTTCTTAAAAGCACGAATTTTACCTTTAGTAACTTTACCTTCAATGGTGATACCACCCTTAGCTGCGGTTACAACATCTTTGATTTCGGCTTTAACATCTGCGAGTTCATCTTGTAATTCCCCAAGTTGCTCGTTAACGGCCTTTGCTCTACCTTTTACTTCTTGAGCTACCTCGATTAATTTTTCATCGATAGTAGTTTTACCAAGGAGCCAGTTCCATGCTCTCTTGAGTGTTGATTTAAGTTTTGTCATAATTTTCTTTCTTTGTTAAACTTATTGTGTTATATAAATATGTAAATTATTTTAATTGAGATATTAGTTTGTAATATGACCTCTGAATCAGTTCGTATTTTTCAGATTGAGCAACCAACCACTCGGCTTCTAACAATTGTTCTTTTGCTCTTTGATACAATTCGTGTGTTGGTCTATCTTGAAAATCCTTTGCACCCCATAAGTGATACATAGTTTCTGATACTTCAAGGTTTGCCCAAGCAGGGTCTGAATCTATATCATATTGTCTTAATGTCTCTGATGTGAATAAAACTTTACAAAATGAATTCACTTTAAATTGTGGGTTTCTATAAACTCGCTCCTCCTCTGCTAATGCAGCAAGTAACCACTGCTCAATCATTATTTGAGCACCATTACCATCATACATCAAATGAGAATTTTCAGTTGCTTTATAAATTTCACCAGATGAGTTTAATACAAAGTCAAAATAAAACTTGGTGTATCTATTTTTAAAATCCTCATTAAACATACCAACTACCGCACAGTTCATTGGTAGTGTATCTTTAAAAGAAGTAATTAATGTGGGGGGCCATTCGAAATTTTCATTGTGGTCTACATCAAAGATATTAGGATATGTTGAAGTAGTCTCACGATGTAGGTATAGTAAGTCACAATTTGAACTGGGTATGATTTTTCTATTCAGTACCAAATCAGTATCGTATACTACAAATGGAGTTTTTAATTTAGACATAGCCCATATTTTCGGACTTGCCCAATATTTTGAAGATATTATATCTATTGGATAGTCATCAAATATATCTGTAATAACCTCATCGTATAAATGATGTATAGAGTGCTTTTTGAAAAAGTTTAATGTGTTTCTATCCGTAACTAAACACAAGGGTATCTCAGGATTAGAGTTCTTGTGGTTAAGACACGAATACATTTGGGTTATAAGTTCGAATTGTCGTGGGTATTTATTATTTACCACATAAATGTGATATGCTTTCATATGTAACTTTTTATATAAGTATGTAACTCGGATTTAATTAATTACCACTTACGACACGACCAATATCTCGCTTTCCATCTTGGACCTGGAGAATCACAATTCATCCTTGCTCTAAAAGATTTACGAGCACCTGGATTATCTTTTTTTATAGTCATACCCTTTTGTCCAAAGTTTACCTTTACAACATTACCCTTGTCGTTGTTTACATATACTTTGAACTTCTTAACATCACCTTGCATAATCTTACCAAGTTCAACTTTTCTACCTTGGTATTCTGCTTCGTATAAATCTTTTGGAGTTTCACCCTTATGTAAATTTAGTTTTTGAGAATACTCTCTCATAAACTCAACGAACTCTTTGATGTCTTGTTCGTTCTCTACATCATACTCTTCGATTTCTTCATCCGAACTTTTACCAAATGTTTTATGAACTAATTTATCCAACTGAGTATGGAACTCATCTTCTTCTTCAGCAGTTGCTTCGTTTTTAGTCTCACCATAATCCGATACTGTCGAAATGTAATCTTCTGCTTTTGTAATCAATGACTGAACCCAAGGTTCTAAGTCACCCTTACCACGAAGTTTTGTGATTAACTCTTGTGCTTTTCTGATTGAAGCCTCTAATTGGTCTACTGCCATATCCGAGTCAGACTCATCACCTTCATTTCTTCTCTTCTTAGAGTAGAGGTAGTCTTTGTATAGTTCTTCGTAGTCAACATCATCTTTTTCGTAATCTGATAATGCTTCGGTTGATACCGATTCACTATATAGTTTAAACATCGAGTCTCTAAACTTATTATTACTAAGGTCTGACTGATACTTTTTGATAAGTGATTGTGCTTTACTTAGGTTTTTCTTTGATACGATGTAATGTGTTCCCTTACTTTTAAACTTTTCAAAGGAATACCACATATTATTTTTAAGACCCTTATCAACGACTTTACCATCCTTATCAAGTATCATATATAATCCACTTGAATAGGTTGCTTCGTTTTTAAATGCGGATACGTATGGATTATCTACTACCTTACCCAACTCAGGAGTGAATCCATACTTTTCTTCCATAAAGTTTTTTACATTATGGTATTCTTCTCGGATTAATTCTTTGAGTTCTGATTTATTCATCTTATTTTACCATTTTAGCTAATGAGTATAAATCTATCTTAAATCCAAATCCAGCACCTTCGTAATCACGGTCAATTTCGATTGGGATTCTTAGTTTCTTTTCAAGAGACTTACGAATTTCACCTTTTACTTCATCCTCACTACCCATTACATCTTGTAGTTTATCTAAATCGTTACCACTTGCAGCAATTAATGAAATACCAGTTCTATAAGGTGATACTTTGAATTGTATAGTCTCTGAACCTACTTTATGTTTAAACTCTTTAAGTTGTGATTCGTTTACTGATTCACCGAATTGTTTAACCATTTGTTTTTGAACTGGGTTGTTAGGTTTACCTGCGATTGCAGATACTAACTTCATTCTATCAGCAAGTTTACCTTTCTTAACGAATTGGTATACTTTTTCAATGTCCAATTTATTATCATCAACAAACTTTTGGATAGCATCTTTGTTCATACCAGTCAAACCACCAATTTCCATCGCGGTTCTACTTGCTGCTTCGTTTACCGATTCGTTTTTCTCAATTTGTTTTTTTAACTTATCAATTTCTCTTTTTACTTTAGAAACTAATGGCTTATATTGGTCATCATTTGTAATATATCCTAATAAAGTTTCAAATTTAGATATTTTTTGTAATACTTCTTTTTCAACTCTACCTTCGTTTACTGATTCGTTCATATATTTCTTCCAATCTTTGTGTTCAGGTGCGAGTGCAGTACGACCCATATTTTTTCTCAAATCTTTGTTCTGCTCTCTATTATCTGGATGTGCAATTCTTGATGCAAATTTGTTTTTCATATCCACATAGAAATGTGCGCCAAAGTAATCTATGATATAAGCACCCTCCTTACCTTTGATTGTATCATATTCGTTATGAAGTAATACACCAGGAACTTTCAATCCAATTCCTGAGTGACCTGATACATATTTGATTGGAGTATCTCTATATAACTGATAGTAGTTGTGTCCTCTTTGTGGAGTAATCATCTTTTCATCAATACTTTCTTTTTTAGAAAACTTGTCTTTCAATCTCTGAACAAGTGACTTTGCCTTTCCGTGAGCAGGATGTTGTTTGTCCTTCAACGCAGTTGTTACGCTAACATCCTTTTTAGTTTCAGGATTCTTTACCTTTTGGTCAGCAATTGCCTTAGCGACCATCATATGAACGGCAAAGTTTTCGTTTGTGTTTTCCATTGATTCTCCAGCACATTGTTTCCAACCACCACCGGCGGCTTTATATTGTTTAGATGCCCAACCATTTGCGTATGCGGATGGATATACATCAAACTTTTGTTTTGCCTGTGATTTGTAGTAAGACCATTTTGATGGGTTAGTAGGACAATTCTTTTCTTCTAATTGTTGAACTTCCTCACCCAATAATCTTAACTCTTCAAGGTATTGTTTGTTATCCATCACAACTCCTTAATTGATGTATGCGTTGAGTTCGTATCCGTTCTTCATACCATATACTTGGATTTGAAGAGACTTACGTTGTGGTTTTCCGCCTTTGAGAAGACCTACCGTAAATTCAGTAGTCTTACCTTCACTTGGGCGTGAACGAACATTCTTACCACCCATACCGATTTGAGTTGACCAATCATCTTCATCAACTTCAAATCCTCGTTTTTCTGCGTATTTCTTTGCAGCGTCTGCGGCTGAAGTAAACGACTTATGATATACTTCGTATTGTGCTTCTTTGAGATATACCGACTCTTTGAAGAGTCTCATACCTTTAGATTCTACCAATGTCTCTACCTTTTGTCCGAGTGGTCTACCGATAGTCATTGAGATATAGAAACCCATTGCGTTTACGATTTCTTTACCATCCCACTTGCAAATGTTTGCAACATCAGGACCCAAGTCGTAATGATACATTTGCTCAAGGTCTTTCTCAGCCATTGGGTCACCTTCATATTTTGCTTTAGGGAACAATTTAGCAACACCCTTTGCTTCACTATGGAAGTTAGCATCACTCAAAGCACCCATCAAAATGTGCATTACTGCCCATTGGTGGTTTGCCCCACCTCTTCTTAAATCTTTAAGGTGTTTGTCTAAAAGTGCTTTAACTTTCTTATTTTCAGCAGGCCCTTCGGTAAGAATACCCTCTACAATGTTTGATAAATTCATATCACTCTCCGTGTTTTCTAGCATCTTTAATAACTTATCATCTTTGATGACAAATGCGTATCCAGCACCAGTATGGTGTGGGTCACTCTCAAAGTCGAGACCCGTTTTCTTTTTTAAATGAGTTATTGTCAAGATTCTAAAATCCTCATCAGCCAATCTTGGATTTCCAAATGCATCCATAATATCATCGATAGTATCTAAATCTTTTGATGATTTTGCAATTAGAATAATTCTACCATTTTTAAATGATGTCATAAATTCGACTCTACCATTTTTGTAGTCAAATTTAGCTTTACCTTCTGATAACAACGATGTCAATCTCATTCTTCGGTCTCCAATTGTTGGATAAAGTTTTCTCTAAACATACGAAACTCATTTTCTATCTTTTTTTCCATCTCTTCCCAAGACATACCATCCCATTCTTCAAACGAACCATCTTCGTTGATATATCGGGCTTTGATAGCCAGTTTAAGAGCTTCTTTCTCAAGTTCGGCCTGTTTTAACCAAGCCTTACCATTATTCAATAATTTCTCTCGTTCATATTGTTCAAATTTACCCTCAATCTTTAATTGGTGTTCCATATCGATTACACAATCAAAGCACATACCGTGGATGAATTTCATCTTTAGGTCGTTTCTATTTGGGCTTGTACAAGTACAAACTTCTTTTTGACATTTGGGGAATGTGTTGATTTCATTTCTCAACTCTGAAAGTTTACCAAGTTTGACTTTGTATCCTTTCTTTTGTTCCCAAATGTTTCCCTCATCATCAGTCCATTGGTCACCAACTTCCCTTTTGATAAAGTCCTTACCCTCCCCAAAAGCAACAGTGTTTTTGGTTTGAGTTCGGTGATTTCCAGCAATCATTTCTTTGACTGCCTTAATATTTTGTAATTTTGACATAACTTTTTTATATAGTTTTACTACAATAAGTATATTAAAAATACATTAAACCCAAGATTTGGTTGAGTGACGCAAATGTACCTGTAAGTTTCATAGTGTATCCTTTATATGCAAATACAAGTCCTTCGTTTGGTACAATCTTATCTCTACCACCAACTGCGTTCAGTCTTTCTAATTCCATCTTTAGTTTAGCAATCTTCTTTGGGTCACCCGACTTCTTAACATCTTTGATTGTTTGGTCAAGTCTCTTTTGCATATCTCTCAATGCTTTGTCTGGGTTAACCGTTAATGCTGATGACATAAATGATAGAACCTCGGCACCAACACCCAAGAAGATATCTTCGAACTTGCGTGTGTTTTCTTTGGCTATCTTTGCTTGGTCAATTTTGTCAGTCTTCTTGGCCCAATCTAATGTTTTATTATCAGTAATGTTTTTTGAATCTAATCGGAAACCTTTATCGTAGAATGCCCATCTTTTTACCAATCCCATTTTGGTTTTGTTATCTAATGTAGATGGGGAATTCTTATCAACATATTCTTCCCACCATCTTTGATGATATTCAGCAACACCATCACTATCCTTGAGTTTGAACTCTTTCTGAACTTTTGATAATTGTCCAAAGAACTTTGACTTTAATTTGGATAGTTCTTGATTTTGTGGAAGTTTAACAACAGGTGGTCCTTGGATTGTATACTTGGATTGTACATCTGCGTTCACTTGTTTAATCATCCCAGCAAGAATCTTTGCGTCAGAAGTGTCAGCACCAATTGCCTCACCCTTTTCATTATATTCCATAGTTCCGTGGAATACTAATAGGGGTTGACCATATGGTACTACGTTTACTGACTCCGGCCAGATGACTTCAATGTTCATAAATTTTGAACCAGATTTGAAGACTTTTTCTTTTTGTGCATCTGATAGTTTTGAGATTGCGTTACTCAAATCTTTCATTGCAAAGTTATACGCATCGGTCAACCCACCTCTATTAGCAAACTTATCTGAAACACCTTTAATGTCTAATGCGTTAAGTCCTCTATCCTTGAGGTGAGATTTATTTCTTGCAGCGATGATACCTCTATCTTTTCTATATGAGATAGCGAGTGCCTGTCCATCTGTTTTTTCTCTTGTGAATTCTAACTTACCATTGAGTGCATTGTCAATGATGATTTTTAAATCACCAAAGGTCAATCCCAATTCAGTATCGAATGGATGATTCATATGACCATATGCACCACCTTCATTAAGAACACCTTCTTTAAGGTTATTCTTTTTTGCCTTTTGCTTTTCAGTATCAATTTTTGGAGTAAGATTATCAAGTTCTTTTGGTTCAACAAACTTAACGAACTCCATACCTAAACGAAGGGCAACTCTCTTAATGTGTTTTGCCCATTTAGCATAACCGGGACGGCCCGTGATGTCTTTACCATATCGTTTAGTTTGTCCATCCATTGTGTCGCCAGTTGGGAAGAATGATACACCTAATCGGCCAGGTCCTTTGGGATATGTAGTATCGATAAACGATTCCATAGAATCATCATCCATTAGGTATGATACGATTTCCCAACCCAATCGTTCAGTAACATCTTCAGCTTCTTTTTTGAAGGTATTCATATTACCATAGAAAGCGCCCGGCCCATCATCCACAATACCCTTACCACTTGGTGGAATAGAGGATGCTTCATTAATTAGTTCGTTCATATCAAATGTCTGAAGGAATGACTCCATTACGGACTCTACCTTAGCAATACGACCTGATACCAAGTCATAAATCTTTTGGTCGAACTTTGGATATACTGATTTAAAGAATTTTACTCGTTTTTGTTCATCCGGTTCAGACATCCCTTTACGAACTTCGGTGCCGGATATACCACGACCCTGTGGTGGTACAATATAAACGTATCCGTTATCCTTCATTGGAAGTGAAGTATCACCCTTATATGGTTGGAAGTATCTTCCTTTACCCATACCCAATCTACCAGCATCTTTCTCACCAACTACCGTTACAAACGCAGTTGTGTCCTCATCAAACTTACCAAGGATTTCTTTTGGTGCGTATGGATTCTTTACTTGATAGATTTTATTTTTTGGGATACCAAACATCGTGTTCATAATCTGAACTTTTTCCTTGAAACGGAATGGTGACTTTGGTAATTCTACTTTATCCGATGTTCCAATGTAAACATTGTCTTTACCAAATTTCTTCACCAAATGTTGGTATACTGCGTTATGACCCGAATGGAATGGATGAAACCTTCCTACATAGGTTACGACTGTTTTTTTGATGTCTTCAGTAAGGATTGATTCCGTTACCCATTCTTTTATTAATTGTCCCATAATAATAATTATCCTTGACTCTGACTTAACTGAAGTTTTAATTGATTTACTTCATCAGAAAGTTCTTGTATTGCTTTAATCATTGGTGAGATTAACTCGGTGTATCGTAGTCCCATTGATGAGCCAGTTGTAATTCCAGCAAAGTCTAATGTGGTTTTACCCACACTTGACAAGGATGAACTTAACTCTTGTGCTACCAATCCATAGTGAGTTCTTGAACCCGTTTTATAAGATAATATACTTCCCGATGAATCAATTTCAGCAGGTATATTGTTAAATTTATAACTTACAGGTCGTAATGAATTGACAAAACTTAAACCTAAATCTGAATCTGAAATATTTGATTTTAAATTTCTATCCGATGTTATAATAGTACCATTTGTTGCATATATGTCATCAAAATAATAAGTCGAATTACCCAAATCATATGTGTTGTTTGTAAATGGTATTACATTACCAACCGTCATATTATTATTTCTTGATGAATATAAAACTTGCCAAGCAAAGAATCCTCGGGAAAAAGAAATTGTTGTTGAACTTGGAACAGTCCATACTTTGTTGGTATATGTGTATGGACCTATGGTCACACTTGAATCATCATATTCACGAGAATAAAATCCCGATACGGTGTTGATGTACGACCTAAACAAAGTCGAACTTCCTTTAGGGTCGGTATATACGAGATTACCATTATAATCAAATTGTTGTTTACCCGTACCACTACCAACAGTAGCTCCAAATGCAAATCTAATATTACCCACGGCACATTCAATGGTGACTTGCATTCCGGTATTACCCGTAGTATAACCAGCAGTTTCACCATATGCAAATGGATGGATAATTGCTCCAATCGGATAGGTTGGTGCGGTTGAAAGTCTAATGAACGATGCACCCGTTTTTGTATTGTCTAATTTACTTTCAAGGCCAGATAAATCAAGATACGAATAAACCTTTCCATCAGAACCACTATATGTTCCAACGTAACTTGTCATATTTGGACTACCACCACCAGCAGTTATACCCGTATAGGTGTATGTAAATGAATCTGCACGTGCTGTATCTTCAAGTATTGTTCTATTAGCACTTACACTTCCAGATTCATCAATCGTAAAATTAGGAGTATATACTTGAATATTACTACCAGTAATCATTGCAGCGGAGGCTGTAATGTGTCCGTTTGATTTTAGAATCAATAAATCATTAGATGAATTGATTTGAGTTTCTGAAACTTCAAATCCACCAATACTTGCAGATACAAACTTAGCAAAACCATCTGAAGTGATAGATGCTGATGCGTTTGAAAGTGTAGAGGGTGAACCACCAATCGTAGCAGGTGTAGTAAGTTGGTCAACTGCAAGGTCACCACGAACCGTCATCGTACCATCTACATATTGTACATAGTTGTCAGTTGTCTTATCACCAAGTAGGATTGCAGAACCTGTTAACTGACCACTATCTCTTAAAATCAAATTGTTGTTTGAAGATGAGATAGTTGTAGAGTCAATCGAGAATCCACCAATCTCACCAAAGGTTGCGATAATACCACCTTGTAGATATACGTTGTCAGTAGCAAGACCAAATCCAGGATTAGACCTACCGTGAACCAAATCATTTCCAGCAAGACCACTCAAGTCACCCAATCGTGCTTTTAGTTCAATATCATACAACCCACTGCCAGTTCTCTCAACAATATCCATATACGGAGTTGAGGTGTCGTTTGGATTTGCGTTCAATCTAATGAAACCACTTCCAATCTTACCAGTAGAAACTACTACCTGACCGACATCGTATGATTGTGATACCGATGCAATATCACCAAGAGATGATGTATTTCCAGTAGTACCACTTCCATATGAACGTGTGACATTTAGAACACCACTAAAGTCATTTGAACTTGCAGCGTCCAATCGTGAGGTTGAATGAACTTTAACATATTCCGTACTGAATCCCGTGTCGGTTACTTTCTTTAGAGTTAGGATTTCGCCATTTGCGAATCCAGTAACATTCTCAACAACAAATGCACTTGATGATGGTGAAATATCCGTAAATATATGTGGAGTTAATGTGTTTGACCCCGAAGTATAATTTACATAAAAATCTTCACCGGGAAGAATTTGTTGCCCACCCAAGTCTTCAATTGCAACACCACCATTTATTTGGAAAATAGCAGAACCACCAGTCTCTCCAATTTTGTCGGCCGATGCTATGTTTTCACCATTATCAAATAAACTAGCAACGCCCAACGGTAAAGTTCCAAGATATTCCACATAAACCGTAGTACCATCTGACATTGTTGCTTGAGTTAGTGGGGTAACTGGTTGATAGTTTTCCAGTTTAAATGTAGTATCAAATGCGAATATATCTTGAGTGTTGGTAAATGAGTTTGTAACTGCCGTGTATGTTGTTGCGATACTCGATGAGTATGAACCACTCAATGTAGTTGAATTAGCAACATACAATTGACCGCCAACTGCGTTTACACTTTCTTTCTCAAATGTAGTTGTTGCAAGTGTACCTCTAATTTTTACATTAGCAAACTCAGCAATACCAGTCTCATCGATAATCCAACCCTTTGTATCAGAAATATAATCTCTTGTTTTGATTTTACCAGAGGAATTGATTTCTAAATTAGAACTAAAGATTGATGATGTATTTACATTCCAACCACCAATAGATGCTGATACAAATCTGGCCAAACCTTCCGAGGAAATAGATGAACTTGCATTTAAATCCGTAGATTGTACACCACCGATTGTTGCTGGAGTTCTAATATTGTTTGCAGATAAATCTGCGTTGATAATTGCGTCTGCCCCAATTATTAGCTGATTGTTTACGGGGTCTAAATGGAATAACGATGAACTGATTTCAATGTTTCCATCCGAACCACTTACGAATTGAGAACTCAATGTACCAATAAAGAACTTGTCAGTTTTAACATCAAGTAAACCACCATTTGCGGTTGTAAAGATGAGGTGTCTATCATCATTGTCTCCAACGAATTGCATACCTACACCTTGTAAAACATCGGCGCCCATTTGCAATCCATTACTACCACTATATATAATGAATCCACCTGGTCCAATACCCAATGATGCTGAAGTTACACCCTCATACCCAACTGACTTTAAGAAACCACTTGAGTGACCACCCATTTCAAGACCACTGCCAATTGCGTTTGCAATAAACAACGAACCTGTTACGATGGATTGGTTACCACCAATATACACGTTACCACCAGGGAACACAACATTCTTAATGATTGTTTCGGTTTTTGATACTTGACCTTGTTGGTTTAAGAATTGTACCTTTAGGGTCTTTACATCGTTGAGGTGTTCCGTTGGGATTGCAACACGATATGTAAATGTTGTATCTTGATTTACTTTTGTATTTCCAACAAATTCAAAATCACCACCCGCGCCTTCGGATTTAATCAAAGTGTTTACCGAAGCAATACGACCCGTTTCTGGATTAACATTTGTAAGTGTTATATTTGCAAATGATATTTGGTTTTGGGTTGTTACCGTAGAAGCACTTGTAAAATATCTAATGTTTGCTGTTAACGCGTCACCATCTGAATATTCGTAGGTGTGTACTGACCCATCACTTCTACCATCACTTGATGTGAATGGTGAAGTTAATCTCAAGATTGTAGTTGAGTCTACATCTTTAATACTTGCTGTAAATGTTGTTGGTTGTGCTTGTCCTGTCAATCGTGGGAATAGTGTTGAATTACCAACATCTAAATAGATACTTCCGCTAATCATCTCGGAGTTGAAGGTGTTACCACTCTGCCACTCCAATGATGTTGTAGTTCCCCAAACCGATTTCTTATACTTTACATTTGCAGAGGTGTCAATCTCTCTTAATTCACCATTGGATTGTGGTAAGTTATTTACAACTTGAATTGAAGCAGATACACTACCCTTTGGTACAACACTTGATTTAAATACAATTTTTGATGGAGCCAGTTGTTGAATATCAATAGGAACTTTACGAGTCCATCTAACATTTGGCCTATCTCTAAACTCATCAGGTACATCTCGTGCAGTACCAACAATGATTACCTCACCGATGCCCGGCGCTGTATCGTGTCTATCACCACGGCCGGTATAAGTCCAAACTGAAATGATAATGGTGTCATCCGAGTTCTTTATTGTAGAGAACTCATAATACATTGGCTTTCCGGCTTGGTCTAAAACCTCAACTTGAATTGGTGTATTTTCTTGTAACCTATCACGATTACCTTTTAGTCTTATCAATGACTTACCATCACCAAAGAATTCAGGAAACTCCACAATAGAAAAATACTCCGGAGACATATCCGAAGTATCCTCTATGAATACTCTTAAATTTTTGAGATTTTCTTTTGCTCTTCTTTTAAGTTCCAATGCCATTAATGGACTCCTGCCGTTTCTTATAAATATGATACTTTAGAGAACCCACGAACTTTATTAATATCAATTATTTGGTCGACCATATCTCTGGTCTTGTCAATATGTGATATTGTAATGATAAAGTCAAACTGCGTCTTTAAGTAATCAAATAATAAATATAAAGAATTAAAGTTATCCGTGTCAAGCGAACCAAACCCCTCATCGATTGCGATAAAGTTTGGCCGTGGTAGATTGGATACATTAATCAATGCCGTTCTGATTGCAATTGATGAGATGAACTTCTCCATACCACTTGTGAGTTCCAATGGCCAGAATTCATCATCACCATATGCAATGTATGAATTAATGTTTTTACCATCAGTATTCAACATAATTTGGAAATCTACAATTGGAGAAAGGATGTTGTTAATCTCAACTTCCAATCGTGGGAGGACATCTGAAATTAAATTGTATGGGATGCCATCACGTTTTACACATTTAAGATAATGTTCGTATCCATCAAATTTGATTTCCATATCTTGGAGTTTATCAATCATTCGATTTACACTATCAATAGTGTTTTCAGCTAATTTGATATCAGAATTAATATTCATAATATCATCAGTCACTCTATCAATGTCTTCACGAATTTGTTCTCGTGTGACTTTAAAAGATTTTATCTTTTCGTGTACTTTTGCATTATGGCTTACGGCTTGTTCTTGGTCTTTTGCTTTTTGGATTTTATCCTCAAGTGACTTGATTTCCAAATCCATATCCTTTACCAACGAAACACAATAGTCGTATGACTTACTTGCTGATAACCACTCCTTATCCAATGATGAATGTCTACTTGAAAGGTCTTCGTATTCTTTCAACTCTTTAGTTACATTCAACGTGTCACGTTCACTCATTACACTCAATCGTTCTGAAACAATTGATGTGTATGTTTTACCCAATCTATTAATTTCATCTTCAAGGGTTTGTGCTTGCTTTGCGAATGGTGTATTTTTATTCTGAATACAATGACTACAAGTATCATCAAATGTCAATGACCCAATACCATCCAAGTGTTTCTTTGCGTGAATTATTTCAGATTCCAATTTATCTAACTCAACACCAAACTCTTTGAACTTTCTATCTAATGAGTTGTATTGATTATTTTTTTCTTGGAGTTCTTTGATATTGTAATTTTCTAATTTAGATGTGATTGACTTTTGTTCAGTCTCCACATTGTGAACCTCAGCAAGATTTAGAGCACATTCACCATCTTGTAATTTACGTTCTTTTTGTAAAGATTGTAATTCAACTTCCAAATCAGATACATCTCCCAAATCTTCAACAGGTTTAAGACTACCCATCTCATATTCGATTTTGGTATTAACCACCTCACGTTTAGACTCTAACTCCACCTTCCTATCTTGTAAAGTGGTTAATGACCCTGTAATAGATGTTAAGGTATCTTCTGCTGCTGCAAGTTGTGTTGGTAGGTCTTGGTTCTTATAGTCCTTTAGAAGAGCTGATAGTTCTTTAATCTCCTCACTTGCGATTTGGTAGAGTCCTTCGAAGATATCCATATCCAAGAATTGTGCGAGCACTTCCTTTCTCTCCTTTTGTGATTTTTCAATGAACCCACTATTGTTTGATTGGGTTGACATTGCTGTAAGGATGAAATCATCATAAGTTCCAACATATTCTCTAATACTTGCGTTTGTCTCTCTACGTTGTTCACCATTAAGGGATTCTACTTGACCATCAACAATACGATAGAAGTTAGTGTCTACCTTTACAGTTCCTCGTTTAGGCGACTTCTTAGCTACCCTTTCGATGGTGTAATCAATTCCATTCAGTTCAAATGTAAATTTACAATCAAACGACATCTTTGAGTAGTTCATTACATCCTCAGCTTTTGAGGTTCTTGAACATTTATCAAAGATACAAAATGATAGAGCATCCCATAGGGTAGACTTCCCACTTGCGTTTGGTGCAAAGATTCCATATGCACCTTTCATCTGACTGAAGTCTATGACATTATTAGGACCATACGAGAACATATTTGAGAATTCAAATACCTTTGGTATCCAAGTGGAGTTTGTAATATTTTTGGGTGTTCCAAGTTTTGCGTTGATATCCTTGTTAATTGACTTAACAACTTCAAGTTGGTCTTCGGTAAGGTGTTCGGTGTCATTTAAAAACTCCTCAATCAGTTTATTCTGAAAAGCAGTATCACGGACATTCTGAAGAATAATCTTTTCGTGGTCACCACCATCTTTACGAGTAATAACTTTTTGTATTGTTAACTCTTGAACCTTACGACCCTTCTTGAGTTCAGCAATAATCTTATTTAAGTCAGATGCTTTTGTATCTTTTACACGAACTCTCATTCGTGGTTTTTGTGGGATTGGCATACTTGAAACAATCTTGCCATCCTCAATATCCACCGTGACATACCCAAAGTCGTTTGGAATCATCACAAACTTGCTTTTACAAGTCTCAACATTCCAAACTAAAATTCCGTGTTCTGGATACTTTGCTTCTCCGTGATTCTGAACGATTAGTGACCCCGGATACTTGATAGTCTCTACACCTTGAACTTCGTTATTTGGTTTGTGGATATCACCAAGTAGAACCATATCATACCCATCGAAGTTTCCTACATTGATGTTTTTGTTCTCAATAGCAAATCCGTGTTCAGTCTCAATCTTATCAACTGGTCCGTGGAATAGACCAACCTTCACATCACCTTCAAAATCTCTAGCAGGTGGAAATCCAGGTGACTTGTCCCAAACTGATTGATGGACAAATGTAATACCACCAATATTCCAAGCACCAGTATCCTTTAGGTAAATCAATCTTGGGAGTTTCAATGCATTCACGATTGGAGTCAAAGCGTCTAATCGTGAGGTGTTATTTAGGTTTGCATCGTGGTTACCTGGAATGACAATAGTTGGGAGTAGGTCTGACAATCGAGTGAAAAACTCTTGAGTCAAATCTACCACTTCTGGTGACATATCCGTTTTTGCGTGAACAATATCGCCGGCAATAACGATGATGTCATTTTCCTCCATTGTGGACAAAATATACCCATAAAGGTGGGAAAAGACATCACGATACTCTGCGTGTCTTTTTAAGTTTCTAATGTGAACATCGGCGATGTGGTAAATCTTATTTACTTTGTCTACGCCTATATTAATCTTTTTCAGTTTCTTCATACTTTAAATAGTTGATACTCCATCAACGTGCGTAAGTCAAGCGTTGGTGTATCATATATCTTTTTGTTTATACGTTCGTAACCCATCTCTGAAGGGTCTTCATCACCCAAATCAACGAGATGTGTCTCAATTCCATACGACATAAACTTCTTCGCTAGCCCCAAAGCATTCTTTAGAGCATCCGAATCTAAACAAATATACAACTTTTTTACGGAATTTCCAATTATCTTTTTTTCTAATTCAGATTGGATTGATTTTCCAAATAATGGAACTGCGTTTCTTCTAATTGCGATTGCATCAAATGCGCCCTCACACAATATAATAGGAGTGTCCCAATTAACCAATAAATCAAACCCAACAATATCTTTGGATACCTTTGGGTTTTTGTGTTTAAACTTTGTATCATAAAACGACCTCCCTACAAAGAAGTTTAACTTACCTCGTTCATCATACGATGGTATAATAATTTTATCCCTATACTCACCTTCCTCACAATAACCAATATTGTATTTAACAATATCCTCAACACGAAGGCCTCTATTTAATAAATAGTTCAGAGCGTGTTTCCACTTGATTGAGTTGGATTTCTGATAAAGTGGTTTGAATTCTTTTGGAAGTTCAACTTGGTCGTTAGCTTGGTCGTTAGCTTGGTCGTAACTATAACGATTTACTCTACTGAAGATTGCATTATACTCATCCCAAGTCGACTTGGATACACGAAGTTTTTTGAATAATGATTTGATGGTTCTACCCTTCTCATCCGAAATCCAACAATGCCAAGGGTTGTTTCCTTTAGAATTAATTCGTATATTAATCTCTAACTTTGGTTTGTAATGGTCAACGAATGGTGAGTAGAACGCATAATTATCCCCACTTGTTTTCTTGGATTTTCCAAGAACGGACTCTAATAGTTCAAGTAGTCTTTCTTCCATAACTACTAATATACGAAATTATTTTGAGAAATCAAAGAAATCTTGGGAAGGTTTTTCATTTATCCACTCTTGGGGGATTTCTTTCTTTGCCCATTTGAATCCATTCTTATCACACCACATTGCGTAAGTGGTCTTTGAACCTTTATAGATTTTACCATTTGGTGACTGAAGAATGAATCTCAAATCCAATTCGGGATGTTGTTCTTTGATGAGTAGATGTTTCTTTCTATCTTCTGGCAAGAACCACCCCTTTGATTCAATGTAAATACCATTGGGTAATTTAAAATCAGGTTTGTAAGTATGATTAGTTGCGGGGACAATGTATGAAACTTCGTGTTGTTCATATTCCCCATCAATACCTTGAATCCGTAATTGTTCGTTGATTTTAGTTTCAAGGCCGGACTTATGTCCTTTTGATTTTTGGATGTGACTCCAATTCCCCTTTGCCATAACTTTTTAGTCTATATCAAATTTCACATTGATGGTTACATCAACATCATTTCTTTTCTTTAGAGGTGAACCTAACTTCGCAATCGCTAATAGTTCACCAAAGTCGTTGTATAATCCAACTTGAGTAACATATGGTCTAAATGCAGACCCAGTAACCATTGGTTTTAATCTTTCTTCATTGAGGTCTTCGTTTATTCTTAATGATGGGTTAGTAGATACGTTGTATTCGTTTCTACCAATCTCACATAAGATTGATACCTCTTCTACTTCCTTACTTGCCCTAAAGTCAACTTGGAATCCCCTATCTAAAGTGTAGTCCCAATTACCGTTACCCAAGAAGGTGTTTTGGTATTTAGGTCGTGGGTCTGATACTACAATCATACCTTGTTTGTAATATACATAACCAACATCGCTGGTCTGATATGCAGACCCAGATGTGTAGTGGTTATTTGATAGATTAAAAATATCAGTATCAGACAAAGTTCCTTTATACATTCTAATCTCATCAAAAGAACCAGTCGTACCAGTTACACCTAATTTATTAGACGCAATCAAGAAGTCATAGTAATTATTGATGTTAGCTTTAAATGTAGTTGTGTCGTTTGCGACTGAAGTACCATCAACAAATAAATCATATCTACTACCACTTTTTCTAATTGCGTAGTGATGCCAATTATTATCACCATATGAGTTTGATGATGTTAGATGTAGCGTACTTAAACCATCACTTGCTTTCCAATAAACTTTACCATTTACATATGATGAATTGTGATTGTATACCCCAAATTCAACAGGATATATTGGAGTTTTGTTTATTCTACGAGAGTCGGTTAACGTGGTGTACTCATACTGATTCTTATTGATAAGTGTGTTATATCCATCCGTTGTATACGATTGTGATGGTGGGAGTTTAGCCCACATAGATATAGACCAATCATCAGTCTTGTTTATATTTTTAAATTGTTCATTGTTGTAAACAATTATAGATGAAGATTCAAATGTACCAACACCATACCCACTTGAACTCACAAATCCAGTTGTATCAATTCCATGCTTAACAGTTAACCCCCGTGGGATAATTGTATTTTGAAATGTAGAATCATCAGTCGATTTTCTAAATCTCTTGTTGTGAGTTCCATCTTGGAATCCAAGATAAAATATATTTTGTTTTTTTATGATGTATGATGATGAAATTGCAGTGTCACGGAGGACACCAATTCCATATTCAAGTTCAGTATCTGTTAACCTAAAGTTGGAGTCACCCATAGATGAGTTATCTGCAATAACAACTGACCCTGGTTTGATACCATTACCAAATTTGTTTTGTGGAATTGAAAATATAGATGCAGTTGGGTGTAACAACCTACGCTCATATTTGTACAAAGATGAGTTTACACTCCTCCAAATAATCTTCTGTGGGATGGTGTTCAGTTCGGTAGTAGCGCCACCAATACTGCGTATGAGGTTAGAATCAAATACGTTTTCACCATCAACCGACTTGGATACTTCAGTTAGTAATCCATTTGGAGATATGCCACGAAGAATAGATATTTCAAACGAAGATGAATAATTTACATCAGTTACTTCATATCGTTTATAAGCTTTGAATGGTCTCCGTTGTATACCACCCTGAAATATCTTTTTGAATGTATCTGCCATTTGGGTTCATCTTTAGAAATCTAATTTAACCTTAATCAATACTTCGTTCGAGAACGATTTCAAGATAGGTTTAGACAATTTAGCAACGGCCAACAATTCGTTATCGTTATTGTATAAACCAACTGCCGTAATATATGTCTTTGGATTTCCAACAAATGTTGCTTGTTGCATTTGACCGTTAGACCCCGTAACATATGATGGGTTGTTAGAGAAATTGTATTCAGCATTCTTTGCTCTTACAAAGAAGAATGTTGATTTAACTTCTTCCTCATTTCTCGACTGGAAGCCATCAGATGCGTTTGCAGCAGCAGCTCCACTAATAGCCAAGAATAACCTTCTATGATTGTGTCTATCTTCACCACCGGCCAAAGATGCAGTTACCGAACTTGCACTTCTTTCAGTATCTAATGAAGCGGATGCGTCAAGTGCAGTTGCTGACATTACCAAGATACCTTGTTGTGGGAATACCGAACCATATACAACATCAGTTGAGTATACACCATTCAATAATGAACCAGATACGATATTGTATGAAGTTGCAGTTGAATCGCCGGTCTGGTTTACATCACCACTATCATCAATCAAACGAAGTGTTTCGCCAGCAGAACCAGAAAGAACTAACTCCCAGTTTCCTGGGTCAAGTTTATCTTTTAATCGTGCTCTATTGATTGTAACAGCATACACATCACGAGATGATACACCATTGAAGGAGAACACTCTTTGATTTGATGGAAGGAGAACTTGTTGTAATTGTGAATAGATTGCGTTTGATGGTGAATCTTCGTTTTGTCCGAAAGAACCACTTCCATCAGTATGACCATATGCTACTGAAAACTGAGCATTATTGGTTGATACTGTTGGGTCACCATTATAAATTTCGTAATAATACGATTTTTGTGTTGTAGACTGATATGAAGATGTCCAGAATGATGTTAACTCGGCTGAGTTGTTTGACCACATACCACGGGTTACTCTTTCAGTACCACCTTCGACAACATCTTCAATTGTAAATGCTGTATATACTTTACCACTACCATAATCATATGCACCAGCAGGAACGATAGGAGTTGCATCATTAGCGATATCGGATGCTTGTAATTGTGCAATTGTCGATGGGGATGCTACAGGAACAAGGTTACTTGGTAAAGACCCCAAAATCGAGCCAGCAGAAGCATTGCTAGACCCACCCGGAGTATTACCATTACCGAATCCACCACCACCGGTGCCACCACCACCACCGAATGGGTTAAAAATTGGAGCTACTGCCATAATCTATTCCTTTAATTTAGGTTGCGACTGTTACAACAGATGCAACGGTATCAGTTAAGTAATTCACGGTCACATCAACTTCGGTTCTACCACCCGTTTCGTTACCGATAATAATAATTCGTGTAGTCAAGTTAGCACGGGATGGTAATGTCTTCGTATTGAATGTAAATTGATTCTTACCAACAACGGCCTGTGATTGACTTGATGCGTATGAGGATACATTTACAATAGGGTTAACATTACCAGGAACACCAGGATTACCTGAAATGCTACCGGCATCTGCATTCAATAGAATTGCAGTGTACCCCAAAGTACCATTACCACCATTTCGTGTCTGAACATTGATGGTAGCGGATTGGCCGCTCTCATTCAGATTCAAAGAAGTTACAGACGCTTGAATATAAGGCAGTCGTGTAGTGTTCTTTGGAAGTGTTAATAGTTTGTATTTCATTGAATAGTTTTCATCGGTGATTGCTTCCAATACCGGCATATTTTCAATGATAATACCATAGTAGTCAGTACCAAGTGGGTGTGCTGAATTCCAAAGTTCATAATCCACCTCATCATCTGCTAATGCAAATTGAGTGATTTGAAACTTGTCACGACCCTGCGCCAATAACTCTCTACCCTTTTTGGTAAGAATGGCGTCTACTGTTACTGATGAATTATCTAAAAATCCCATAGTGCTTTCCTCTTTTATGTATATAAATATGGTTTTTTAATAAATTAAGTTGCTGTAATTATTCTTACATCTAAATCTTCTGTACCTTTACCGAAAGAAAACTGATGACTTACATCAAATACATCCGGCGATGTGTACACAATTTGACCAGTTGACCTCTTCACAAGGAAAACTGTTCTGATAATAAGTGGTGTTGGTGAACTCAAAGAAGCACCCAATGTGTTATATATCGAACTAACCGTAATTGTGTTAGTATTATACGATAACAACCCACTTAATACATTGTTTCCGTTTATATTCAATACATATGTGGAATTTGGAATTTGAACCAATGAACTCCAACTATATGTTCCGTTGGAAAGTGAATTATAGAAATTAGAGTCCCCAAAGAATACACCACCTTTGTACAATATGTTTGGTGGGAATGGTGAAGAGTCCCTTGGTGGTAATATAGAATTAACTTTAGGCCTTCCTTGACTTTTTATAATAATCGATGGTTCTCTTAATCGTGATTCCAAATCAACATTTGATTTAGGTCTACGCTTCTTTCTCTCGCTAATATCAACTGATACAAGTGAACCCAAATCCATAACCTTTGGTTTTTTACCACCAACTGGCTTTTCAACACCAACACTTATACCACCACCACCTTCGGTATTCTTTGTTGAGAACACGAGTTTGTTCGAGTCAACAAATGTGACTTCAATAACAGGACCACCATCCGGAGTGTCAGGTGAGTCGGTTGTGATTGAATCTGAACTAATTCTACATCCATTATATTTAAGATTCTCTAAAGATAATCCTTGGTAGTCAGACCCCCTTGATGGGATGTATGATGCTGAACTTGGTAAGTTCTTACTTGCTGATATATCCGAGGTAAAAAATAGTGTTGTGATTTGTCCACCATTTTGTGAAGGTCTTGCGAGTGTAATCACACTACCCGTTGGAGAGTAGTCCCAATATCCATTAGTAGTATCAAAGTAATCACCAGAAGAACTTAACTTTGGAATGATGTACTTGTAAGTGGATGGTGTATAATTGTATAAGTCGATAACACCATCCGACAAATAATTCTTTCTATAAGACCCAGAGGTAAATCCATAATCGTGTTTTGTTCCCGTTATGGTTATGTTACTAATTTGTAGAGCACCATCCCAAAAATGTTTAGTGTAAGAAATGTTAGAAGGTCTACGGAATTTATTACGTTCTAACGCAGATGGTTCAATTAAGATACCACGATGCCAATCAACACGAGCTGGTAGGGTTTGCCTAATCTGGTCAAAGATAGACATATCATATCTTGATAACATTGACAAAATCAAATTGATTGCGGTACGGCCTGTATATTTTTGGAAGTAGTTTTTTAATTTATACTTCAACAATGGGTAATCCTCATTGTATCTCTTATCAGGGTCACCAACCCAATCATCAGCTTCGAAATATCCCTCTGAATTGTATATGTCGTTGTTTACGGTATCCGTGGTTGAAAAATATGTACCTAATAGATTTGAGTCATTTGGTGCGTAGTCATACTCACTAACTTCAACATTCTTATTAGGATTCAACATACCACCCAATGACGCAGATTCAACACGAATCTTATTATTCATTAAGTTCAATGCACCAACCGAAGGGATTGTTTGCCACATAGTATCTACTTCACCAACCAAATCACCTTGAGCCATATTAGTAATAGACGCTGATAATGTTAGTCCAGTTTCAGTCGTTGTGATTTCTTGATTAGGGTGAATTGAATTAATGAAAGTTAGATTTGTCGAAAACGAACTATCTGGAAAAATACGGAATGGTAACTTATCAAATGCGGTTTCCAATTCTAAATCCGTGGTATTATCATCAATGAAATATGCCTCACGATTCTTTGCGTGTTCTTGGACAATTTCATTAGACATAATATCACGATAGTATCTAATTTCTTGAATACTTGCGGTTTCGTAGTTATAGATATTTAAATCAGTAGTAGGACCAGGAACTTGTAGAGTTCCGGTGTTAGTTGACCACACATCATTATATGTTCCGTTTTCAGAACCAGTAATCAAACGTGTAGCAAAGATTTCACCAAAGTCATCAACCATACCCATTTGTAAACTGTTACCACTACCTGATGTCATTACAAATACACCATCTCTTCTAAACTTATAAGCGAAATAAGATGATGACATAAAGGTTGTACCATTAATAGCACTACGAACTCTTGCGGTTTCGTAAGTCGTATTATAATCCCAAAAATAATCAATATAATCAGAACCACTTGTTAATCGGAATATGTGGTAATGTGCTTTAGGCATTTTACCAATAATTTCAATTGTACTTGGTCTATCTGAATTAATATCATCCCACGGAGTTTCGATGTAACGAGATGGAGATGCTTGTAGTTTGTATACAAATCTATCGTGTTCAAATACATTCTTGCGGGTAGAGATGGCAGGGCCACCCCACTCACGGATTTGTAAGAATGCCTGTGGTATTCCGTATGCTGCAAGTAATGCTTTGATTGACCTTGCAGTACCTTTGGTCTTGTACAAGTATGGGATGTGATTTACAATCCTTCTCCAAACCTCTTTTGTGATGAAGTCACGGGATTTAGATTGTAATAATCCGGTTTGCGCAAGAGACCCACTTGAATCAGTACCCAGTACATAGTTCCAAAGATTTGAATCGGAGTATCCATTTGATAATTTCCAACCAAATGTCTTAGCGACATCATTAAGTAGCTCAGAAGACATACCATCTTCGGGATGTTCTTCACGTTGATTGATACTTGTGAGAGCTTTTATATATCCCCATTGAATGTCAAAATGTTGACCAACCATATCTACAAATGTAATATACTCCGAGTTACTTTCATCATCTCGTAGGTGAATCGGAATCATCTTATTTAAGGTTGCTTGATTTTGAGAGTCATACAAAGACGCAGATGCGTATACACCACTATACCACGTTTGTGCTTGAGAAGAACTATACGGGTGTAGAATGTGTGGGAATGTTGCTGACTTTGGATATGGTTCTATTGTGTATGCTGAAGAAGACCAATGTGTATAGTTTCTTGCGTTGATATCATAGTATAACCATTTTTCAAAATCATCAAAACCACCAACTACCCTATCTCTACGAACTATCGATTGTGATATATTTGTCAGTGCTTCAGACCCACTAATAGACTCCAATGTATCGATTCTATTGTTGTAGGTTTCTATTTGTCTTACTTTATAAACAAAGTTGTCAACACGTTCGGTTGCTGATGAGAAATGTATATAGTTTTGAAAATCGGAATAATCTATGTTTAGTTTTAGGTTTCCAAGTGAACTACTAAAGTAATGAGAAACGATTTGTTGTGATGTTTGTGAGTTTGTATCTAACAAACTATCCCAAGTTTTAAATTCAGTACCCTCACCACCCCGTACAACATCCATTTCAACATTAAAGTTTGGTTGTGAGAATGGGGTGTAATTCTTTACTGGAATCGCAGGGAATGCAATTACCTTTTCAATAAATGAGTTTGAGATACGACCATAGATTGAAGTCGGAGCATTGATACTAATTTCATCACCCAACTCATCGTACAACTTAACAATAACCTCATCGTATGAAGTTAATGTGTCATCATAGTAGTCGTATGTGATTGCTAAGTTTTGGTTTACAAGATTAACTCGTTTATTTGTATCAAACTCATTTATAAATGCAGTTCCTAATTCACCATAACCTTCCCTATAAGTGACAGTGTTTAGGTTTGTGGTTGTGCCAGGTGAAACTCTATAAATTGGCGGTTGAAGTGGGTTGTTCCATTCAGTACCACCAAGTAGTCGGAGTTTACCATCAGCCGTTTCTTGTAATTGAAAGTACCTCGTTCTTAATGTTAACTGACCGGCTTGTGAAGTAGATTGACCAATGGCTGGGTTGTAGACCTCTACCCATTCGGTCCACTCACCAATGGTCAATGCGCTTGGACTCAATGGTAATAATACCGTAGATACACCACCAAGGTTTCCAGTAGGATATGATATTTCTTCAACCGACCTACCAACTCGTGGCCCATTGAATTTAATATTTACAATATCATACAACCTATTTCCACCAAAGTTGAGAACAAAGTCTTTTTTAGTATTTGGTGAATTAAATGTATTAAATCCATCTAAATTATAAATGTCATATAACAATCCAAATTTACCAGGAGATGAAATCGCAGGACTTGGTTGTGATGGTGTATTGTTTATGGTGTTATCAATACTCACGGAATTCAATGAGACTTCTTCGGCAGATGATGCGTTGATAGATGTACCCAATACTTGACCGGTAGTTTTTGATATATTTTGAGGTGGAGTTCGGTTGATATTTACCTTTACCTCTTTTCTATTAGAAGAGATTTCAGTAACTCTAATATCAGAGTATCCAGCTGGATTACCAACATATTTGTGTAAGAAGTTATAGCAAATGCTATATACACCTTGGTTAATCCCAGCAGTTCGTAAATCTAATTCAGGTTTAACAAAGATTGTATTTGGATTTTCTTTATAAGTTAAAGTTTGGTCGTGAAGTGAGGATAGTAATGATTCATCTGCGTAGATGTGTTTTTCTATTACAGGCTGAACTTCACCATTACCACCACCGAAATTTCCTTTTAGGTCGCCGGTTTTTAACTGAACATCATCGAGTTTGGCAATAAGGTTTTTGTCGGAGTCCTTAATAGTATCACCGAATACAGGAGTAAATCCCAATACCTCATTTTTATTTTTAAATCTATCTAACGACATATACTAACCTTATATTCCAGCTATACTTCCAGCAGAACCACCACCCGATGTGGTTGTAGTACCACCTGATGTTGTTGTAGTGCCACCCGATGTTGATGAACCACCATATGTTTGATAATTCAATGGTGTAAAGATTCGTGTCTTTGGTTTAAATTCCACAACTGGAATATTTTGAAATTCAAGTTCTTCGATAAAGATGTCAACTTGTTTGTTAAAACTTTCTTTCTCAAACTTATCTACAACAGTTCCATTAGCACCAAATTCAACAGTACCATATTCTTGTAGTGGGAATCCATTCTCATCTACTTCTATTTCGTAGGAGACAATCTGACCTCTACCATTTCGTTTTACAATTCGCTCTTGTATCATCTAACCACCTTAAAGTAGAAATTATCATCGAAGTATTTAGTTGTTCCATTTTGGTCAACTCTAAATACAAACTTATAGAATCGTTCAGGTTGTAATCCGTTAAACCAAAAGTTAAAATAGTTACCCTCGGAGTCACAACTTACTTTAGTATAATTAGTATCAAACGGGATAATTACTTGCTCCGTTTCAGCGTCAACTACCGAGTAATATGAGGTAGTTGGTAAATAGTTCACTATCGTGTAACCCGATGATGTGGAGAATGTTCTTGCTGGGAATCTATCTCTACCATAAACTCTAACTTTAGCTTTAGATGTTTCTTTGTATTCGGTAGATAAATTCTTAACATATACAATCATATCATCAGAACTTAATGCGTTAAGTGAGCCTGTCACAAACGATGAATCATCCCATCTAACCTCAAGAGTGGGTGGGTAAATTGTATTGGTGTCTGAAGAGAAGAACTTAATTGAACCTAATTTACGAGTTGATGATTCATCACCATTTGTCTTCTTAATGATTAGACCATTATTTGTACGAGTACCATCTAACCACTCGTTTACATAGTCAGTAACTTCAACATTTAGATTATCGGTGTATTTGGTAAATGATTGTTTGTAATGTACACCACTACCAAACGATGCGGTATACCAAGTACCACCACCTTGATTAGTTACCCACCGTGCTTCATAGTAGATGTCAGTATATTCTGCGCCCGTTGGGATTAAAGTAGCATCGGTAGTAACGGTCAAGTTATCAATTGAACCTGTAAACTCACCACTACCACTACCAAAAACAGCCCATCTTAAATAATGGGTTCCAGTTTGTTGTGAGTTAAAGTAGTATGTGTTAAATCCACTTGAGGTTATAGAAGTACGTTCTACCAAGAACTTACCATCTGGCTCCATAACATCAAATGAAATTTCATCATAGTGACCAACACTTGCAGTAAAACTTGCAGTATATCCAAGACCTTCAATTACCGACAAACTTCTATTTAATGTAGCGCCACTAAAGTTTGATGAAGACATTACAAGAACATTACCAATCACACTTGCTGTGGTGGACTCACCATCACGACCCGTAATCAATTCATTTAGTACATACGTTGATGGTAGTGGTCCATCAATGTTGTATTCATCTTGAACAAGAGAGCCAGAAGTTACTTCTTTGTTTACATAAAAATTATCAAATCTGCCAGCAACACCATCACTACCATCAGTATCAAAATAAGTCCATTGTAATTTGTGTATACCTGTTGAGTTTGGGGAAACTTGTATTGATTGAGTTACGCTCTCTATGATATTATTCGCATATACATATCCATCTTGGGTACTTCCATTTCCACTACCATCCGGTTCGTATACTCTAAAATCTACACCATTAAGGCTACCAATGTTCATTTCGAAATAAATATTGTAGGTAGTACCGAACTGCATATACGCATCGAGGTTTACAGTTCCACCACCAAAGTATGATGCTGAAAATTGTAGAGCCCCATCGACTACATTGATAGATGGTGATGTACCATCTGACCCAACAATTGATTGTGTTAGGGATAGGTCACCAGCCGAAGCCAAGAAATCATAATAAACATCAAGACCTGGCAGTTGAGCAGGAGTTGCTGCTTTACCAACTGTTGAATTTTCAACATCCCAAATAGACCCACTTGCCTTGTAAACCCAACTTGAATCAACTTCGATGTGAGGTGTATCTGATTCAGAACCGAATCCCTCTTGCCACGATTCTTTAACGGGATAAACATACAAGTCGTAGTCGGATGCGATTCCTCTACTTTCGACATTTTCCAATCTCAATCGGTATTGTGGTGATGTGATTTCACCATTAACAATAGAAGATGAAATGTTAGTTAGGTCAAATTGAACCAATGCTCTACTATTGCCTAATAGGGTTTTGTTGTTAGTATCGTAAAACTTACCAACTTCAAGAATTTCATCCTTACCAGTATTTTGATTCTTACGATGAGAATCTTCATAGATTGTGGTGTCTTTATTTGGATATATTCTGTAAATCATTTTCTACCTCTTAAAATAATGTTATCACCTTGCCTCTAATGTCAGCGTCTGGATATTTCAATTCAAAAATAGATGGGTCTTTTGGTGGGTAGATAATACCATTCTTCGTTGCGTCCTTCATATCATAGAAGTTGTTTGAATAGTTTCCTTCTACTTTACAATTAACTTGAAGACCCCCGACCCCATCTTTATCAGGTCTAACAACACTTTGTACACCATCAACACTATCTAATAAAACATACACATCGGTCAGTACGATTGGTCTTCCAATTTGCATTCTATCAATGTGGAAGTATTCTTTTAATTTATTAATACATTTTAAAAGAACCTCGTTTGAGTTGTAGTTTGGAAGTACAATGATTTCAAAGTCGATACCAAAGTTTACAACATATGCATTCTTAATATTCACAGCATCAGTCAAGATACGATAGTAAGACAAATAGTTTTGTAAGTTTTGTTTAGTAGCAGCATTCAAGTTCTTCAACTTCTTATTGGCGTCATATCCCAATGTATAGAAGTTGATTGCTAATTGGTTTGCGATAGGATTGTTACCATCATCCAACTTGGTGTTGATTTGCCAATCGGGAGCAACAAACGCTTTAGCAACCGAACCAAATTGTGGTGGCATTGCGTATGCTCTTAACAAGTAATCCTCGGCCGTCACCGAACGATGTTGTGCTCTAATGTATGCGGCTGCGTTGTTACGGACTTCTTCAAGTTCTTCTTCGTACTTACCACCACCGGCAGATGCTTCATTGGTTACGGCAACTGAATTTTTAATCACATTATAAACATCAGACACTAACCCAATTGATTCGTTTTCAAGTACGCGTTCTACAATTGTAGTTAGGTCTGAAGATGGTACATTATCATCTACACCATTACCCACTCTATAAGTTACGGTAAGTGTTGTGTTTGAAGGAGCCACTCCATATGTTTTAGCATACATAAAGTTTGATGGGTCAATACCTTGGTCAAGGTCACCCGTTGATGGGTATAACGCAGAACCTACATTGTCTGGGTTTGGTAGAATCTCTTCATCAGCGTTCGATGAGATGCCAGCACCAAATTGAATATCAAGTGCACCTTCATCGGTTACACGAGTCACGAATCGTTTTGGAACACGGTTTAGTTTTAATAATGCCGGAGTTTCAGTTGCATATGATGACATTGCTAATGAATAATCGGTTGTGTTTGGTACTTCTTCAAAAACAGTGTCTTGTCCAAGGTATTCTACTTTTGTCCACTCATCATCATCATCATCAGTAATTTTGATTACATCGATGAGGCCGTCATCTTCGAGTCTGATTTTATCATAAATCTTTGGAGAACCAAAATTAAAAGTTCTTGTTTTTTCAGTACCACTAACTGCCTTTACCAATTTCTTAACAAGGTAATATACCGGCTCATTTGTAGATTCATCGGTTTGATAAACTGAAACTTCAGTTGGGTCAAATGAAGATGAGAACGCAAATCTAACTTTACTGATTGTTGAGAATGTAACATTTGTATTTGATGTAGAACTTACAATCATACCTTCTTTTAGTGTTAATGCGTAATCCCAATTTGGTTTTACATTATCACCACTACCTACGGCTGGTAGTAATTGATATACAGTTAAGATTGTAGTAGCGGGAACATTTAACTTTGGAGAATATCCAAATGTTTGTGCTATATTAAACACATTTGATTTTTCCTGAGCTTGTTCAAGAATTGATTCTCTTAACTGAACATCCGTGTAATATGAAAGAACATCACCAACATATGATGCCATTTCCATAAACATCATACCAGGAGATGCCTCGTTGAAGTCGTTATAAGTTTGTGGGAAGTAATTTTTAGAAAAATCAATAAGATTCTTACGGATATCTCCAAAGTCCTTACCAATTAAACTTACATCTTTTTTAATTTTATCAGCCATTTATATACCTCAAAGAATTGATACACTACCCTGATTGGTTACGAGTATTGTTATATTTTCGTTTGCACCATTTTCTGTAATTTTGAACTTCATTGATATTGAGACCCTATTATAATCCTCTTCAACATTAATAAGTATGTTGTCAATGATAATGTAGGGTAGCCAATATTTTATATCCGCACGTAGAGATGAATCCAATGCATCACCAAGGTCTGGGGTCATTTGTTCAAATAGTAACGAGTAGACATCTGTTCCAAAATCAGGTTGAAACGGCCGTTCACCCTTTTGGGTTAATATTAAATTTTTTAGATTTGATATTGACTGTTCTTCAGTAGTGTATGAAGATTTAAAAATAGGAGTACCCCCCATTGGTAACATAACACCAATAGCAGTATTCTTCTTTAAGTCAAGAGGATTTATTTTATATTCAGGCCGGTTTCTTGCCATTATTTACCCTTCTTCTTGTCAATAGCTTTCATTAGTTGAGAATAATCTCGTGTAACTGCGTTTACAACTGCTTGCCCAGCTTCAGTTTGTTGAAGTTGTTGTGCTGATACTTGACCACCCTCTGCTGTTTGGAATGTTGCGTTTTGAGTATTAACTCCACCACCCCATGCTTGTGCTTGCGATGCATTAAACACACCACCTTGGCCATTGATACTTCTCCACTCACCACCTTGTGCGGTTTCGTTCAACATATCATTTAACAGTGACTTGTTGGTGAATGTTTGTTTGGTTTGTTGTGTAGTCTCAAAGATATGTTCTACATCAAGCGGGTCCGTTTCAACAACCATTGGTTGTGATTGTTTCATCTCTTTAAGGATAGATTCACGAATTGACTTTTCACTTTTAGCCACTTCCTTCTTCACTTCTTCCTTAATAATAAGTTGAATTGCTTTAATTAGTTTCTTTGTATCCATAGTAATAAATATAATTTATATATAATTATTGTTTCATTGTTTGTAATTGAGTTTTTACCCGAGTTATCGTAGATAATAGTTGAGGCCCACCAGCCGTTAGTGATGCGACTGGCCCACCAAGGTTGGCAGCAGCAGTTAGTTGTGGTGCTAATTGTAATAGTGCATCGGTGATTGCTTCCAACTGACTAAATATCGTGTCCATATCAGCTTTCCAACCTTTAGTAGAAATATTAACTGATTTCTTACCACTAATAAGAACTGAATCTTTCTTTGAGTTTATAATAACTCGTTCGGAGTTGATTACGATTTGTGGTTTTTCATATGAACTTACAGACACCACACCAAGACTGAACTTTTGAGATGGTTGAATTTTTATAGTTTGTTTAGAACCCAACCAAATAGATGAGTCATCTTTATTGATATCTTCTATAACAAATTTATTATAACCATTTGAAAGGCCAGCGCCGTTTCTAATAATAGTTATCGGAGATTCTGGTGTAGTTGAAGACCACGATGGTTTATTTGTTGAATCAGCGTTATCTGGTGTATATCCAAATCTTATTGAATTACCAAATCTACCTTCGTGAATGACATCTCCGGCAAATGGTTGTAATTGAGATAAATCAGATACTTCTACGAACTCTTTGTTCTTCTCATCGGTTGATGATGCGTTGTTTGTGTTAGATACACCAGCACCTGCAAACCCATATGAACCTCCAACAATAAGTCCTTGTAATAAAGTCGAGTTCTTAATTATGTTATTGTTAACATTACCTTGAAGGGCAAGTGGTGACATATAGTAGAATACCGTTTTACCCGAACCTAATCCTGATATAAAATCAGATGGTCCTTTAAACACTACCACCTGTTCACCAACAACAGGAAGTTGTTTTAAGTTTTGGCTTAATGGTTTTGCGTATATACGTTGGCTGTTTATTGCGCCAGTCTTTAATAATGCCTGTATTGAATATGGTCCGTATTTAGCATCATCTTTTAAATACACTTCAACTACTTGTGCGAATTTCATTCAGCATCTCCATCTTCTTTAGGTAGGTCTTTTTCAACCTCATCAATTGCGTCCATAAGTTGTTTCTTTTCTTCTTCTGAAAGTAAGAAACCACCCGATTCAGCTGATGTGTTGTCCTTCATCATTCGTTGAACGATTGCCGCAAGTTTGATTAGAGCATCATCGTTCCTAACGGAGATGTCAAGGTATTCCTTAATCAAAGGAACTACAACTGCAGCATCGTTCAAGTTCTTGACCATTGGTTCAAGTTGAGCAATGAGTAGTTTTATTTGTCGGTCTTTCTTTTTCTGATTGCTGTATACATCTGACATTAAATCAGCAAAAGATTTACCTTTAAAGATTTCATCATCTTTAGTCATTGAATTCCTCCACTCGGTGAGTTATTGGCAATATACCTTCTTTCATATAATCAATATATAATTCACCATAGATTGATTTCATTCGACCAACTACTTTGGTTATATATTGAGTTTGAACGCCAGTTCTCTCTCTAATAAGTATGTAAAGTGCCTTTTTGTTATAAGAATATAAATTGTCTCGTGTTCTGAATAGTTCAGTTAAAGAGTCAGCAATTTTTCTATCTCTATCTTTTAAGAATAAAGTGAATACATTGTAGTCCATATAACGAACATAGTAATCCATAAAGTCTTTGAGAGCATCCATTTGCTGCTTGTCGTAAACTTCATTAACGACATTACGATTGGTATCAATTACTTCAATACCATCACGAGCTTTCATTCTGGCATAGTTAGCATTGTTTTCGTTAAACAAATAGTTTCTTGCAATTACCGTGAAGTATGAAAATGCTCTACCATTGTCTCCATTAAATTTGTGAATCTTTTCATTTAAGAATGCAACCACATTCATCTTAACATCCTCATATGGGACATCGAAGTAATATGTCTTGTAGGTGTGGATTACATTCTCTGCTAGTTTATCAAATGGGTAGTGAATAAATCTATTGTAGATTTTGTTCTTCATTCGTTGGTCATCGCAATTGTTATATGCGTTGATAGCAATCTCTGTAATTTGTGTGAAATACCTTTTACTCTTTCTCTTCCGACCCATAGTATTGTTCTAATTCAGAGATTATTTCATATAAATTTTTAAAGATAAATCCAGTTTCATCATCGGCTTCAAACGAACCTAATTTATCAATGTCTTTCATCTTTGCCATTGAAGAGTCAATCTTCTCTGCAACATCAGCGATTACTACCTCTTGTTCCTCAATTGCGTCTTCTAATGCTTCATTCTTACGAAGGAGATTGTATGTCGTATATCCTAATAATAAGGTTGAGACTGATAATATGACTATAATTAATACCATAATTAATCTTGTACAATATCTTTAAATGCATCGAATACACTTGTCGTATTGGTGTTCGAGTTTGTAAATGCTTCAGCCAAGTTACCCTTTTTAGGTCTACCGGTTGTTTTAGTACGAGTAGATTTAACTGGATTCATTTCAGATTCCCATCTCTTATTTTCGTATATAGCAGCCATCTGGTCAGCCGTATGCATTATGAATGGGATTGAAGTGGATAGTCTATCATCGTTATTATACTTGATATAATATTCTTTGTTATTCTCATCATATAACCCATCAGTCAATCTCATACCAATCATTTCCTCTTCAGTATACTTGATACCAAAGTGTTGAAGATTGTACATAGTTCGGTCATTAAGATTCATCCAATGAATATTTGAATTAGTCTTATAGATTTTACCCTGATTCTTAACATGCCACTCCGAATCATTCTTTACATAATAATCCAACTCAGGAGTACCTAGCTTACCAAGGTCGTGGTGAAGTGCTACGAAGATAAGTGTTTCTCTATCGAACTCTTCCATAATCATACCGAGGTCTTGCCATAAGTCATACACCTTTAAAGCGTTACGAGTTACACGAAGAACGTGGTCAATGTATCCACCTGGAAAAGCATTGTGGTAATGTTCTACCGAAGATGCTGGTGTGTAAATCATACGTTCCTCAAAGTGGTCGTACATTTTATTGAGTGCTTCCAATCGGTCACCCTCAAATGTTTTGTTGATTAGTTTACGAAACTTATCGTAGTTTTCTACGAGCTCTTCCGCTGTAAAGAAGTCTAACATATTTTAAATTATTTTATCGATTATACCACACTCAAGTGCTTTCTCTGCGGACATAAAGTAGTCGGATGATGAGATACCTTCCCAATACTCTTTATCCATATTTGAATTATCAGCCATTAATTGATTACACTCGTGTTCTAATTCTTCTGAAAACTTTGCATTAGATTTAACATCACTCAACTTGCCTACTACAATGGTAGATAATTGATGTACCATAATCTTTGAGTGTTTTGATGCAGCACGAACGCCAGTTCCACAAGTCAATAACAATGCAGCAGCAGACATTGCTGAACCTCTAACAATGATGTTAAATGTAATACCTTGGTCTTTTTGTGATTGGATGTAGTCAATAAGAGCAAGAGTCTCAATAACATCACCTCCGGGTGAATTTAATAAAATATTGATTGTAGAGAGTTCACCATTAATCTTTTTTAGTAGTCTAACTTTAGATACGATATCAAAGGTTAACCCACTCGTAATCTCATCTTGGATGAGGATTACGTTATCGGTAGTATCAATACCATAATCAAACTCACGATAGTAAGTACGTTGTAAATCACGTTCATCGTTTGAGTCATACCCTACTCTTAAATCGCCAGCACCCGTTGTTGTGCTTCCGTATAGTTCATCCATTGTTTATAACTTGTTTATTTGTATACAATATACAAAAAATAATCCAATAATCCAAATTTATCTTTTATTACTACGTTGGGTAGCCATATAGGTGTGCTTATGTTTAGCTGGTTTCTTTTTTACTTCACCATATAAATCACGAGCCTCTTCATCGGTTGGGACAAACTCTACTTCTTCTTTTTCTTTTTTAATTGCTTTTGGGCTTTCTTTACTCTCTTCTTGTAGAGTTTCGTTTCTTTCTTCTCCCACTTCATTTGTAGGTATTGATACTGCACCCCCATCCGCTGCATCAGAGGGAATAATAATTTCGCTGTTATTATCGATAGCACCATTACTATCAATAGAATCATTAGTTCTTTCATCTTCTTTATTTGTTAATTTATTTAATGCGATTACCATTGAAATTGCTAAAGGGTCAAACACAAATACAATTAAAAGTGTAAACCAGTTTACAATTACATTCATTGGTTTGCCTGTAATTTGAGACATATATCTCAATGGACCAACCTCTGCGGCAACTTCATTATTGGATTCCAAATCTAATATTTGTAAATCGAGTGAGGTAATGGAATCCGTAGATACCTCAATCTTTTTAGCGACACTTTCACGAGAAGTTATTGCTGACTCTAATTGTTTCTCTAATGCCTTCCGTTGTGATGAAGAAGTTGTCGTGATGATTTGACCAGTTTCCCTATCACGATACTGAACTTGGTTATTTGATAAACCATTTCGTAATTCAGTAATAGATTCGGACAGCTCCTTCTTCTCTATATTCAAGTAGTCCAATTGTTCTTGGAATCTACCTTTCTTTAATTCAATCACTTGAACTTGTTTATCCATAACACTTAATTGGTCAGCAGTAGTTTGGTATGCTGATGTTAAGAATCCATAGATACCAGCTGATGTTATAACCATTAACACTCCGACTGCAAGAGTTAAGTACCACTTCATCCAACCAGCCTTGTCCCAATGGTTATGTAAGTAAGATGCTAGTATAAGTTTAGAGAACTCCAATGCGCCTGCCATAATAATAACTTCGGTTCTAGCGCCAGCAAAAAGAGAACTCAATCCATATACGGAATAATATGCAGCAGACCCCGCTAATGCGAAGGTACTTACTATCATCAACAAGATGAAACCATTTCCCTTGTTAAAAAATTTTCTCATATTTCTTTCCAAAATTAGTTTTATTAACTTTAAGACTTGTACTTATTATCAACTTCGTTTTCGCTAAGCAGCTCAAGCCTTTTAAGTTAACCTGATAAGGATAAATATCAGGAAAATAATAATAACTTAATATTATCAAGCTTTCCCCATACTATGCCCCTTTCAGAGTGTACCAAAATTAGAGATGTAGTTTAATACAGTTAACTCTTTCATCTTAGCCTCGACCTCAATATCAAGGGAATGACCATATGTGTTAATTTCAGAATAGATGTAATCAGAGTGTGCTTGTGCTTTAACACCCTCTTCTTCTAATTGTCGTGACTCCGAATAATGAACGAGTGGTTTGTAGTCACCCCAAGTCGATATAGCCAACTCAAGTGCTTCTTGTTCAGACAACCCACCAGTATTGAACTTATGGTGGTGGTAGTCAAATGTAATCGGAATACCAATGTGTTCGTGTAGATACATTAGGTCTTTGACTGAATACATACTTGCTTTGTCATCGTTCTCAACAACCAATCGAGATTGAACTGACTCTGGTAGTCGTTTGAAGTTCTTGATAAATCTATCCATAGCAGATTTCTTATCACCATACACACCATTACAATGGATGTTAATTGGATTCTGATAACTTCTCTCTAACCCCATAAGGTCAAAATGTTCTCCGTGTATTGAAAGGTCTCTAATAGTATTGTCTACAACTCTATCATTGGGTGACACTAATACGTTGAATGGGCCAGGATGTGATGTGATACGTTGACCATAAGACTTGGCGAGAGTACCAGCACCCTTAAGTACATTACTAAACTTATCAAAGTCAGGCATATCCGACAACTGAAACTCACTAGCCCACGGAACTAAATCAGAGGACATACGGAACAATCTAAATCCGTTGGTATGATTCCACTTAATAATCTTTACAAGGTCTCTTGCGTTCTCTAAAGCAAGTTCTGATGACCTATCGATACCTTCTTTAAGGAATGTCTTCTTAATCATACTACGATTGGTAGTAATCTTGTCTTTACGAAGGGTCATATTGATACAGCAATATCCGAGGTTTGTCATATGTTTCTTATTTACTATGTAAATGTAATAAAAAAAGGGGACTTATACAAGCCCCCTATGTTAAATTTATGTTAATTCTTCAAAGTCTATTGAAGGTATTTCTTCACAAAACCAATAGTATCCATCTCGTTTCAGAACAGTATCGGCGTCAAGATGTTCCTTCCATACATCAATTATCGGATTATGGTCAACTCGAATCTTCTTGACCACGATGAACAACTTATCATTAAACGTAACTTTTTCTGCTCTGAAGAATCTAAACATATTATTTAACTTTTACATCAATCTTCTTAGCCTTTCGGTCTTCGTATTTAGGAATAGTGATAGTGAGGATACCATCTTTAGCCGTAGCGGATGTTTGATTGATGTCAAACGCATCGTGGATTTTGTATCTCTTATGAAACTTACGATGTTCCTTTTCAGCTTTCACTTCCAACAATCGGTCTTCTACTGAAACCTCAATATCTTTGTTAGATAAACCTGGAACCTCAAACTCCATAGTCAATACATCATCCTTTAAATACGCTGATGAATCCGAAACACGATGGTTATCCCAACCACCGGAGACCATATCGGAAATCATAGTGTGAAATGTTGAATCAAATAGTGTCATATATTA
>Ga0209929_1000019_pt1 | contig 58477 bp, 66 predicted proteins | sample SalPon2_C_H2O_MG_2_FD_185731 | JGI IMG/M metagenome (GOLD analysis project Ga0209929, IMG submission 185731) | Salt pond water microbial communities from South San Francisco under conditions of wetland restoration - Salt Pond MetaG SF2_C_H2O_MG... ... | reverse complement strand
CGGAGTTCTGTAGCACCACCGACGGTACTTAAGTTCTTCGGCATTTAATATTACTGTGCATTTTAATTTGCGTACATGAGACCCGCCATACCGTTGTTCACTCTGAGAATATTATAGTTAACCCCATAAATTGGGTCAATAATATCTCGTGACTCGCTATGAATTTTTACTGATTCGACCCGGGAAAAGTTAAGGGAACCCGAAGGCTGTAAAGAACTTGTGTTTAGACAAAAAGCGTGTAGGAAACAATCTGGGGATGTGACGAAGTTCGTGTGGTAATAATGCTGAACATCCACGAAATGGGGTTTCGCCCACTTCCACGAACTGATATCCGTACCGTTAATACTGATTTTCAATTTATTATCTATGGAAGTCAATGTACTTTCCATATTCGTATTCGCACAAGCGATATACTTGACCGGATGATTGAACGTTAACTCTTGAACGAGTTCACCGGACGGTATACTCTTTTGAACCTGTGTGATGAGAATGTTATGCTCGCGAGAAGCCATTATTCCGCGTTCCTCGTTGTCTAGATAGTAGTAATTGGCGTATGCATCAACGTTGTAATTACCAGCCTCGGGACCCCAATAAATGCGCAGCTCTACGTTACTGTATTGCAGCGCTACGAGAGGAATCGCGGATTGGGGACCCTCGCAAAAGAAGAAGCGAAGGGGGTAAAAATACGACCGAGCAGATGCGCCGGGGTGGACACCGTTAGAACTCTTCGAGACGTTTTGAGCAAACATATCTATCGCGATATTCTCGGTGAAGTCGTAATCTTGAACGTCGATAACTTGACCCGCGATCAATAATTCGACCTTATCTATGACATCTCCCCAATCCTGGAGATCGACCGCCTGTGTGTTATTATCTATCGTGAAATAGGTGTATCCTAGAAGATCGCCATTCCTTTCAAACTTGATAGATGACATGGAATTACCTTTCACAGCTCCTTGTATCGTCTGCTTTTCGACGGACTGTGAAAAGTTAGAATGCCTTTTGAATGTGGAAGTGAAAAACGAGATTTCGGGCTCCCCGATGATATGCTCATCTTGGGCACCGATAGCCACTAACTGCACGATTCCAGAAGACATACTTACTATAGTAAAAGTATTTTTAAATTGCCCTGAATTCTATGCGAGGTTCTTCTTGCGGCACGTGATGCGAAATATAAACACAGAGTTTCCGACCGTGGCCGATGTACCATCTTGTTTGTCGATGTTAAATGTAAGACGGTTAAGTTTACGTATGGGATTATGGTAGCACTGTACGATGGGGTATTCATCTTTGAATAGTAACACTCGATCAGTCTGACTGGGTCCTATGAGCGCGTGCTGACCTATGATTGTACCGAACACACCGTTTAAGTGATTTTTCGTATCCGTAGTCGGATCACCGTCGCCACCGAAATTGATAGATGATTGTGTTTGTTGCGTAAAGTGTGTACGAAGTTCTTCTATACCCAGATGAATAGCCGTTTGGGACGTACCTCCCGTTGTCACCAGTGAAGCTGACACTAAGCGAGCTTGAACAACATTTTCGAGAGGAGTGGGAATGAAAGCGGTGAAATCGGATTGTGAAGATTGGCCAATATTATCAACGATCACCGTATGAATCTCGTGACTGTAATCAGGGATATCGGGCTGAGATGGAGCGATGAGAAGCGCCATTTATAATACACTTAGAATTTTTCTACTTAAATACGTTGTGACGATGTAGGTAGAAATGAGTATGACTTAAAAAATTTAACCAACAATCTTGTAGTTGGCGTGATCACGAACGAGCTGCTGGTCGCCACAGACACCGCCCGTGCTCGTGGAGTAGACGCTCTGGTCGAGGCAGTCGACGCTGCTCTTAAGGGACATCAGGGACGCCTGAGAGACGGCCTCGATATCGATGTTCTTAGGCTGGTACCTAGACTTGCGCTCACCGAAAAGGAGAGCGATGATGAAAAGTAATCCGATAGTGATCGCGATGGCTTTGAGTGTCGCGCGATTGGTAGAGTCGAGCTTCATTTTACTATGTGCTGATATTTTTTTATAAAGTGCGTTAAAGAGAATAGATTAGTTTCATTATAGAGAGTAATGGACGGTGAAATTGTCCTCGACAGAGGCAGCGATTCGGTCATGAAGCTTGACGAGAAGGAACAAGCCATGATGGATGAGATTCAACTCGATTTCGGTAGACCTCGTGCGCAAACGACGAGCGCACCTTCTATTCAGAGAATGCATAGGACAGATGCTCCGCCTGCCGACATGTTCCAAGAGGATGTAGATGCCTTCGCGAACCCTTCTAAGCAGGCGGCTCCCCCGCCCCCACAAATGGACGAACCTATTGATCACGGTGAATACGATAATGACAACGCGTACAACGCTGCTCCCGCGGCGTTTGATTACGGTCCCGAACAGCAGGAAGAGCAACCGTCACCCGGATACAAGACGGTCGACGAAGAGAAGTCTGATCTTTTAAACAAACTTGGACGTCTCGAGAAGCGTGGATTTAACATCAATAAATCATTGAACGCCTATTCGAATGTGGACGATCTACGCACGGAGGTTAAACGTATTACGTACAGTATAGACGTTGACAAGTCTATCAAGTTCTCGCGTCGTATGCTCATCGCGTGCGTGACCGGTATTGAGTTCTTGAATAAGAAGTACAATCCCTTCGATATTCAGCTCGAGGGTTGGTCGGAGAACGTGATGGAGAATCAGGATGATTACGATGAAGTGTTCGAGGAGCTGTATGTCAAGTACAGAACGAAGATGCATGTCGCGCCAGAGATCAAGCTTATCATGATGCTTGGTGGTTCCGCGATGATGTTCCATCTCACGAACTCTATGTTCAAGCAGGTCATGCCTAATGTGAACGACGTTATGAAGCAAAACCCCGACCTCATGCAAAACATGATGAGCGCTGTGCAGAATACCATGTCTAATAATGCTCAGAAGCCCACCACTCCCCCGGGTGAGCGCCACGAGATGCGCGGCCCGGGACTCGACATTTCGAGTCTGATGGGTAATATCATGATGCCTCCGGGTCCCCCTATGAACACGACCCCCGTTACACCCGTCGCACAGAAGGAATACATTCCCGAGGTGGAAGAGGATGACGATGACATCTCGGATATTGTTTCCGAAAAGGCTGCAGAAGATGGAGAGGACGATGTGAAGGAGGTTAAACTTCCTCCAGCAAAGGCCAGGAAAGGAGGGCGAAAGAAGAAGGTAGAAATTAATTTGTAAACCTATATAAATGGTAGCCTACAGCCCGATCGATTTCGAGGATCCGATCGAGGTGCCAATTCCCAGAAAGAAGGAAATCGTAGTCGATGCACCTCGCATAGTAGAAAAAGTTCCCATAAAGCCGGAACCGGAAGAACCGGTCACCGATGAAGATACCGAGTGTAATTTCCTCGTATTCTTCTTTATAGTCGGTGTCGTCGCGTTAGCCGCGATGGATTCGGTTAAAAAGTAAATACATATTTTACTCGTTTTAGTATTCCTAAAATGCGCAAAATGTTACGATTCGAGTGTAATCACACGCGCTAACATGGCGTGATAGGCTTTTTCCATGACTTCCATACGATCCTGGAGGTTTGCCGTTTTGACTTGCTCACTTCTGAGTTCGACTTCATTAGTATCGGCTCTTTCCTTTTCCGTCTGAACAACAGAACGTAACGAATCAAGTTTTTCCTTCTCTACTTGAAGTTCGTTTTGTAACGTATTTACTCGTTCTCTTTCAAATCCGAGTTGGATGTGCGCCCTTTCTGAAGTATGCTTTACTTCTCGAAGTTCGTTTTGTATTTTTACTATTTTTGAAGTTTCGCGTTGAAATGTGTCGTATACATTATGTAAAATATTTGTATTATCACGAATACCACTTTTCAAATCTAATAAAGATTGCACTTTAGATTTTTCTAAAGTAAGTTCCTCCTGTATTCTTTCTAACTTTTCCTTTTCAAGATTAATTTCGTGATACAAAGCTATCATATTTCTAATATTCTTCTGAGAATAAAAAAGGTTCATAATTTTCAGTTATCAACGCGTGATTTCCATTACCCGACATTTTAACGCGAAATCCAAAATTGTCTATATCTCCGTATTGTGAGTTTCGCGCGTGAGGATTTTTAAGTAAATAACGCAATCTGTGAGTCCATGTAGTACCGGAAAAGTCTCTCGTGTATAGATAAGCTCTTCCTCTATCTGAATCACCTATCAAAAGACGTGTTCCTGAATACGATAAAGATACCGAATTTATATTCCTGATGTTAGATTCATAATCGTTAAGAGGTGTTACGTACTGTTCAAGAGACAAGGAGTCGATCGCGACCTCGTATTTATATATAAAAACCACACCAACCTCTGGATGTGAATGACCACGTCGCACAATGGCTAAACGTTTTCCATCTCCAGATATAGAAAGGTCCCAACCAAAATTACGACCAATTGTAGATATACTGGGTTCTGTGATTGTGTGTATACAATACCAACCCGCCGCCTTGGCTCCTCCCGTTCCCGGTCTGAAAATGTACACTTTCTCAGATCCCAAGGCTGATACGACGATGCGAGCATCATTGGATTGAAATGTTTGAGAAACATCAATTCTGTTACCGAACCTTTCGTTCGAAGCCGCGTTTGGTGAAATAAGTTTATCTATCGGGGAGACTTGTCCTATTGACGTGTTATGTATGGTAAATAAATATACCGCTCCTGCGTTGGTAAAATTATTAGAAGTATCATCCCAGCCCGGCCTCGACACGACGTATATGGGTACGTAATCTTCATGTATAGCAACAGAATCACCAAATCCACCACCACTAGTAGACGGATCTGAAGGTAAAAATTTTGTTAGTTCTGTCCAAACTCCTCCAGATAGAGTAAACAGATACGCTGCTCCCGAATTACTAAAATTATTAGAAGTATCATCCCATAAAGGGGCTCCTACGAGGAGCTGATCGGTCCACGCGTAGCGATCATCTGTAATGGAAACACTTGTACCAAATTGATCGTTAGTACCCGCATCAGATGCGGTAATTGTGGTATCGAGTGTGAACGATCCTTGATTCTTTTTAAATATTCCTACAACACCAGAATTAGGAGTATTAGCTATGATACTAACCGCATAGCTTCCGTATGCCACGCGCTCACCGTGGTATGTTATGGAAACAGGTGCATCATACGTAAATATACCTCCCGACATCGATACACTAGATGTTACACTCGTTTGAACCACCGGTAAATCTTCTATTTGATACGTATATACAGAACCGCGACCACCAGAATGATTATAACTTCCTACCATCAACGTTCGCGCCTTTCCGCCGAAATCCTCTGAAATAGCAATCGAGTTACCAAACCGATAATTTGGAGATGCATCTGAAGCTGTGACTTTTGATCTAAGACTCCAAGTTGTACCCGACCTCGAAAATACACAAACAGAACCAGTAGAACTCTGTTCCCCTTCAGCTCCTACGACAGCATATGAACCATCAGGAGATATGTGAACCTTTTGACCAAAATATGTATTATTGGCGTAAACTGGGGGATTAAGTATCGCCTGTTCTTGCCATATTGCTCCAGATCTTATGAATATATATGCCCCTCCGACACGGGTATAACCCTGATGATTCCGGTAATGTGATCCGACGATAATATAATAACCATCTTCTGATATATCTACACTAAAACCAAAATAAAAAGTGTTTCCCCTATCTGAAGCCACTAGTCTCTGTTCAAATTCCCATGTACCCCCCCAGTTCGCATATACATAGGCTGCTCCACAACGTGTATAAGGACTATCATCCGCACCGAACGCTCCCACTATGAACCACTCCGAGTTCTTGGCGCTAACGGAATAACCATAATACAAATACGATTTATAATCAGAACTTGGTGGATAAAAAACATTTGAAATACTCGAAGACCACGTAGAACCAGACCTGGTATACAAATATACCCGACCGAGATAACTATAACCGTAACCATAAAAATAAGGGCCCCCGACAACGGTATAAGTAGCCCAAGAATCCATGGAAAGACTCATTGGGGTATACCCCAAACGTCCCCCTGCCTGTTGATACGGACCGGATTGTATTCCTCTATAAGTATATTGGCGGTGATTTGACAACGATCTCTCATAAAAATATACAGCTCCCGTATCGGTATAAGTATTAGAATCCCAATAAGGAGCTGACACGGCGATCCAAGTAGCATATTTATCTACGGAAATAGCCGTTCCAAAATAATCATACGAACCTGGATCTGGGGGAGTAATTGTGTACGGACTAAGAGTCCAACCACCCCCCTGCGATTCGGTAGCTTTTATGTATAAATATACAGAACCGGCATTAGTATAACTATTGTAATCATCATGATAACTTGATACGAAAAGGTAATATCCCCATGCAGTAAAACCAGTGGCAAATGCAGTTGAAAGACCATATCTATCACCTGTAGTTACATTCGAAGGGACTAACTGTTCTTCATTTTTATACGGTTGTACGTTTTTTAATCGAAAATCTGAAAGTGCGATAGTTCCTGACGGCGCCGTTTTAGATCCATCGGTGAATTTTACACCGTAAAGTTCTGTCATGGTAAGTGGTGTTGAATTTGTTGCCGCCTCATATGATATTGTATTTAAACTTAGAGGATAATCATATGTAGGCATTATATAATACCAAGAGAAGATTTAAGTCCATCTATTTCGCCTTTTAATTCTTTTATGGCTTCTATGATCAAACCGGTCATGTTCCCGTATGCGAGTGCGTATTCTGTATCATCCGAACCCCTGACAACTTCCGGAAGAACTTTTTTCACTTCTTGTGCTATACACCCCGTTGATCTTTTTCCGTCACGTGTGTACGTGTACCCACCAATTTTACATATTTTATCTAATGCGCCTTCTATTTTTTTAATATCAGTTTTCACACGCTGATCGGATGTTACGAGTACATCAGTCGTCGCGCGTATAGTTCCATTAACATCCAATTCATAAGATGCTACGGTGGAGTTTATACTCACATTAGCACCAGTGTAGTATATACCGGTACTACCCGTAGTCCATTGCGATAGACCCAGAGTGTATAATGAACCATTTTGATATAAATCGCCGGTAAAGTTAATATTTCCGGCAACGTCTAATAGATGCGATGGGTTCGTTACTCCGATACCAACATTACCGAGTGCGTAATATATCTCATTCGTGTTTACAGTCGTCCATTGACTACTTCCACCTCCACCTCCACCACCACCCGTGAATAACGTACCATTTTGATAAATATCACCCTTGATTTGTATATCACCGTTAACCATTAAAACGTCCGTGGGGGATCCATAATCGATTAAGTTTTGGACGGTAGGAACATATGGAATTTCAGATCCCGCTCCACTATCAGCCCAGTTTATATAATACGAAAATAAACCTATATACGCATTTCTTATACCGCTATAACCTGACCCAATTGTAAATGTGTGTGGACCATTCCAGTATACACCAGCCGACAATCCGCTAAGAGACGGTGTGTATTCGGTTCCGTTGATTGTTAAACTTGTGTTTGTCGAACTCATAGGATCGGGTGGGGGATCACTCGAACTTATTCCACCCGGTAATTTTACGAGAATGTGATACCATGTATCTATACTAAATGTAAAACTCGAAAACGTCGCTGTATGTGTACCATCTGTAACGAGATATATTCCATTTCCGTTTATCATACAATGAACCCGATTCGTATGCCAAATAACAAGTCCGGGATAATTACTACTATTGTGTACAGCGCTAAGTTTTAACCAAAACGATATACCCGCTCGTTGTCCAGAATTATTACTACCTCTATAACAAGTGGAACTAACGTACCCCCCCGACGAACCAAATTCAAACGCCTTTTCCGTTTTAGATAAGGTTGCCCCACCTCCCAGTGTACCGAACCCTTCCACGTACGCCACACCCGCACCATCCCAATCTGACCGAGATTCTATACACTTCACCTTATTACCATCATATAATATTGAGTAATTACACGTGTCATACCCGAAATCTGGTGGTTCTTTTCCAAATCCAATTCTATTGAGTCTATCCGGATCGGAAAGTATCAGTTTACTCCTGATAGTCGCATCACCGTTTACATCAAATGCCGCCGATGCTGATATCGTTCCGGGTTCACGCGAGTCGTTTACATTAGTAACCGTTCCAGCCGGAATGTTAGTCGTTGATTCATCACTGTGTCGGATTACTATGGGTCGTATACCCACATTTCCTTTTAGATCAACACCAAGAGAATTAGAGGTTCTATTATATTTGTTAAACGGATTAGTACTCCACTGTCCATTTGTAGATCGTATAGCGACGGTCCCGTCGAATGTGTTTCCTAATAAAATTTCCCCGGATATGATTCGAACAGCATCTACACCTAGAGCGGATGTAAATTTTGTAACGAGTAATTCGGTTCGACCTTTTCTATACACACTATCTCCCTGACTAAACTGATCGTATGTACGATTTTCTATCGTCGTATTTTCATACATACTGTCACCCAAAAATCCACCAAAACTGATTGTCTTATTTCCTTTTGTGTTTTCACTCGAACTCGCTATACTCGTTTCGTTCGCACCCACGTACACGTGATTACTTGCTATGTATCCTTCGAATAAACTGTTTCCTATAAACTGCTGAGTCAGAACAACCCGTTGTGTTCTTAATTCTCCATAAAGCGCGGAAGTAACGAGAATATGTTTACCATCTGTCATGGATAACTGAAAAGTGTCATAGCTTGTACCAGCATACATGTAAATCATGGGTTGAGCTTCCCACCAGTTTGTACCGTTCCAATCTAAAACGTGCAATTTTTTTGTTTTGTTGTTAGTAGCCAGTGTAGTATCGAATTTAGATGCGGATATACATATACGTTCACCAGTATAATCAAGTTTCATCGCCGAACCGTACTGTTCAGTTACATCGGTCCCAACTAATTGTTGTTCCTCATCCCAATTCGAAGTAACGGTATTATATTTAAATACTCTCACATTTCCCTGTGCGTGTCCATAGGTCTGATTTATAGGAGATGCGGCGGTTGGTGATGAAATCGCGATTCGAACATCATCTACAGTGAGTTGATTCAGTTTCGCGATATCCACAACCTGACCGAACGATGGCATAGACCATGATGTCTGATTACCATCTAGCCAACCATATATATTGGTAGTCCCATTGTATGGAGTAAAATTATATATTGTTTCGCCATTTAAAATATTACCAAGTTGTGTTGTATTTCCGGACCAGGTCGAATTTGTACCACGTGTGAAAACGCGAGCCCACCCAACACCTCTCATGATATTGTAATCAGCATCGTTTCCGTTATAATCCTGATCAGTCCACTGATAATCCGAACCCGCGGTGGGAAAATTTGATCGGTATGCATCATTCGTTGTTATGTTGGTATTGGTATTATCATACACATCTAAATTTGTACCAGGTGCACCTACGATAATGTGTTCACCATTGTATGACATAGAAACGGAGTGTCCATACCTACTATACTGATTATCTACTATAAAACTCCCTCCGTTAAGAGGAAGTGTAAAATCTATGTCAACACACGTATTCGAAAACGTTTGCGTCCATGTATTATTTATGAGTTCATAAACATATACAGTTGGATCCGGTGGAGATGGAGATGTTATCGATCCGTCGTATGTTGGGGCTCCCACACAAAACATGTTCCCCGTGTTTGCGGCTATACTCGTGGAATATCCAAAATCTGAATTTGCTGAGTTCGTGATTGTTTGTGTTAACGACCACCCACCCGTACTTGGATTTTTATCGTAAATGTGTACTTTTCCAGATACAGTAGAAGAACCTGGTTCACCAACTATAAGGCGTGTACCGTCCCAGTTCATACTAACCGATGTACCGAATGTCGAACTACCAGACAGTGTCGTTTTCAATGTCCACCTGTTTGTACTCGAATTATACGTAAATATTTTTACCCAATTCATTCGGCTAGGTCTTCCTACGGCAACCGTTTCATTTCTAAAATCCGAAGTCACAGGAATTGGATCCTTAGGACCCACAAAAGCGTTTTGAGATGAAGCTATGTTGAGATTCGGACGTGAAATTACTCCTTGGTAATCGAAGTAGTACGACATTAAAATATATTAGATTTAAATATTAATGATTTGAGTCGGACGAGCTGATACGACTTCTGCTTTCCTGACTTCGAGATCGTATGTTGTTATTCTAAACGCGCTGATTTCATCAATCACCCGTAAATTTTTAGAGACGTATGCATTTCCCGTTACTATTAATTTATCATCTGCGGTATCATTCACGGCGACGTTTGATCCAATTTGTAGAGTCTGCGTTGTCAGTGGTTCTGTATTTCCTATTCCCACTGGACCACCTGTGTAATATATCTTACCTGCATCATCATTCCACAAAGTACCCCCAGCGGGTACCTGCCAGGATGGAATACCAGTATTATCTACCGTTAATATTGTTCCAGCTGAACCGATAGGAAGTCTCTGAAGTGTATTGGTAGTAGGTGCATAAAGAAGATCTCCTGTCTGTATAGCGTTTAACGACGCCGTATCGGTAATTATTTTTTTTCCTTCGAGTGTAGATAACCTATTCGAATTATTTTGAGCTGTAGTAGTAACCGTATTTATTAGCGTCTCTTGAACCACATTTGCATCTTCTAGGTCTGAAATCCGGCTGGCGTTCGAAGTCATATCATTTTGAAGCTGCACGACGTTCGAAATCGCTGATATACCTGTGAGATTCGATCCATCGCCTATGAAATGATCGGCAGTCACGTTACCGGTCACTAACGCGTTTGATGAAACGACGAAACCCGTCGTAGAATTCTGAAATAAGACGGTCTGATTCGTAAATGCACCTGCAAGTGTCGTATTCTCGAGATTATCCGCTGCACCACCCGCACCTTGTGGAGGTTCCCACGATAGCGTGCCCGAAGTTTGATTCGTTACCGTCAATACGTTATTCGTAGGTCCTATACTGAGCGTTTGAATAACGCCATCTTGGGGTGCATAAAGAATGTCACCCTTAGACACCCCTGTTAATGTGAGTGTATTGGAAATAATAGGGTTCAACGTTTGAATTCCTATCGTCGCCACGTTTCCATTTTCCAAAACATCCTGGAGAGTTAATGACCCACCCGCACTAGACGTGTACTTTTGTGTGGCACGTCCGACTGAACAACGTGTCATTCTTATAGTTGTATGAGACATTTTCCGGGGAGAAAGTCATTCGTTTCTTCTTTTGGTTGATCGGGTATATTGAATCCACCCTGCCTGTATACACGTAGACGTTTGTTATACATGGCAAAGAAGACGGACCATTGATCTACCACGTCGTAGATCTGGGGATTGTTCTTTTTACCCTTCGTTTCGCGCATGATGCGTCCTATACTCTGTACAATATCTGATTTGGGTGTCGCGAGAATCACCGTATCGAGAGTGGGAATATCCAAACCCTCGTGCGCCTGACTGAACGTAGCGAAAATGATCTGTTTTTTACTCGATTCCGTGAGGTCCTCTTCTTTCATACCTCCCATGTAGAGACCGGAGGTCGTCTTAAACCGTTGATGTAGAAACTCGCAATGAAACCTACGGTCACTGAGAACGAGGATTTGTCGCGTCGTTTTCGCGAGATCTTTGATTGTTTGTAAAATGAGTCTATTCCTATCCGGCATCTCTGTAAGTTCCGTGATCATGGTAGGAAGCGATAATTTACCAAAGCGCGTACACGGTGGAGGATCCTCGAAACGTGGGCACGTGTATACGAGTGGAAACATATCGACCTGATCCTGGTTTTTGCGCTCTACCGAAAAAAACGTAGGGCCCATGAACCAATGTAGAACTTTCGTAAGTCCATCCTTTCTATTCGGTGTAGCAGACAATCCGAACGCATGTTTAGGGCATAGTTTGAACAGACTTTGACTGAATACCTTTGCGCATATATGATGCGCTTCGTCGACGATGAGTGTGCCTATACTATCAAAATCTTCGAACGAATACTCTTTCAAAGAGAGTGATTGAAGCATGGCAATCACGAAATCGCAGTTAATCTCTTTCTTATTTTGTTGAACGATGCCTATGGATGCACCCGGACAAAACTGTTGAATGCGCTCTTTCCATTGGTTCGCCAAAAATTCTTTGTGTACGACAATCATCGTTCGATATCCAAGCTTACATGCTATGGCCAGGGATACTGTCGTCTTACCGAATCCGCATGGTAACGATAAGATTCCATGACCAGCTTCAATAGCTTTAGAAAGTGCTTCATTTTGGTGCGTTTCATCTCTTAGTTTTCCTTTGAAAGATATTTTAATTTTTTCAGGTTTGGGACGGATATCTTCAGTCACTTTCCCAAATTTTTCTTCGGCATAATATCTCGGTACGCATAATCCAGATTTTGCCTTTCTGAACACCTTAAACGATGGAGGTGCTACACCAAAATCTGCATTAACGATCGGGCGAACCGTGAGTTCTTTTTTTATTTCCGGAGTATCCGGAACTACACACCCAGATCGCGTAAGTTTCATACGATAAATGGGTCTAGAAGCTTTATACTACTCAACTTCCACGTATATCCACTATGGTTACCCACGTTCCAACCTCCCATGAAATCTGAGACAATCTCTACCTCGTCAGCTCTTTTGAGAGACTGCACAGGGGCACCTTCGTAAGAACACATGACACGGCGATATCTGAAAGGAATTTTCACTGTGAGAACATTCCCTTCGAGTGGGTTATCGACATTTGGCCCGTGAAGCATAACACGCGATTGCACCGAACGTACTTTGAACGCAATTTCATTGGGTATGGTAACCCGCATGTACTTCTTGTCATTGAAGTCAAACATAGGTGTATGTATGGAACATTTACATTTTATTCTTGTGAGAGTAATATTTGATCTAGGCATACACAATAGTGTGAAATTTTCTTTATTTTACTTACATCGAAAAAAATTATTTTGGATTCCAGCGAAGGAAATATGGAAACACTGCGATGCCTATAAATAAAATAATTAAATCCAATGTCAAGACTTTGGACTTTATGTCCGGGCACCAATTTTTGTAATCCTTGATTTGTTTCGAGTCTTGTGGTTTCGCCCAATGGTAAAACATGGCGAGGTACGTGGGTCCCATGTTCCTTTTACAGTCGTAATGATGATCATAAAACGCTAACACAATGTACGGGAAGTACAAGAGTGCTAACAGAATCCATTTATTCTTCTTCGGCAAGAACCAATAACCACCTGCTAAAGCTAACGTAAACCATATACATTTCCAATTCACGACTGGTTTAACATTGTAACATTCTTCTTTCTTTTCAGAGTCCATATAAAATATCTTGAGAAAAAAATAACAGTTAGAGAGATAAATATATCTGCATGTAATAAGATGGCTCTATGTTCGCTGAACATTTTGCCACAAAAGGTGAAACATACCACGCGTAAATATAAAACGTGGAGGTTTGCATCCGAGTTTCTTATTCGAAAAAATGTAACAAAAGATCAAGCCGAATTGGGGCGGTGGACGAGGGATCGACTCGTTGACCTCGGACCCACATTTATAAAACTGGGACAAATTGCATCCGCACGCGCCGATTTGTATCCACCGGAATTCATTCAGCAGCTCGAGACATTGCAAGATGATGTACCACCGATAAACGATGTAATGTCTTGTATAGATACGTCACATTTTGAGTCGTTCGACTCTGTACCATATAAATCGGCGAGCATCGGCCAAGTGCACAAGGCTACGCTCCATGACGGAACGGACGTTGTTGTAAAAGTAAAGAGACCTGGGATATACGAGATGATGAAGGAAGATACGGATACTATAATGAGAATTGTCGATTTTCTCGAGAAGATTGGTGTTGATACCGGTACAAGTACGAACTACGTTCTCGCAGAATCTGTGGAATATTTACTCGCCGAAACAGATTACGAGCGTGAGACAAGAGATGCTATAATGTTCAAGCGTGCCATGAGAGAAATAGACTGGATCAAGGTACCGGGTGTATATAAGCATTTGTGTACAGAGGATATGATCGTGATGGAATACGTGTATTCTACGAAACTGACAGAGATACCAGACCCGAGAGTGAACAAGAAGAAGATCTGTGAAGCTCTCATAAACTCGTATCTTGTTCAAACCATGGATAAAGGGTTTTTTCATGCAGACCCCCATCCGGGAAACCTTGGTTTTACCGAAGATGGAAAGCTTGTATTTTACGATTTTGGTTTGGTGATACCCCTGTCAAAGGAGCTTACAGAAGGATTTAAAGACCTTTTTATCTGTATAATAGACCGAAATACAAAGGGAATCGTCGAGATTCTCATAAAGTTAGGGGTCATCACACCCACGACGACAGACTTGAGTGACATCGAACTTTTTTTCAAGACTGCACTCAATTATCTTGAAACGCTCGACGGCAAAAGTGTGAAAGACGATATTTTAAATGATGATATACTCATCTCTCTCGCACAAAAAAAGCCGTTTATAATACCCACGTCGTTTGTATATTTGGCAAAGACTTTCTCTACCATAGAAGGTACCTGCGTTGCACTTGATCCCATGTTTACGTATTATGATTACCTGGAACCCATGTTACAAGAAACCGTCGAAGAGGCGATAGACGTAAGGAAAATGTTGACGACGGCTGCAGAAATGCCCGGAAGGATTCGAGAGATTAACTCGGCAGTTCTTAATTTAGAAAAATCAAGAACGACGATGAAAAGATCTATGGAGAAGACGAGACGGGAAGTCAAAAATGCTCAATATACGGTGTTATCGACCATTTTTGCCACGAGTATGATTGAACATGGCTATATGAATGAATGTGTTGTATTTTTATTGGCTGTGATCGTATTTACTGTTCGTAAAAGTCGATCTTAGTGGGAGTGGTGGAAGTAGATTCCTCTGTTGTAAAAAAAGCCTTGTGTTCCTCGAAAAGCTTCTTGGCTCGTTTCTTTTCATCCTCAGCGATGCCCTTGAACGCGTCACCAATCTTGTCGAGCTCACTCTTGCGACGCTCCCTGGTTTCCTTGCCGAACTTCTTAAAACGCTGCTGTGTAGACATCATGATAGTAGGGGAAGACATTAAAGCGAACATGGTAACTTGCTTATTCTACATGGAGATTTTTATCTTTAAGTCCTAGCGCTTCCAATTTCTCCTCGTATTCCCTACGTTCCCCCGGAGATTTAATGATCTCCCCGTATTTGAGAGCCCTAATTTCTGGACCCGTGAGCTGAATGGCATCCACTCTGAAATCTTTGAACGCTCGCATAGTGATAGGAACGAGAGGCTCGATGAGATCATAAATAGCCCGTGCGTAATCTTGGATCTCCTTCTGTGCGTGAGAATCCATCCGAAGGTGAAGGTAATGCATGAGATTATGAAGGTTGATCTTCCAGTAAAATTCGGTATAGGTAGATTGGGGAAGATTCCCCCTGGCCTGCTCCCGGCAGCACCCATCCTCGAGAAGCTTTTCGTAAATGTCGAACGACTTCTCCAAGTGAACATGCGTCTCATTTTGATCAATGTTCACCACACCCTCCGATCCCTGGTGATTGACCTGGGACTGCCCCCTAAGTTCCGAAGGTTCGTAATACTCTTTGGGAACGATTGAATATCTCGCGGACATCTCGTTCACACTCGCCGTCCTATGACGAAGGTGTTGACGAGCGATGTAAATGGGCATCTTGATATGAAACTTGAATTCGACCATTTCAAAAGGGGTCGTGTGCCAATGGCGCATCAGATACCGTAAAAGCCCAGTATCACCTCTAGAAGTCTTCGTTCCGTCACCGTACGATACCCGAGCGGCTTGTACGATCGAACTATCGAGATTTTCCCTGGGCATATGGTCAACAAGCCTGACAAAGCCATGATCGAGTACCTTGATTTCCATTATATTTTATTATAGCTTCACTTCTTTAACAGGTTAAAACAAAGATCTCCATATGCACACATATGGAACCCTCGCTGGATACATGGATTCAGATTCAAGACGACACCAAGAAATTTTCGGTACCCTACTTTTCGCTTCGTATTTGCTGTAATCAAAAGGTCAACGGCGAGTTACCACTCTTACAATCTATCACTAAAAACACGCCCGGTGCTGTCATTTTTGACGTGGGGGCTACCGGATCACAATTTCCAAAAGACATTGACGACTCGATGTCACTTCATTTATTCGATCCGGCGTTTAAACCTTCCGGAGAAGCGTTTAAGAATGATACCACCTACGTCATGTATAAGGAACCCGTTGATTACGATAAACCCAATATACACGTAAATAAAACTGTCGTAGACGCCGATGAACACTCGCTTCAAAAGTATTGCGATGCTCGTGGCATCAAGCATATCAATTTTCTCAAAATTGACACAGACGGACATGATTTCGGTGTTTTAGATGGTCTCGGAAATATCACAGTGGATATGGTTCAATTCGAATATGACAATTTTTACAGACTACATTCATTGGATATAAAAGATATGTTCAAACGTCTCGAAGGCTGGCACTTTTTCTATATTTTGCCGGGTGGACTTATACCCATAACCGAGATGCGCGACGATTACCTATACACGAACATATTTGCATCCAAGGAATATCCCCATGACATCATACGGGATTACGTACCTGTTATGAACGGTACGACGATTAACACAAAACATGTAGGAGAATTTATATGCGAAATGTTTTGGGAGATGCGTCACATCACCCCAGATGAGTTAAAAACTAAACACTGTGTCAATATTAATGAAGCGAGTAGAATTGATGCGGGTTGGAATTTGGAACAGGCGCTCAAGAATTATCACGCTATTTATTCTTAAAGAATAGATTCGTATTTTTTCAAATGAACGCGGACCAATACAGGGAAATGGTGTACGAGATTACCAAACCACCAAAACTCGAAAATACCGTATGGGCGGAGCATTCTAAACTATGCATGTTGTTCGTAGAGTTTAGGTACATGGACATTCTTAAATATAACATATGGAACATTGCAAACGTGTACGGTGGTGGTGATACATGTTTAGTCATTGTACATAGTGGGGACAATAAGGATATCATCATGGAAACTACTAAAGATTGGAAAAATGTCAGATACATTCAAGCGATGGAGAAAAACGAGTCTGTAAAAGCGTACGACACACTCATTACGAGTTATGAATTCTGGGACCGCTTCTCAGAATTTGACCACGTATTAACTAACACATGGGACTCGTACATTTTCAAACGTATACCCGAAAAATTCTTCAAGTATGATATTGTCGGTGGACCGTGTGGTCATTACTACGCTCTTTGGCAGGACGGTCGTTTGTTTAATATTTGTCGCGTGGGGTGTGATTGTGATCGATGCAAATCTGGTTGGCACCTGTTCAGAGCTGACAAGTTTAACGATTTCCCTGGTCGTAAATACACTTTATTATGTGGTGGATTCTACTTAAGAAATGTCGAAAGTACGAAACGTCTCTGTAAAAGTAAAAAACATACGGGAGAACCAGATGATGTTTACTTCGCTATATCTGATCTATCTAGACCGTCCGTAGAAGAAGCGTCTGAGTTTGGGGTACAGGATTTTAGATATGACGGTGTACCTGTCGGATGTCACCAATTATGGCCCAAACACCCCGAAGAATATATACGACAATTATTTAAAAGAGGGACTACTCATAATTCCGAGACTAAATCCTCTATCGACTTATAATATCTTTTGAGATCTTTCATGAACCTTTTATTATTCTCTAGACATTCACACTCGGGTTTGTTCTTGTAAATCCATGCAAGATTGGATTTGGAATATTTGGTTCGCTTTTGGTTCTCATTTGGCTTACGTGGCACGACCTTTTTATTCGCAGCTTTCTTAGTTTTGGGTAAAGGTTCGACCCGCTTCGTGTAACTGATAGCTTGCATGACCGTATCCGCCAAATCATCCTTCTTCTTTGATTTGTCGAATATAGGTAACCAATGAGTGTTTACGGTACCCGTTTCTAGAAACTTTCTACACCTTTCGATCGATACCTTTTTACGTTTTAGGTATTGTGCTTTACCGGCTCCGCATACATCCGGGATCTTAAAACGTGCATCATACACGATAGTATCCGCATGAGGTGCTTTAATTACGAAATAGGCGTGTAAAAAGTGTTCGACCATCTTCATCTTTTTATTGCGATCCGGTTGTTTTTCGATAAGAATCGTATCACACGTGAGAACCCAAGGTCTCTCGTCCAAATGGTTTCTTAAAGAAACGTACACACCGTCTTTGTGTTCTGGTGGTATTCCCGATACGTCCCACTGTACTACGAGGTTTGACGTATCGTCGAATTGACACATGGCTAAATTTCGGATCCCGACATCTATACTAAGTATCATTCTCTAATATAAAGAAAATTAGGCTTTAAGTTCATTCAAAAGACGCCGAGTAATTTTAATAAGATAGACAGACAGCAAATACATAATATAATGAATATGGCTCTAGTAACAGTTTCTTTCATTCCTTCAAATAAGCCACCCGGGCCAAAAGGGTTAAGGCCTAAATCATCTAACGTTTGTTCCATGATGTCACCCGCGGCACCCGTCGTCTCTTTGATCACATCACCCGCCGGTCCGAGTGCATCTAAAACACCTTTATCGTACTTGTCGTTACAAGTCTTCGAACAGTATGTAGGACACGGACCTTGCTCTCCGTCATTAATCTTCGCCGAGCATATGGGTTCGTCATATTCTGGATCTTCCGCTTGTAAATCCTCGAGAGACTTGAAATTTAATTGATCCTTCTCGATCTCTTCATACTCGTAAGAGGCCCAGTTATCAGGAAGGCAGTTTTCGATACAATCACCAACCTTTTTATTCGCAGCCCCAATCTGTTCGGAAACGTAGTACGCGAGACCACCGGCCGCTGTGTACTTGGCCACCGTCGTCGCGTTCATACCCTTCTTAGCATTCTTACCAGAATTGATATTCACATTTACCTCGAGGTCATCGGCCTTCTTGCCAGCTTTCGCGGCGTCGCCACCGGCATCTGCCGCGTTATCGAGATTTTTACCAGCTTTCGCGGCGTCGCCACCGGCACCTGCCACGTTATCGACATTTTTACCAACTTTCGCGGCGTCGCCACCCTTACTCGCAGATTTAACTGTACTGGAAAGTGAACTGGATTGCTTAGCTAAATTTTTAGCAGCATTTGCAGCACCAGCTTTAGCACTAGACTTGGAAACGGCTTTGGCACCCTTAGTGGCTTTCGCGGCGGCAGCTCCGGCACTCGCCGCCGCTCCACCACCTTTGGCAAAACTTTTCGCTAGAGCGGACGACATAGTTTATTATTGACATACATTTTATTTATAATCCAAGTAACTTCTCTGTGTTCATACCTTCCTCCTTGGTAGCATTCTTGTTGCAGAGGGCACCGTCGTCGCGGTATCCTTCCGGACACGGTTCCCAACAGACACCCGCGACATTCTGCCAGCCATCGGGACACTCATATCTCCTGAATAAATCAGCAACCACACTCGGTCCCTTATTGACCTTGTTACCGGTGACTGCATCCGTGTACCCAAGGGGTTCGCACAAGGCACCGAGATCTTTGTATCCTGTACGTCGGTTTCTCGTGTACTCCTTCTTAGCGGGAATCCATTTCTCCTCGGCTTCCTTCATGAGTTCGATCATGACCTTCTCTTCTTCTTGTAACCGTTCGTAGTCAGCCTTAGATTCTTCCCACGTTTCAATGCCACCCAGGTATTCTTCTTCGTACTTGGTGTACGCCTGGTTGACTTCCTCACGTTTATTTTCATAATTCGTTTGCGCCTGCGTGAACGCATCCCGGAGTTGCACAACTTCATCCGCATTGGCGGGAATGACTTCACTGGGACACTCATCCCAACAGACACCGGCGATGAGCTTTCTTCTCTTAGGGCAATCCAACACACCTTCAACTTCCTTGACGAGAGCAGGGTCCTCGAGACCGTTCGCCTCCACACGGTTAGCGAGGTCATTGTTACCACGTGTGCGTATCTCTGCGACTGTAGCTGTAACATCCTTCGCGTAAATCACCGCACAACGACTGGGTTGGAACGAACTGGGTCCACAGTAGTCGCGATCCCATTGGGGAACAACGATCCTAGGCCCACCCGGAGGTTCGCAAATAGCGCCCATAGCCGTGTAATCATTAGGGCATCTATCCCAACACACACCCAAAATACGCTTTCTCTTCACGGGACAATCGCTCGCCTCCTCCGCCTCTTGGTAGAGAGACTTGAGAGGATTACCCTGATCATCAAGACCGGGAACCCTCGTGATCCATTGGTCGACGGGTTCGGTTGTCTCGGACGCCTTCGTACGAATACGGTTCGCCAAATCCGTTTTACCACGTTCATCAAGCATCTTTGTAATGCGCTCCACGTCCATAGACTGGAGTTCTTCACACCGTGTAGGTTGGTTCGCCATGGGACCACAATATTCACGATCGTTCACGGTAACCTTAATACCCGGGCCACCCTCAGGATGGCAAAGAGCGCCGATATCAGTAAACTTCACACCGTACACGTCTTCTTGGGGGCATCGATCCCAACAAACGCCCGCGATGAGCTCTCTCTTCTTGGGACAGTTCAAGATTTCACCTATACGCTTAAATTCCGCGTCGGACACGACACCGGTCGCCGCCTTATCACTGAGCGCCGTCTCACCCTTGTCACGCAGTGCTGATGAGATTGTCGACCACTCCTTCGCCTCGTACGCCTTGCAAAGAGGTGGTTGGAACGAACTGGGTCCGCAGTGATCACGATCCCACGCGGGTACCTTAATACCCGGACCACCCTCGGGGTGGCAAAGAGCGCCGATATCAGTGTAATTAACTCCATTCTCGTTTTTGAATTTGGAGCATTTGTCCCAACACACACCAGCAACCTCGTTTTGATCACTGCGTTCGTTGGACTTGTGTGATTGACCCGCTTCGGCCGTATCGCCACTACCACAGTAATACCTATCGAATAACGTCTTCTTAATACCGATGCCGTGGCTGGGTTCGCAGAGAGCGCCGATGTCCTTATCACCTTCCTTGCACGTATCCCAACAGACGCCCGCGATGAGCTTTCTTCTCTTGGGGCAATCTAACACACCCTCGACCTCCTTTACGAGAGCGGGGTCCTCGAGACCGTTCGCCTCCACTCGGTTGGCGAGGTCGTTATTACCACGTGCGCGTATCTCTGCAACTGTGGCGTTAACATTCTTATCATAAATCACTGAGCAACGTCTGGGCTGGTATGAACTGGGTCCGCAATACTGACGCTGCATGAGTGTCTTCTTGATACCGGGACCACCATGAGGTTCACAAAGGGCGCCTATGTCTTTGTCATCTCCCGCGGGGTCTTTTCTACATTCATCCCAGCAAACTCCCGCAATGAGTTTACGGTTGTTTTCGGGGTTCATCGAACTGGGACCACAATATTGACGCTGCATGAGCGTTTTCTTGATACCGGCGCCTGATTCGGGGTGGCACATAGGACCAACACCCTTGAACCCCTCTTTACACGGCTTGTAACACAAACCAGCATCCTTATCAGATTTGTCACCCGAGCACACGCGTAAAGGTTTTCCGACACCTCTACCATAACTATCAAACCCTTTCTGTTTACGCGTCGCGCGATACGGCCAGGCACCTTTCCATGCCCAGGGAGAATCTCGCTTACATCCTAATAAGCCATCGGATTTCCACTCGTTGTTACATGCCGCACACTCGAGGAGTGAGCCGTTAAACCAATTACCACCCTTGTTCCTACAATCCTCATAACATATGAGACCGCGTTTAATAGGTTTATCGGAGGGGCAATCTTTTTGCCAACACACAGGTCCGACGCCATTGTACCCCTCCTTACATTTCGGATAACAAAGAGCACCATCCTTCTCTTCATCGGCGGCGCATCCCGGGAGCACACCGACACCACGTCCATAGGCATGTAACCAACAACTGGTACCATCATCTTGAAGTTGACCACCGTATCCCATATCCTTACAGTCCTTCTTTTTCGCTATGGACGATCTCTTCGCGTACGTATCGAGCCAGCAGCTCGTGCCGTCGTCCCGCAGACGTCCTCCGTATGGGGGGTTAGTACCATCTCCGAGTCTCGGATCCTTACAGCTTAACTTCTCTGCTATGGACGATCTCTTCGCGTACGTATCGGACCAGCAACTCGTACCATCATCGCGCAAATTTCCATACATAGCCTTCCATTCACCTTCGGGGTACTCATCGGATTTAGGACCATCACACGAATATTTCTTAGCTGGGCGAGACTTCTTAGTCTCTGTATCACGCCAGCAGCTCGTACCATCATCGCGTAACCCCTTACCATGCTTTTCAGCCCAATCAGTGCATGGCTTCTTCTTAGCCATGGACGACCTTTTAGTGAGAGTATCACGCCAACAGCTCGTACCATCGTCACGTAATCCTCGTCCGTGCTTATGAGACCATTCATCACACGACTTCTTAAGTGTGGGAGCGGATTTAATCGGAATTGTATCCTTCCAACAGCTTGTACCGTCGTCACGTAAATGCTTACCGTGTTTATCATGCCAGTCGGAACAAGGCTTTTTCTCTGCCATAGACGATCTTTTTGGTATGGTATCTTGCCAACAACTCGTACCATCATCACGAAGTCCCGCACCGAAATTACTACAATCGCGGACGTTCGCGGGTCTCGAGGTTTTCGCCTTCGTCTCGAAGATTTCCTTCAAGACCACATCTCCGACTAATTTAGCTGTCATCAACCCTACACCAGTAACAGGGTTCAATAATAATGCAGCCTGTGCCATTTTAAGGGGATCCCCGGATGTTAAGTCATCGACTGCACTCAGATACTCCTCCTTGTATGCGCGTGTAATGGTCGTACCCAAAATAAGTTCGAATACCTTTTGTGCATCACTCGTGTAACAGTCATTATTCCTAAACTCCATACCGTATCGACGACAGTATTCCCTCGTAAAGTTGCAGACACCCCGATCCATGTCGAACGTCACGCCCAATTGTGTAGGATCTACGGCATTAGAGAGTCCCGAAAGTTGACGACGTTTCGTACAGAACGAAACTAAACCGCCGTAATCAGCGGCGATAACCATCTTCGCACCCGCGGGGTAGTCAGGGAAAACGAGTTCACCTTCGGGGTGTTGTGTGCGTAATTCGGAAAATGGAACCTCGATCGTATTCGGGTTGTCCTCATCTCCGGGGTTCGTCCGATCGGTGATAAACACACGATCTGTGTACACACCCGCCGTGGGGTTAACATACTCGAGTTCGAGTGGAGGTGGCTTGAAGAAATCGTTCTTCTCGAGCCATGTATCACGAGACGCTGTATTCCATTGGGATGCACCATCACGCGTTAATGTGATACCCTCGCGATTAGGAGAACTCGCCCACTCGACGAGTTCGAGCATCGCGAACCGTTCGGGTTCGAGGAATAAACCAAGATTTTCAAAGAGGAAAACGTCGCGCTCTTTGTGATACTTAGCCACGGTGTCTACGGAGAATTGTTCAATTTCAATGGGAAAGTCGGGTTCCGGCGTACCATTTTCCCCCGATGCTATGATATCTTGGATATATTTATCCCAAATGGGGCCTACGACAGGATCTAAAGGAATCTCAACTTGTGTATACTGTTCGAACATTTGCATATACACTAGTTCAAGCGCCAATGCATATTCATCCGGACAGAACTCGTACAGAGGGAAAAGTCGGGGATAATCAACAGCGGCGGTATTACCCATAGCTTGATACTCCCCATGGTCAATCGCACGTTTACCCTGCTCTATCATACCCTGCGATGTGTAACTGTTATATCCATCAACGTCGATCAGATCAATAGTTATAGACACGATATCGAACAAAATTAACACTGCGCCAACAGGACCCCCTGAAGCTTTCATGGCGGCATTCGCCGCAAACTTTCCACCCGCCGCTGCCATCTTAGCACCTGCTTTAGCGCCGGCTTTAGCACCCGCAGCCGCCATCTTAGCACCAGCTGATACGGCTGATGCGGCAGCCTTAGCACCACTCTTGGCACCAGCTTTAGCACCCGCAGCGGCAGCCTTAGCACCCACTTTTTCGGCAGCTTCCTGACCAATCTTGGCAGCCGTCTTCTCGGCGATTTCTTGACCAGCCTTAGCACCCACCTTTTCGGCAGCTTCCTGGCCAACCTTGGCAGCCGCCTTTTCGGCCGCTTCTTGACTAGCTTTCGCAACTCCCTTTTCTGCGGCTTCTTGTGTAGCCTTAGCAGCCGCCTTTTCGGTCGCTTCTTGTGCAGCCTTGGTAGCCGCCTTTTCAGCCGTTTCTCCGGTCGCCTTTTTCAAACCCTGTTCGATGAGTTCGCCAAGAATAATACCTGTGGCGATTTCCTGGCTGACTTCTTTAGCTAATTCCACCTTTTCATTCAAACCGGGTTTAACTCCCGGCTTCAGTTTGCAACATCCGGGTCTATCCGGATCATCTTCATAATCTCCATAACATCCCAATTCGGGGTGAACCGGGAATGCACACGCTTCTTCGACGTTTTTCTTAAGTTCATCTTTAACCGCGTCGACAGCTTCTTCATCCAAATTTTCGGTGAGCGTATTCTCAAAACGTTCTTCTACCTCTTCCGGTGTTTCGACAACAATGTCAGAAGCGGGGCGTAATACTTCGACCGAATTACCTAATTCGGATTTAGGTACCTGTACAACCTGTCTCGTAGAGGGGTCATATTTCAAAACGGTTCTATTTCTCACACTTTGTGCGAGGAGAATGAGAACTATGATTATTATTAGAAATATCCCAATACGAGCAGGTCCCATTTCCTCTCTTTGATATAGCCCTATAAAAAAATAATACTTAAAGATTCTTCACTGATACTAATCATGTCTTGGTGCTGGTGGTGCTGTCACGATTTTGAAAGTGACCCATTGGCATTACCAACTAAACACGACGAAAGACGAAACAAATTTATAGTTTCCGGTAGGTTTTGTTCTTGGAGTTGTATGAAAACGTACGCCATCGAAACATACGGCCTGAGCAAGGGGAGTATTATATGCGGTAATATCGTGATGCTGCGGAAATCTTTGTACGGTAAAATTGGTCGCATTAAACCTGCACCCAAAAGACAGAGACTCATAGAATTCGGTGGTGACCTGACGATAGAGAAGTTTAGGGAAAACGCAGACCTTGATACAAATCCCAATACAGAAGTGATTCAAGAGTCGGAAATAGATAATAATGTACCTGTTACAAATACGACGAATAAGATGTACGAAATAAAAGGCGCCACGGGAACAAATGAACCGTTACGCCTTAAACGTGCAAAGCCGCTTAAGAGAGATCAAAACAATTTAGAAACTGTCTTAGGATTGGTTATTAAACCAAAGAATTAGTAGTGGAACAATTTAGACATGTGTCGCCCGCATACACGAAGGAACAACATTTACACTCGTTCAGAGGTACGATGTGTCGCTTTTTGAGTTTATTATGCGAATACAATACGAGATCACGGATGGTGTATATTCCATATGCTACCATAGTTTCGAGGTTCGGGAACTTCATTTAAACTTAATACAAGCACAAGCCTTATTTACCTTTAGCATGACCGAGAAGCTATCGATCATGGGAGGTACCATGGTCTTCAAAACAGTTTCAAGTTCTGAGTCTTCTTCACCCGCTTCGATCTGCTCGATGACGGAGTAGATAAGGTCAATGACGAGATCCTTCTTCTCGGGTCCGGTGAGTCCCTTCATATCCTTAACATCAATCATGAGAGTAGAGACGAGTCCACATATGTTCTCCTTGTTGATACCGGTCTTCTTATACTTGTTTACAAGACGGGTGATCTTGTTTACTATCATTTCGTTATCCTTGCCCTTGGTAGCGTACGACTTCAAAATGTTTTCCATTTGTATAAACCTACATTAAAATCTTTAACTATATAAATGGTAAGCGCCGACGGTCTCATTGCCACAAGTGCGATTTCTATAGGCGTTGCACAGATGATGTTTAGATTATCTACTGTGAAACAGGAGAAAGTTGATGTGAATACGTATCCTCTTTTGTATTCGGGTATAATTGCCAGTATACTTTGGACAATGTACCAATACAGAATAGGGGCTAATTATTCAGTTGTGTATTCGATTCTCGGTTTATTCGTGCAACTGTATATCTTACACGTACTTAAATCGAGAGAGCGCAGAAGGGAGAATGCGTACTGAAGGATATTAAGTTTTTCTTCCAACGAGAGTTTCCCAACGTTTCGTACTACATGAACTATAAGCATACACACTATATACGTAGCTTCATGTAGTTCCATACTTAGTTAATTGAAATTTTTACATTTCTGAGAGCGCCATGTTGGTAGGTGTGACAGTGACACCACCGCCCCTGGGAGCAAACGCCATGTACGTAGCGCCGAGACCTATCAGGATGATAAGGCTCGCGAACGTCATACCTGTAATCGAGTAGTTAACTTCGGAATCCTTGGGCTTGCACGCCTCCTTGTCAGCGTTAAGGAGTTGATACACGAACACACCGGAAATCAATAAAAGAACACCACCGATGATCATCATGGGACCGGCCGCAGAGGCTCCCGGAGTGGACACGAACTTACGAAGACCGAGGGTCGCCGCGGCGGTGACCACGATAGTCACGAGCTGGCTGAGGTACACCTTGCGGTTCTCGAATTTCTCGACGCCGCGCACAGCCTCACACTCGTTGTAGTGACGAATACCCACGAAGTTCACAAAAAATGTGACCACGGCGAGTAGAATAATACCGAAAAGGGCGGGTAAACCCATATCTTGAGAAAAATTCATCTTTACTGTATGTTGAGAAAAAACTACACGTCTGTGTATATGTCCCAATTTCTCCACATTTCTCCGTAGTCGTTCGTACCGGCCAGGTCTGAATTATCAGCTCCCCTGGCGTTGTTATATTTAACCTTTGCGAAGCGACCAAGTTCAAAATCTATAAACTGTTCACCGTTATCGATCACGTGTTTCCCAATGAGACACGCATGCGGAAACTTCCTCACGTGATCAATACACGCGTTTATGTAGGCACCCGGACCCGTAGGAGCTAAACAGTCCATTCCGTAATGCCTGTTGCCTATGTTCCATATGATGATGTCGATCATCTTCTTAGAGATGGGATGCTTAGGAACCGACCCAATGAATCCCGTTGTCATACAGAGCTGCTGCTGGGGTGTGTCTACACAGACGTAAAACTCTTTGTTCAAAGCGTCCAACTCGTCGAGTGGTTTATAGCACTCCATTCGAGCATCTGTATACCAACCACCTTCGTTATACATGATGAGATGGCGCATCAAGTCACATTTATACGAATACGGCTTTAGGCTGTGATACGCCTTTAGTACATCGTCGTTAAAGTGTTGCTTGATGTAATTCTCACAAGATTCTCCGGAATATAGTTTGACTTTGTACTCTGGATTGAGACGATACCACGTTTCGATCGCCTTATTCATACCTTCTGGTATTTGTGGCATCTTGCCTCCGTCTACTATGATCACCTTGTGGACTATCTTAGGAATCATAGATAGTTAAAGAAGGTATCCTCTAATACACTATGAAGATCACATACGCCATCACCGTTTGCAACGAATCGAGGGATCTTTATTCTCTCATTTCATTCTTAAAGGGTGTGATAGACGAAGAAGATGATATCAACGTCCTAGTAGATACGGCACATACCACCGAAAGTGTGAAATCTGTCATTGACCATTTCAAAGAAGATATAGTAACGTGTGAACGCGCGTTTGATGGGAACTTTGCAGACCATAGAAACTATCACATCTCCAAGTGTTCGGGTGATTATATTTTCGTGTTAGACCCGGACGAGATGCCACAAGAACTAATGATAAAAAACGTAAAGGATATTATCACATCCACCGAGGCGGATTTTCTCATGATACCCAGAATTAATATCGTTTTAGGAGCTACTCGTAAATGGTACGAGGAGCATGATTTCGGTGACAAGGTAAACGAACTTGGATGGGTCAATTGGCCCGATTATAACGGAAGAATTTTCAAGAACAACGGGGTCATCAAGTACGGAAACGCGTTACACGAGAAGATTCAGGGCTTTACGAGCATGAAAGTTATAGTGGATAATCCCAGACTTGCGCTGTATCACATAAAATCGGTTGACAAAGATAATAATAGGTGGAGTAATGGATCGTACGTTTCTCCTAAAAATGACAATCTATATGATAAGTTAATGTAGAGTTAACTTGTCGTATAAACGAGTTGCCTGGAGTGGGGTTCGAACCCACGAGGTGAAACACCAGACGATCTTAAGTCGTCCCCCTTGGACCACTCGGGCATCCAGGCATGTTATATATAAGTTTCATTTTTTTAAGTATCTAAAGATAACAACCTTAACGAAAACATATGAGTTACATATTAGCATCTTCCAAACCTGTAATTAAACCAGTGACGGATTACGATAAATTGAAAACGAAACTTCGTAACGCTACAACATGTTATGGTACCGCTATAGTGACTAGTTATTTCATCACTCAGGGTGCAGCGGAAGGAGTCTCTGCGACTCTAGGTGTTGCGTCTTCACTGGCATACTTAGGAACTTTGACAAAATATGTGGACGAGTTAGAGAACTCTCCTATACAAACACAGATTCTTATACCAGTGGCCACGGCCATCTTCGAGTCTATGTGGAATAATGCACCGTTCAGTTTTGATTTTGATTACGGGGCTACATTCGTCGGTTTTTTAGCGTATAAATTCGCATTGACATCTGTTTTGTATGAAACGGTAAGAGACATGATGATTAAAGATAGTTCTGATGCATATGTAACTAGGGAAGTCGAATATAACGATCTCACGATTGACGAGGAATTATAAAATATAATTTCATTACAAGGAATGCCGCCACCAGTTGGCGTCGCTATGTTTTATTTTTATATACTGCATCGTCTTTCAAAAAGAAAGAAGTACCGAAAGTCCTCACCCAAGGCGAGATGGGTTTAGTTCTTGTGAAGGATCTCGTCGATCTTCTTCGCGATACTCTTCCCGATTCCGGGAAGCTTCTTGTCTCCTTCGTACACGTCCGCTCCACACGTAATTTCAAAATCGAGGGTGCGAATAAGGTCGGCAGCCTTGGTGTAAGCACGCGCGCGATAAGGATCTTCGCCCTGCTTAGACGCAAGAATAACAAACTCATCGGCGATGTACTCGTTCGTATCGATGACATCTTCCTCGTCCTCGTCGTCGGTAGAGTAGAATGACCCGGTGTCGTTGGACGCGACGGACTCCGCATCAGAGTTGTAGTCGGAATCGTCCTCGGAGTTGTAGTAGTTATCGAGGAACTCGTCAATCTTAGCGGCAATGGAGGGGCCGATGCCCTTGGTGCGCTTGGCGCAGGAGATACCATCGGTCACCTCGTAGGTGAGCTTGGCGATGATCTCAGCCGCATTCTTATAGGCGCGAGCCTTGTACACGTCGGACTCCTTGAGAGAGATAAGCATGAGGTGGTTCGCGATCTCCTCATTGATGGGGCAAGTCTCATCGGGAATGAGAGTAACATGACTGACGGTAGGCTTTTGCTTCAGCTCGTTAAGCTCGCGGAGAGCCTTGACCTTTTCCTCCTCGGACTTGAGAAAGAGTTCCTTGAGAGAGTCGATCTTCTCGCGGGACTCCTGGTTGAGCTTCTCGAGCTTGAGGATGTAATCGGTAACAGAAGAGATGCGCATCATGGTTTGTGTATAGATTGTGTATATGCTTTATATCGGTTTAACTTAAGTCTTATTTTCGAAAGACGATATTGTACACGAGTTTAAAGAAGTTGCTTTATATAAATCCAATGAACGTAAATAACATTCCCAACCACGTCAAGCGAATCCTTCAAGACAAAGAACTCTCCATGGAAAAGAAGATGCAAGCGTTCATGGCATTTATGCCGAAACTCCCGGGTGATCCTAAGAATGATCAGGTCTGGGAGGATAATGAAAAGTTAGGAGAACAGATTCTCCAATTAGTAAAGGATGGTAAACTCAAGATAAAGGGTTTAGATCAAAATGGGAAGTTAATTACTTCTTCTTGTTAGGCCTAATGGCCCACTTATTTTCCTCGTTGAACTTTTTATAATCAATCTCCTTGATTTTAAAAAGTTCCATGATTTTCTGCTTGATAGAATATTTCGTAGGAAGAGAGACCCCCTCGGGTTTCTTATCAGCGATATCGGGTACGCGGCGTTTACCCTCACCCGGAGCCTCGGCAGGTTCCACGTAATCATCCTTTTTGGCGCGAGTTTTAATCATTGGTCGAATAAAGTGCGTTTGTGTGAGTGATAACATCTACTTTTTTCTCCCGCCAAGTCTTTAATAGTGGATAATACCGGCGGCGTTAAGAATGGATTTGGTCACTGCCATTAGAACGAGCCCGGACGCAATTTCGGGGTATTCCATTTTCATAAGACGACCGGCGATTGTCATTGGAAGTACCCATGCGACGACCTGAAACTGTGCATAGTCGATTGCATCCGGTGGAATCATAGAAGCTTGTACCCGAACGGGTCGACGTGAGCGTACAACTTGTCTGCGTCCGATTGGACGGGAGCGTGGCGTGATGACAGGGTTAGCTAAAGCTATCATATCTAAGATATTTTGGCGCGCTTTCTTTAAACGAGTGCACTCTTTAAAGTTCGCATCGCCTCTAGGACCTTCTCATATTTTTCCGTTTCCAAATTGGCGGGAACGTAAAAGTTTAAAATATCCGCGTCGGATGCACTTTCCATGATACTTCCGGTCTGAAAACTTTGGTGCTGAATCATAAACTCTTCGGTAAACATCATTGCGAATAACTTTAACATATTTTCGTGACTCGAAGCTCTCAGTACTATAAACCCACTGCTCACGATCAAATCATCTTCCATTATAACGGTGAATGTGAGTTTACCCCGTAACTTTGAAACGATAATATCATTCGTCTTGACAATTCTCGACGCTCTCGAAGGTAGCGTTGTTCCGGTATACACTTCGTAATCGTACATACATTTCTGTACTGATCCAATGTCCAAATACTTATACGTCAACTCGTTATTCTTTCGAAAGAGAAAGTTCGCATCGACGCACAGATCTTTTATGCGATTACAGTCTTGTAGTTTTGTTTCAATACTTTTGTATCGTTTATAATGTCTCCGAACGTTGAACGCGTAATCTTTAGAGATGAGTTCACTTTTCATGACATGATCATATGGTGTGTCTTCAATTTCTGTTCTCAACCCTGGTACCTTATTATCCGTCGCCCACGTCTTAATTTCATCCATGATATGTGGAAGTTCGGAATCGATCGCACCATTCTCCGTGAAGGCCATTGGTGTATTCTTCTTATGCAACTCATACCCTATCTTGGAAATGACTCGAATAAATACCGGATAATCCTCGGGAAGAGTTTTTGTTTTCTGGATCATGAGTATAGATGTACTCACACCTGTTCCACTTCTAGAAAATGTGTTACTCGGAAGTTCGAGTACCCCCAAAAGTCGATGTTCGTCGAGTATGTATTCCCTAAAATATTTCAACTGTTGGTTGCCCAGGTAGCCATTTGGAACAATGGCAAAGAGAATGCCGTTTTCACGTAAAAGGTTCATGGATCGTTCTATGAAAAGAATTCCCAGTTCTTGCTTCTTTCTGTCACGACCCATCTTGTAATGTTGTAACACGGACGCGTCCGTCAATATCGTCTTAGACCCAAAAGGAGGGTTTAGAAAACAGTAATCATAACTGTCGTTACTGTCATCGTGTAGACGAATACTGTCATGCGTCCGTATAGACAAAGCTTTCCGATCACGAATGCCAAAATTAAAAGTTGCGAGTTCAGTTACTGTAGGACTGATATCCCATAGATCGATATATTCCGAATCATACTCTACAATCAGATCACCCGTGCCACACGCGGGGTCTATCGCCTGTTTATCCGGGTGGCATATAGAAGCCAAAAACGAACCGATCGTGATGGGTGTATAAAACTGGTCAAGATTTCTATGGAACTTCTCCGATCCTAGAAGCATATACACTCGCTGAAACGTATCTGCAACGTCGTAAGACGTTCTATTTAGAATTTCGACAACTTCCGGGTCGGCACCCTCTTCTTTTCGAAGAGCCTTGGTTATAACGTGTAATCGATCATCCACGTTTATACCCCTATTATGTAGAACCTGATTGATCTCATCAATAAACCTGTGGTTGTACATCTCTCATTACAATACTACACAATTCTTTAATCTAGAAGTTTGGCGAGCGTCTCCGCGGCCTTGAACAACTCCGAATCTTTCTCGCGCTCCAACAGTTTCATAAGTCGAATCCCATTGGAAACGATCTGTTCTTCCGTACACCCTCCCTGCATACGATTACATACACCATGTCCCAGGTACAAGTTATCACGTGTAAAACGTCCATTAGGGTTACGGTGACAAAGTTCCATATAGTTCGTCTCGCTTCCGTGCATAGATCGAGCTCGAGACATATCAACGACTTCGCCACAGAAACGGCATCTATGAACAGCGCGGTCTTCGAGTGGTAATCCCGTGAATTTTGACTTGTCGATACCTTTACAATTATACAGTTGAGTAACCAGTTCCAGAATCGTATCGTACGTCTGACGTGGCGTGGCGTGATCTTTTGGACGAACACCTAGTGGTCTTGGAAAGCAGTGGTGGTTTCGCCACTCTTCTTGTGTGAGAATTGGATGTGGTGGTGCGTAATGAGGTGCACGATTGAAAATGTAACTGTCGTGTCCGTACATGTCCGGGTATTTACATGTGTCGGGAATTCCACACTCATCGTAGTATTTTATCTTTTCGAAATTTACGATCCGAGTATTTCCCTGAGTACTCGCAGGTTGCATAGCGAGAAACGTCTCAAGGGCGGGGATATCTTTGGAAAGTTTACGCAGTTGTTTCATCAGGTCTTTTACGTTTTGTCTGTCGTCAAAGTCGGTTTCCGTGATATATCCCATAGGATACACACTCGTAAAAATCTTGCCATCTTCGACGATCGCGGGTTCCAAGTACCTCGTGTATTCTTCACTTGTGAGGATGGGACAGTTTGAGGCGGTGAACGAGTTGATCTTAAACCTTTGTGGATTTTGTGAGACCGATATGAGTTTAACCGGAACCTTATACACGAAGGCCCATGCGTCACTTTGTTTTTGAGGGAGACTAAGCTCTCGTGCGTAAACCGTCCTCCTTGGTAGAAGGTACGTCATTGTGCTTACAAAACATCGAAACATACCCTGACTTAAGTTTGTTTTTGAAGAGATTTTTTCTTGGGTTTGGGTTTCTTACGGTCTCTGACATGCTTAACTGCTCCTAACGCAGCTATACCCTGTGCAGCTTTGGAAATGAGAGCTCCTGTACAAATAGGACACGGCATCTTATAACTTCGTCAGAGAAATTTCATATCCCAATTCCCTAATAACCGGATCATCACGGTAATTTGTCTTGTAGTAGATGTGCTTGATTCCACTACTCGCTAGAGCCTTGTAGCAGTTGAGACAAGGATAGTGTGTGATGTAGGCTACAGCTTCGTCGATGGAGACACCTCTCTTCGCCGCATCTGTGATGGCGTTAATCTCCGCATGTATCGTCGCTTGTTCGTGGCCATCCCTCACGATGGACTTGTGTTCACACCCACCTAGAAATCCATTGTAGCCCATGCTAATAAGACGGTTGTTTTTTGCGAGCACGCATCCAACTTTAAGACGTTCACACGGAGACCGCACAGATGCGAGTTGGGCAGTCTGCATGAAGTACTCGTCCCAAGAGATTCTATTGGTCATAATTTAAAGAAATGAAGTATATCTTTAAATAAAAATGGCGGCCATCTTAGATCCGGAATCATACTACCACGATCTTATCATTGCAAACCCCAGATTCTATAAAAAAACCTATTGGGGTGGGCATAGGGGTAGTCCTGATCACACCATATTATCAGCAAGAGCTTCTTTTATGACTGATATGAGATCAACGCGTGACTCACTTATCATAGAACATGAGTATTTACATTCTTATGAAAGACAATTTGGTTTGCGACACATTGAATACTATACTGGAAAAGATAATAAGAAATATCAAGTGTGTTCACAAAACCCGAATGCTCTCAAATTGACTTCGCAGCAGATGGAAAATGAGGGTTGGAAAAAAATTCTCCCAATGTATAGTCTGACAGAAGATACGTATGTCAGGGTTTATGACAGGGAACGAGAAAAAATACGTAAAAAAATACGCACTCTTTTACCAAGACTTGCTACATATCGAAGGCTTTATCATTCAGCCGCCACTCAAGTACCTGTAAATGAATGGACTCCGAGTTATTGGGGATATGACATACGACGTAAACTGACAAGGATGGAGTCAGAATTAAATGAACTTGAAAGGAGTTTGGGGTATGCGTATAGTGAAATCGCTCTAGCTCATCTTGTCGACGGCTCTGTTCGGAGAGATGCTCTTCTCAGAGTCGATGATACTAACTAATCAGGATACTCTCAAGTTGGTAATTTGTTATACATAAAGACTTAAGTGAATATGTACAAAATAAAACGGATACTACTAAATGAAATAGAAGAAGCCCTATCGTAAATCGGCATCAGCCGTGTAATATGTCTTCCCCTTAGTTACAAAACTATGCACCCTTGCGTACCCCCACGCTTGTGGAGAAGCTCCCGGACGATGCCCGGTTCTCCACGCGGCGAGACCTCGATTATAGATAGTTCTCAGCGTTCTTATAGGAATTTTAGTAGCCTTAGCAATTTCAGGGAGGGATTTGACTCCCGGATACAGTTTTCTAAACTTTTGCGTGTAGGAAGAAGTTTTCGTTTTTTGACCTTCATCTGTCTTAAACTGTCTATAGTCTTTCTTGAGCATCTTTGTGTACCGTGTTTCGACTTCACCGAGAGTCTTGAGACCCCGGAAATACTTGAGAGGTGCGTACTGTTTACCCTTTGTCCGACGAAGTTCTGCAACCTTTCTGGTAATCTGAGCATCGGTGAGAGGCATCTTACATTACATAAAGAAAATACTCCTACCCCTACCAATGGATATTGGTACCAGGACGATCATTCTTACGGGTTCCTTAGCGCTTTTTGGGTTGGTCGATTTTAAGCGTGAATTAGACCGATTAAAAAAACTAAAGATAGAACAAGATGCACACGTTCAGTCTAAAGATAACTGATAGTACAAAACCTATACATTTGAACTATTTTTTCACGAACGCGTGGAGTCTGAAGGAAAAGGTAATGATGGAGTTTAACACTACTGAATGTAACAACCTATCCCTGGGCCGGATTTTATCTATGAAGAGTGTTCTAGATCATCATAGACCAAATTCGAAGAAATATTTAGAGCATAGCATAATTATAGTTGGATCGAACCTCGCGCGTCGCATTTTACAGGTGGGACTCTTCCTTGTTAGACCGGAAAGACCGGTATATGTCAGGGTCGTCCAATAAGCTTTTTCATATGTTCTACGAAAGTCTCCCCACGATGAGAAGCTGGAAACGTTTTGAAGTACAATGTAAACAAATCAGTACCGTTCAAGTGAACATGCACAAGATAAATCAATAATACTACAAAATTAAATATCGCATCATTCGCATGCAAAAGAGATCTACTCGGATCTTTTACATAACTGAGAAATGCAAATAGGACCTCCAGTGTAATTATGACTATCTGCTTAGACCAATGATAATCACTTCGGAATTTAATAAATACGAGGTACATAGTAACTACAACTGCTAATAATAAAGGTAACAGGGGTGAATAAGGATTAAAACCCAAATAGTATGATAAGGATAAAGCCCATAGCCACCAACTAAACACGAGACTCTTATTCCTCATCTTACTTTTTGACAAGATATTTAACCGCGACTTCAATACTCGGGAATACCTTACCGTTAAACTTCACACGCCCTGTGGCCGAGTTGTAATATCCGGTATACCCATTGAAGACCGCCCTGTGGATATTACCCATATAAAAAATACAAGATAATAATAATCAGCGGAGATGGGACTTTCGATTATCATGGGGAATATGTTTTCGGGGAAGACATCCGAACTGATTCGTCGCCTGAAACGTCTTAAGGTCATAGGTAAAAACATCCTCGTCGTAAATTCTGCAAAGGATACGCGATCACCAGATGAAGTGCTCAAAACGCATGATAATGTAAAGTTTAACTGTCGTAAGGTATACGACCTATTCGACATCATATACACAGACGAATTTGATGAAGCTGATATTATCGCCATAGATGAGGCACAATTTTTTCCGCGTTTGAAGAAGTTTGTAGAGAATGTTTTGATGATGGATAAGACTATAATTCTGGCGGGGCTGGATGGTGATTCGTTTCAACGAAAGTTTGGAGAACTGATCGATTGCATTCCACTTGCATCGGAGGTCACTAAGCTTTCGGCTTTGTGTATGGTATGTAACAATGGTACACCCGGTCCATTCACACAACGTAAAGTAGAAGATCGGACACTCGAACTCATAGGAGGAAGTGATATGTATAGTGCCGTATGTAGAAAGCATCTTAACGTATAATTTAAAACGGCTGAACATCGTCGAGTGTGAAGTTTTTACGCGTTAAAGGACTTTTAGCCGCCATCCCACCATCTACGAGAAGTTTAGTAATACCATCCCTGTCGTATACGTGCTGCACCTTACCATTGCGCAGGTCTACGCCAAGAAACACGCGTCTATCTTTCTTTATATGTTTCGCAGCCCCGGCATTCGTGAAATTCTGTTTGTAGTATCCCTTCACGTTAGTCTTATCAACCAACTTCCACCTTCTCGTCTTTTCGTTCCAGTACCGATGACCCGACCCACCGGGTCCCGCATTCATTGCTATTAAGTCTCGTTTTTGTTTCACATACCTTTTGACCGTTGATGTGAGATCCCTTTTAGCCTTTTTTAGGGTTTTAGCGGGACTTCCCATTTGGGGAAGATTATTGTTGTTAGTCCTTATAGAGTTATTTCCACTCGCGAGGCGCATTTGGCGACCATTGTCATAAGTTCTCCGCATAGTGACGCGCAATCCCAAACTATTACTACTGTTAGAGTTACTTCCAGGTGAAGATGGAGGACGCTCCCCGTTCGTTCGCATTCTATCTGTTGTCATACGTGTACCACCTCGCAAACGTAAGACGAGATGAAGTGTCGACTCCTTTTGGATATTATAGTCTGCAAGGGTTCGTCCATCTTCGAGTTGCTTTCCCGCGAAGATGAGACGCTGCTGATCGGGAGGAATACCTTCTTTATCTTGGATTTTAGCCTTGATATTATCAATGGTATCTGATTGTTCAACTTCTAAAGTGATCGTTTTTCCCGTGAGCGTTTTCACGAAGATTTGCATTCTGATATATGTGTATATTTAATTTTTATAGACGGTCAAGATTTCAGCTACGGCCGGGTGACGTAACACATCGTCTTCAGACATGTCTACATATTCTAAATGTTCCATCTCTACACAATCTATACGGTCGATGATATCTTCAAGTCCATTTCGAGTCTGAAGATCGCTTTGTTGTAGATCACCGAGAACCACCATTTTCGAGTTTTCACCGAGCCGAGTAAGTAACATCTTCATTTGGTTAGGTGTCGAATTCTGCATCTCATCTGCTATCACGAATGTGTTATCAAAAGTTCTACCTCTCATGAATCCGAGTGGTTCTATATGCACGCGGGATTGAACTTGATTATGAGTTAGGTATTTTTCGATGAACTCTAACATCGGAATAGCCCACGGTTCCATCTTGCTCCCCATGTCACCTGGAAGGTATCCAAGATCTTCGTCCGCCGCTACTACTGGTCGAGTGCAGATGATTCTGTCATATCGGCGGCGAGCTAGATGTATGGAAGCTTCCTGACACGCGAGAATGGTTTTACCCGAACCAGCTGGACCCGTTGCTATAGTTATAGGTTTCGCAGTTTGAAGAGCGCGAAGGTATGTACACTGCCCGGGGGTTTTCGGAAATTGCATATATAAATATTTAAGGTTTTAATCTATAAGTATAGTAAGGATGACTGAGTTTTATTTTGTTACCCTTAAAACTGTGGGTTCTGCTACTATTTTAGACATGAATGAGAAGTCGAGATTCATATGTTTTAAGGATAACAAAATAGCCTATGAGTATGCTTCATATATCTCGAAGCATAGGGCCGAGTTTGGAAAGTGGCCCGTTGTAAATTTATCTGTACCCATGATGCGCATTGAAAAATCGACTGAACGCTTCAAACAACATTCAGACGTGTATAAAAGCTTACTGGAAATCACGTTCAAAAACCGCGACGACCTGGATAGACTCTCGTTAGCAACTGGTATCGAATATTTTTACTGTCACACATTCGAATACGAGGACGTCACGTCGTTTAGAATGAGTGGTCAAGATGTCGATGCCGAGGTTGACGAGATGGTATACAGGGAACGACTAGATTACAGTTTAAAGAATATGTAAGTGTATATTACAGATGTCGTTCGTTTCTAAGTTCGACCCCGCAAATAAAGACCACGTTCTCTGGTTACAGAAGGTTGACGACGCGATGAATGATATCATGACCAATAATAAAAAAATGGATATGGTACAAGTGGTCAATGATAACCCACTCAAAGCGAAAATCAAAAACCCACTTGATTGGGCCGACGCCCATTTTCAACTCGCGTTAAAATATTCACAGGCCGTCTTACGTGGAACGGCGTTTATTCCTGAGTCCTTTGTAAAATAAATTTGTTGTATTCGTCTAATGTAAAATCCTGTGGCTCAGAATCTGCGTCCATTCGCACAAGTAGAATTTTACCCAAAATACACTCACCACTGAACGGTGATGGTAGCGTATTACTATTTTGCTCACCTTCAGCCGACGCGCGTTTCATGATTACGACGTCGAGTTCGGGCCACTGCCCGATAAAAGTAGCCGGTCCCTGCAATGTTTTGAAAATTTCATTCTTGACAGGGTTTATGTCCAGGTCTATTTCTACAACACTTCCCAACCTCTCGTGTATTAATACAGCCTTCGTCATTTAAGTATACGAATAAAAAAGTTGATATTACTATATGGAGATATCGTTAAGATTCGCTTTATTTATGTTAGTTGTAGTTGTTTTACTCGTTGAATGGTGTTCCGAGAAGTATTCTTTGCATGAGCTGGATTCTTTTTGGGGTGTAACGAAAGAATCTAATCAGCGTAGCCAGACTACTGATCCATTCAACAGGTGTTCACCCGAGTCGTTCGACGATTGTGCGAGAAATCCCATGCCGCACTTAAGTCGCTATTAATTATTTCAATATCACAAGTAAAATGTCCAGGGAATTTGTTGTCACTCGTTTTTCGGAACTTCTCGAACTTCCTAAAGATGATACAAAGTGTGTGAACTTGGAGAAATCGATATATAATTGGGCTATCAAACGGTCTACAGATCTGGGAGACGTACCCGCTTCTGATAATCATAGGCATATGAACCGCTACAAGTCAAAGTTCCTAGAGATTCAAAAATGTTTGCGCAATTCACCAACTCTCAAAGGGCGTATTGTATCGGGACAACTAAAATCTGCCGTCGTTGTGGAGACACCCCCAAACTGTTTGTGGCCCGAGGGACCCCTGGCGAAAGATATGGAGATTAACAGGGAAAAGGCTACGAAAAAAGAAGGTAAATCAATTATGAACGATCCAGATTATAAAGGAATGTTTAAATGTGGAAAGTGCAAGGATTGGAAGACTACGTACTACGAAATGCAGACGAGATCGGCAGATGAACCTATGACTGTATTTATTACATGTCACATCTGTAACTCTACCTGGAAATCTTAACTGCGTACGTCGAATCTGTTAAATCTGTATCCATGTCACCGACGGACACAATGTACTCGTATTGCGAATTCTTTTTATAGATAGACTTACCTGGAGGAGGAGTAAAAACTAGTTCGTCGTAATAAATGTTATGTGATTTCAACTGTTCTTGTGTGTAAACGACATTTTCGTAAAATCCAGGTCTAGCGGTGATAATGATCATTTTATACCCCTTATTTTGTAAACTTTTATACAGTGCGTACACATTCTCCATTCTAGTACCATTACTTGAATTGATAAGAGTGTCGTCAATGTCGAACATAGCTGCTTGATTGGGATGTGTAGCTCGGGGAATGTTCATATATATATATACTCGAGAAAAATGTTATTTTAAGAATACACCCCGTTATCAATCAATGGAAGGTCAACTTATCGACGTGGAATACGTTGATGGTTTTACCGAAATATGTAAAATTCACGAAGTGTGTTCAGATTCCTATAAAGTATACTCTTTGTTATATGACGAGGATGAATATGCGTATAAATGGTCGGACGAACCTGATCACTCTGTCCCAAGAGAAGCTGTCTCTGGATTTTATGACGTTTCAAATCTGGAAGATACAGGTGATTACGTGAAACGTGCAGATGGAATTTATTATGACTGCCTGACTGATTCTGACGTAGATTTTGATTTGGAATATGATAGCGATGATGTAGAAGACGACGATTCCGAGTCGGAGATAAGTTTGTATGATGAACAAGAGTATGAGTTTGAATAAATATATTAGCTTATCATATACCAGGATGAACAAGAACCTTTTAAAGACTTTTGCGGGTAGCGTTTTCGCGTTGGCTCTCATAATTGTCGCGCTTATCATGATTGATAAGACTACGGCCAGTTCTGGATACAGTTGCGGGGGTAGGAAGGAGATGTATAAGCAGAAGGCTCCCATACCCGAAGATAAGATGCGTCGAATCAAAGCTAGACGTAAGAGAATGCGTAAGCGTCAGAAAAAAATGTACAGGTAATATAAAATGAAATTGAACCTGACTTCTGGTATTACACCGTTTATTGTCGTGCTCGCCATCACTATACTTTTCCGTCAACTGTATGTATCCAGGTACCACACGTGGACGGGTCGCAGCCACTATTGCGCGAAGTGTGGAGCTGCTGATAAAGACTGCAAATGTCCGAAAAAAGAGGGATACACCACCGGATGTGGATGTGGTGCATAAACGAACTTAAACAATATCAACGTTATACGACTAAGATGGCGCCGTATACTCCACCCAACACGCATTATAGTGAGATGGACGTTTCTTCTTATTCGGATAATGATCTCTATAGATTTATCGGAAAGAACGGGAAACGTTTTTATTGGCTCACCAAGTTTCTAGAGCTTTCATATATTTGGTATGATAAAGAGCGTAAGGTTATCGAGTTATGGGGACCGTATAGCTCTCTTCAAAATTTTCAGGCGCATCACGTTATCGGATGCGAACTCGATTACGCATGTGGACGAACATAAATTAGACCTAAGTTAGAAATTTTTGTAATGAAAAGTAAAGATGTTGAAACGACCTACTCGCCGTTTTCACCCCGCTCCTACACCCCATGACATCAAACCTACATCGGGTGTATTAGCTGATATAATAAAAAGGTTTAAGATAGAACCTTCCCGCCCGCATAAACAAAAATCCTTTCACGTACAGGCGCACGAAGTATATCTGCGCCTTCTCGAAAGAAACTACAAAGAGTGTGGAGTCCCTTTTAAAGCTCCGGAGGTTACCGAGTTACAACCCCCAAAAAAGGGTGATACACCAGATGAGCCGAAACTTGATTTCGCGGACAAAGTCTACATGAAGATTAATATTCTCAAGTCTGGCAAAGTTCGGATTAAGCTCGTTCCACAGTTCCTCGAGATGTGGAACAATTATTATTCCAAGGGCAAGAAGCCACCGATCAAAACGGTAATCGCGGCTTACAAAGCCGTTGGATTCTCGAATGCATTTCTTGAGAAAATTGCTGTCAGTCAGAAAAAACGAGTAGAGTTTGCGAAAAAGATTGAGAAAATTCTCGAAAAGATATTTGACAAGTCTACGACGACCAAGCGAAAACCTGTGAAATCCAAGGTTGAAGTAAAGGTGGAAGATATCGAAGACAGATGTGATCCTCCCGAGGAAGATGACGAAGACGATGACGGACCTGAAGAAGATGAAGGTATTATTGTCGAAGACGACGAAGACGATGCCGAGGAGGAGAACGTTGAGGACGTGTGTGTTGACGATTTTGATGAATAATTGCACCTAAGTTAGATCTTTAATATAAAGAAAACAGATCATAATTACAAATGGGATATATCGCTTGGGATACCGAGACTTCGGGGAAGCCACCCCAGAATGTCGACACCGTGACCCCCGAGAACTACCAGTTATGGAATGGGTGTAGAATGGCATCCATCGCTTCTATCCAATTTTCACGACATGGACGCGAGATTGATTCGCAACATACGATCGTGTACCCCAACGGGTTTGTGTTGGGTACACACCAGTACGATCCTGTGGGAGCCACTGAGGTACATGGTATCACTCAATCACACGCTAAGAGGTACGGTGTACCATTTGTTCAGGTATACGAAAGATTTTTGGACTTCATCCGCAAAGCGCGCGTGACGACACTCGTTGCACATAACGCCAATTTCGACAAGAATGTTCTATTCGCCGAATGTTACCGATATGGACTCTCAGTTGAGCCATTCCAGCATCTTAATTTCGTATGTACTTTGGATATGGCCAAATCAGCCTTTCTGGATACCCCTAATAATCGGTGTGAGACCCTGTTCAATTACATCACCGGAGAAACCTTCCGTGCACACGATGCTTTGGAGGATTCTAGAGCGTGTGGCGTGATTTATTCGGTCGTACGTGACATCAAGTTTCGATGCAACCCCATAGGTATCGATACGATTGTTATCAATGTGTCGGATGTACCCACTATTACCGGTGCAACATGGTTTAAAAAACCGATCGACGTTGCCAAGACAATCGTCGGTAAATATTATGATCAAACAGACAGGGGTATCTGTCGCCGGGAGTTTGTTGAGCGGATGCGAAATGAAAACGACGCGGTCAATACCATCGTATCAGACGCTCTACGATTTCAGTCTAAGCGTATGAAAGATATAGAAAGCAAATTGAGCGCCGTATCAGTTCAACTCGGACTAAAAACTAACTTGAACAATGCTCATAAAATGAGTATCTGTGAGTACGTCGGGGATGTTATTCGAGGTCGGATTGCTACTGTCACATATGACAAGAAATATTACACACTCGAAGTTTGTGTTATTCGGGGTACGAAGTATATACTCACTGGATACGCCGATAAACTGATCAGGGGTTCATCAGGAAATCTTGTTGTCGTAGACGTGACGGATCGTACCGACAGCCGATTTAAGGGTTTGACTGAAGTTGATAAAGTTAGGTGTCAGGTTCTTATGAATATGCTCAATGTTGACGAGTGTAGATTCGAAGAGCAACGCGAGGATGCGATCCACACGGAGACCCTGACGAGAGATGATTGTATGTGGGAGGAGACAATTCTTCCCAAACTCAAGAGATTCTGTGAGTACGTGCATAGTCGATTAGGAAAGTAGTTTAAAGTTTGTAATCGATGCAAAAGCAAATGGATTCCCCTAAAAAAACGGTTATCATTGCTCTTCCGGGTAAAGATTTTTCTAATACATTTCTCATGCAATGGTCAGATTCACTTTTGAAATTGACGCAGGTCGGTTATAAGATCGCGTTGACGAGTGATTACTCTGCTTATATCCCATTTACTCGTATGATGACATTGGGTCTCGATACTATGCGTGGCAACGATCAAAAGCCGTTTGATGGAAAGATTGAGTATGACGTATGGGTCACGATCGATTCTGATATTATTTTCACACCCAAGCAGCTTATCGAGTTGATCGAAGATACAGACAAATACCCTGTGGTTTCTGGTGTGTATAGAATGGCCAATTCTAAGTCCATCGCCGCTGTTAAAGAATGGGATATGGCACATTTCATAAAAAATGGTACATACGAATTCATTGATCCTGAAACACTTGACAAAGATATCAAACACCAAGACGTCGCTTACGCGGGTATGGGTTTCATGGCATGCACTCGTCATGTACTCGAAAAGATCAAGTATCCTTATTTCAATTACCCCACAGAGGAGGTCGAAATTGACGGAAAGACGGTTTCGCAGGTTTTCTCTGAAGATGTTTCGTTCTGTAAGCGCGTGACAGACGCCGGGTTTAAGATTTACATTAATACAGACCTGATGGTTGGACACGAAAAAAAGGTTATTATCTAATATGAATGTGAAAATTTTGCTATCACTGGCGGGTGTAGTGCATGTTGATACAACTCGATTAATAAACAGGTATAAAAACTTTGAGACAAAGTAAAATACATGGATTTCCGCCGAGGCGTTGGTATGAATACTCCTGATTACGACGATATGTCCGAACCCACCTTACCCCCCGACATGCAAGGAAACGCTTTCGTTAACGTATTTAGTTTCGAAGTCAAAACCTATTTCGTCGCAATTCGTAACACATTCTGGCAATTTACACCTCAATACAGTCTCAACGTGTTTAAGTGGCTAAAGGCTGCTGTCATCGACGCACCATGTCGTCTCATGCTTGATATTGATATTGAACACTTGCGACTCAAGCGAGAGTATATTCTGAAGATGAAAAAGAATGACTTAAGTGAAGAGGGTATTTCGGAAGAAACTAACAAAAAAGACGACTGATGGATTATTACGTGAGTGTCTACTCACACGAATTTGCTATTGCTTTCCTGCAATCTACAGCTCCCCTGTGTCCCGACGTTCAGAGGCTAATCTGGAAAGAAGTTTTACACAATCCACATAAGATCGACCCCCCTCCTGCACCTCAAAAATGTCCAATTTACTCAAGACTATCTGGAGCGTCATTACCCCGGGATTTGTTCCGGAACAAACGTCTCAATCAGAAACAATACTGAAAGGTGTTTACATAATGGCACATAATGACTGTGGTGAAGTGAGAGTGATACACGATCCACACGATTTGTCCGTAATGAAATCCGATAGAATTTGCGATAATAAACACGATTTAAATATACTCCGTTTGAAATGTGAAGACTTGTTATCATTCTTCAAACGCAGGATTATACCCGAAAGAGGACGTGATTTGGATTACGTCATGCAAGATAAGTTATACGATTTGATCGACGAAGTTTGTTTGGAGATTGACGATACGAAGGATATTTCATATGACTATCTCGTTACTCGGTACGAGGCTTGTAAAATCTACGCACGTGGCTCGAGGAATTCATATAGAGATCTAAATGCACTTAAGTTGTAATGATATTATATATTTTTTCATATCAAACTTTCAAACCCTCAATATGGACAAATTCCACTCTCTCATGGCTCTTGTTGACAAGAACGCTGACATTCTCCCTGACGGTGATTACCTTCAGATCGCGAATCTCATAAAAGAAATTCGTGATAAGGTCAAACCTCCGAGATTCCTTCCTGACCAGAATGAACCGATGACGATGCCTGAGTATGAACCGACGCAATCGAGTATTCATTCGGCTACTCCGGATCAATCAAACGTCACAGTGGACGTGACGTTGCTTCATGCTGATTGGAGTAATACGGATAATGCCCGATATGCTGATTACGAAGAGTCAGAAGATGAGGATGACGCCCCTGAACACATTGGTTATAGATTAAATACGGTCCCCGATACGCTGGAGGCTGATGATATTCCTGAACACATCTATGATACAATTATATCATCAAGAGATTCTGTGACCATGAGGCGAATTAATGAGGGTGACAGAAATGACTATTACGAAGTGGCATACCCGGATGGTTCAACAACTGTGTTTGCTTCTATTCACCGATAAGATCAATCTCTTTTTCGTATGTATGTGACATTAGTACAGTTTTTAGATCTCTAGTGAATGTAATGTAGTTTTTTGGTATATCTCCCCATAATCGTTCGTTACTAACGAACCCATCTATGTTTCCATCTTCTAAAAGAGGTTGAAGAAGTACCCAATTTGGTTCACTATACTTTATCTTTTTACAACCCTTAGCAAACTTTCTAGAGTAGATGTACCAAGCAGCGATACTCTTGTAGATGTGTATCGGACGTTTTCCACGCTCTAAGCATACACGCAAAGACGGTACAACGAACGTATGAAACTTGGTAAATCCATCCATGCATATACGCTCGAGCTCGTCGGCGTTTACTCTACTCGAAATACGTTCTTCCACCGTTTCTACGTAGTCGTGTATATCGAACGGTAAATCAATCTCTATCGAGGGTATAATTTCTTCTTTTTGGAGATCCTTAAAATGCTGGCGATGCGTTTTGTCACTCATGACCTGATCGAACGTATCATACCCCGAAAGAACGCCCATATAGGCGAGTGACGTATGTGATCCATTCAAGATTCTTATTTTCGTTTCTTCGTATGGTTCAATGTCTTTCGTGATGGTCACACCAACTTCGTCAAGCTTTGGAAACTCTGATGCAAAATCATCCTCTATGACCCACTGTGTATATTCTTCTGTTTGTACAGCCGTCTCTCCAAAACCTGGGAATAACTTTTCGAGCTCACTTTTAAATTTAAACGTGGGTCTAGGTGTTATGCGATCTACCATACACGATGGAAATTTCACATTGTTTTGTATCCATTCAGCAAGCTCGAACTGGTTTGTCTGGTACAAATAGGCCATGAACTGACTTTCTAAAACTCGTCCGTTTCTTTGACTGTTATCACAAGAGAGTATGGTTATGGGTGTATTTCTGTTCCGCAACCCACACGCGAGGTACTCAAATAGTGGCGACCCGGGAGCGTAACCACTTTCGGTAACCGTAATAGTTATGAGTTGAACACTGGGAAGTGTTAACATGTGTTTAGCAACCGTACGATTTTTTGTCCAGTCTACATAGTCAAGGTGAGAACGTACGAGTCTAAATTGACTCGGCGTCTTTAAAATATAATCATCAATCTCGCGTATCCCTTCGTTACGTAAGTTCACTGCGACGATACCCCATCGAAGGTCCCCGGTTTTTTCCATATAATCATCGACATACACCGCCTGATGCGCTCTATGGAAAGCACCGTAACCTATGTGCACAATACCAGTTTGACAGTTTGATTTGTCATAGGTCGTCTTATACATTACCTGACGTATGACGAGAATTTTTTAATATACACTATCATCGCGTTAATAAAAGATGATTAAGAAAATTAAGCTATGATAGAACATGGAGAATCTAAGATCACTCATGCAATCTTTGGATTCCATTTCGGAATTAATTCCGGAAGGCACGTACCTTGATATGGCTAATAACTTGAAGAAAGTGCATGCACAGATACCGGACGACGATTTTCCCGTGACAGATTATAGAAATTTGCGAATAGATATTCCGTTTATGCCGACAGTTCCCGATACCGAAACAGACGACTATCCCGAGGCACAGGATCCGTTTGATATTCCTGATGATGAACCGTATGATGAACGATATTACCCTATGGATTCTCAAATTCCCAATTTAAGCGAAAACTTCAGAAATCCTCAACAGGGATTCTTCGTTTCCTTCGACAGTAATAGGAATGCGGGTGGATGTATTATTTCTCGATCCGTAGAAAGGTGTTTAATTCGTCGGGACATGATTATCATTAATAGGCATGAAAGAGATTGTTTGAAAAAAATGAAAGAATTGAAACTTATCAAGAATATAACTGCTCGGGTCAGGGAAGATGCTATCAGGTCATACGTAAATAGTCGAGCTTTGAATATTCAGACGTTTACGTTTGAGTGTATGTACAGAACGTATCCTCAGTTATTCTCATATGACATGCGAACAAGGATGTTTACACGTGAAGGTGAATTAACTCGTTTTGGAAAGGAAGTTGAAAGAGACCTTTACATGGAGCATGTGGAAATCCATAACACGTTGGTTGAACTAAAGTCTTTAGACGCTCACACGGAACTAAACTGGCTCATCCAGGCGAAACAAATATCGATGGATCGATTGGTAGAACTTAACGGTAGGTAGATTCACACCACCACTGGTTCGCCCCGGAGTACTCGAATATAATATGAATAAGTGCACCACCCAGGAACAGTTTAATAAAAAGTGATGTAGTGTTCAGGCTGGGTATTTTATTTAACAGGGATAGAAGAGTCACGTTTAGTATACCTATCACGATGGCTTCAAAAATCACATGCTCGACCGGTCTTAGTTTCATTTGTAATCATGGAAGAAAAAAATATCATTACACTATAAAACAATGTCCAAGTTTGCTACCACTATCAAGGGTCTTGCAAAAAATAGGATCGTCATTTTCATTGCGGGTGTGATCGTTGCCATGCTTATTGGTATGGTGCTCCAGAAGACCACGGAATCTTACGAGTCTCCCGAGCAACTCGAGGCTGAGCTGAACGCTCTTCTCCAAGAAATTTCTAAGGCTCCCGAGCTTAAGAGTATGGAAGGCAACCCCGATATCGAGGATCTTTCTGATGAGCAGGTGGCGGATCTCCAGGCGCTTCCGGATGGTCCTAAGCCGAAGTCGGGTGAGGATATGCCCATGCCCGAAGAATCCGATGACGAGGGTGAAATGATGGGTGGTTCTATGGCACCTGCTCCTATTTCTCCTTAAAATTTTGTTAGCTTACTATAAATGGAAAAGACTGAATACACCGATAAACTGGCTGCGGCTAAGGATAAGGTCACTAAAACGATGAAGCAGTCTATCGCGGAGCTGAAGGAATTTATTAAGAAGCGTGATGAGTTTTACTCACAGGATGTTAAGGAAATGGATTTTAAGGAGCTTGAATCCCTCGGAAAGGAGATGGAGGCGGTTATCACCAGGGCCGCGGCTGCTTTAAACGCCAAGGAAGGTGCTGCACTTATAGGCGAACTTGATCGTTCTGTCGCCAAGATGAGGAAAGTCGACGATGTTCAAGATAAGATTCGGGTTGCCAAAGCTGAAGAGAACAAAGCCAAGATGGCGGATATGATAATGGATGGTCAATAAATAAAAATATAACGCACAAATCATATCAAAATTTCCGTACCCCGGAAATTTTAATATGCATTAACCACTTATGATAGAAGCGTGGTCCCATAAATATCCAACTTCTTCTTCGTCTAAGAAAAACGTTCGTTTACCCTGCATAATTTCACTCATGACGTTACCGTACGCATCTCGACCCGTATCAAGATTCCACGACCGATCATTGTTAATGGTTATCAGTTTCCTTTTTTCGAGCATCATTTTAGCTATATCCGCTTCGAGTAAAATTCCATTATACTCCATAGAAACTTTGCACTGTGTAGGTGCTACACCCTTGTAGCGAATATTCCGGGCTAAATGTGTTACTCGAGGCTCTATAAAACTAAGATCGCGAAGAACTTCTTTACGTGATCGAGATGTATGTTTAGCAATTATACTTGCGAATAAAGTCACACAATGACTCTGATACATGTCACCAATTATACCGACAGTATCAAAGTAATTTATTCGTTCAGTCATATCGGCGTCTTCATGGAGGAAAATTTTGATAGATTTTAGTTCCTTGGGTGTCCGCAAATTATATAGAACATCTTTACCTAGATAATGATCACTGTATATAACTTTTAGTTCGTTTGTATGTATGAAATCTTTCAGTCGGTCGAAATCAAATTTAGAATGTCCGTGGGGTTTTTCGAGAACATACAAGGGGTTAACCATATCCAAATATGGCTCTACGGCTTCACAAAAATTATGTGTCGGGATTGACATATACGCCACCAAGTCTTTCTTATCTTTTAAATGTCGTATATCGAGTACCTCCTGTCGACTAATAGGTGTGTAAGGGCAGTTCATACGTTTTAACGCTGGTATAATCCTGGTCCTGGCTAAATGCCCATTGGCGCCAAAAACTAAACAATGATTCATCGACACTAATAAGTATCCGGAAATTAATTCTCATGTTATTATAAGATATCAATATGACGGTATTGAGAGTGACAATCATATTGATATTACTAGGCTTTATGGTATATTTTCTGTACATAAATCGGTTTGGATTTATACAGAAACCAGAACTGGAACCGGATCTGGAACATGAACTCCAGTCCACGTCTAAAACAACACCCCCACCAAGGTTGATAGAAATTAGATTGGATTCGGTAAACGCGCTTGATACGGAAGTCGTTATGCTGAGTACGAAAGAAGATTTAGTAAAGGAGATTGAAAAGGTCGTAGAGGCTAAAATAGAAAAAAAGAACGAATTTGAAGTTGAAATTTCCAAAATGGAACAGCGTGAGATAGAACAGAAAGAAGAAACTGTTCAAATTATAAAAGCTGAAACAGAAGAAATTTTAGAAGAAAAGACGAATCAGCTCGTGAGTATGACTTCGGCGATCGAAAAACTTATGAATGAGAGGCGAGCTGAATTTCTAGAGAAAAAGAAAAAGAATCGGGAAGACGAGGCGGCTCGTTTATTGTTGGAAAAAGAAAAGAAAGCGATAGAAAATGAAAAGAAGTTAGAGGAACTGAGACTGGTAAGAAGAAAAGCTCTAGAAGAATTAGAAAAAGTCGAACAGAATATGTCTGAGTTAGAAAAGGAGGTAAAGGAACAGGAACTCGTGAGACTCGAAGAGGCTAAAGCTGCCGCTGAAGAACAAAAAGTAGTGTTAGAGGCGGAAGCCGAGAATTTAAAGCAACAGGTAGAATCTAACGTTCAAAAGATAGAAGCTGATGAAGCACTGTATCAACAAGAAAAAGCAAAATTACTCGCGGAACAGGAAAGACTTGTGAATGAGTACGACGAATTGAAAGCGGAAAGAATGGAAAGGATAAAAGAAGCTGAGGACGAATTAAATGAACTCTTAGAAGCTGAGAAAAAACGACAGACACAAATGGACGCTGATAACGAAAGATTAAGACAAGAAGAAACGCAGCGACTCTTGGATGCCAATGAAGAAGCTCTGAGAGAGTTGGAAGAAGCGGAGGCTGAACAGGTGCGAATGAATGCTGAGCTCGCAGCTGCAGAATCCGCTATGAGTGATATTATTCGGCAGCAGGAACGAGAACAAATTGCCACGAGAGATGCGGCAGTCGCACAGGGTGAACAAGATGAATTAGCTGCATTAGCTGCACAGGAACTTCTTCAACAGACGTCGGCGCAGACAGGAGATTCTGAACAACAGGCCGCGCGTGACGCAGCACTACTTCTTGAGCAGACATCTCAACAGGATTGGGATAAATTAACTGCGGAAGAGCAACAGGCGGCTTTGGATGCTCAAGCTCAACTCGCCAGCGATTCGTATGCACCTGTACCTGACTATGGAGAAAGTCCAGTTATGCTTTTCGATTACGCTGCGTATGAGAGAGGGGATCCGATTGATTGTATCCCGGGTGAATGGACGGAATGGGAAAAGGTGGGAGAATTGATGGAAGAGACTGATACGATCGTAGAGGGTCGGGGACGTGATATGAGAGTCTACGAAGAGAAGACGGGTAGATGGAAACAGGGTTGGCAAAGAACGCAAGAACCCTTCATATATGCTATGAACGGTGGTAAAGGATGCCCTTTAGTGGAAACGAAGTATACCACTCAGCCATCTAAAGACTGTACTGAAGAAGATTGGAATGAATGGACAAACGTCGGTGAGCCGTTCGCGAGAGGGCGACAATGGTACCAAAGCCAACAGAGGACGCGTGCGACAGAAGTTGTACCTGATGGATGCAATCTGAGACACGATACTAGAGATAAGGGGTTAGATCCCGTTGATTGTGAATGGGGTGATTGGAGTGATGATTGGACTGTGAGTGCGCGGTATCAACGGCAAGAATTAGTAGGAGAGAGGGATACTCGGCGAATGGTACCTTCTGGCGAATGGGTTGAAAACCATACACGTACACGACAAAAAACCGTACAAGAAAGATACGGTGGTACATGTGAAGGTAGTGCTACAGAAACGATTACGAAACTTGCGGGTGCTAAAGATTGCGTCATGGGTCAATGGGGTAATTGGGAAAATGCTCCTGCACCGCAGGGAGTGCCACGTGAAGTTGTGGTATATGAACCGATGACCGGTGCAGACGCTCGCTCGGGTACGACGCCGACAGAGGTAAGTCGGTATTGGACTGTGTATCAACGAAGAACGAAACCCGTACTCGAAGAAGCACAAAATGGAGGGGAGTGTATTAATGAAGAGTTTAGGTGGCATACCCTTCCTAAACAAAACTGCGTTCAATCTGGATGGAGTGGTTGGGTGCATCAGAGACACTGGAACTCTGGAAATAATTGGTACGATCGTCAAAAGCGTACAAGGACTGTTACCACACCCGCAGAATATGGTGGTGCGGCGTGTGGTCCAGAATCAGAAGAAAGAGATGTTGCCATGACAAAAGTTCATTGCGCGACCAGTAGATGGAGTGGTTGGACTCATTCGGGCGAACCTGTCAGAAAAGAACGGGAATGGATGTGCAAAGGTGCCAAAGGGTGTGGGCATTGGGGTCGCACATTAACATTCAGAAAAGAAAAAAGAACTCGAAGTATCACGAGACAACCACAATGGGGGGGAAATGGATGCCCACATTTAGTAGAAAACAGGGAAGTCGACGTGACACCACCTCCACCTCCACCTCCACCTCCACCCCCACCCCCACCAGCGCGGCGTCCAGCACCTCCACCACCTAATCACCGCGCGAATGCGGGAAAATGACCCGTCGTACGCATCGAAAAAGTTGGGCATGTGATTTTTTGGGATCCGAGACGGATCAAAATAATCACGTACCCGAATACCATTTAGGCCATAAAGATTCGAACTTAGAATGTAAGTGTAGATTAACTGGTTTATTAATCGGTGAGTTAACAAATATCGTACCTTGAGATCCTTCATTTTCTACCAGATGATATTGTCCTTCCGGTATAAAAAGAATATCGCCCGCGTGGATAGTTTTGAGTTTGAAAGGTATTCCGTTTGTACGTAAAATTTCGGAAACGGTTTCAATGTTTTTACCCGCGAATTGTAACACCAACTTTCGTTCCGTTTCAAGATCATCTAGGTTGAAGAGTAACCATCGTTTCTTACCGTGTAGCATATACACGTACTGGTCATAACAATCAAAATGTGAACTGTACACCCACGGTGAATTCTGAATACGTAATATGGTGTCCGAACTATGGGTGTTCTTTATAACGGGTTTTACATAGTCGATAAGTTTTTGCTCTTCGGGTGTGCATGAAGATTCCTTTATCTTTATCATCATCGTATCCGTCCGTGGTCTAATTTCATGCTCGAAAATGGATGAATATGATGTTACGATTTCACGACTGATGTAACTTTGCTCGTCATCCATACGGTCTAAATCAAATGTTCGGATGGATCCTTCTATGTTTTCAAACCGTTTCTTCATATCATTCCATGAGTAAGGTCTCAAGGCATTTTTACGGTGAATGAACAAAATTACTATTATTACAACTGCTACGATAACAAGAGTGTTCATTGCTACGATTGTCGTAGATTTATTTTCAGATAATATACCAATGAATATTTTGTACGTTGTGGTATGTATTGCCGTAGTGTTATTCATACTGAGAAAACGGAACTATACGGACTGGAAGTTCAAGCGATGGTGTAAACACAATGGGATAAATACCAATAAACTTGAAGTGGGATACAACGAAGAAATAAGACGTGGGTTGTATGCAACCCATGATATAAAAGTTGGTGACATGTTGGTAGAGGTGCCATTAACATCATGTATACACGAGGAAGTCTTACCGGATACAACTCTTACAGAGGGTGATTTTATAATGGCAACGAAAGTCATGTTATGTGACAGACGCGGTGGAAAGTTCAGGGGGTACATAGATTATATGCCCCGAGATCCACATCTCATAGCAGACTGGAGTGATGATGAGATTGAAAGGATAGGATATCCCAAGGGGTATGATCTCCGGGATGACCAGAAGAAAGAGAATGAAATGTATCCTAAATCTTTGAAACGGTACATGGACCTAGTTCGTTCGAGGAGAATAATACTCAGATACGAAGGGTCGCACGTACTCATGATGATACCGATGGTAGACATGATCAATCATGGAACATCTCGGGAAAGTAACGGGTTCGAAATGGATATACGAATTGAAGACAAATACGTCAGACTCTATTCGCCTAGAAACTATACAAAAGGTGAAGAGATACTGATGTCATATGGAGATGCCGAAAGTGGACAAGAATATCGAGACCACCATGTGTCTAGACACGGTTTTTTTCTTGATCAAATATAAGAACCACATGACTGTAATACTCATTTTAATAGTGATAGTAGTGGTGATATTTCTGATATATTATCTATCAAAACCCGTAGATGTATCTCAGCAGTCATCCCCGCAACCAAAACCTCCAAGCCTTCCTCCTATCCGGGAAGTGGAAGTGTTTCTTGATGATACTACCCCCAAGACGATACAAGTGAGAACGAAGAAAGACCTTGAAGAGGAGATTGAAAGGGCTGTTGACAGGGTCACTACACCAGTCGATTATAACCAGCAGCAGATGATCGAGGCAGAGCAACGGATAATAGGCGCACAAAAAGAAAAAGTGGAACAGCTACGATTAGAAGCGGAACAGGAAGCCGAGGCTAAGGAAGCTGAAATGGCTGCTAAAAAAAAGCGATTTGATGACATGATAAACCAAAGAAGAGAAAAACTACTTATGAAAAGGCGTAAGATGGAGGAAGAACGAGCAGCTAAATTATTACTCGAACGTGAAAAAGAACGTTTAAATAAAGAAAAGCAATTAGCCGAATTGAAGCTTGCGCGCCAAAAAGCGCAACAGGAGCTAGAGGCGGCTCAAAAGGTACAGAGCGATAGTCAGAAAAGATTGAAAGAAGAAGAGTTACGACTTTTGGAAGAGGCTCGTCAGAAGGCCGAAGAAGACCGGATTAAAGCAGAAGAAGAGGCTGCGAAGCTCCAAAAAAAGGTAGAAATAGAGGAGGCGGAAGCTCGGGCAGAAGAAGCTGAGTTTCAGCAGCAAATGGAAGAAAAGAGAGCTGAACAGACTAGAATAGAAGAAGAGTACAAGGCTAGAATGGCGGAACAAGCTCTTAAAGTGGAAGAAGCCAACGCCGAACTAGAAGAGCTTTTAGAGGTTGAAAAAGAACGCCAAAATCAAATGGAGGAGAAAGATAAACAGCTACGAGAACAAGAGCGACAAAAGTTGTTACTCGCGAATGAAATGGCGCTCAAAGAATTAGAAGAAGCAGAAGCCGAGCAGGCTAGAATGGATGCTGAAGCGGCCGAAGCGCGGAAGAAGTTTGAATTGGAAGCTGCTACTGCTGAAGAGGCGCTGCTAGCGAAATCGGCGAATTCACAAGCTGAATATGATGCCAAGGTGGCAGCTGATCAGGCGTTAATGGATAGACAAGTAGCCGAATCGGAAAAGACGGGTGATGCTGAACAACGAGCGGAACGTCAGGCAGCTTTGGATCTCGAAGCTCAATCGGTGAGAGATGCTAGTAGAGTATCCGCGGAAGAACAACAACGCGAGAGCGAAGCAGCGAGACAACTCGCCGCGGATTCTGCGACCCCTCCTGCACCTGCACCACCACCTCCACCACCTGCACCATCTCCAAGACCAAAACCTGCACCATCTCCAAGACCAAAACCTAAACCATCTCCAAAACCAAGACCAAGGGGCGGCGGACGTAGTAAACCGAAAAGTAGATCACCATCTCCAAAACCAAGACCAAGGGGCGGCGGACGTAGTAAACCGAAAAGTAGATCACCATCTCCAAAACCAAGACCAAGGGGTGGTGGTAGATGCTTTTCTGAATATACCAAGGTAACACTGGCTTCAGGTGAAACCAAATACATCAAGGATATTTCATTAGACGAACAACTGGAAGGTGGTATTCTTGTTGATGCTACGATGCAAATTATAAACAGAGCAAAAGAACCATTTTACAGGATAAAAAGTGAAGCATTAAATGACTATATATACGTAACGGGAACGCATCATATACTACACAACGATAAATACATTCAAGTATCAGAGTATCCATATGCAGAGATAGATGATAAATGTGATATGATTCTCTATTGTCTAGTGACGAGTACTAACACGATTCCCGTGGGAGAATTTACATTTTGGGATTGGGAGGATGATCTTATAGAAGCTTAGAATCATATTTGGTAACTATAAACGCATACATATAATAGTATACATAACTACATTATTATACGTATGACTTTGCATAGGTATGACCGCGACCCTTAACCTGTTAAATCCAAGGTGATCCTATAAACACCATTCTTCTTCAGCTAAAAACATTCACCACGAAACATACACACGCGCGCGGCCGCGGCGTCCCCCGGCCCTCGCGCCTATCGCCCCCGCCGACGACGCTCGCGCCGATCCGGCGGAGGTGGGAAGTAAATAATAAAATATCATATACAAGTAAGAGCGATGAATATCGAGATACTGTTACTCATTTTGTTAGTATTGATTTTATTTATCGTAGTAATCTATTATCTACAGAATAATCGTACAGCTGAGATTATACCGGTAGAGGTACCGATGGTTGTATCAAAACCTCTTCCTCCTCCACGTCCAGTGGCAATAAAATTAGATCCGGATATGGGATTGGTTGAAACTGTAAAAGTTCGTACAACCGAAGACCTCGAGAAGAAAATTGACGAGATTGTAGAAAAGAAAGTGTCGGTGAAAAACGAGGTGGTTCAAGAAATGAATAAATATGAAGTGCGAAATATAGACATTCAAAAAGAAAAGGTAAAAGAACTTCAGAAAGAAGTTGAGACAGTTTCAAAAGAGAAGGAAAGGAAAATTATAGAGGTCAAGAATGTAATGTCCGATCGCATCGCAGAAAAGAAACGAGAACTCGAAAAGAGGAGGCGTATGCGTCAGGTTGAAGCTGAACAGAAACGTCTCATTGAAAAGGAGCGTGCAAGACTGGCTAACGAAAAGAGGGCTAACGAATTAAAAAAACAGAGAGAAGCTGCATTAGCAGCGATGGAAAAGGCTAGACGTGAACAGGATGAGAGACGGAAGAAAATGCAGGAAGAAGAAGCTTTACGTTTAGAAGAGGCTAGAAAGAAAGCGGAAGAAGCTCGAAAAGAAGCTGAGCGTGAAGCCGCGGAAATAAAAGCAAAGATGGAGGAAGAGGCTAGACAAAATCAAATGAAAGAATTGGCATATCAACAGGAAAAGAAAGACGTATTGGAACAACAAAAAATACTTGAACGTGAATATACAGAGTTTCAAAAGGAACAGGAAACTAAATTAGAAGATGCGAAGAAAGAGTTGGATGATCTCGTGGCAGCAGAAACTAAAAGGCAGAATGAAATGGAACAGGAAGCCAAAAGGTTACGTGAAGAAGAGAAGCAAAAATTGATGCAGGCAAATCAAGAAAATCTTAAGATGTTAGCACAAGCAGAGGCCGAGTATGCTAGGAGTCAACAAGCGGCCGAGCAGCTCAAAGCAAAAGTAGAAGGGGAGGCGGAAAGGGCAGAACAGAAACAGCAACAAGAGTTGACCCAGGCGACACAACAACACGAACGAGAAACGACAAGAACTGAGCAGCAAATGCAAAGAGAACAACAAATGTCAGAGCGGAGGGGTATGGGAGAAGAGGCTCGTCGACGGCAGCAAGCCAATAGGGAAATGCAGATGGCCGAACGACAACAGGCCATGGCTGAAGGGCGAGAACGCCTCGCCGCAGATCGTGTAGCACGAGAAGCTGAAGAGCAACTAAACGCGGAAACCCCATATTATTTACGTGAAGAAAATCAGGCCGCGCTGGCGGGGAACGTCAAGACGGAGCGTGAGCGCTTGAATTATAGACGTCTTTCCGCAGGTCAGCGACAGGCTAGAGCAGAAATCGAGGAGAATAGGAAAAAGTTACAGGCGGAGGCGGAGGTGAGAAAAGCTAAAATGGAGGCGGCACGAATAGAGCAAGAGAAAAAAAGGAAAGAAGCCAGGGAGGTTCGTCAAAATGCGTATGAAGATAAAGTTGCCGAGCATAAGAGACTCCAGGAAGAACGAACCGCGGAACTCAGAAGAAGACATGAAGAGGAAAAACGTAAGATCGAAGAGGCTAAAGCCAAGGCCGAGGCTGAAAAGGCGGCAGCCGAGGCCAAGGCTAAGGCGGAGCGGGAAGCTCGTATGAACGAGGAGGAGCTTGCCAGGCAACGTGAAAAAGATGCGGTAGAGGCCAAGGCTAAGGCCGAAGCAGAAGCTAAGGCTGCGGAGGAGAAGAGGAAACGTCTCCAAGAAGAGAATCGAAAAAAGGCTGAACATGCGGCATGGTTACGACAGCAGCAGCGAAAAAAGGCTATGGAAGAAAGACAAAAGCAATTCCAGGAAAGACGAAGGAAAAGTTTATGTAACAGAGGCAAGAAACAATACTGCGACTGACATAGAATCATATACGAAACACGGACTAAAACACTCACCACGAGACATACACAAACCTTACACAACGGGGTATTACTTCGTCGTGTGTCTCCTGGGGATTGCGAAAAATTAGCCCAAATTATT